>ERZ1292644.1380-Hain-H14-01um-R2-1380-length-12699-cov-5_pt1 | contig 12699 bp, 18 predicted proteins | sample MGYA00564402_ERZ1292644 | MGnify/ENA primary metagenome ERZ1292644 (study PRJEB36523, sample SAMEA6512644) | groundwater metagenome | collected 2019-01-09 | study: AquaDiva: Metagenomics assemblies of 32 groundwater samples | reverse complement strand
TTTCTCTAGCTCCGTAAGTATGTAGCATCACCTTAGCAAATCCAGCTTCCCGAAATAGCTTCTCTACTATCGAGGGACTGAAAAAACATTTATGGGTATTATCTTGATAATCCTGTGAACCAAATAGAACTTCTGAAGCGGAGTGAAATAAGTCTTTTCCATCCCATCCATCAGGATGATTCTGGATCCAAAGTAGCTGGGCCTCAGAGTTAGGAACTGCCATTACTACTTGACCAACAGGTTTCAGAACCCTGTAGATCTCATCTAGTAGGGAAGGAACTTTTGGATAGGAAATATGCTCCAGAAGGAAATGGGAATAAACCACGTCAAAGTCTTGTAGTCCCTCGGGAATTCCTTCCTCAAAATTACAGACGAAATCTACGGTAGGATTCCCTCTTTCATCGTGACACATCCTTACATCTAATCTTACGTCACTGTCCGGGTGAGGAATATCCCCTCCCCCTAGTTCCAGAATCTTTTGACCTTGCACCTTTTGCAGCTTGATCATACCAATCTCCCCAATCCAAAGGCGACCAATTCCACTGCACACAAAAATAGAAACAGGTACAAATAGATTTTGCTACGAGTTACTACCCAGACTCCTCCCAAGAATCCTACTAGCAAGTGAGCAAATGCCTTGTAGACCCCGGGCCAAGTTATTTGCTCTGGGAGGATAAAGAATCTCCCCAGAGCAAATACAAGAATCAAGCCTAGAAGAGAAACTCCAAAGATAGCAGCTTTTGTATCGTTCATTGGTCCTCCGTTAATCCCCTAAGCTCTCTAAGCTCCCGTTCTAAGCGGGCCTCACTACTCCCTAAGCATTCTGGGTAATTCTGACCACGACCGGGATAGTAACCCCTCCCGTCATGGGGACCTCCACTGACATATTGACCACAATTCTCACAAACCCAGTCTCCAGAAGAACTGGAGGAAATCATCACAAATTTGTGTCCCTTATAATTATTTAGGGTCATGCTCTTTCGTATCTCTTGCAAGTAGTTCCGCGAAGCATTCCAATATAGTAATTTGCGTCCGAGCTACAGCATCGAGAAGCAGTCTATCCAAATTCCCCTGCTCCCCACTCCGTACTTTCTTCCTGGCTTCCTTGAGATAAGCGACAGCACCTCGTATCTCCGATTCTCTAGAAAGATCCATCAGCTTACCGCCTGGTCGTGACTATGATGAGACTCTTCATCTACTTCTACTAGATGCCATTCTCCATCTCCCGCTTCTTGAACTAAAGAAGCAGAAGTTCCCGCTCCCTTCTTAAAGAGGGAGCAAATCATATCGGCAGCTTCTCCCCTGCTCATTCCTGTAGCTACTTTCTCAGTTCCCATAAAAAGAGAGAAAATAGCAGGCATGGAAGTGTCTACCCTCCATGCCCACACTCTCCCCCCACTAATTAATTGACAACCATCTCTCCATCCTGCTTCTTTGGGTTTGAGACTCATGTTATACACCATCCTCATCTTCGGGATCAGGTTCTTCTAGTTCCCCCCCTGGTTCATAGGGGTCTGTTATCTGGAGATTAGCTAGGAATTCATCGAATTCATCGGGAATCTCTTCGGGGAGTGGACGAGCCTTAGCTAACATATGGTGCAGAGGCTCTTTAAAAAGATTGACAGGAGTACAGCGAATCCTCTTGAAGCCGTATTCCTTCTCTAGATAAGAGAGGAATATCTCTTCTACGGACTTTCCAGGGTACTTCTCTCGGAATTCTTCTATCACTTTCTCCCTACGAGAGAGCCATTCTTGATATGCTCTCTGCATCCTTCCCCATTGCTCTGTGTCTCTCCGAATTTGTAGTCCCCCAAGTCCCTTGCAATTAAAATTCTTCTCAAACTCCGTCCAGAGGGGATTAAGCTCTACTCCAACAGGCCCATAGAGCAGTGCTACGCACTCGTACTGACTCGCTTCCTCGCAGTAGAGAAAGTAGTAGGGTCCCATCGGAACTCTATCTTCCAGCAGTCCTAGAGCGGGTTCTGGTTTAGAAGGGTTCTTGGGAACTGGATTCTCTAATTCCTCATCAATCTCCATTTCTATCCCACGCAGGGAAGGAAGGGGAGATTTCTTTCGAGGCCGGGGAATATGAATAGGATTTATTCTTGGTCTTCCTGGTCCCCTCTTTGGGGTCTCTTCTAGTTCCTCATCTTTTTCAAATTCATCGTCCACTGCATAGCCCTCTTATATATTGGGCAGCTTCTAATTTTCCGTTTTCTTCCAGCCAATCAGCGACTATCTCTTTTGGAGTGTCTGAATGGAGAGGAACAGAGGCTCGGATCCAGTATTCCTTCTGCCACTCAAATCCACTTTCTAGGGACTTATACCCAGCGCATTTGTGGCAATAGATAGCAAATAATCCACTCATTCCAGTGACAGTGACAGAAGCGCTAAAAGTGTGAGCGGTCTTGCATCTCCAGCAAGACCATCCAAGACTTCTAGCCACAAGAAGTTCCTCCTCTGTCATACAATTATCTCCCGAACTACTTCCTTCCATTTATTCTTTAGTTCATAGTATTTAGAGAAGTATTCCCTTCTATCAGGATCGTCAGAGTCCTCTTTCCACCAGTTTTCATTCCACTTAATACCCTTTGCCTCTTCTCCTAGGTTATTTAAAACTGAACTGGCCCGCTCGTGATAGACAGTAGAATACCCAGTAACAAAGGCTTTGTTTAGCTCATCGAGATCCCACTTCGCCAAAGTACCCATGAAAATATCTGCAAAGCGTTCTACTCCCAGCTTCCGTCCCATAGGAGCGTAGTAGAGATAGGGCAGTGCTTCCATACGAAACATAAGATTCATTCCACTACACGGAAAGAGGCATCCCTTTGGAATAGGCCCCTTCTTGAAGGTCATGGGGATATTGCCCTTTACAAGCTGAGTAGGGCCGTCATGATCGTGTACCCCCTCCCACACCCCATGCGAAACCCATACTTCAGCCTCTTTCCTTACGGAGTAGGGGAAGCCCCGAGTGTATTCAGAAGCCACAGCAAACCAGCTAATTGGCTCATAGCGAGGAGTAAGTTTATTGCTTCTAGGACATCTCTCAAAAAGGGCATTTAGATGCTCTTGAATGGGATTGTTAGAGTTATAAGGAGTCACGTCGTCATCTACGGTCATAATCACTTCGGGATAAGTCCACTTATTCCGAGTTTCTTTGTAATCCCTTGCTGCGTGGAGAAATCCTAGATTTCTACAAGCGTCAGTCCGATTAAAGATCAGTTCTTCCCATCTCTCATCGGGAAAAGTCGGTAAGGTAAAGGATTTTATTTCTTCGGTCATCTCATGATAGAAATGCTTTCTAACGAGAAGAGAATCCCCATCCATTACCTCGTAAAGAATAACCTCATGCTTCCGAAAGAGATCGTGCCAAGCCCACTTGAATTTCTGCATAGACTCGGGTCTAATTGTTGGAACGACGACTGATATCATGAGACCTTCAAAACCTCCGGCATATGGTTGTATTTGGGATAGGGCTTGACGGGCTTGTTCTTCTCTTCCTGAATCTTATGCCACTCTCTTTCAAAGAGATAGGGGTTACATCCCCATCCCGTCCAGTTGGGCTCCTCTGGCACGTCAGAGAATTCTCCTGGTATTCTCCAACGAGAGTGGAAGTGAAATCGCTTCCTCTCATCCCAAGTTTCCCACATATGATGATCGATCATATCGCAGACTAGAGTAGGGTCTACTTTTAGAGCATATCCTAGCTCTCTAGCCTGTACCACTACTGCCTTAGTAGCGAAAGAGAAGCAGAAGTCTGCCCTCTCATCGATCCCGTTCCCTTCTTTGAAGAAGTTAAGAGGGATAGCGAAATAGCCTAGTTCAAACACTTCCGGGGTCCAACTTGCTCTATATCTAAACTCAGGAAATTCTTTCCAAGTAGAAATATCTCCCAGCATATCTGGGATTATTGGAGTAGTTACTTCTCTAGATCCTCCATGTAAGAGGGTTCTGCCATCAAGCTCAGAGAGAGCTTTCTTCCACTCCTGAACCATAAACGGATTGAAGAACGTATAGTCATGTATAAAGATAACATAATCCCCACTAGCCCACAAAGCACCCGTATTGAGAGCGTTGGCAAACCCAGTTCTACTCCAGGGGAAAGTCTTCTCTTTGGGCTTTACATAGGCTTTTAGAGGAATCCCATGAGAGACTAGGAAATACTCTGCTTCTGCTCGTTCTACTCTTCCTTCAAATCCATCAACTACAATTAATTCCCAGTCCGTTTTGTCCTCTTGCTGCTTCAAGCAGTATCCTAGAATATCAATACTGCCCTGTCGAATGGTAGGGTAGACAAATGACAATTTCATACCTGCGACTCCCCATTTGATCCGGGCAAAAGATTTCTAGCTGCCTCTGTTCTCTTCTCTAATTCCCTAATATCCCCCTTTTCAATCAAGGCGAGAATTTCTAGAGTTAACCCACAAGCAGTATTCGGATTGAGATCGCAATCGATGGCTTGTGCTAGATTTCGCAGAGAGACTTTAATCTTTCTATCCTTTTCTGACAACTGCCAATTCTGCTCTTTTAGTTCCTTATTTTCCTCTTGCAGTCTATCTTGCTTGTACAAAACGAATCCAAAGCCCAGAAGAGAAAGAAGAAACCAGATTGCTGCTACGATTCCCCCAGGATCAAGATGCATTCTCTCTCCTCCCATAGAGATATTTTTCCCGTTCGATCAATAAGCAAAATTATTTCCAGGTAATTCCTTTTATAGCTCTACAAATAGTAGTTCTGTCCACTCCGAAGTCCCTTGCTAGTTCAGACCATCCCATACCTTTCTGTCTTAACTTTCTTGCCAATTGTACCGATTTTCTAGTCAATTTCGCTGATGTATTTTTCTCTCCTAGTCTGAGAGTTCCATGTACTTTTCTGTCCGCCAGATTTTCTTTTTGTGTACTCCACGAAAGATTTTCCAACGTGTTGTTGGTAGGATCTTTATCTGGAAAATGACGAGCTACTGCTCCTTCTGGTCTGTTCCCTACAAAAGCAGACAGTACCAAGCTATGCACACTAATAACCCTAGCATTCTTCCTACCAAAAAATCCAACAAATAAATACCCATCGTTATGCATAGTAGGGATTTTTCTCTTCCATCTATTTTCCCCTAAAGAATTAATTCTTTTAATATGACGAATAGACCATACTGACCCATCTGTTCCTACTCTATATCCGAAAAGTCCCATAAAAGACAATTCTCTATATTCAACTTCATTTTCCTTCATTTCTACTCCATATATATTTCTCCCTTTCTAGATAAAGTAGAAATGGATTGGCGGCCCAAGAAGTCCATATAGGCTCTTCTGGGATGTCGCTAAAGATTCCCATAGTTTTGTATTGAGAGTCTCCAATCATATCATCTGACCACTTACGATGGTCGATCATATGACAGAGAAGAGTGGGCTCTACTTTGAGAGCATATCCAAGGTGTTTAGCCTGAGCGACTACACTAGCGGTAGCCCAGGTAGCGCAGAAGTCACTTCTCTCGTCAATTCCGTTTGAGTCGAGGAAGTAGTCAGTAGGTGCGCCCCAATATCCCAAGTCAAACTCTTTAGGAATCCAATGCTCAGTACAGTCTACGCTTCTCGCTCCTTCCCAAGTCTGTATATCGTGAAACCCAGTAGGCTTATCCGCTTTATAGAAGAAGGCAGAGCCGTGTATGAGAGTCTTCTTATCACTAGCAAGCAGAGCGTCTTCCCATTGCTTGAGAGCAGTGGGAACTAGCATACTAAAATCGTGCAAGAAGACTATCCATTCCCCTCTAGAGTGAATAATCCCAGTATTCATAGCAGCAGAAAATCCAGTTCTCGACCAATCAAAGCTCTTGGGATGAGGCTTCCCGTACCATCCCAAATGATCTTTTGTAACCTTGAGAGACTGAAAATAGCGAAATACTGCCCCTCTCTCTACTCTTCCCTTACATCCATCCACTACGACAAGCTCATAGTCTGGGGCGTCTGTTTGCTTTAGTAGGGAATCTGCAAGTAGGTCTATAGATCCATACCTATTGCTTAGATAGACAAAAGAGATCATCAAACCTCCAAACGTTTTTCCACTAGAATGGGCGTATCTGCATCCTCTTTCCTAAAGACTTCCCCCATTACATGAGCAGAAAATACTGCCCCAGGAGGGGAATTCAAGAGTTTTTTCCACTCTACTTGCTGAAAGCTAATTTGCCCTTCTCTTTCATCCCAATCCCCCCAAGTTTCTACCCCAAGTGAACGCCTCTTGTAAGCAATTACTTCCATCTTGAAAAAGGTAATCCCCTTTTTAAGGAAGAGACTTTTGGTATTCTCCTGTCCTGGGAAAGCCCAGTGGATGAACTCCCGAGAAACAACATTTGGGATTCGTACATGCAGTTCTTTCCAATTAACGTCTGTTTCCACGGTAAGAGCGAGTGCTACTTTTGGGGCGTATCCTATCCCAGAGTACATAACTGTGGATTCCATCATTCAAACCACTCCCAGTCACAGAAGTCCCCGATCCACTTCACTAGGTAAAATATTGCAAACCAAGTAATAAATCCCCATCCTACTCCAAGGAAGAAATCCGTCACTTTATCCCTCTCATATACTGAGCGTCTTTCAGTCTCCCCTGTTCTTCTAACCAATCACTAAGTATTTCTGCGGGCGTATCTTGACTGAAGGGAAGAGTATCTCGAATCCAGTCCTCTCTGGTTTCAAAGCGGAATTCTTCTCTCTTATATCCAGCACACTCGTAGCAGAAATATCTCGATGGATATCCGGCTACAAGCACATAATTCTGCCCAGAAAGGAGAGTTAGCCCTTTTTTGCAAATATAACAGTCAGAGAAGGGACCAAAGTAAGATCCACTCGTTCCTCCAGATATTCCCCATGAAGTCCCAGAGAATGAGGTAGAGATACAAAGACTTCCACAACCTATAGCAAGGGGAAGTCCGGACGTACTAATATTTATATGGCCGCAAATAGGGAATATTGGACCGGCACTTCCAGACATTCAGCAAGCTCCTACTAGATCAGGCTCAATTACCGCTCCATGCCTAGCATCATGGAGGAAGACGTTTTTATGGGCAATAATTCCTTTGATATACGTTACCCACCGGAGAATATCATCCGAGTTAAGATGGATCTGGTGGGCTTTCCATTCCCCGGGTTTTCCTATCGTGGAATAGTGATCGTAGTCGGTACCCCGGTTATAGTCCCAAGAAAACCGACTTGGATCATGATGTACAGGACTGCCAGGGAGGGGTACAAAGATATGGGCAGCCATACTGTCAGCAGGACATTTCTGAATAAAGTTTCCTAAATTCTTAATTGACTCCTCATTCTCTCCGGGAAGACCTACTATGAATTGAGCCCGTACTCTCATCCCTGCTTTTTTAGCATTGACTACAGCTTCCATGTTTTGTTCTGCGGTACATTCCTTCAGGTTCCTCTTGAGAATCTCGTTGTCCGCATGTTCCAATCCGTAAGTAATCTGTTTACAATGAGAAGCTACCATTCTCTTATAAAGTTCTAAAGAGCCTACGTCTGCACGAGCAAGACAATGCCAATCGAATTTGTATCCATCTTTATGCATATCATCAACCATATCGCAGAAAGCATGTACTCGACGTTTGTCTATTACGAAGAGGTCATCATACAAATAAAATCGATTTACTCCATATCTCTCAAGTAAGTAGGTCATCTCCTCCCGAATACAATCGGGGGATCGATAGCGGACTCGCCTCCCGCTAATTAACATTTGGGCACAATATGAACAATTGTGCACTAAAACGTTGTTTGCGTAGAACCACTCCGTCTCTGGGACTTCCATATCATAAACATCATGAAGCCCGGGTAATTCCTCTATTTCTCTAATACGGTATTTGTTCTGGCTACCAAACTTACCGTGAGGGGCCTTCTTACCATATCGTTTTTTTTCAAGACTAGGAGCAATCGTAATCGTTCCTTGCTGTATAGATTTCCTCGTTTCCAACATTCTTCTGACACAATCTCTGTCGAACATTGGGTTATTAGTCAACATCCTTTTAGATATTTCAGGATGTTCTGCCATATGCTCTTTTTGACTCTTTAGAACCTCCAAATTCTCTGGAGTGTTATTAAGTCTATTTCCATCCTTATGATGAACTCGTTCCTTCTTCGTCAAAGCACGATCAATTATCCATTCAGCTATCATTCTGTGTTTCTTCTGGGTATCACTCCTAGAGAAACAAATTCGGATATACTGGGATTTCATCTTTTCATGATTTGGGCCCGACAATTCTTCTCGAATAGATCGAATTCTATCTCCTACTTTCAACCCATCTGCTCTTACTTCCCACTCAGATCCTTCAACAAATTGATTTCCCCATTTAAAAGCCATAAGTCTATGGTCCGGGGTACAATCAATATGAGATCCTGCTTCAAAATGAAGCCGAAGGAGTTTCTTATTAGATCCGGTCTGAATAATATTTCTAGCAGTACAAATCTTTCCCTTCTTTGTTTTAGGGTCGTAAGAAAATACTCCTATCGTCTTATATTTCTCCGCAATTTCTTTAATAGGAATTTGTCCATAAACAGTATGGATTAAAGAGTCACCAGAAATCGAGGTATATGGGCAACCCCTAGACTGTAGTACATATTCCTCTAAAGTTGCACCTTTTCCTACTACCGCGTTAGTGCCCATGACCTGATAGGAACGAATATCGATCATATCTCTAGCGGGATAGGGCATTACGTCAAGATTTTCTACCCTCTGTCCTTCTACTTTAGGTGTTCGTAGTCCCTTAACAATATCCAGCATTGCGTATTCACCATCCCCGATCACTACTGAATCACACCCAGAATCCTCTAGGGTGAAATCAGGAAGGGCGCTAGGATGATACCCTCCCATTACAACATAGGCTCCAGGTTGCCTCTTCTTGATCTTCTGTACTACATGCTTTGCTAGGGGGTACTGGGGAGTTGTACAGGATACTCCATAGATATCCGCTTCTGGGATAAACCAGTAGTCCGTAGGTACTCCGCAGAAATCTACTACCTGTACGTTAACTCCCTGATCCCGTAGATATCCAGCGACATAAAGTACCCCTAAATTGGGCATATCTCTATCGCTAATTAGCCAAGGAGAAGGTAAGGTAATAAGAACTACCTTGACTTCTTTCCTAGGTTTCCAAGCGTTCTCGGGAGGCTTAAGCCTCCCCAGGAACTGTAGTTGAGTAGGCGAAAGATCCATATATTCTACCCTCCCATTAGAGGTTTGACATACTTTACCAATACCACGAAGACCTGCACCCCTTCTTCTGCCATTTTAGCTCCCATAGTTACTTTGCCCTCTGGGAAGGGTACAGGGAGTAGATTAAGTAGTCTTCCCAAATCCCCCCTGTCTACAAAGAAGTTCGTCTTCCCCTTCTCCTCAATAGCCACGTCAAGAGAAATCATAGCGATTCCCCCTGGTCTTAGGAGACGCTTGACTTCTTTAAATACCTGATCGTGAGAGTCTGGGATATGCTCCACTACAGAGATGCAGTTATGAACGGTGAATGGAATCCCATAAGTCTCGTCTTGGGTATGAATGTTGAATACAGGAAGATTTCTTACCTTTTTCTTAGATATGCCCTTTATAGGCATGAATATATTACTGCCTATAAATCTAGTCTTTCCAAAAGGGATCCTTCCTATTTTTGAAATCTCTTTGTCCCAACTCCTCTGAGACCAGGATATGATATATATCCATCCAGGCTTGACCCTTATTCCTTCTATTTCACCAGGACTTTGATACCTTTTAAAAATACTCCCATATACATTTAGCTTGTGGAGTAATTCTAATACCCCGTAGGCTAGGACAGGAGAGACCGTAGCAATGGTATTTTCAACAAGTGATCTCTTTCCGGACTTATCCTTATATTTACAGCCGTCTCCCTGTTGAAGACCCGATATGAATCCTCGAATTACCTCTTCAGATCCATGTTGAATACAATCTGGAACTCTCTTATTCTTAGCACCTTTTCCACACCACGAATCGAGGATCTTGCAAAATTGAAATCCTCCCACATGAATTCTGAGTCCTGTCCAGTTTGGTATATTTTTTCTCGTGTATATATTTCCTTTCAAATCAAATCGGGATAATGCTTTCTTTATCCTTAAAGCAAATTCTCCTTCGTGAGATCCTAGTGAAAAAGTAGCTCTTCCTGACCAATTTTCTTTACCTTTGGGATAGGAAGTATGTCCTTCCGCTGTGTAGGCTCCTAGAAGCCATGCTATTTCCGAATCTACAGGCACCGATATTTCTTTCTTCTGTCTACCTTTTATGAAAAAAAGCTGGGAATCCCGAGTTTCTTCTCTTCTCGGGATAGAAACCCAGTCCCCTTTCTCTAAATCTTTTGCTTCCTTCCAATAGGAAATAGACGGGACGTATTCGTAAACGGCCTTCAAATTACCTTTCTTATTGCTTCTATGTACTCTTGTGACATTGGATACTAGGATCTTATGATGAGGGGTAACTGAAACAGGAGGAAGAGAACCTATTTTTAGGTTGATTATCTCCCCCGAATAGATTCTCTGAAAGGTCTGAAGAACTTTCTGTTTCCTACCCGAAGACCCATATACTTCATCCCCAATCCTTAGATCCTCTATAGCTTTTCCGGATCCAGCGACTATAGTCCCTTTCGGGAAACAGAATATCCTATCGAAAGTAGCGTCTGCATAAGAGAGATCCCTAGCATCTCCGTAAGTGTGAGTGATATTCTTCAACCCAAAGAACCCAGTAGTTTGAGAGGCTTTTTCTATGGAGGGATAATCATTATCCACACAAGTCACATGGGCCGTTCTTTGGGCCAGTGCATATTTTAAAACAGACCATCCACTTCCAATATCAAGACAGTGATGGGTAGGAAGTAGATCTCCCTCTAAGATAGCCCAGGGCCATTCTGTCTGCCTCGACCAGTGTAGGGGCGATGGGGGAACAAGTTGCACTAGAGAGCCAGTTTGATTTCTTGCAAACGTCATACAGTGAGGGCAGAGAGCGTCATAGGAGAGTAACTCCCGAAGCGTAGGAATATACTCTTGGGGAGTCGGATCTCGTACGATTCGGGAGTAGGATAGCATTAGCTTAGCCCCCTAATCCGAAGAAGTGTATGTCCTCTATCGTCAGACGCACCCAGGATTGTAGACCACAGGCGAAGGCACTCCGGTATTTTTCATAGGATTCTGCCTTCCCCCGATGCTCTAGCATCTTGGACTTGTTGTACTTCACTGCGTCGAGGAGCTTTTGATCCACACGGGGTTGGAAATTCTGAGTCATCCCTCCAGTGATATTACCACTACAAATATGGCCGGGATTGAAGTAGGACTGGGTAGACTGATCGTAAACCTCGACGGAAATTCCCTTCTCTCTTAGCTCTACCTCGGCCTCTTCTAGTTGCTCTGTGTAGTATTCCTCTCGTGAACGATGGTGGAGGGCTTTGACTACACAGGGCTCTATTAGCTCGTGGGCTTGTTTGAGAATTGAGAACGCAGTCGGAGCGAACGCTCTCTTGCGAGTGCCCAGTTCATCGTCCCTCTGATACTGATCGTAGACCTCTTGCTTAGCCTTCGAAACGACGAAATCGAATACCTTCTCGACCCCATCTGCCATGACCTACTCCTCAGTTATTGAGCCCAGAACCCATCCATCGTGACCCGACGTTTGTGAGTTGCTGAGTGCCCCCTTGCTGTTGAGGAACATAGGGAAGGACTAGCAAGCTTGTAATATCCTCTAGTGAACAAGCATACTGTACACCATCAATAGTAGTCCCAGTAAGAAATCGAATATCCTTCACATGGAACTCTCTCGATTCCCACTTCAAAAGTTGCTCCCTAGCATTCTGACTCGTCAGAACCAAGTCGAATACATGAGCCGTTTTCAAAAAGATCCGTAAAACTGAGTGCGTCATAATTGAGTCTCGTGTTCCTATTCTAAGATGTACTCGTCCTTACCTTCCTTCTCATCGACGAAATGAGTGATTCTCCATCCAGCTTCCTTTAGCTGCCTACACATCTCCTCCCTGACTTTGAGATTAGAGCCCAAAGAGAGCGAAGCTACTCTCACGGGCATTTCTGGGGTCTTGCTAAGAAGTAGGTTTAGTCTCTCCTTAGAAGCATTGATTTCTTCTACATACTCCTTAGCATGTCTCTGTACTACTTCATCCTTCCGAAGTATGCTCATCCCTAGTCCTATTCTTGAATTAGTTCCTTGTACCAAGCATTTCCCTCCAGAGAGCTTTATACCTCTCTCTAATCTTTGGCCAGGTGTACTTTTCTACTTCTCTTCTGGCAGACAAACCTACGCATCCTAAACACCAAGATTCCTTCTTTAGTCCGTCAATTTGCTCAGCAAGTGCATCAGAATTGCACGCTTCAAAATCCCAATGAGGTAGCACCACGTCTACAGCACCTGCTCCTCTAGAACAGAGAACGGGACGGGCATGGGCCATACTTTCCAGAACTTCCAATCCAAAGCCCTCCGTACAACTTGGCTGGACGTACAGGCTAATATTGGAATAGAAATCCTCTAGATTCTCTATCCAGCCCTTCAAGTAGATCCTCCCTCCCCCATACTTATTGCACATATACAGGACGAAGGGGTGCTGGGAGTCTTTTCCTCCCAACCAAAGTTCTGCGTCAGGGTAATTGAGTTTCTTCCAGGCTTCCAGAAGGTATCGTACGCCTTTGTCTCCTCCGTATGCACCCAAATATC
>ERZ1292644.1153-Hain-H14-01um-R2-1153-length-14364-cov-4_pt2 | contig 12699 bp, 24 predicted proteins | sample MGYA00564402_ERZ1292644 | MGnify/ENA primary metagenome ERZ1292644 (study PRJEB36523, sample SAMEA6512644) | groundwater metagenome | collected 2019-01-09 | study: AquaDiva: Metagenomics assemblies of 32 groundwater samples | reverse complement strand
TTCCACAGGTGCAAGGTCTGCACCTGACGACGTGGAAGGAAGAGAGCACCGACTACGAGATCCATGGCATGGATGATCTGCCTTGAGCCATAGAGCTGGTCCCTTTGGAGATACATCTGACTCTCGAAGGGCTCATCGGCTTGAGCTGCCGTCCACACCACAATCTCTTCTCTACGAGCATAGCCTCGTAGCTTACGGGCTGCAGAGCCTATGGCTCGTACCTCATCCAGCTTGTCCAAGCTCAAGAGATTCAAGTAGTCGACGATCAAGAGATCAGGCTTCACCTTCTGGGCCTGCTGGATCACCTGCTCAGCAGTCAGAGACTCAGGGTCATACTCTTCCGCGTAGAGCGTCTTCGGTACCTTCTTCGCAATCGTCTTCACCCTCTCAAAGATCTGTTCCAGGTAGATCTCGAAGGAAGCGTAGAAGACCTTGAGCCCCGCCTGGGAAGACAGGGTTGCCATGCGGAGCAACGACGCTGTCTTCCCATGGTTCGACGGAGCGACCAAGAGACCGGCTTCCTTCCTCCGCAACCCCCCACCTAGGCTTGAGTCCAGTTGAGAGTTGAGGTAGGTCGGTCGCCGGTCCCCTGGCTCGTCCTTCCGTGGACGATAGTCAGCGAGCAAGCGGGGTGCATCACGTCCCGGCTTCCCACTGTGGTCCTCCTGACCTACCTGCCGCAGGCGTTCGAGTGCTCGAGCATTCCGATCGAGCATCGTGTAGTCAGGTCCACCATTCTTGGCAGCACGCAGGAGCTCCTCATGCTGAGAGAGGATCGTGAACTTAGCGAGTATCTGGAACACGACCTCCTTCCCCATGTCTTCGACGAAGGGCTCTCCCAGCTGAGCTACCTCTTTTTTCAAAGAGGTAGGGTCCTCGGAGGTTGATTGCACAAGCCTCAGAAGATCACTCTTCGCCAAAAGCGAGCTACCCCCCTCGCGCGTAAAAAAGACTTTCATGGCGTGGAAGATCGCCTTCGCCTCAGTCGATTTCAGCACCGTAGGGACGACCACGGCGACGTCGGGGCCGTGCTGCCCTCGAGGGTGGGGGTCGACGACGGGACTGAACCGATCCCACATGGACCGGTGGCGCAGCTGGCTCAAGAGTTCCCTCTCGTGAGTGAGCACCAGTAGCTATCCTCTCCCCTCGTAGGAGGTCTTCGTAAAGGTGGGTCAGGGTAAACATGCTGTCAGTGCTCAGATGCACATGGAACTCGATACCGTTGAGATAGAACTCGCCGGCCATGCGTTGATCCAGGAGCTCCCGGAGGAGACTCCTGAGCAGGTCGACTTCATCAAGCGTCAGCGCGAGAGCCACGCTCTTCCTTCTCCTCCTTCTTGGGCTTCGAGAAAGGATTCACCTTCTGCTTCTCCGCGTGCTTCGGTCGATGGGTCTCTTCGTGGGGCACGATGCACTGCAAGCAGACCGGGGTGAAGCAGGTAGGACAGGGCTTCAGGTCCGTCGAGAGCACTCGATGCTCACAGACCGAGCATGGCATGCTAGTCATGGTTCCCTCCATAACGTGGACACATCGAGGCGTACCCGCACCAATCGCGGGAACACCACCAGTTGGTGGGAGTGGTCATCGGGAAGAGCTCAGGGTCACCCTTCGCCTTCTCGACGAAGCGTACGAGACCACGGAACTCAGAGAGTATGGACTCCGGGGAGAGGGATCCCTCTTCAGGCTCCTGAGGCATGCGGATCACTGCTGGAGACTTCTCAGGATTGCAGATGATCTGGATCTGACTCGTACGCGAGACAGGCGTCTTCTTCCCAAGCTCTGCTCCCAGGCGGTAGACCTGAAGCTGGAAGTCCTGATTCACCTCTCGAGTAGTCGCTGATCCCTTCTTCCCCGATCGGAACTTGTAGTCCGAAAGCTCCCCCTGGTTGTCCAGGAGATCCACCGTACCGATCAAGGGCACCTTGGTGCCTGGGATGGGTACGGAGAAGGACTCCTCCACGAACACCGGATGAATACGCGGAGCCTCGTACTCGAAGAAGAGCGGGAGAGCACCTGCCTTGCCTGAGATCCCCGTCATCCGATCTCTGAGCTGGGCGGGGTCCACTCTCCCACTGGAACCCCTGTCACACGTCTCGAGCTCCTCGGAGAAGCGAGTCGTGTAGACATCCAAGAGGGTACCCATATCGGGTAGCTCACCATAGACCTGCTTGGCTCGGAGACCATACTCGATCGATGCATGCCCAGCGGTGCCATTCACCATCGCATAGGAAGGGGGCTTAGGACCTCGGTAGAGATAGAACCAGAGTTGCCGCATGCACTTGTGTGCGAGGGCGAGATGGGTCTGCCGAATGCCTTCACTGAACGGGCTTGTCACCATTCGGCTCTCCTTCGGTAAGTAGCCTGGGCTCAGACTTCAACACTTCGAACGTGGTCTCGATGGGAGCCTGCTGGATAGGCTGATGGTCTTGCATGAATCGACGCAGTCGAGAGAGCTCATCAGCAGCGTTTATAGTGGTGCCCAAGCCACCCTGGTAGTAGGGGCCATAGGACTGCTGCTGCTGTGCACCAACGTAAGCCCCCAATGCCTGCTGGTAGACCCTGTGGTAGGTCGAGGTGAAGGCATCGGTAGCACTCTTCGACATGGCATCTCGTAGCTTCTCCAACCGCTTCCGCTCCTTCCTCTGCTCATGCTTCCGCCAGAGGTCGAAGAGGAGACCACCCAGGTACCAGCCTACGGCTGCACCCGCCAGGATCTTCATGATGTCGATCATAGTGTTTCTCCAAGGCGCCCCTGAGCCACTTCGACGATATCCCAGCCTTCCAGGGACGCAGGCCCCTGGTGCCGTATGGCCGGTCAGATCTTCCCGTCCCACGGGTTGGGACCTTAGTCCGGATCCTGAAGCTTCTGGTCTCGTTCGAAGTAGCTCAGAGACTTGAGAGATTAGGCGCTTCTCCTCTGCGGTCCTGATGGAACCCTTCCCTACACCTCATGGGAAGAGCTATGACCGGTTGATGGCAGCCACACCCATCAGGCTGTCACGTCGAGAGAAGCGCCTAAGGATCTAGGAATAGTTCCACCACCAGGTCAGGAAGTGACCGATGTCAAGACACAGCGTCATGATGATGAACATACCCATCTCCTGGTTCAAGTTACGACCCAAGGCCTTCCGCCCTACCACTCCCAATCGACATCCGGAGGCCGCCCATCGAAGTAGAACTTGATCCTCAAAAGCCACTCGAAGATCATCGTGGATCACCTCCTTTCAACTCCACCCTTCCGCCCCACCCCTCACTTACGCCACAGGGGATACAGTCTGAGCCAATCCCAAGCCAGATCAGCGGCCAGGATTACGATCAAAGCCAGGGCCGCTAACAGGTAGATCCCCCACTTACTCACTTCTTGACCACCTTGAGCTTCGGCTTGGGCTCTGCCTTCTCCGTCTTCTTGGGTGTCCCCTCCAAGTTGAAGAACTTGGGTACCGGGAACTGAGGAAGGTTACGCACCAGGTCCTGGATGATCTCATCCCGGGAGAGGAAGACTGGGGTGATGAGCTCCAAGTCGAGCATCTTCTTCTGCCAGCCCTCCAGCCAGATCTTCTTGGGATTGAGTGCTGTCACAAGCCAGCTCTTCCCATCCCCTGACTTGTCCCACGAGGTGAAGAGGCCTTCGGCTTCGAAGTCCTTGACCCCAGGGACATCGTCATCGGAGATCAATCGACGGAAGGCTTCCTTCCCCGTGTGCCCTGCAGCGAGGATCTTGATCGGATGATCATCACCTCTCGAAGAGGCCTCTTCCTTCAACACCTGGAAGTAGAACTTCCGATTGATAGCAAGTCGTGGGGTACCGAATGTACCCTTGGGGAACTCCTTCTCATCGAAGGCCGAGAGGATCTCGCAGGCAGGACAGCGCTCATCCTTGATGAGCCCATCCGTCAAGAACCGCTGGTAGACCCCGGGCTCATTCTCTGCGAGCTCATCCACACACATGACCCCCGAGGGGAATGCCTTCCCTTCCTTCGTCACGCGATCCAACCAGTGAACGGAGAGATCGAGGTAGGGAAGAGGATCCTTGTCTGGTCCCCGCTCTTTCATATCAGGAAGGACATGCACCTTCACGGGGAGCTTCACATCGAAGAGGGCTTTCCGTTGGACTCCAGATCCACCCCGATAGGAGCGGTTCTCTCGAAGCTCCTTCAGGATCTTCTCTTTGTTGAGGCGTAGCCCCGTGACGGACTTCCCCACGGCGGCCTTAGTCTTGGTTGCCATGCGTACTCCTAAGCTACGAGTTTCACTTCCTCGGTCTCCCCCCAGTTCTCACCGATCCCGATCTCGACTGAGAACTCGGTGGCGAGCTCGAAGTGGAAGTACCGCTTCACATCGATGGGCAGGATCTGCCGCCAGTAGTGATCAATCCTACGAGCTAGACCTTCCGCATGATCCATGGAAGGACAGTCGAAGACCAGTTCATCGTGGACCAGGTTGAAGAGGATGCATTCATCCGGCCAAGGGCCCAGGTGGGCTGCGCTACAGAGATTCAGATGATTGGCCAGGTTCTGGATCGGATGATTCACCAACTGATTGATCGCATGCTTATCGCCGTACTTGACGAGTGGTAGCCTGCGTCGGTGGCCTGTCAGTGAATCCACATACCCCAACTCCCTCCCCAAAAGGATCAGCTCATCGAGGAAGGTGAAGTGGACATGGAAGTGATCTCTGAGTGCTCTCCGCATCTCTTGGGCGGCATCGAAGGGCATTCCGAACTCTTCCATCAGCCGAGGCTCCTCGGCGTAGTAGATGACCGCGAAGTTTGCCGTCTTCCCCTCCTGCCGATCGAAGATCCGCCTCACAAGTCTCTTCGATCGACCTTTGGGAAGGAGAAGCCCCAACGCGGTCATCAACTCCATCGTGGAAGAATGCACATCCCCTTCGATCAAGGCAGGATCTCTCGAGTACTGGTAGGCAGCCTTGATCTCGATCTGCTTCGCATCCACCTTCAGGATGCGTCCCTGGGGGAATCGACTGATGACATACCGTCTTGCCCATTTGGGTATGTTCTGGGGATTAGGATCCTGCCCTGAGAGTCGACCCGTAACAGGACCAGCTTGTTCGTTGAGGTTCTTGGTGCCTCTCCCTCCGAGGTTGAACTTGGGGTGAAGAAGAGCACCAGCTGCGGTGGCGAGCTTCTCGATGTCATTCTTCCGCGCAATAAGATCCGAGAGATCAGCGTACCGACGTACGGTACCCGTGGGATCCTCGCCACGCAGAGCTGCCAAAGTGAACTTATCCACCTTGGGGTCCTTACGCTTCTTCGTCTTCTTTCGGACGGGAAGCTGAAGACGCTCAAAGAGAATTTCCTTTTGGGCATGGCCACGCACCTTCACCTTGGGGTCGAGCTCATACGTCTTCCGTATCCAGGTCTCTCGACGCTTGATCCGGAGACGCAGGTTACGTCCTACCTTGACCGCATCCTTCGAGATCGCCATCCCATTCAGCTCAACCTCACCCAGCAACTTAATCTGGTCAGTGAGAAACAGGTAGTTCCGCTTGATGGCAGGAAACTGATCCAGTTCCCTCCGCTTCTCGAGGTAGAGCTCTCGAGTAAGAGCCACATCGGTGGCACAGTAGGGAACGAGCTCTTCCATGGGAGGGTCTTCACTTCGATCCCAACGTGCATGCGTGGTCTTCCAGTAGAAGCCATACCCTCGATCTGCAGCAAAGGACTTGAGTCCATAGTCATCCTTGTTCTCATCGAGCATCTGCACCAAGAGGATCGTGTCCTCGATCTGCCCCCGCCACCCCTTCTTGATCCACCCAAGCCTTCTCAGAGCTGTGTAGTCATGCCGGGCAAAGTGGCAGATGAGCCGGGCCTCCGGAATGGGTGGCTTACCTGTGGTCAGCACGATCCCACCCCGGAGGCCGGCGTAGCCAGTCAGCCTCACCGTCTCAGGCTTCCCGACTTCACTCTCCGTATCGAGCACAAGCTCCGGGTACTTCTTCTCGTCAGAGTCGACAAGCCTGTACTTGACTTGCTTTACCTGCTGAGAAGTCACCCCCGTTTGTAGGGCATTCCCCAGGTCCTGATAAAGAGCCTCCAGTACCCCCTCGTCTCCCTTGGCGTAGTGGAGATAGCTCGGGTGGTAGGTGGGGAAGACAGGGATACCTACTAATTCGGGTAGGTGACTCTCGAACTGATGCCCCCGAAGCTGGCTGATGGGGGGCTGCTTCTTCAGAGGCCGTAGGAGGACCCTGGAGGCCCTTGAACCCAAGGAGATGATGTAGGGGGCCCGGGCCATCTGAAAGTCTCGCCTGAGGGCTCCTGAGCACGCCTGGACGGCCTTCTGGCCACCGAGGTCGAAGTCGTTATTCGGGGGTTGGCACTTGAGGACATTGGCTAGTGAGAAGTCACTACGCTTGAAGCCCAGGTCCTCGAGGATCAGCCAGAGCTTCTGGCCTGCAGAACCCACGAAGGGCTTTTGGGCAGGACACTCCTCCGCTCCAGGGGCCTCTCCGAGCAAGAGGGGCTTCCCAGGACGGATTTCCGAGGGCACATGGTACTTGGACCCCTCCCCCCGCTCATACTTGGCTCCTAGGGGGCAATTCTCGCAATCCGGCCACAAGGAGGCTTCGGAGCTTTCCGGGCGAGGTTTCCCCCGGGTCTTTCTTGACGAGGTGGTGGGAGAGGGAGAGGCAGGGGATTTCAAGCCCGGCTCCTTCGATGGCAGTCAGCTCCGCTTGGAGGACTGCGTCCTTGTCGAACAGGACGATGACGGGTAGCTCGAGACCGAGAGCTATCTCTGGCCAGCGTACTCCCTGGCCATGGAGGGCAACTACGGAGAACCCTCCCTCCCAGACTCGGATGGCATCGAAGACACCTTCGACGAGGACGAGGGCTGGGGAGTCTCTCCGGTCAATGCGCCAGTAGGACTTCCTACCCGGAGGTAGGTAGTCGCGTCCTCGCTCCAGGGGATTATTGAATCTGCGTTCGTAGAAGTAGCTAGGCGCGCACTCAAACCCAAGGGCGCAACCGAATCCCCCGAACGGTCTTGCTTTGATGGGTAAGAGTGCGCGCGCTTCATCAGAGACCTTCCGTCGATCGAGGTACGCTTTGGCGAGTGGCAGCAGGTCCGGAGGATACCAAGCGTAGGTCGGCCGAGTCAAGCTCGAAGCGAAGTGCTGAGCACGGGGGATGGGAGCTTGCTCTCCGTCTTCGTTACGGTAGGTCATCCGGAGAACTTTCGAGGATCACACTCTGACGAGAGATGATCGAGGTATCTCTCGATGCAGCGGAGGATCTTCTCCAATCGCATCTTTCGAAGATTAGGGTCTCCTGCCTCGAAGTCATCGAGGAGATCACTCAGTTCTTTGCGTAGCATCCAGCTCATCGTGCTCTCCTCTCGAGCTCCAGGGTGAAGATCCTGATCCAGTACCGCTTGTGTGTAAGCTGCTTTCTGATCGGGTCAGCTGAGTCTGCAGCGATCATGTAGCCAAGACGATCATTGGACTCTTCCGCTTCTCGCATGTAGTCCTCACAGACTCCAAGGATCAGCTGAAGACCCTGCTCTTGACGCTTCACCATGGCAAGAGCATTCATGACATGGCTGTCTTCCATGTCCACCACAGCGATGGTTCTCCCATCCCGCATGGTCCAGATGGGGGAGAGCTCATCGATGACATCTCTCATCTCCTGGTACTCACCCTCTGACATTCGATCATCCATCAGCGTGCTCCTTTTCGTTTGTCCACCTGAGGAACATCGTTGGGAGGTTTGCCGTAGTAATGCTGTCCACGCTCAGCCCAACGATATTCTCCCTCTGGATGACCTGGGTGGTAGTCCGCCATCCAGAATAGAGCGTACGAGTAGTTGCCCCACTTGTCAGGGCCCTCGTAGATCTCACAGCGATGGTGGTGCATCACTTCCCCTTCTTCCACGTCACCTGATGCCCATGGAGATGGTAGGTGATGTGAGGAACGTTCTTGTCCCAGCAGGCTCGACACTGTCCCAACGTACAGCTGCCAGAGATCTGCTTGGGGCAGGCATCCTCCTCATCGGAAGAAACTGAGGAAGTCAGTACCCATCCCCGTCCGACCATCTGCTCTACCCACTGACGCTTATCATCGATCTCGAGGGCTGAGTAACGTACAACTACGTTGGGCAAGAGAGATAGTCGATCAAGGAAGACACCTAGAGAGCGATCTCTCCATGCTCTGGTCGAGAACCAGAACTTGACCTCTGGCATCTTGAGACAGATCCAACGCCAGGCCTCAATGTCCTCGACACCTGAGAAGTCCCCTGAGTCGAAGACTCTGAAGTAGGGATTCTTCTTCGTAGCTGAGGCAATGGCTCGCATCATCACGGGAGCTCGCTCAGGCTTCTTCTTCCTCCACCACCGAAGTCTCACCTCTTGAGCGTTCTCCACCACGGGGAAGCGGTACATCCCCTGATGGGCGTAGCAGGACTTACAGACACTGCCAGGCTCAAGGTTGAACCCAGCACAGACCCTGGGCCCTGCAGGGAGACTCCAGCTCCAGCAATCGAGGGTCGAGGTCTTGGTCAACAGGGAGACCTTGGTCCCTGGGACAGTGTGCATGGGGGATTCTCCAGGTTAGACGTAACAGCGTTCAGCGAGTGCTTTGATCTCTCGAGCCATCTCATAGAGATCTTTAGCGTCCTCCGGTTCTTCTACCCCCTCAGATTCTTCCTTGGCAGACTCCGCTACCATCTCGAGGACATAGCGTAGTCCGAAGTTTCTGATGGAGCCTTGAATGAGATCTCTGGCATGGGTATCCATGGGGGATTCTCCAGGTTTACCAGCTGATCTCTTTTACCAGCTGATCGTAGGTACCGAGGCAACCACTACGACCGCAGTGCTTGCAGGAAACATCGAGGTAGGTCACACCTCCATCGGAGGTGATGAGGATAGGAGAGAGGAGATCAGGCTCATGACCTGTCTCGTTGTTGGGACAGATCTCCTCTGTTCCATACCGCTGACCTTCGTACTCTGTCATGGGGATTCTCCAGGTTAGGTGATGTCCTTCAGTTGCTTGGCAAGACTCGTACACTCTTGCCTCACATACTCGAGGTCTCGATAGACACCTGTTGCAAAGATGTCCATGGTCGACTTGGGAAGATCCTTGGCAAGGAAGAAGGATCGATCCATGTGGTGAGCACAGTCGAATCCGAACCACCACACATGATCATCCTCACCCTCTCCTGGGACATGGCAGATCCCCTCTTCTTGGTTATCTGCACAGAACTCGGAGAAGGTGAGACCACCATGGACATCGAGTCGAGACTCTGGATCCGTGTGGTCCTCCCATCCACCGCTGTAGGTCTTCTCGAAGTAGGGATGCCCCTTCGAGACTCCGACGTAGCCACAGAGATGGCCTGAGTGCTTGTTCCGAAGAATCAAGCAAGGAAGCTTGGTCTCAGGATCTTCCCATTGCATCTTGTCGGGCTCGGATTGCCATGGCCCAGGGGTGTCATCGGTCCATCCGAACTTCCACTCTTTCGTTTCCATCAGTCCTCCTCTCTGAACCCTGCCGGGTTACAGATGGGTGGTGGGTGGTTCTCGTTACAGCGTGGACACCGTTCCTGATTATCGAAGTAGGCTCCGTAGTCCTCACCCTCCTCCTCGTCCTCATCCTCTTCGACAATCTCTCCGGGTGCTCCACCGTAGGGTACAAAGAGTTCTTGAGCTTGAGCTTCGATGCGAAGCAGCTCCTGCTGATCAGGTAGATCGTAGTTCGAGAGCCCATGCTCGAGGGCATGAGTCTCGCAGTAGTAGCCATGATGGGACTCAGGCATGTCCTGCGTCCTCCAGCTGTGTCTCCAGTAGGCTGGAGCTGCACATCTGCGAACGTAGTCCTCACCGACCGTAGAGACATCGTGCTCACACATCTGTCTCACGATCTCGTAGGGAGGATTCAGCTTCTCCCAGACCGAGTGCATGGTTAGTCCTCCTTGGGTGCTTCTTTGAAGTAGTGAGCCCACCGATGGGAACAGGATCGACAGCGATGGTTCTCTACCACTTGAGGCAGTGAGGGATGGGTGTAGAACTCCCGAGTGACAGTGACAGCGTGAGAGCCACACTGAGGACACTTGGCTTGATCTGTGTACACGATTCTCTCAGTGAGGGTGGCAGCATCGACGTAGGTGATCTTCATGTCAGCCCTCCTTGATGGGATCCGTATCAGCGCAGTACTGAATGGATCCAGGACCGTTGCCCTCATCATCCCGAAGAATGATGAGTACCCTGCCACTGGGAAGGATGAGTGCTGGGAACTCATCCTCGAGCTCAGGATCTCTGGCACATACGAACTGGATCCCGCACTGCTTCAGCTCAAGAACAGCATCGAGGTCCAGCATGTACGAGAACTTGTGCTTCATGAGTCCTCCTCCACTTCATCAGGGGAAAGGAACTCGATGCCCAAGCGATCACTGAACAGCATGGAGATGACTTCCCAGCGATCAGCATTCCACTCCTCGCCATCGAGGAAGAGGGCGAGATCATGGATCCACTGGTGCATCTCGTCTTTCGAGAGCAGACCAATCTGGGAGTGAAGCTTGAGGCTCCGCTCATCGGTTGTGAACATGGGGATTCTCCTTTGTGGAAGGGAAGACAAGCCCCGCACCTGTCAGTCCAGGTATCCCCTACGCGCAGGGTAGGATTCTTCCCTGGGGCTTGAACTGGTCTAGTTCTGGCGGAAGAGCTGAGAGAGCTTGAGCGTGTTCTTCATCTGAAGCTCAGGAGAGCGAGTCTTCATCACCTCAGTGAAGGCATTGTACAAGCTCCAAGCATTTCTCGGCTCGAACTCCTTGTGCTTCGGCTCCTCCCACTCTCCGATCACCTTGGGAAGGCTCGAAGCCGGGAGGATATTCTGCCGCACGGAGTCGACCAGCATGTGATCGGCATCGATCACGTTCAGCTCTCGCTCTTTCATGCGCTCGATGTCGACCTTCACGGTCTGAGCGAGATTCGATCCCCGGTAGAGGAGATCGTAGGTAATCATGGGCAGATCACGGAAGATGTTCCGCGTGTGCTTCCTACTGGCCACCTCGCCGTTGAAAGCGAGATTGTCACAGCAGAAGACATGAGAGCCCATGACGAGTCCCACGGAGAGAGACCGATCGTAGGAGCTACGGATGCCGAGGGCGAGAGCCCAATCGACCGTCTCATCCTGATGTCCGAGGGTGTAGACCCCGAACATCTGTCCCCCCTCGTGAGCGAGTGCAAAGTTGGCATCCTTGATCTTCAGATCAAAGCGGGGCAACTGGAGCTCGATCTCTTCGAGGAGACGCGGATACGGGATAGGCATGTAGCTATCCGTCTCCGAGGGAACAGGAACGGAGGCCAGTTCAGCTCGAGTAGCTTTCCAGCCTCCAGCGTGGAGAATGAGATTGGACATGACGGTGTCCTTTCGTGGTGGGAGGAAGAAGGAACCTATCCAGGATAGACCAGGTTCCAGGGAACATCAAGAGGGTCGTTCCCACCACTCTCCGCTTACTTCTGCTGAGCAGGATCGAAGAGGCCACTTTCCATCGCATCATCCGCACACTGCTCACAGAAGAGGGTGCCCTCATCGAGGAAGGTATCGACTCGGAAGAGTCGCTGCTTGGCATGTCGAATGCAGATCGATTCACCCTCATGCACAGGGCAACCAGGATCTGCACATTGGCAGAGTCGGTCTTTCATTTGAATCACCTCGTATTGGTCTTGGGATTACGGAACTCGATCCTGGCACTGGTGCCATTCTTCTCGAGAATGCGCTCCGACTGATCGAGAGTTCCATCCCAGTCCCAGATGGTGACGATGATTCGAGAAGCTCTGGCGAGATCCTCAAAGCTCACCGTCTTGGCAGTAACTCTCAAGTGACCAAGCCCCATGTCTCTGAGCTTGGCCTTGATGAGTTGCTTACTGAGATTGACGTTGTTCACTTGAGCTCCTTCCGTTCGAGAACTTCGTAGGTCAGATGCTGGGAAAGAGGAACAGACCACTCCTCCACTCCGATGTAGCAGATGACTCCAGCTGTGTAGGAGAAATCACCTGTTGCACCGTAGGGGCGGAAGAAGTGGACTTCAGTCTCCGTGATCTTCTTCACAATGGCAGAATTCCACGGAGGATCATCCCAGACTCTGACCACATCAGCGAGCTTGAGCTCTGTGGTCTTGAGTTTCATCGTGCTTCACACTCCGGCATCCCATCGATCAGGGGTTGAGGCCAAGCTGCAGGATGAAGAGAATCAGGACACCCAGGCTCATGGCCTTCGAAGTGTGTCCACTCTGTATCATCACTGCAGTAGTTACACTGCGCAGGGTAGAGTGGCTTGCGGTACATGTGCTGATTCACACTCATACCGAGGAACCAGCTGAGGGAGGTAGCCAACGCTATCCCTCCGAGGAAGGTTCTGAATCTCATTCTGCTCTCCTCCGCATGTGCTTCGGATAACGAAGTGCATGATGATCTGGACAGAACTTCGATCCTGCCTTCACAGGCCGATCGCAGTAATCCATCCAAGCGTGTCCTGTAGCGAAGAGCTTGTGTTGACAAGTCTTCTCTTCTTTCACTTCGGACTTCATGGAAAGACTCCTAGTAACCCAGCATGGCAAGGGCTGCCATCTGGCCAACGTGGTAGATGCCCCAAAGGATCAGGGCACCTACCACGAGTTGAGGGATGAGGCTACGCATCAGACACTGCCTGTGATGATCTCGTAGACGAGAAGGAGACCAAGGAACCAA
>ERZ1292644.1168-Hain-H14-01um-R2-1168-length-14245-cov-11_pt1 | contig 12709 bp, 20 predicted proteins | sample MGYA00564402_ERZ1292644 | MGnify/ENA primary metagenome ERZ1292644 (study PRJEB36523, sample SAMEA6512644) | groundwater metagenome | collected 2019-01-09 | study: AquaDiva: Metagenomics assemblies of 32 groundwater samples | reverse complement strand
GGCCAGTTTCCTTCCGGCATCATTCTGATAATGTTTTCTGGACGTTTGGTCAACAATAGCCAGGTTAGCGACGGAGTATTTCGTATTAAATTCCATAATTTTATTCTTGCATCGTTAAGAGTGTAAGGTCTATCTATTTTGGAATCATTCCACGGTTTTGTACAAGCTGATATAGAATCGTCATCGTTGTCCATTGTAATAAAATAACCTTGATGATCCGTCATCTGGCCTGTCCAGTCTTCAAAAATGTCTGCTAGGCTGGCACAGAAAACTAACCAAGGTTCTCCTGATTTTTCAGCTTTATTGTTCCATTTGAGTGGTTGTATCCATTGGTTATCAGCAGCTAATACTCTTGTTCCTTTTTGTCCCCAGACTCCTAGAACAGTTGGATTCCGTTTACTTTCTCGTTCAGCATAACAATTTAGTCAAAGGCACCCGGGGGATACCCGGGTGCAACCTCTCCATAAATTAAAAGTGGAATTTGCCCATTGAATAGTTGTATTTTCTGCCATCATTTCTCCTTTTAGATGATTGTCCAGATTCCCCTTCCTATCTGTTTAATCTTCCCTTGTTTTTTCATTTTTGATAAGCATGTAGCGATTGTTTGTATTGATTTTTGACATTCCTTGGCAATTAAGTTACGGTCGGTTGGTCCGTAATGTTTGAGGACGTTAAGTATAGCTGTCATAGTGGTAGATGGTTTTAAATTGTGACCACTAATGTATATTCTTGGTCTTCCGATAATCATAAAATTTTCCCTAGTATTTCATGGTTAGCGTTTTGATGAATAAATCAAAAACGTCCAAGTTTTCTCCTAAACCCCCGTCTGTTACGTCATTTAGGATTTCGCTTTTTCTTTGAATCAGATTAAGGATAGTTTCATCAACAGTACCTTTACCTAGCAAATAGTAGATTGACGGAATTTCTGTACCTCCTCTTCCTAAACCGTGGATACGGTCTTCAGCTTGGGTATGGGCTCCTGGAGTCCAGGCAAGCTCAGCGAAGGCTACTGCTGATATACCTCTAGCACTCCAGCCTTCTCCGGCAGCCTTGATGTTACCTATGAGCAGCCTTGTTTCTGGGATGTTTCTGAACTGATCAAATGCTTGTTGCCGTTTCTTGCCTATTACACTCCCTGTTACAACGACACTTAATTTGCCGTATTTTTCTTCTATGGCTTGAACTATTTTCCTATGTACAGCAAATACTATTAGTTTCCCGTCAGATTCGTGGAGGAAATTATTGATCCAGTCGAGAACTGAAGGTAATTTTAGTTCTGCTACTAGCTGTCTTAAATAGTTTTTCCAGACTAGTTTTTCTGCTTTTTTTGCACCACTTACTTTAGTAGGGTTATTTTGAGCTAGCCAACCAAGAAAGTCTTTTATAGCTAGATCATATTGTTTTCTATTTACTAAATTCAGGGGAACTATGAAACGTTGCTTTTCTGGAAGTTGAGAAAGAACGTCTTCTTTTCTTCTTCTTATCATGATCCCGGATAGAGATTTATGAAGTTTATCAAGGTTAGTAGCTCCGTTGTATTGCCATCCCCACGGAAGGCGTCTAGGGGCGCAGTGATTCTGAGCGAATACAAAGAAAGAAGGAAACTTGTCTGGACGTAATATATTAAGTATAGGCCACAGTTCCGATGGTTTATTAGTAATAGGAGTACCACTCAAGCCAATAACATGAGGGACTTCTTTACAAAGATTACGAACTGATTTTACTCTTAATGTTCCCTGATTTCCGAGAAGATGACATTCGTCCAAGATAATCGCTTGAGGTTTTTGTTTTTTAAGAACGTCTAGCCAACCAGGTCCGTGTTTGGTTGGTCCTAAAATGTCATAATTAACTATGACAATGGGATGTTTGTGAATGTTGTTTTTTGGTGTAACGTGTTCCAGGACTTCTGTTCTTACAGAGGCATGCTCCAAGAATTCGTGCTCCCAGTTCCATTTAATAGAAGCTGGACAAACTACAACGACTGGTCGTATATGAGGGTTTCTCATCAAGTAGAGAATAACTTCAAGGCTGTTGTGGGTCAGAATGTAATCGTCTGTTACATATAAGTTGTCTGGGGCGTCTACAGAAATACATTGACATTGTTTTTTTCCTATGTTTTCAACTTTGGTAAAAGCTCTAGATAATTTGAATGGTTGTAAGTTACTAGGTAAACTAATCATAAGGCGATATTGAGGTAGTAGACGGTATTGAGTTACTCCTTCTTTTGTTTTACTAAGCCTTCTGGCTATTCCTCCGAGAGACCATATCAAATCCTGCATGTTGTCTATCAAGTGATTAGAATCTAATGTATATTCTAATTTGTTACTTTTAATAGTTCTCCATCCGTCTATTAGGCCTCGGAGAAGTTTTTTTCTGTCTTTAATAGAAGCTCTTAAATAGATTTCAGGTATGTATTTACCTTCTTCTTTTTTAGATGTCAAACCGGATATTCTAAATATTTTAGCAACTTGATTATTTTTTCCACTAGTGATGACGTATCCTATTAAGTATGGATCTATTGGAAGTTTTTCTGTTTGCTCTTTGAAATTGACAGGTTCTACAATAGGAATGTAATGTTTAGTGATTCCCTTGGAATCCTTCAAACTGTTTCTTATAGTTTTAAGTGGTAGGATTTTTGGAGGATATCCTTTCCATCTTCTGTTTGCAGTATCTACTGCCCACAAATGATCGTCACAACATTCAGTTGAACTTCCATCAGAAAAATAAACTTTGAATACCTCTTTTTCTCTTTGAGGATATACTCCAGTTATTTTTACGGCTGTTCCATTGGATCCTATTACAAAGTCTCCTTCTTGTATTTCTCCCATGAGTTTCCATCCGGAAGGAGTGAGAATTTTAGCGTCTAGCGGTTGAGCTTTCCCTAAACCCATTTCGTCTGCAAGTAACGCTCTTCCGCCGAATTGCTGTATTTTTCTTGCACCTTGAATCTGATAAGTATAAGGTATTGTCATGTTATTTTCTAATTTTTACTACCTTGGTAGCGATAATAAGGATGAGGATCTTTCAGACGTTGGTAATGAACTATGACATAAACAGCATTCTTGGTCATTTGATATTTGTCAACTAGTTCTTTGACTGGTATACCATTTTTATAGTCCTTGTAAAGTAAGCTACTTTTACATTCTCCAGATGGAGTTCTAACTGTTCCTTTTATTTTTTGACCTATTGTTCCCCTGTGACAACCTATGGTTTTAGCTATTTCACCAATTGTTTTTTTTCTAAGACGATAGTCTTCCAATAGATTCGGTGGTAGTATTAATTTTTTTTTGCTACGGCTGTGAATTCTTTTTCTTTTATCTTGTTTTGTTTTTTTTGCCAGTTTGTCTACTAATTGGTATATCCGTTGGCGACTGAGACTGTATTGTTTGGCTAGTTTTACAAGAGAAGCTCCTTTTTGATATTTGTTAAATATATCCAGGTTTCTCTCTTTATTTTTTTGGGTATCAGTATTCATTTTATAAAACTTCTTCTTATTAGTTTAATTTCTTTTTCCTTTGCCGACCCAGGATCCTTGGCGTCAATAACCACTCTTGTAGTCTCTCCTGGAAAACATTCTAATTCTTCACATAGTTTTCTAGCTTTTTTTTGAGCTTCTTTTTCTGAGTCAAAAATTATCGTTCTTGATGGATATTTAGCTATTTTAAGTATTTGTGATTTACTGTAACCTAAGCCAAAAACAGCCGCCGCTCCAAAGCCTATTTTCATGGCGTCTAATGGACCTTCTGTGACAACAATGGAATGTCTGACGTGATCTTCCCCAAACAACAAACTGTGAGCACTGATGATTTCTTCTTCTGGTTTGGCGGAGATATAACGTAAACCTTCATCAGATAAACTCCGCGTAGTCCAGCTCACTGTCTGGTGATATTGGTGAATAGGAATGAAAATCCGCCACGACAATCTATTGGTCAAACCTATTCCTTCTATTCCCCAGTCCTTTTTTAGTTTTTCTGGATCTAGACCACGGTTTTTCAAGTATTTTTTGTGTACAGGTAGCAGTTCTCCTAAACCGTGAGGTAGTTGTAATTTTTTGTTGGCTAGTTTACGTTGTTTTGTTTGGTAATTGATTTCCCCCAGTTTTTCTTTGATGGTTTTATAAGATTGTTTTGTCATCTCCATAAGGATGTTTGGTAAGGAAATATAGCCACATACCCAACAAGAGGCATATTTTCCAGCTAGGTTTATACCTAACCTGACCTTATTGGAGTTTGGACTACATTGTGGACAATCTACACCTATCCATCCTTTACAAACGTGATGATGGCTCCCAGTTTCCCAGTATTTTATTTGGTATTCTTCCAAAAATTCGGTAATGTTCACGGTTTAATTACTTTCAATTTCTCTGCGTTTTTGTTTTTCAAAAGCTGTTTGTAAAGACACCATAGATTTAAATCCATATTTGTTTAGCTTAGGATCTACCCAATATTCTATATGCTCCCCTTGTGTGGTTCTATCTGTTCGTCTCCAACCCATCTCGCGGAGATATTTCCTTTTTTCTTCTTTGGTAAATTTCATTAGAATGTCCCTTCGACTCGGTAGAAAGCTGGACATGAGCACTTATTGTTTGTATCTAGTTCACAATTTGGTTCATGACGGATGATAGCTAGTAAATAACCTTCATCTTTTTCTGTACCTTCTAGTAAATCTACTCCCATAGTTTTTAGTTGTTCCTGAATTCTGTATAATTCTCTTGCTTTTGCATGGTTTCTCATAAATCCCGATTTTGCAAGTGAAGAAGCTTCATTCATCAATCCTCTGATAATTTCTTCTTTAGTTCCTAGATGAATTGGCGGTATATAATTTCCAGCTATCATGTTTGTTGTTTCCATGGCCATTCTGGAGTCGTTTGTAATTCTCCAATTTGTTCAATATTTTTTACCATAGGACATTTCATTTTGATTTTTATATTTTCAACTATTTGTTTTGGGTTTGCTGTTTCCCAATGGAGTAATTTTATTTTGAGCACAACTTCAGTTTCGTATTGTTTTTCCATGGTTACTTCTCTCATTTAATTTGTATCAGATCATAAAGCATTTTCAGTTCCATCAAATCAGTAGGTCAGGATCTCTGGCCATGGTATTATTCTTGCTTTTGGCATATCGGTTTGTACATTCATGAGATTGTCCCGGTTGTAAAAGATCTCCACAACCGACACATTTAATTAGTTTGTCATTGTCACTAAATTTTTGTTTTTGTAAAGCGTATTGAAGTCTTTTGTAAGCTCTGTCCAGGCCAATCTTTGCTTCTCCATTTCTGCAATTAATTTGTAGTAGCTCAATCACATTGAGCCACGACAAAACAAATTCTTCATTAGGGAATATAGTTTCTACAGTTAGAACTTCAAAAATATAAGCTAAAGTTTTTTCTCTCCTATCTAGTTTTGTCGTGTGAGTTTTTTGGTAAGCAGCTTGGGATAAATCACCAGCTAGTTTTTCAGCGTCTTTTTTCAACAATTTGAGAATAAATTTGTAGACTTCGTTACTCATTTTTTGAAAGCTTCTAGTAGAAGTTTTCCAATTTGTCGAATTATTTTGGAAGATTCAACTCCGATGATATCGTTATCAGCTAACCATAAGTTCAATCGTTCTCCTACAGTATCGTAGAGAGGAATAGTTATTGTAGAAACTAGCTCATCTATTCTTCCGGTGTTTATGTTTTCGGCTTCTTGTTTTGTTCTTCCTATGGATGTTATGTAAATAGTTTGTTTTTCTTTATCTAAAGAGAAACTTATCTAGGGAATTTTGATTGAGCTTTTCACTTTTTTAATTTTCCGTTGTTGTCTAGACATTGTAAGCTTTCAATGTGTTTGCAATGACCGTGGGAAGTATTTCCGAGACAGTCACAAGATGGATAACGTCCAAATAGATTTACATCGTAGACTACAGGTTTTTCATCTGAATGAATTAGTTTGATCAATCGCCAAGCATTGCGAGCGTTTGGGTTGTTTTCTAGTTTGTAATAAATAGTAACTTTTTTTGGATCACGAGTTCCAATTGTTTCTGTTATTTTGAGAAGACGATAACCATCTTCTTCAATGATTTTGCAGGTCCGACTCTTTTCTTTGGTTTTCATAAGTTATCTCGTCATCCACTAATTGTTTCAATCTTGTTGTATAATAGCCGTTTTGGTAGAGGATTTCTAATTGATCTAGCAGTATTTTATTTCCAATTTCCAGGGATATATTTCTTGATATTTCATTACAAACGTCTTTAATTTCGTTGTAGAGGAAATATTCGGAGAGATTATTTTCATTAGCTAGCTCAGCTAAGTCTTCCAAAACCTCTTGATCTAGTTGTTCTTTTGGTAATTCGTCATTCATTTTTTAGTTTCCTCTATTTGATTTGTGGGTCTTTTTATATCTTGTCGTGTGTAACTCTTCTCTCAATCTTAGCATATGTTTCTTTTGTTGTCAAGTAAATATTGGCAAGATTTTTGAGTATCTCTATTTCCTACCGTAAGCAGGTTAAATATAGGCAGCAGGGGGCTTTCCTATTGTTTATGCACATGTTTTGTTTTGTCTTCTAAATGTTTTAGTAAGGCTTATATACCTAGCTTTGTTCCAGACCGGTTTGTTACCTCCATAAATTAAGGAACTAATGACCTTGTTTCGGAAGAGATTCTTCCGTACAATATCAGCATGAAGTTAACTATTCAACTGCAACTGCTGCCCACACCAGAGCAAGCTACTCTGTTGCTCGACACCATGCGGCGTGTCAACGAGGCTGCCACGTTCGCCGCCCAACTTGGTTTCGATGTCGGCGTGTTTAGCCAACCATCGATCCATAAACTTGCCTACTTCGCCATTCGCCAACGTTTCAAGCTCTCGGCTCAACTCGCCGTACGAGCCATCGGCAAAGCCGTCGAAGCCTTTGCCTGCGACAAGACCGTCTGCCCGGTCTTTCGCCCGCACGGTGCGATTACCTACGACCAACGTAACCTCTCCTTCAAGGGCCTGGACCGAGTCAGCTTGGCCACGCTGCAAGGAAGGCAGGTTATTGGCCTCGTCTACGGTGAGTACCAGGCCGAGCGTTTCGACCGTATCAAAGGCCAGTGTGACTTGGTCCACCGGAATGGTAAGTTCTTCTTGATGGCTACTGTCGATTTTCCGGAGGCACCACCCCTGGAGGTCAAGGACTTCATAGGGGTCGATCTCGGCATTGTGAACCTCGCCACCGATTCCACCGGCGAAGCATTTTCTGGTGAGTCTGTTGATCGCAACCGCAGACGTCGAGCAACGGCTCGCAAACAACACCAACGTAAAGGAACCAGAGGGGCAAAACGAAAACTGAAACGTATGGCTGGAAGACAACGCCGTTTCCAAACCACCGAGAACCACCGGATCAGCAAACGACTAGTAGAGAAGGCTAAGGCACTCCACATCGGCATTGCTCTCGAAGATCTGACCGGGATTCGGGACCGTGTGGAGACAACTGTTTCGAGAGCCTTCCGTCGCCGCTTCGGTAACTGGAGCTTCTTTCAATTGCGTCAGTTCATGGAGTACAAAGCTCGGTTGGTGGGCATACCTGTCGTGGAGGTCAATCCACGGAACACGAGCCGAACCTGTAGCGCATGCGGCCACTGTGCCAAAGCCAACCGCAAGAGCCAGGCTGATTTTCTCTGCAAGCACTGCGGGTTCTCCCTGAATGCTGATCTCAACGCTGCGCTGAACCTTCGGGCGAAAGCGCTTGGGCCGCCATGTAATCCGGCCCCAAAAGTCGCAGCATCTCGCTAGTGACAAAGCTGCCGCCTTCAAGGTGACAGTCGATTACGAAATCATTCATGGTAAATAATCTCTAAACAATGGGTAAAAAGCTATTATTTGTTCAATAAAAGATCGATTATTTGACACCCTTTGACGTGTTGACAGCTGAGTTTGATCCATTTTTGTCCTCCACATAACTCTTCCATTCCGTGGACTAAACCAGCTGTACAGGGACATCGTTCCCATCCGCGGCAGTGCATTAAAATATCTTGGTCACAACAACCAGCATCTTCCAAAGCGTCCGCCAAAATAGCAAAACGTTGGAGGAGGTCTAGATCACCGTTCTCGATGATGCCGGTGCCGTCGCAGACCTTGCACTTGTCTGGTAGTAACCCCTCGTTGCAGTGCTGACATTTGAGTCGGTTCAGGGAATATGGTGGGTCGTAGTAATAACCCGCTCCCTCGCAGGTAGGGCACCCTATATCTCCGTCCACACAATGATCACATATCTGTCCCGATTGCTCCTCATAGATAGCAACGGCTAAGTTGAACACCGTTTGGTTGATATGCCAGTCACCATACCATATTTCTTCTTCTGAAGCTCCTGATTCAAGTGCAGTTGTAGACATATCTCCAGCAGAACGAACTACAGTCCATCCACAAGATTGTTTGCGGAAAGGATTACCAATAATCTCCCGTAGCAAAGCTGTTTGAGTAGCGTAGCTGACTAGTAATTTGTGACGACTAAATCTCTTCTCACTAATAGCTTCAAAAAGTTTATAGGTACACCATTCTTCTTCTTTTGTTTGTATAGATAGCTGTGATTTACGACAGGCGGACGCAAGGTCGTTGTCGCTAAGCAGACCGTCTGCATGTTTTTCGGCTAGTTCGACAGCATGTCTAGTATCTTCGTTCAATAAAGGCCATAGTTGACGACAACAAGCACATTTGAATAGACGTTTTTTCCGATTGTTTATCTCATGTTTGAACTGCCATCCCTTGTCACCACCTCGATCCAATGTGCCCATACGGCAAGCGTCAATCATTGCTATTGGATTGGTACTAATGAGCCATTGTTGTTCTGTCATTGGTTTGTATTCTTCCGTGGTAATTAGGAAACCAGGGTCTGCTAGGATTGGTAAACTTCGTTGTTGAACGTGACGCCGAAATACGATATCTCTTTCAAAATCTTCGTTCATTGTAAAATACCTTATTCAAAAATGTTTGGAATTTCTTCTTCTAATTCTCTAGGAAATTCCAAACCACTTACTTGACACACTTTGTGAATGCATAAGCTACATAATCTCGTTTTTGGAGTTAGGTTAATAAATATTCCTTTTGTTTTGTCGTATTCGGTTATTGCTATGAAGGCTACTGCTGTTAATTTGTTACAGTTTTCACATAACATAATTTCACCTAGCTTTCGATTTTATTTGTAAACAACAGTGGTATCACTTATGTGTCCCATGAACTTGTCTGCACGAATCAATACGGGAGGTCGTAAAATCCTTTTACGAAGTAAAGCTTTTGGTCCGTATGGTTGCATACACCAGTGGCCCCTTCGCCAATGACAGGAGATTTCTTTCCCTGTTTCTACTGACGATTGTTTAGTTCCTTCTGTCTTGTGGAGTTTGACTTCCTGGTTGAAAGATACTAGGTTGATAGCAGTTTTGAGTCTTTGTCTCGCCCTCTGTCCACGTTCCGTTTGTTCGTTGGTTAATTGGCGATCTCTTTCAATTTCTTTTGGGTAGAGCAGCTCTTTGTGGCAGCCGTAGTTAGCCAATGCCAGGCAGGAGTTAATTGCGACTCGGAGAACTTTTCCTGCAACTGCTATCAGATGGTCAATAGATGAATCGTAACGGTGTAAACTAACTTCTATCGGTCTATTATCAATAGCAATTGTAGTGGTGATGTCGTTGAGATGACCTTTACTGTGTAAGACACAAGTCAATATATCCTCGCTGTGATGACAAATAATGTTAAGGAAAGGATCGTAGTGGTCTTCTGGCAAGTCGATTAACAGTTCAGGATATGGTTGGGAGTAGTCACTTAGCTCCAGTCGTATTTCGACCTGTTCAAGAGCATCACATTGAGTTTGTGACGGTCGAAATATCTTGGGACCGTCTGCTATCCATAAGGACAAAGCCCACAAACCGAAACCATCAGCTCCACTGCTCCATGTTTGTCTTAGCCAGGTTGGCTGAGAGGTTTCACAGGTGTATTTCTCTTCATCAAGACGATACCACTTCAGCCAGTTTCGGTCTAGCTTGGCCAGTCGGAGTAATTCGTCAATTATTGGTTGTGGAACTATGTCAGTTGCTCGATTAATCATTATTTTCTCACATCTTTATCTTGGTGAGGTTCTTGGTTGTTTACATTCAGAAACTATTACAGCGATGGAGATCCAAGGTTCTTCATTGAGAGGTAATAATTGATCAAAATAAGGACCACCCATACTTCCATCAATTTCTTCTTTCGGATAACGAGACTGAATCTCTAACATTGTTTCATACAATGCTGCTATGATTGGGATCATAGTGTTCCAATAGACTATCTTGTTGTTTTCCCAGAATCCTCTAGGATCTAACTTGTCAAAGACTTTTGTTGCTCGCAAATCAAATAACTGACGTAATTCCTCGTTTGACAGTTCTGATAACCTACGGTCCTTCGGGCGATAGAATGCTGGTAAAGTTTCTCGACTTGTCATGGTTATCTCATTGGTGGTGAATTATGATTTTTCGGTAGCCTTGGTGATAGCCGCCTGAGCCATTCGTACTGCTTTGCAATCTCGGTGTTGACATATTTTCGTGCCGTAGTCACCTGGTTGACAAGGTTCTCCGGCAAATGTTACGAACCGTTTCAGAGCGTCTAATAGATCCGGTGCAGCCGAAATCAATTGAGCATTTGCTAACGCCTCTTCTTCAACTGCCCCATAGCTGTTTCGTGGCACATAGGCGATGTGTGGAATTCCATGTTCTCCACCTGTGATAACGCGGTGAGTTGGACTGGACAGGGTCATAGGTTCAACATTGTACCAATGGCCTGGTGTGTGATTGCTATTCATTTCTAATTCTCCTAATGTCATGTCAGGTATCTACATCGGAACGGTAATTTTTTCAGTCCATGTCTTGTCGATGATAAACAACTGACCTTCTACATCAAGTGTCAGATATTTTTCGGTACAAAATTGTTCGCTAGCAAGGATGGCTACATGGCCATCGAGTACGTCGAGCGGTCAAGGTTTATTCCATTCCGGTACTTTGATGAGATAGCTTGTTATGTTAATCTCCGTAAATATTTGTTGAATATTGTTGATTAAGCATCCCATGGCAATTGTTGAAACTCGGGCAGTTCGCTCACGATACGGTGAGCTAGACTATTAATTACATGGTCCAATTGACTGTACAAGGACATCTCAGGAACATCTCCCTCTTCACATTGATAGTGTAGACAACAGCATGCTTTGTACTGCTGGAGCAGCGTGTAGTTCCGTGGTGAGTAGTGAAACTCAGGAACATCTACTGGCTCACCGTAGCGAGCTTCCAGAGCCTTGCAATTCAGGCTATACAGATCGCGGCCGATCTTGTCGGCCCATTCACAACTCTGGTCACCAATCATGACGCTCACCACGCGGATCATCGTCTCAGAAGACACGAGAAATGATGACATGATTATTCCTCCATTTATTAGGTATAATAGTTGTTAGTCGGCGGGATAAAACACGCTTTCCAGTTTGACAATGCGTGCCCCACTGTCAATGGGACAGTAGCACAGATCACATCGAGCTGATATCATGTCTCGGTAGATTCGTGCTTGTTCAAATGGTCCTACAATTACCGAACAATTAGTTACGTTTTTCAGATAGGCGTTATCTATCATGATCGCTAGTATCATGAATTTACTCCTTGTGTAATTATTTTACTTGTTTTCCATCGTTGCCTTCAGATGCTTTTGATAGCTCCCATCAAGGAGCTTCTCACGTCCACACAAACAGATGGTGATAATCCTTCGAGGATCGTTAGTTCCCTCTTCGTTTAGGCACCAATCAAGGGCGGGGTCAATCCAAGCTACGTCCCCTTTGCTCCGCTCTATTTCACGGAGAAGAATTTTTTTGAGTACCTCCCGAGAGGGGCGTCCCGAATAGATATGATGTGAAAATCTTGAGGCCAAGGACCCTTCCATTACCTTCCGAAACAATTCAATGTCGTTGGCTGTTGCCAGGCAGAGCAGTTTGACGCTCCTGGACTTGGTGGAGCGGTGGGTGATTTTTCTTAGTTCAGCTCGATGATCGAGCACTCCAAGGAGCCAACGGAGTGAGTGTTCATCCGTCTTCTCGATCTCCTCAACGATGAGCACGGGCGGGATCTCGGCAGTCTCTAACAACGTCCTTTCGGCTCCGGCTTTTGTCGTACTGGTCGCGTCAAAAACCAACACCGATTCCTCTCCAAGCATCCTGGCTACGGAGCGAAGGATTTCTGTTTTCCCGCAAGAAGGTGGACCGTACAAGATCGCGTGAAAGCGATCTTCGTAATTGCTATTAACGTAGGCTTGGATGGCTGACATTACTAAGGCTATCTGGCTGTCTCTTTCGTACAGGTGAGCAAAGTGTTGCCCTGCATCGGTGTTGATCTTGACCGGAGTGAATGCCTTTGGTTTTTGCTGAACAGTCGGTTCTGTTTCTGTAGTTGTTTTTGATTCGTGAGTTGGCGTTTCATGATCTGCTGGAATGTTCCAGCCCTTGGAACGTCCAGCTCCTTCCGCCATCTGTTGTATGATGCCCCACTGGCGGTCTACGATGTCCTCAGAGGCCTTCCGACCTACTCGCTCGAAGGTTAGGCTGGTTCGGTAAACGAACCCCTCTCCGTTGATCCTGGCTTCAGGAACCTGTATCCTGTTTTTCAGCTGCCAGACTTTCCCCCGGTTGCCAGCAATGGCCCTAGCTGCAATTCCCGTCAGTTGTTCCTTCATGACGCCGTTGTCTAGGTG
>ERZ1292644.1378-Hain-H14-01um-R2-1378-length-12745-cov-3_pt1 | contig 12745 bp, 19 predicted proteins | sample MGYA00564402_ERZ1292644 | MGnify/ENA primary metagenome ERZ1292644 (study PRJEB36523, sample SAMEA6512644) | groundwater metagenome | collected 2019-01-09 | study: AquaDiva: Metagenomics assemblies of 32 groundwater samples | reverse complement strand
GCGCGGACGCACATGGGGGCTCTGTCCTGGCGTTTTCGCGTGGATGAATTGGGTTCTTGTTTATCGGCGCGTCCTAACAAGACTGGCGGGTTTAGCTGATGTTCAACGCCTATCTGGGTGCTTTGGGCGACATGGAGGAAAGAGAGGATTGGTGATGTTAAGGTGTGCAGAATCGGTAAAACTGAATCGGGCGTTGGAACAGGTGCGGCGGCGTGTCATACCGAGGCTTGCTCCGGTTCATTGGTGGTTGTTGATTCCGCCGCGGAAGCTGTGGCGGCTGGCCGCGAACGTGCGTAGGATACCGGGGTTGATTGAAGCGGGGGTGGTCAAAACGGGGCGACCGGAGCAGTCGTTGCAACTCGGCACGCTATCTGGGTGGCTCGCGGATTTGGAAAGGGAGAATGAGGTATGAAAGTGATCGTTGGTGGCATCGGGATCGGCAAGACGACCGCGCTCGTCGAGGCTGCGAAGCAGGCTGCGAGGGATGGCCGACTCGTATACCTGTTGGTTCGAGATGCGTTCGAGGCAAATCGCTTGGAGCAGGTTCATGGGCTGAGGGCTGCGGGGGTTGAGGTCATTGCGTCGGATCCGACGGCGTTTCGGCAGCGGCTGATGGGCATTCCGGGTGAGAACTTACGGCGCATCTGGATCGGCGTGGATGACGTGCAGGGGGTGCTAGCGGGGTTGTTCTGGCATGGGGTGGACGCCGTTGCGGTTGCGGGTTTTGTGGGTGCGCCGTTGTACCTACGGGAGTATCCTGCGCGGTTCCCAGCGGAGACGGAGACGGATGGCGATAGATCATCTGTCGACAACGCTGCGCCGGGTTAATGTCTTGCGTCTGATCGGCTTGTTCGTCTTTGACAAGGTCCCGGTGATGCAGGTTTTTCGGCCACCGGGGCCGTTTTTATTCCGGCCCCCCGTGCGGATTTCTAGAGATTCGGTGCGGTATTTCTAGCGGTTCGGCGGAGATTTCTTTCGGATTTCCTGCGGATTGCCCTTTACATAAGCGCCGTGTTAGTCTATTATTACATCAGACGAGACGGACCGGGTACGGGCGAAGATATGCGCGAGGGTACGAACCGAGGAGACATTCAGTGACCGCACAGAAGCAGATGAAGAAGCAGACACAGACCGAAGAGTCGAGGGCGCGTAGACAAGTGTCCATTGATGCAGCGACGAGTGCACTGATAGAACGATTTCAAACTGGCAACATTGCAGACCTCGTGTAGCAGACCTTGATTGAACGACAACCGGGCGATGATCAGCCGAGTTATCGTTGGTCGGCCGGCAATCAGTGGCTGATGCTGATTCAAGGTACGGGGGATGCGCGAAGCTACAACCAGTGGCGGGCGGTGGGTCGGCAGGTTCGGAAGGGCGCGCACGCTATCTGGATATGGGCGCCGCAGACACGGAAGATCGTCAATGCCAACGCCGTCAGTGGTGGGAACGACCAGAACGAGGACACGGACACAGACACGGACACGAACACGGACAAGAGCAAGAGCAAGAGCACGTCAGAACGGTACATCATCGCGGGGTTCCGACCGCTGTCGATGTTCCGTGTCGAGGATACGGACGGCGCTGAGCTACCAATTTATGAGTATGAGCCGCCTACGGCGCCACCTCTTGCAGAGGTGGCGGGCACACTGGGCCTCACGGTTCAGTACGCCGCCTATATGGGAGGGGTGGCACGGGGCTACTACAAGCCGAGTGAGTGTTTGATAAAGCTCTACACGACCGACCAGCGAACTTGGTGGCATGAGCTAGCACACGCGGCGCATGACCGATGGTTGCGGAGTGAGGGCCGCGCAATACTGAGTGAGCCAAGAGCTCATGCTGAGGCCGTGGCAGAGGCGGCCGCGTGCGTGCTTGGTGGGATGTATGGTTCGGACTTGAGCGGCAACTCTTGGCGGTACATCTCGGGGCATGTAGGCGAGAAGAACGTAGTTAAGACCTTAATGAGCTTGGCGAAAGAAGTAGTTGGCACGGTTCGGGTGATTATGGCGGCCGCTGATGTCATGGGATCGGGACAAGCGGAGCAAGCGGAGCAAGCGGAATTAGTGTCGCAGGCGGCGTGAGCGAACGCGCGACGAGATTGGAATGGCTGCGGCCTACGGGCCGCCCTACTGAGGAGACGAGACGATGGCACGAAACCAGGACCGTCGATGGATGCTGCGCATTGCCAACACGGAATCCGGCCGGCCGCTCATGCTCGACGAGACATACGGCGCCTTCCACACCGTTGCGGTCGCAGAAATCGCAGCCGACGCGGTGCGACATTACGTCCACGCGCTGATCGGCTCGCATATCCGCGTCCATGTCGAGGAGATTGATTTTTCCGAAGGGTATGATCATCACCTCGACCCTAAGCACCCGGACTACGACTGGCAAGAGAATCCGGCCGGTGCGTGACAACTAGGCGGGCCTCCGGGACCACCACACACCAGGAGCTGAGTCAGAAATGAGCACGCGTTGCCAGGTTCACGTTGTAGAGGAGCGGCCGGGCGGCGGCGAGCCGCTTGCTCGCTTCACTCTCTACCATCACACGGACGGCTATCCGCAGTATATGATCCCGTGCATCGGCTACGCATGGGAGCTGACGGGCTCGGTAGCAAACTCAGATCGCCGCTTTGAAGCCGCGCATGGTGAGTCTGTGGTGTCGTTCCTCTGTGCAGCGGACCCCGGTACGTTTCAGCCCGAACAGGGCCATCCGCTTCATGGCGACCTCGCATACGAGTACACGCTGTACATCACGCCGGAAGACGGCGGTGTACGTTGGGAGGTTGAGCAGACGATGGGCATGGCGACAAAGCCGATTGCTCGCGCGCCGCTTGCCGAGTTGCTCGAACGGTTCTCGGCGAAGTCGTGCTTTGTGCCTCGCTTGGCACCAGTGCAACCTAGATAGGATGTCCATCCAGGTCGTTAGCTAGGCGGATTACGATGCGCTGGGCTCCAGAACGGGGCTCGGCACACTCGACGGGGCGAGACATGGGGCATGAAGGTAGAAGTCTGTCCTGGCGTTCTTGCATGGATGAATTGGATCGTGGCGGACGGAAGGTAGAATTGACATGATTACGCTCAGAGTAAACCGGCGTGGGGGCAACGAGGTCCTGGCGGAATACATCCGGTTCTGGGAAGAATCCGTGTCTTACTGGAAAGAGTCTGTGGCGCATTGGACGCGCGAACAAGGCTTAGCATCTACGGCCAAGACGCGCGCGAACCTGGACAATGCCAGCGCATCGCTCAAAGCAGCACAGGTGGATCTTCGCAATACGCTGAGGATGGTATGATGCGAAAGATAAAGGTGCGGTCGATAGCAACGCAACCCATGCCTACTGCGATGCTGACGGCAACGATGGATCCTGAGCAATGCGCCGCAGAACTGAGACGACTTGCCGCGGAGCATGGCATGGATACGGTGCTGAGGTGCGGGGACTTGGTGTTCGCCGGCGATGGGACAGCACTAGTCCTGATCGAAACAACCTTCGCGGGTCTTAACGATGAACGGGATGGCGCGGGAGTATACGATGGCACGTGTATTAGGTTTCTACCCGCGTGGCATGAGATCGCGGAGTTCCAGACTGTCCCAGATGCCCGCGGCGGATGCGAGATTGGTTATCTCTCCGCGGACGGGGAGGTTGAGACGGAAAGTGTAGTCGTGGCTGGCGAGGATGCGGTGAGTGTTGAACGCTTGGCGCGCCGTTGTCCTAGATGTCGGACGTTCTTCGACAATCTGGTCGAAGTGACGCGCGGCTGGTCGCCTGGGCCCAGTCTCATGTGCGAGGATTGTCTTCGTGAGAACACGTCTTGGGAGAGGGGATAGTTATGAACAGGTACGAGCAGAAGAGACTGCGCCAGAGGAGTAGCTGATGAAACCTGTACTTGCGCACGTCTGGATGGTATATGCGAAGTGTTGCCATTATAAAGTTCGGATAAGGCGTGTTGGTGCCAGCGTATTCGTACCGAAACCGACTGCCGCTGGGCAGGGTGAGTGGCGATTAGAAGCTGATTACTTTGATGAGGGTGGCTGGCAGTTTCGGGGGGATTGGTGTATCGAACCCTGGTCAAAGTATGCCGCTCGTGAAGCGCTAGGGAAAATAGCCGGCGCATGAGGAGTTCGTCTGAATGCGGATGTGGTAAGATAGGCTAGGATTTCGACGGGCCGCAAACTCTGGAACTATGGAGAACACAATGTCTGATGCACGCCCCGATGTTCGCCTTCGCGTCGTCCAATTGCAAGCCGAAAACATCAAGCGAATCCGCGCCGTGGACATCATCGTCGGTGAGGATGAACCGGTTGTCGTCATCTCCGGGCGCAACGCCCAAGGTAAGTCATCCGTGCTGGACGCGATTTGGTACGCCCTCGGCGGCAAGGACGCAGCGCCGTCCAAGCCGATCCGAGAGGGCACATCTGATGCTCGCATATCCCTGAACCTTGGTAAACTCGTCGTAACCCGAACGTTTGAGGGGGAACGCTCCCGTCTTGAAGTCCGGTCCCCAGACGGGGCAACTTACAACAGCCCACAGACACTGCTTGATTCGTTGTTCGGCGAGCTCACGTTTGATCCGCTGGAGTTCGCACGGCAAGACCGCAAGCGACAACGCGAGACGCTGCTTCGTGTGATGCACGTCTCCGTCGACGACATCCTTGAACGGCACAAGACCCTCTTCGATGAGAGAACGGCTATCGGCCGCGAGGTTCGTGCCGCGAAGATTCTGCTTGACGAGATTGGGCAGGTGGAGGGTGAGCTGCCGGAGCAGGAGATCAGTGTTTCTGGCATCCATGACCGGAGCACCGATGCGCGGCTGTCGGTTCGAGATCACGAGGCTTTCGTCGAACGTCGAGATCAACTTTTGCAACGACAGACAGAAATCAACGGACGTGTCGAACGGCTGCGGAAGGAGATTGAAACGCTCCTGAGTCAACAGGATGCGAACGCGGAGACCATCGCCGTTATTGAGACACAGTTTCGTGGGCACGTGGCACCCGATCTAGGTGCGCTAAGCGCGGAGCTCACCGAGGCCGCGGAAGTGAACGAGAAGATTCAGCAACGGCGCTCGTTCCGTGCGCAACTTGCTCGGTTGAAGGAGCGCGAGGCAGCGTGGAATGACCTGACGACTCGTATTCAACAGGCAGATGCGGAGAAGGAGCAGCGACTTACTACTGCTGGGTTCCCGCTTGTCGGTCTGGGCTTGGATGATGACGGCGTGACGTACAACGGTCTGCCGTTTGAGCAGTTGTCGTCGGCCGAGCAGTTGCGTGTGAGCATGGCGACGGCGATGGCTGCGAACCCGACGCTACGCGTGATCCGCATCACGGACGGAAGTCTCTTGGACTCCGAGAACATGGAGGTCGTGCGCAAGATGGCCTCTGAGGGTGATTGGCAGGTGTGGATTGAGCGGGTAGACGATACGGGCAAGGTTGGATTGTACATTGAGGATGGTCAGGTCATGGCCGACAACCGTGCGTGACGGTTGAACTGGCGAGGGGTAGGTCGGATAATGTGCGACTATGCGGGTATTGAGTGCGACGAGAGGAACGAAAAGGGCGTGCCAGTCTGTGCCTATTGTGGTGTGGGGTTGGGCGAGGTTCACGCGACGAGATGCGATGCCCCGTCACGGAACTTCGTGGTGTGTCGTGGTGATCTGATTCGTTGGCAAGGAGAACTGTGGTAACGTGCGGGGATGGTCCCCGGTGAGGAGTAGAACGATGTCGTACGACGTATCGTTGCTGTGCACCTGCTGTGGGAATCCACTTCATAGTGAAGTGCACCGACAGGACGGCGGAACCTACATACTCGGAGGGACCGGCGCGTGCAGGCTCAACGTCACCTACAACTACTCCGATCAGTTCAAGCCGCATTTTGACGGCGGCCTGTGGCTGCTTGATGGCAAGTCGGCATCGGAGATGATCCCGGTTCTGGAGCACGCGGTCACTGAGTTGGGGACAGAGCGCGCTTTGGACTATTGGGAACCCACGCCCGGAAACGCCGGGTACGCGCTCTCGATTCTGCTCGGGTGGGCGCAAGAGCATCCTGAAGGTAAGTTCGAGGTCGAATGATGGCGGCACGGTACCAGAGGAAACCATGCGTGATGGCTGAGAAGAGAGTGCGAGACCTTCGGAATTGGATCAATCACTGGGAAATGAAACGGAATAAACTGCTACCGTCCGCCACGAGTGAGCGTAGGGACATCAATGCGCACCTCGCCAGCTTGCAGGATGAACTGCGGCGCATCGACAGCAAGTTTATATTGCAGGACGATCTGCGAATAGCCCAAGAGCGGATCACGCGCTTAGAAAGTGCGTTACTAGAAGTCCTGGATGTATTCGAGGGTGTCGATCTGTGGCATGCGCTCGACGGCCAGTTTGAAGGCATCGAAGCTGCTGTTCGCGACGTTAAGACTGTTTTCGCACCAGAGGGTGGGAATAGTAATGATTCGTAAGCACTTCGAGGATGAACTAGACGAGTACGCCGAGTTCTGGGCACGTGAGGAACGATTGCAAGATGTCCTGCGGCAGTTGCGTGCTGAAACCGATCTGAAATCCCAGCGTCAAGCCATAGAGACCATGCGGCGTGCGTTGGTAAAGGAACTCTACGAGCGGCGCAGCAAGATTATCCAGGCGTTCCTCGACGGGGAGTGCCCTTCTGAGAAACGTGTGCGGTACGAAGACCTCTACTATGGAATGGTATTGTTCGATGCTATTATTGGACGCACGTGCATCGTAGCGGCGTTGATCCCTGCCATAAACATGATCAGGCCACGTGTGAAATTGGCACAATTAGGGGATGGAGGCATCATGCCTATGATCTCCTGCGATGGCTTCAACGATGGTGAGTTCTATGAGTCCTCGTTGGATGTGTTTCGGTATCTGGCACTGAAAGAACGCGCTGCGCAGGCGCCGGCGCCGGCAGTGATACCAGAGACCTTAGAAGACGCTGAAGACGCTGAAGACGCCGAAGATGCTAGAGAGGAGGTGTCCTGGAGTTTTCGTACAGATGAATCCGGCATACATTTCGGTATCGACTAACCAACCGCGGAGAGAGGATTGACAGATGGCAACTCATGCCCGTAAGGGCACGGAAGAAGAGTGGCGGGAGATTGGTGAACTGGTGCAGGCCGCGCGGGACGCTATCGTAGAACTCATCGAGTGCCCCGCGTTCGGTGAGATGTTGCCTGCGAACGTGGTGAATCGAATGGCACTCATCAAGAATCGCTTCGAGGACGTGGCCAGAGACATCGAGTACCAGATGTTTCGTCGTGGCGGCCCCCGAGACCTCTCGGTCATGGAGACTAACTTCGGAAAGGAGTAGGCTAATGTAAACGTTCAATGATCGTGGGCGATGTTGTGTGACTCAACTTTACGAATAGAGGGCTTCGGGAAGACTATCCCCGGAGCTCTTTTCATGCCAGTACATGGAAACGCCCCCGAACTTGGGTGTACGGAGGCGTCCCCGCGAACATCTCTGGATTAGGAGTAGGATTGAATGATAGCACGACCCATTGGGCCTGCGCAAGTTCTTCGTTCAATCCTCATTCTGATTGGTCTCCGGCGTCGAACTCAATCCAATCTGTGTTCGTCTCCCGCACCTTCTGCATTCGCTCGGCTTCCTGACGCGCGACTCCTTCTCGGACGGCCTCGCATATCTCTCGGACACGCGCGGGGGTACCACCCGACTGATGCTCGAAGACCGTTGGCATAGTCACCGTGTCCATCAGTTTGTGTACGCGCGTCAACCACTGGCGAAGATTGTCGGCTTCGCACTGCATCGTGCCCTTGATCTGACCCACGACAACTTCGTTTGATCCCACGATTCGGGCGTACATCCCGGAGCGCCGTCGCTGAAGGGCATAACTGTTGCCCCTAGCAGTCACGTACTCCAGTGCGGAGACCGCGGCCATGTAAGTAATGATGTGGCTGCTCATCCCCTCCCCGGACGGTAGTACTCCGCTGTTCGTAGCGACTTCGTGTCCGTCCTCGTAGGCCGCCCACGCCCAGACGGCGGATGTCTGCGTGTTCTTAAATGGGCTGCACAGCCCCCCAAACAGAATCATCAGCACAGGGCGCTCATTGGCCGGTTGTTGATTCGGCATCGGGTATCCTCTCCTGGTTTTGACTTGGAACATCGGGCGTGCCGTCTTAGTTGGGGGCCTCACCTCGGTCAAGGGCCTCACATCGACGCATGTTGCGCAGCGCATCCTTGAATGCGAGGTCTTCGGCAATTTGTATCGTTGTTCCGATCCCAGCGCCTGCGAACTCTCGATTTGGATGATGCCCTTTGCTGATCGTTAGCAATCCACGCACCATAATCTGTTCGCCAACAAGTTCCTGGACAATTACCACATCGGTCAGAATCCACTGGTGCGTTATCGGGGGCTTCGTTTGTTCGATGCCAAGATACCCGGTAAAGTCCTTCAATTGTGTGCCCCGCCACCGCGGGTCATTGTCAAATCGCTGATCCATAGACAACCGCGGGTCACAGTTCCAGCTCCAACCCCAGATACCTGTGGCTCCCCACAAGTTATCCATGGCTCTCCCCAAGTTATCCATGGCGCTATCAAAGATATCCCCAACATTTTCCCAGACGCCCACGACTCTCTCCTCATACCGCGGTTGGTTCGAGCTCCAGAGGTACCGCAGAGTCCTCTGGAACGTTCTCCTCGTCATCGAGGTAGAATAATAGTGTCCCCCGACACCGAGCGCCGCCTAGACAGTCCTGCGGTGGCATCACGCGGGCGAAATCACTATCACCGACGGTCCGCACGAGACCGTCCAATCGGCGACAGTTGGCGCATGTCAGCCCGTCAAGAATCTCTGACCGCTCCGCCTTCACGACCCGTCGGTTCCTAACCAACGAGTCCCGACCTGCTCTGACCGATTTGCTCACGTGAGCGTCCGCTGCGGCGCGTACCTGAGTCTTCTTGAAGTTCTCATAGTTACGCAGTGCATCCGTCTCCAAGCGCGCCAGCGTGCCGTTGGAAGGCCTTCCGACGCGCAATTCCTCTTGGAGCGGCACGTCATTCCATATCTTGCGTACGATTGTATTCGCCGCCTGCTGGTCGATTCGCACAGCGAGAAACTGCGCACCCGTCACCAGAAGCCGCTGAACCAGAGCGTTCCCCGCGGGTGGGGCAAGACCCATCTTCTCAGCCGCGTGTTTCAACGCCCAATTCCTAGCTTCCTCGCCGACAGTCAGGAGCGCCGCGAGCACGTCTCCCGCGGATCTGAGCTCCAGATTCAGAATTGATGCTGGGTTTCGGACTCGCAACGCTATGATTACCTGTGTCAGGTACGCGACGACCAGCGGGTCCAACACCGCGCCCACACGCTGTGCAGCATCGTCCTCGAAGGCAGTCCACTTAGCCTTGAGTAGTAGGAAGTCAGCATCCTCTTCCTTTTTTGTCAGCGCACGCCAAAGCTCGTCCTTTGCTCTTGGATCATGCTCGGCGAACTCGAACGGAACGTCCGAAGCAAACCGCGTTTCCAAGAACTCCAGAGATATCCCAGCGCGTTCCCACTCAGCGCGTTCCTCGGTGACAGTGATCTGCGGATCTCCAAGCTCCTTCGTCGACCACGTATCTAACGCAGATGGCCGGGGTGGGCCCAACGTGATGCGCTCGCGCAACCGCCGTCCCCGCTCGGCCATTTCAATCCGTGTCGGTCGGACACGAAGTCCTGCTCCATGTGGGTCTTCAAGTAACCTGCGGATGAACCGCCCGGCGACCGTTTCCTCAACCGGCCCGTCATCAGCCTTCCCGTCCGTTTTCTCAGGTTCCAAGTCGTCGGGCTCCGGCGGCAGAAGAATCCGTTCCCGCACGATGTTCCGAAGACCCTTGTCTGGAATGATGATCCCCTCCCTAGTCAGAGATGCCAGCGCGTCGGCAACTTCCAGAGGGTCAAGCAGGAGCATCTCTGCTTGAAGATACGGCGCGGGAACGTTCTCGCCCCAGTTGTAATCGACCATCTTGCGAATCAACCCGTCACTCACCACGTCAAGGAAGTACTGCAAGATGCCTTTCAATGCCATCACGAAGAACTGACCCTGCGTCTTCGATAGTGCAAAGGACCCCGAACTCGACGATCCAAGATGCAGGAACGTCGCGAGCCCTGTCATCGCGATCATGCGGTTGTGATGGTCGATCATGTCCACATGCTGAAACGGCTTGCCTTCAAGCAGACTGATGTCCCAACTTGACGGGATCACCGCAGCGCCTTCCTGATGCCCCCGGATCGCGCGAAGCAGGTTCTCCAGTTGAGCCTGATTCCGTTTAAACTGATCGTCTGGAATCTTGCCGATTGGGAGACCTACGCCAGTGCGCTCAGCGTTGATTCCGGCCGAGTGGTACAACTGCTGCTTGATCCACCAGTGCATGTACGCGTCGCGGGTGATCGGCCTACCCTCGTAGTTTCCCGCTTCTTGTCTGTAACTGAACCGCAGGAGAAGCTCCGCCGGGATATCCCCGTTAAAACCACCGCCCGAGGAAGTGACCTGTTGATGAACGGAGATAAGGTCTCCCTTCTCGTTCACGTTCCATTGCGTGATGGTATTCTGCGCTCTTGTGGCTATCTTATCAGGAACGAGAAGTTTGTCCCGGTTTACCGCCCACACAGGCTCAAAGAGTGAGAAGCCGAACGCAATCATCATGTAGGCTTCGCGTACGAAGTCGTCCCAGCGGGTATTCTTCATGTCGAGTAGCGCGGTTTCGATTCGCTCGGCGATCTCTTTCCCGCGTCTTCCGTCGTCGGGGTTCGGTACGACTGTATAAGCCGCTGCTTGAAGCGGGAGCATGATGATCGCTAGAAGTCCCGACACTGCCGCATCGGAGCGCATCCGCTGATAGGTGTCATAACGCTTGGTCGGCGTTTTGAGCTCCGACAGGTACTCATAGGCGATTCGCCCCGACTGATTTACTGTGCCGACGTGTCCGATCTCGACCTGAACGTCGCGTCTTGCTCTGGTGTCCGCGAGTGTAATGAGCTCGCCTATCGTCGCGGCCATGTCAGAATCTCCTCAGATTTCGACGGAGCTTGTGCTCCGCATTCGCACACAACCGCCTTGCGGTAGTCTCAGAGCATCCGAACGTCTCCCCGATCTTCGCGTACGTAACAGCCTCCCCGTCGACGCCGTGCCGCCGCAAAAGTGCCAGTCGTTCCTTCTCTGACAGGTTTTCTAAAGCGTTCCTTGCGCCAGCGCTGTTGTCTTTGATCCTCACCACACGCTCTTGGACTCCCGAAACGGAATCAAAGAATCTTCGCCGCGCCCTAAGTTCCGAGGCAACGCATCTCCGGGCGATTCCCAGTAGCCAGGGAAGCGCATTACCGTCGCGGGTTTCATACCGACCGCTTCGTTCCGCTTCGAGTACCCTCGTGAAAGTTTCCTGAGTAGCGTCCTCGGCGAGGTCTGGGTCTCCGCACAACCGTCTACACGCGCGTTCGACATCAGAAGCGTGCATAAGGTAGAGGGAGTTGAACTCTGTCGTGGCACGGTCCTTACTATCGTACGAATGTGGATAACTGCCCCTGTATCAGATGATAGAATCGTCGTCGAAACGCCGCTACGGGCATCCTGGAGCGTTTCCTTGTAGATGCACTATCCATGCGGGTTTGCAGACACGTTAGACGGCTTGGTGCGGGTACCGACAACACTCCGCGTTGTTCTGGTACCAAAACGCCCATCACCCTCATCTCAGAACTCTCCCACGTCTTTATTCCACGAAGTTGCAACCTTGGCCTGGTAGTCTCTCCCACCAACCGGGGTCATCAAACTACCCGGCGCGGCCAAGTTCAAATCTTGCCGACTCGTCGCACCCCAAATAGCAAGGTTCGATGCGTCAGCATAGTCGGGAGAACGTCCGAGCCGCCGCTTCATGTCTGCCTTCGACTCCGCGACACGCCGCCCCTTGGAATCGTAGCCGAACAAAGGCGACGACAAGTCTTCAATTAATGCCTCATGGCGCTCCATGTGTAGGCCCATCCCCGTCTCAGGATCAAACGCGTCACGTGCGGCAAACCAAAGCTCGCTCCGAGTATTCGGGTACTTCTCAGGATTTCGTGCTCCCTTCCCTGCGTCCACCGCGACGATCTCAGTGTTAGGCAGGAAATGCTCCTGATCCTGTCGTTCGATCAATCGGTCATAGGGACCCCAACCAAGACCTGACGCATCCATACAACACACGTCGATCCTAAGTTGGTCACAGAGTGCCCCTGTGCGACCGGCGACGTGCATCGTGTCCTGCTTCGCATCGAATCCTTGGACCTTCAAGACATTTCCAATCAAGCTCACATAAACAGTCCTGTCGTCTCCATGGCGCGCTACGTCAACACCCAGACACCGCGGCTGGCGAGAATCATTGGACGAACACATCGTTGCCTTCAGTAGCCAGTCCTTCGGAATGATCGCAGAAATTGACGCCCCTGGAAACTCCCCCAGCACACGAGACTGCCAGAGCGGTGATTCCTCACCCCATTCCTCGCGCCGGTCGTCCACCCACTTCGGAGTCACTAGCCGCGTACGAACATGTGCTGGGAGCACTCTGCCCTCCGCCGTGAAGTTTGGCGAGGCCAGGCAGGATATACGAATCACGTTAAAACCTGGAATCTTGCCCATACAGGCGTCGTAGAAGTGACCCGCGGACTCCAACGGGTTTCCAATCAGAAGCATGTGCGAGTGGTCGGTTGTCATAAGCGTCTGTGCGGCCTCGAATATCTCGCGACGAACGCCCTGCGCCTCGTCGAGAATCGCTA
>ERZ1292644.1376-Hain-H14-01um-R2-1376-length-12755-cov-6_pt1 | contig 12755 bp, 21 predicted proteins | sample MGYA00564402_ERZ1292644 | MGnify/ENA primary metagenome ERZ1292644 (study PRJEB36523, sample SAMEA6512644) | groundwater metagenome | collected 2019-01-09 | study: AquaDiva: Metagenomics assemblies of 32 groundwater samples | reverse complement strand
GCACCTCAACCATTTTCTCCTCGGTCTCATAAAGCGTCCAGTTGCGATAGGTGGAATCGCCGGTGTCTGTCGGCACTTCCCCGAAAAACTGCACCACCTTGGGCACATACTTGAATCGTTCCCAATCGCCGTATTTAAGCCGTGCCTCTTCCCATGGAATGCGTTCAGCCGTGAAAACGAATGGTTGCTTTTGCATGAAGAACTCTTTGATATAGCCTAAAAATACCTTGGTGCCGGACAAAAGATTAACCTCACACAATCCTTCTTGCTTGGCTTTTTTGGTGCTCCATTTAATTTTATTGATTTTCATGCCATCGCGCCAGTCAGTATTTTCCAAAATCTTCTCAATCAAGGGATTTTCCACCCAATTCTCCTCCACAAAACAAGTGCCTTGGTCTAACATCTCTTTGTAAATCAAAGCGCGCTGATGTTCGTATTCCTCAATCTCGCGACTTTTCTTAACCAAGTCCTGCATGTTGTCGCCCAGCTCGGCTATAGGGCGGTCTTCCTCATCAAACGCATTGATATTGGGTTGGAAGTTGAAATTAAGAATAGTGGAAAGCAAAGTATGTTCTTTCTCACGGGTCGTGCCGGTAACAAGCCGAGTATCCTCTTTGTTCTTTTTGGGTTTGATATACGAATAAGCGGCCTTGGCATTGGTTTCGTAATAAGTAACATAATCCATATCATCAAACTCGGTGTGTTCCTGCTCGCGGGCGTTCTTGGCCGCCACCATTCTGCCAATCAAAAAGCCCCGATAATCAATCTCATCATCGGTATAATCCAAGTGTTCCACTTCTAGCTCACTACTTTTATAGGGTGCGATTATTTTTTCTGCCATACTAGATTAACTCATAGCGGTCAAAAGGTTGCTGCTCCTCTCGCCGTCTTACCTCTTCTTGCTCTTTAAGATAAGGGTGTCCATCAAAAGTAAGCATCAAAGCGTCTGCGGTGTCCGGGGACTCATATCCTTCTTTAACCATATCTTTTTTGGGCATAATTTGCAGTTTACCCGATGAGTCCTGCGCTTTGTACTTGATGGTGAGCAACTCCGACCAATCATCCTCATTAGCCAATCCACCGCCTTCTTTCAGCCACTTACGCAACCGCCAGTAATTCTCCGCACGCCGATTGATGTATAATGTTTCCTCATCCGCTTTCTCAGCCAATTTCACGCCATGAACATAATGATCTTGTTCCACCAATCTATCGGTAACTCCTCCGCCTACGCCTGTATCATCCACCCATACATTATGTGAATCAATCTCATGTTCTTTAGCCATCAATATCGTTGTACCCACCACGGACATCAAATTGTTATCTTGGTTTTTATTCAATACTTTGGCGTAATTCTCGGTACGCATTACCCAGACATTGCAGTTGCCCCCGCCCCGAGCCACATCCACGCCTAGACGCTTTGCCCCAAACCACGAATCTTTATCTATTCGCCTTAAATAACTGTCATATTCTGTGTCAGTGATAAGCGGAAACCATCCTTTCAAATCCATAGCATCCGCGGCTGGAAACTTATTCTCATATAATACATTGAAATTCGGCTTTTTCTTAACTTCCTCAATAAAATCCTGATTAACTCTGCCCTCGGCCAATCCTTGTTCCCAAGTAATATTGACTTTGTGATATGCGGGATTGAGATACGCCTTACGGAAATGATTACGCCGGAAAGGATTGCCTATCTCACAATAAAAGTTATCCATGGAATCCCCGAGCATTCGGAATATCTTGGACTCAATATCATCATCCACCAAGGACGACTCATCCAGCACCACATTAGGCGCGCCAAATCCCATCAGTGAATCCCCGGCCATTTGCTTGTTTCTTGCGTCTGCCGATACTGTAAACACCTCTCCGTAGGTGCCGTCAGGATGTTTGAAGTTCAGCCGATTCTTAGAGCGTTCTCGCCGTATTCTATCCTCGCTTTCCCCAGGTTCTATCACGAATTTCTGCTTAAAATACTCGTTGTCAAAGATGTGCTGGATCAAGTATCCCATTATTATCTTGGCCTTCACTCCGCTGGGAGCTACTATCGCCCACTTCTCCGGGAAAGTCGCTACGCGCAGCAGTACCGCCAGAGCTACGGTCAAACTCTTTCCGTATCGCGTATGTGCCATCAGGTGCAGGCGCGGGTGTTTCCGGTACGCTATCAGGTTGAATATCTCCATCTGGCCTTGAGTCAGATAAAGCGGTTTGACTTGGTCGTTGAGATACAATTTGGCTATCTGAGCTTGGTTCATCGGAATTCAAGTTATTTCTTAAAAACTCGGTCAATTCTTTCAATTTCAATCCTCCCGAAAGTTCAATGGGATTCTTAACTTTGCCAAATAACCTTTCAAAGAATTCTTTAATTGCTGACATATCTCCCTCTTCTGCTAACGCAATAAACTTATTTACAACAGGTTCAGCTTTTTCACGCAACATTTCCAAAAGAATCTCTTGACCCATTTCTTTCCAAACTGTCTTCTGAAATTTTTGTCCTAATTTTGGGCCGCGTTTTCCCATACAAAATTTCAATTATTTTCATACTTATATACCAAAATACGGGGCTATCTATGAGTCCCTGCGTTATGCACCAAGGACTTTGCAAATGTCCTCGTGCCTTATTGTTTTCTCTCGGTCGCCGCCAAACGACAACCGCGATGAAATTCCATTCTCTTAACGAGAACCGAGGGGAAACAACTTATTTTTCCTTTTCATTTAATCTTAACTCCAATTCTCGCAACCGCCGTTCCAATTCTTCCGTTTTGGCAATTACCTGATTTATCGCTGTTTCTATCTTCTTAAAAGCCAATTCTATGTCTTCCATGTCTATTCCCCCAATAAATCCAGGCATAATCAAGGTTTTCTCGCAAATTCCCGAAGCTGTTGCATAGTCATGCCAGTACGGGTTTTCTTTCCTTTACGTTTTCGACCAAGTTCCGCGCCCATGAAACGTCTTTGTCGGGCAGTTTTAGCAGGCATACTATTCCATCATTTTCATCTCCTTGCGCATTTGGGCCACGCTCATTTTCCTTAAAGGCTTGCGATGACCGGGACGGCTCTTGTATGCTTTTTTCTTGGATTTGTGAGGCATATATTGTATTTCACTTCATCTCAATCCCGATCTTACTAGCTACTTGCTTAATACTTTTTGAGGTTTTTCTTGACGCAACTATAGCCCAAATTGAAATTGAGAGTGAGACCACTGCTCCGATTGCTGAAATCCATTCTGGTATCATAGAGTATTGCTGATATAGGATTGTTTAGCTTTCTTGGATTCCTGAGTATAACTGGTCTCTCCGGGAGAATCGGTTGGATCAGTTACCATAAACATCTTTCCCTCACGAGTTTCGTGCTTATAATAACGTCCACAACCCTTGCAATTCCACTTCAAATCCTCAGTATTCTCACGAAGTTGCATTTTGGTATTCTGGCCGCATGGCTCGCATTGAAATCGGACTGCTGGCATATAAAAATAGCGGCTAAAAAGCCGCCGTCTTTATGGGTTTCGTAATCCTTAAGCCATTGATGGCGGATATTGAGATTACCATACATAACCACAGTACCAAACTGCAATATAAATGTCAACTTAGGAAGTTATCCCCAAGGCCTCCCCAATTTCCAAAACCGCGTCCCGCGCCTCCAACACGTCAAACGCGTTGCGAACGTACACTTCGCGCAAAAACTCCAACTGCTTATGGCTGTCGTCAAACTCCACCTCAATTATTTCCTCAATATCCGCTTGTGGTTCCGGTTCCGCTTTTTTGCCTTTCTTATCTTTGTTGCCCTCTTTCTCCTTAATTTTCTCCGCTTCTTCCTTGGTCAGTTTAAGATACGCTTCAAACGCGACTTTCTGCTTGGGATTGTGCGCGTTCTCAAGATTGGTGGGAAGCAGTAAAAATATCAATCCCGCGTCCTTGATAATGTCCTGATATAGTTTTTGCTCTCTTTCCTGCCGCCAACTCTCTGCTTCCCTCTGAGCCAACTCGGGCATTTGCTTGATAAGTTCCTCCATGGAAGGCCCACGCACATTGGTGGGCAAACCTATTTTAACCAGCAGGGCTTGATATTCTTCCCGATACACACTGATCATCTTCTCCGCTTGCTTGGCCTTGTCCTCAAACGCTTTGTTATCAATGGAAATACGCTTGCAAATCTTATCTACAAACGTAACCGCTTGATATTTGTGCTTGCAAACCCGCTCTTTGGACGGCTTGTCCTCTTGCTCTTTTTCGTTGTAAAGTTTATCCGTGGAAAGGTTTTTAAGAATTAAAGAAAGCAAGTACCAGCGGTGATCGGGAAGTTTTACTTTGGCCATATAATTACTTTGCTTTAACGGATTTAGATTGTCTGCAAATCCAGCCCTTATTTTTCAGGTGTTTGCCTTCTTCGGATTTAAGATAATCCGATAAAAGAAACACTAATTGTTCATAGTCCAGTTGCGGTTTTTCAGCCAGCATAATCGGTTCAATCGCCACATCCACGCAGGAGTGCATTGATAGATTGGGCATTGCTTTCACTCCCTTTTTAACATAATTCTCTACCCATTGCTTGCGCCCCTCTAAAAGCGCGTCCTCCAATAATTCATGCTGATCGTCCTGCACCAATAACTCATATCCGCCACCGGCAAGCACCAAAGCCCAAACCTTTTTAGTTTTTGTTTTGCTTGGCATAAAAATACAAATAATTTCTATCTACAATTTTAATGATTTTCAAATCCATTACGCGTCTGTACGCTTTGGGCTGATATGGCTCGTCAATAAGATTTATCGCCACAATATCGCGCGTTAGACGCACACATTCTCGGACAAAACTATCTCCTAAAACAAAAGGCACAACCTTATCGCCCTCAAACAAATCCACCATCACGAAATCAAAAGCATTATCATTAGGGAACGTCTGCACGAATTTGAAAGCGTCTTGAAGCACAATCGTGTCTTTGTCGTGCTTGAAAGGCGGCTCTTGAATATCTACGCCGGTAATGTGTATATCCTCACCCCAGACCCTGCGCAGCACTTGAGCCATTGTACCACCTCCATAGCCCAAAATCAAGACCTCGTGGGGCTTGAACCACGGCACAAAGTGTATCCAATGGCCGCGCACCATGGCAAGATTGCCCGGGTACATTGACTGCAAAATGCCATTATCATAGATAACCTGCTCGCCTGCTTCAGTGCGGATTTCGCGTTGTATCATATTTTCTTATCATCTTTCTTATCATTCAAAATTTCTGGGTTATCATATACATTGCCAATAACTTCAATCGTTCCATTAAGCGACAAAACATCCTCGGTACTAAACATAGCATTTTCATCCCACCAAATAACTTGATGATTTTCAGAGGCATCCATGCGTATAATATCTCCCTCATAAATTTCCTTTCCATTCTTATCTTTGAGGCCGGTGTATTGCATTGGAATATAATTAGCATCGGAAAAATATTGGTGTCCACCTTCCCAGTCAACATTATCAATATCAATCATTAATTTATCTTTTTTATTCCATCCCCTAAATTTTATTTCTCGGTTTATCATAGCTTAAATTTTTTAAGCCACGCCTTAAAGCGTTGCCATAAGTTAAGTTTAATTTGTATTTGTGTAGATAAAGGATCGTGCTTGCGTACCACTTTCACCCAATATGGCACTGACTTTTCGCCATACGCACGAAGGCGTGCCATAATGATCCGTTTCCGCCGCAATCGCTTCCGGGCGCGTTTCTCACCGAGTTGTTGTTGAGTGAGGGACATATCTTGCCATCAAGACTGAACGCTTGCCGTGCCGTCTGCACTGCTTGCTAGTTGATCTCCCTTTGATTCATATTCTTTTTTTAATTCTTCGAGTTGTTTTAATGCAGGACTAAGGCCATGTTTAGCGAATAAAAGAACTAGCTGGATGATTATTTTTACATAGGGAGCTTTTGCTTCTTCATCCTTTAACCCTTCAAGGTAATTACAAAGTACCTTAATGAAGGCGAGATCGTGTTCGAGTTTCTCAATTTTGTCTTTCATATAGGTTTATTTTGATTAGTTGTCATATTCCCAAAATACTTTTCACCTCATCAACTGCCCTCACCACATGGTACTGCCCACCAAGTTTCCGCACTTGCTCCGCAAAGGCCACCTGATCGCTATGCAGTTTACCAGATGAGGATTTGATTTCGATAAAATAAGTTCCCAGCCATCTGCCTACTGCTCCAGATGTCCCTTGACTTAAAAATCCAATTATCTCTTTCCACACAATAAAATCTGACCACCCTCGTTTGTTATTTTTCACATACCCTTGAGAGCCGTCTTTGCGTACGATTCTGCCAGCAAAGGAATTATTGCGTATGAAAAGTATCTTACCCTGATTCTCCAAAATTTGGAGATATTCGCGGATAGCATTCAAAGTCTGAGCTTCGGATTGTTTAAATTTCATATTATTTCATATTTCCGAAAGATTGAATGACTTTTTTAACAGAAACTAATAATCCTTGGATAAAGGATTCCACGACTAACGGTGTTACGAGCCATCTACTTGATCCTCCGTTTTCATTATTATCATAAAAAGTGCGGAATACATACAGCCATCCTTCTTTGCGCCACAAGTCATCAATCTTTTTCCTGCTTTCGGATGAAAGCGAGCCGCAAGTACACATAACCATAGATTTATCTTTTGCCATTGGGCATGTAGCTTGGTGCACAATCTCTGGGTTACAGTTACACAATTTTCCAAGATGCCAGGTAGCAAGTTTTTTGGATTTTGTCATACATTAAGCCGTTGAGCAGGAGAGAGGAATTTGTTGGAGGAGGTCATATTTATTTCTTCTTCTTATTATCTTTTCTTAATTTTTTACAATCTCGACACGGACAATCCATTCCCGTAAGGAGAGATTGGATTAAGGATTTGAATTGTAATTTTATTGAATGTTCTTCAGCGCTACACAATGAAGCTGTAATAAAACTGCATTGGCCATTCCTGTGAGCTTCCTTATCAAATTCAAACATTCTAAAATCTTCTTGGACTTCTTCCAACACTTTCTTCCTCTCCTCTTGGAGCTTGGCATGGATGAAGGATTTGATGCTATTTGGAGAAGCATAAATATATGTCCCTTCGGGTCGTTCTACGCGCGAGTAATAAAACTTCTCATCAAACTCTTTGTCTATTTCTGCGAATGAGGGCATATCATCAAGTTCTCCTCATCGGCTGATACGTCATCTTATACAATCCTAGCCGATATGCAAACGTCATCGCTTCCTCGCAGGTTTTAATATCTGGTTGCACCCGAATATACACCTCATGTCCTTCGGCAGGATCAAATCCTTTATGAAACAGCCACGGCTTGCCATGCACATCCTTGAGAGAATCAATCTGAATAAGCTCGCGGTGGCCTTCAATGGGATGGTCTTCTGTGAAGATAGTTTTTCCATCTAGCTCTTTGATAACTTTATCTCCGCCGAGATATTGCAATGCCAACACGCGCTGTTCGGTATTGGTAAGGGCGATTGCTTCTTGAGCTGGCAAAGTTTTGTTGACTATCTTTTCCCATAAATCTTTTTCAAGTTTGATCCCGTGCAGAAAATACAGTTTTAATCCTTTCTCCCATTGAATTGCTGGAGCGATTTCGGAATGATGTCGGTATTGTTCGTCCAGCTTAATCACACAGCGCGGAGCGATGTATCCTTTGCCTTCAAATTCTGCGAAATAACCAGCGCCATTTTCTTTGGCTTCAAGAAAAAGGAGCATTGATTTGATGAACATCTCATCGTTTTTATTGCCTTTGTTTGGATTTTTTTGTAACCAATCAAAAACATCCAAAAAATAATCAAAATCATAATCATTAGAAGCCCGCGAAGTCCGCGAAGCCCACGAAGCCCGCGAAGCCCGCGAAGCCCCCGAAGCCCACGAAGTCCGCGAAGTCCGCGAAGTCCGCGCAGCCCCCGAAGTCCACGAAGCCCGCGCAGCCCACGCAGCCTCCGCAGTCCACGCAGTCCCCGCAGTCCCCAAAATTTCTAATAATTTTTCGTTGGTAATATCATCAACCCATGTATAAGTTGGAATATTTAAGCCATATAACTGATAAATGTCAGACAAACATCTTTCCGCTTTTTCTTTATCTATAAAAAAATCCTGTCGCATTCCAATGCGATTCATTCTATCTAATAATTCTTGTGTTTTGGGATGTAAAACAAAATCCGCCATATTCAGTCCTGCACCTTCCTTAGCTCTTGCAGCTCGTCATACTCATGCTGTACCGGAAGTGCATGTATCCCAATTCCTAACTTATACGGTGCGTGCTGCTGATGGGTAAGTGTGGCCTGACCTTTTTGCACATCCACGATATAGGTGCCGTGTTCATCTTGGCCAAACTCCACGATTGACTCTGGCTCGGCGACAACTACATGCCTATGGCCTGTAACTTCGCCCAAGGCCACAACCAATCCTTCCTGAGTAAGCGGCTTAAAAGTTATCTTTGGTTTCTCGGTGAGAGAGACAATTCCTACATCTCCCTGATATTGTTGAGACATATTTTTAGTTCTTTAATAATTTAATAAACTTATCTTGCAAACCAATCACCTCATCTTGCTTGCGTATCAGCACGCTGTGAAACACGCAAGAATCAGCAGGGGCAGGAGAGGCGACCCCCAAAGAGACCGCCCCCGTGTGCGCAGCGCGCGTATGCTCTCGCACCGCCACGGGACGCACAGACCTTGCTCCCTGCGCTTCCGGCGCGCCAGTCAAAACCAGCGCGAGAAAAGCCAAACCAACTAAGAAGAACTCAACCGCGATAGCCATTGCGAGTTTATCAAAGAGGGGGATTTTGTTTTTGTGCTGATACATATTTAACTAGACTATCATATCTTAACTTCCAATGTAGTGCCTGCTGTATTTGTCAGTACCATATTACCCGCAGTAGTATTATACTGCTGCATAGATGAAACAAGACCAGAATCTCCATAGAATGATATTAACGGTTTGCCTTCATCCATTTTCTTTTCAATTTTTTCCTTCTCATCTTTCAAGATTCTTCGGCAACGCTCTTTCAACTCTTTTCTATCCTCATCTGTCATCTGCACTTCTGGCAAATTATTCACAAAGTCAATGATACGTTTAACATCTTTCTCATCAATGCCTAGTTCGGCAAGCGTAAACGTACACTCCTCTTTCATCTCTAACACTTGTCTCGCTTTCTTTTTTAGACTGCCAAGTGTTTTGATAATCAAGTAACGCTTAGTCATTTTTTCTATAGTTTTTACTTCATCAAGAATATCTTTGTCTTGATTTTCTTTAGGTTGATCTGACATATATTTATTAGATTTTTACAGATTTAGAGCCCGAAAAATTCCTAAGTTAATTTCTTGAATTTTTTCTATTTCCTCTTTTGTTAGATCAGAAACCACAAAAAAATTTTTTAATCCTCCCTTTTGATTCACTTCCCAACAAAAGTCAACGACTTGACACTCTGTCTCCCTAATATCAACCAATTGTCTTTGAAGACGCGCTACCAATAATTGACTTCTTACCATCTCAATTTGAGCCTCGACTATTTTATTGAGGCAATTTTTTATAGTATTACTAATTTCAATTTTTTTATACATAATAACGCAATTATAGTTAAGTTAATGAGATTTCTTACCGCTGAAGCGATTGTTTTTCTCATTCATAATGATTTAGTCTTCCACAATAATTCCTAGTGCTTTGAATAGATCATTGATTTGCGATTTTTTGATCTTCGTTGTTCCACCTTTACCATAGAATTTGACATTCCTCATTTCGGAACCGCTAAGATTGGAATCGCGAAGATCGGAACCGCTAAGATTGGAACCGCTAAGATTGGAATCGCTAAGATTGGAATTGCTAAGATCGGAATTGCGAAGATTGGAATTGCGAAGATTGGAATTGCGCTCCAATGCTTCTTTTACTGCTTCCATATAAGTAGTTTTTGTACTTTGAAAAATTATCGCGCCAGTCCAACGATTCTTAATAGCCAAGCCAATAGGCTGTTCTTGAATTTGAGACTTAATTTTTTCGTATTCTTCGTCGGTGATTGTGATTGTTTTGGCCATAAGTGTATATTTATCTGCTAAGATTTAGAAACGGCAAAGTTGCGTTCGGACTCATCTGTTGTGGAAGTTGACCATTCCATCGCAATCAATACACTCTCCCTGAAACTCCTGCCCGCCAATCCAGCGTTTCTCGGTGCAGGGAACGCCGACCTTTTGAAAGCAGGAGCAGTGCTTGTTTTGACAATTATGGTATTGATGCGGCGTTGTAAATTGTGGCTCGTCATCCGCGGTGGCAGTGGGCATATTGTCTATATCGGAATATATGCTGACTTAATTTCAAACAATGCGACTTGCTCCGGCTCCTCACGCACCAGTCTGTAATACCAAATCGTTTCATGCTTTGGATCGCGCCAACTTTCAATCTTGAGCTTTTTCTTGCCGCTCCACTTGCCGCGTGAAAGATCATAAACCCTCGCAGATATTCTAGCAATCGCAAGATGGTCGCTTCCATACACCTCGCGCAGAATTTGCGGAGTACTGTGCGGTTCGCCATCACCTAACAAGTTATATAATTTTTCAGTCTGCGAGGCCATAACTCATACCCCTTGATTTTTATGCACAGCTCTTCGTACATATCAATACTCAAACACTTCAACTCTTTTCTTCGATAGTCTGATAAACTCAACCACTCGTTCCTTCAATGCCTTAGTCATCAAGTACATTCGGAAATCCACTGCGCGCCGTTTCAAGGACTTGGATCGCGCCACAGTCTCTCCCTTCTCAATCAACTCCATCTCACGCTCCGCCATCTTGGTTTCGTATTCCGCAAGCTGTTCGTCAAGGTCTTGGGAGAGTATTAACAATTTGCTCGCAGCGTCTAAATATAAGTCCGGCCGGATCGGTTGCCGATTCTTAATCGCCTCAGTGAACCAGTTTAGGATTGAGGGGATGGTGGTTTGCTCGTCCATATTATTTCCCTCCATTGGTTAGCCAAGTATAGAATCTATCGGCTGTTTTCAAGACCTCATCTCGCAGAGCATCCAGACTGTTAAGCGCCACGTAGTGCATCGCATTTGGGGCAAGTAACGCTGTTGCGTCATTTAAGGCCACGGCGCGGGCAATATGGGTGTCTTTCTCCCCAATGCGCTTGTCAATGCGCTCCTGTACGATTTCCTGATCAAGATTCTTTTCAAACTTATTTACTTCCGACTTTTCCGGCCGGTAAGTGCAGGACTCCTCGGTGCAGACATAAAACGCTGGGTATGGTTTGCCGGTCTTTTTTGAGACACCTGCGGGGATTGAGCGCATGGTGCCGTGTTTAGGACATTGCATATTAGTATTCGTTAGCGTGTTGAATTAAGTATTCCTCGGTTTGATTTTTCCAATCGCCAATCAGCTTATACGCACGCGCACCGTTGTTGGTGTTTAGCATTGCATTGATGTTTTCCAGCAATTCCTTGCGCGCTTCCGATTTAGAGTGGAAGGCAAGGTGCCGGTTAAGCTCCAGCAGGGCTTTGCGTTGGTTCAAGGTCATATTGGTTGTTGTCTTCGTGCTGTTGGTTATTGGATTCCTCATCAGCGCGAAGCTCCCCCATCTTTACCGGCGCGTCATATTCTAAATAGTATTTTGTTGGAGTCTTCGTCTTCTTGAATGATGTTTTAGTCATATCGGTTTTAAGGTGAGGAGAGGCAAGGAAAACTCTTGCGAGAAGCCCTTACACTACTCCCCTCATCTGCAAGAGTTAGAATATCAAGTGCTCGCCTTTATTGTTTATGTAATGCGCACAAATAGGTGCAGGGCAGATCTGGCGCAGAACCTTTTGCTCTACTGCGTCAATCCTCTCCAGCCAATAGGTAAGTGTACCGGCTACCGGCGCATTATCAAGATCCTCAACGTGGTATTTTTCTAGGATTTGATTTTTGGTCAACATATTGCTGTTTTTCCCGTAGGATAGGTTTGTGGATTAGAGTGAGTTATCTCTGGGGGCCGACCTTGAAGTTATCCACCATTACCTATACTATACACCTTGGTGCATATTCTGTCAAGGTCTACTTATCCACAGTCGTGCATACCTCACATTTATGTATCCGGCCACTCTTTGCAGATTGAGTCTGCCAATAGGGGGACTTGCAATGCCCGCATCTTTTGGGGGTTTTGCGCGGAACCCACATATAACCACACCTCTTACAGGTAAGGCGCAGAATTTTGTACTTCATAGTTTTCCATCATACACGATAGTGTAATATCTTGTCAAATCCTGCGTCTACCTTCCCCAGAACGGACAAAACTGCCGTTTACCCCTCACCAAGCAGGGGCGCGCCGCTCACAAATGCTGGGCGGTGTTTGCGTTTTTGCATAGATTTTAGGGCGGGGTGCATAGAATTGGATGTGGATAACTATGGGCTTGCGCCGATTAGGAGGGATGTGGTACTATTACTACGTTGAACCTTATCAGTCCAATCCTCGTAGTATGCCGAATAAACAACACCGCGATCCCAAAGTTATAAGCAGACAGTCCTTACTTGTGAGGTCGGCGCTTCGCGGTGTTGCCTTGCTGGTAAGGGCTTTTTGTGTATAACTAAAGGATATTCTTTAAAAAATATAGTACCTTGTTGTATAACTTGCAATAAAATGAAACTCAACCATTCACAGATTGATTTCATAAATCGTTGCAAAAAAATAGCCCAAAATTGTTCCTGAGGGTTTTTGTTATGCCCGAATATCGCCCAATCCGTATGAAAATATGGCACGATACATGGTTTATTGGCCTTTCTC
>ERZ1292644.1375-Hain-H14-01um-R2-1375-length-12755-cov-7_pt1 | contig 12755 bp, 14 predicted proteins | sample MGYA00564402_ERZ1292644 | MGnify/ENA primary metagenome ERZ1292644 (study PRJEB36523, sample SAMEA6512644) | groundwater metagenome | collected 2019-01-09 | study: AquaDiva: Metagenomics assemblies of 32 groundwater samples | reverse complement strand
GGTCTTGCCCAGACAGCCACGCCTCGGTGATAACGCCGATTTTGCGCTGAGGATTGTGGCCCTCGAGGCTACCGTCAATGCCGACGCCCATCCCAATCAGCGAGGGCAGGGCCGCTTCGGCACACGCTCTGGGCATCAGCACCCGATGCCCTTGGGCGCCAGAGGGAGCCCGGTCACTCGGCTCATCGACACGTGTTAAGACGCCTTCAAACGGCAAGCGGTTTGGGTGGTTCTCGACACTCGGCAGTTGCACGCCCATGGCTTCCAGCGCAATAGCCGCATGCAGATGCAGGGGAATCGTTGTCCGCACGTCCTCACTACTGTTGAACTCGACCTCCCAGAACGTCAGCACCATGCCCTCTAGGCCCGTCATCAGGGTGGCATACTGCCCGCCCAGGCCACGCTGCACATACCCGAGCGTGACATGCGGCTGGTAGGCCGGGTGTGTGGCCACGTGGGCCAAGGCCCCGATGAGCCGCTCATGCAGAACAATGGCCCCTGGGCACGCCACACGATGCACCAGCACATCATAGTCCTTGCCCTCGGGGCGAAAAACCTCCAAAGCCTGGAGGACCGCTTCAATCGGGCTCTCTGAGGGGCCAACCAGCGGAAGCACCTCAGCGACGTCATCAGTCTCCAAGCCATACAACACGGTGATATGTGGCCGTGTTTCGAGGCCTTCACCAGGATGGACATGCGCCGGGGCAATTATGCTGGCGGCACGCTGGCGGAGTACGCTGGCCGCTGCGTCGTCGAGCACGAGTTGGACCGTGCTATACGTGTGAGTGGCGTCCAGGTCGGCACTCTCCGCACGAAGCACTGACGGCAGGTCCTCGGGCTTCGCGTCCGGGTGTAGCTTGCGCCATGCGGCACGGACACGGGCTTTGACGCCGGCACGCGCATCCTGGGGGATGGAGACTTTCTTCCCACGAAAGCCTTTGCCGAGGGCCGCGATGGCGGCGCCGACGTGGGCCGCGTCGGGGGCACTTCCTGGGGTCCCGCTCTTCAGCAACTTCCACGCACTAGGACCATTCGGATTATAGAAAAAATCACCCTTGTGGAATTTCTGGCCCCCGCGTGTCTGATATTCTGCCTCTGCCTCAAATGGGAGGTCGAGATCATCCGTATCTTCATTACTGACGGCACAAAACGCACAATCCTCGTCTGTCGCCAGTACCTCTATGCTTCCCCAGCCGCAATGTCCACAACCGCCCGCAAATACCTCGGCATCCGTCTTGCGGTGCCACTTGCCGGTGTCCTCATTCTTCTCCCAGCCGTTTTTGACGGCAACCCATCCATACGCAAACGCCTGGCTCTCCGCGGTACCCTTCTCCAGTTCTCTGGTGACAACGCGCCGAAAGACCTCTTGCGCCCGCTTCGGCAACACCCCTTTGACGCTTTCAGGGAGGTCGTTAATCGTCTGATATGGCATGGTCTTGCGTCCTATGGTCTGCTACGGACCACATGCAGCTCTTGGGTAGGCTTCGACACCAAGACCTGCCCGATACCTTCCACCGTCGCCGTCAGTGTCCGCACCGCCTGCGTCAACTCCTGCACCGCCGCAGTCAACGCCTGCGTCAGCGCTTCATGCCCGGCATGCACTTGGGCGCTCTGCTGCTGCGTCGCCTCTAACAAGCCGGTGAGATGACTTAATAAGTCCTGCGGGGACTGGTTCATCGGGAAGACCTCCCTTTTTTATCTTACCGTGCTTTGCCATAAAATGTGGGCTAGAGGGGGGGGGGTCATGTGCGCCATAGAGGTCCTAATCCTCCCCGAACCCATGCCAATCCTAACCGTGACACGGCTTCCACACTCACCGACATGCGCGGGAGAGGGAATGCGACCGGTACTAATAGGAGTGCGGGCCGCAGCGTCGTTGTCGTCTGGACTATCGGGGTTGCCACCACCACCTGGACTGCTTGGACCGCTGGCGTCACGATCGTCAGTGTCGTCACTTGTGGAAGAGGGAGTGCCATACGGACTGCCGTAAGCGAGGGCAGTAGCGTGGTTGCGCCTCCTGGCAGTGCGCTATTCGTCACCCCGGGCGTGAGAACCGCCACTCGCTGCCCAAAGACGGAAGGCATAAGAGTTGTTGCGGCATAGACTGTTGGTGTACGAATTGCTGTCAGGATTGGTGCCAATCCAGGGAGTACCACATTCACTGCTATGATTTGTGGCATCCGCGTGCCCGCCGGCACGGACTGCGCAGCCGGGAGGAGTATCGTAACACCGACAGTATTCGTCACCGTGGGCGTCGGCATCTGGATAGGCACTGCCAGAGCCGATGCCATGCCAAGCCCATCAACCTGCTGGAACGTCGCAAGGACGGCCACCCAGTCACGGCTAGTAAAGCCACTCAGCTTGGCGCTACGGGTCGCAGAGGTAAGCGAGAGCGCAAACCCCTCAAAAAGGGTGATATTTGTCGCAGCCCCACCCCCGCTCGTGCCATCGCGCTGGCCCTGAGTGTCGGCATCGACCTCCCAGGTACCTGTGGCATCACTCGAGACGCCCTCAATGCCTGCAAGCGCAGCCAGAAACGTCACGCCAGAGGTCACCGCTGTCGATCCTGTGCTAGCCACCGTGGCACCAGCCCCGTTGCCCATGGCCACTTTATCAAGCGTATTGACACCGTTCAGTTGTGCCGCTGTGAGTGTTTTAGCCGTAATATTTATGGCAGGCCAGGACACCGTGATCGTACCGGTACCGCTGGTCGAATTGCTGAGCAGGGCCCAGAGAGACGCTTCGACATCCGTCCCGTTGACCGCAGACACTGCCTTGGTAAGTGCCTGGCCATTCCAGGTGACGACGGCGATGGAACTCGGATCGTGCGCAATCCCGACAATCAGTGTAGCATTCGCGCAGACGGCGATATTCGTCAAGGCATTCCAGGAGGAGGCAGCAGTTTTGTTCTGGGTCACGCCTTTGGCTGTGCGAGTAATAGTCATGGGGAGAATACTTACGCAGAGGTAAAGGCAAAGAGACCACTATTGGCCCAGGACACACGGACATCCCCGCCGTTCGTCACGAGGGGTAAGCCAGTGGCACTCAGATAGGCAACGAGGGGAGAGACGGCATCCGTGCCGCTTTCACGAAATACAACCAGGGCATACGCAGTGCCTGCACTGAGCCCAGACCAGACACTGTCTGCGGCGTCCATCTCCCCCTGATTGTCCGTATTGTTCTGCGTCACCGTGCGGCTGCCCAGAGTCAAGCGCATCGTTCCGTTAAAGCCGCCGGTAAAACTCGTACTGGATAACTCAGCGCCGCTGAACGCCGAGATGTAATTATGGCTTGCTGCAGCGGTATAATTATTACTCACCAACGTCACTTTATAGATCTTCGTGTCCCAATCTTCATCGCCATTGGCAAACCCTGCTTTGGCGACATTGTAGAAAAGAGACATCGTCACGGCTCCTCTCTTTTGTAACCCAGCGACGGTATCACGTTGCCTCGTCCTCATCACCGCTCTCGCCTAAGCCGGGCGGTTTCTCCTCCATATCCTCGTCCTCCTCTTCCCCGAGCGCAGGCAACGGCATCAACCGGCGCGGGTCGTGCATCGCCTCCCACTCCGTCTTCGTCCACTGCCCCCGGCCATTGGGCAACGGCGGATCGCCCCACGATTGGCGCTGCTCGTCAATCGTGATGGAGTCGCTGTCGTAGCGATTCCGCAGCACTTCGCTCTGGCGCAGGGTATCCGTCGTGTGGATCACCCACTTGAAGCGAATGTCGTCCCACCCCAGGACATGCCAGAAGAGATGGCTCGTTAAGCCGTCTGCCACTGTCTGCGCCACGGGTGCGATGGTTTCCCAGTCCTCAATCGCCATAGTCTCGGCCGTCGTCCGATTCACATCCCTTTCGAGTCCTAATTTCATCGGGGAGAGTCCGAACGCCAGTGCAATCTGCCGCACGATCCACTCTTGCCACTTGAGATAGAGTGGGTCCTGCGACATGCTTCCTGTGAGGTCCAGCACCTTCGGCTCCCGCCCGCCGCCAATAATCGGCGCCTTGCCGTAGCCCTCGATCATCTGTTGCCAGTATTGCGACCACTGGCGCGTCGTGGGGATGTCCGTGTTTTCACCGAGGAAGATGAGGAAATTCGGGGTGGCGTTGCTCGCCTTGCGCTGGGCATAGTCGAAAGCGCCGATATAAGCATTGATCGCGTTGAAGGCACACTCAAGATAGCCAAAGCCGAACGGCGTGTGCGTGCGGGGATTCAGTCGGAAGTAGAGTAACTCATGGTCTGTAAAGGCAACCGGATCGTGCGTCGCTACCGTCAATCCGACATAGCCCAGGGACTGCGTGTAGCGGATCGTGTGCGGCTGGCCATCCCACTCCACGTTGATGCGGACACTCTGCCCATCGACGGGCCACAGGAACGCCGGCCGCGGCTCATCTTCCACGTCTAAGACCCCCACCATACCAATCTCTACTGCACCATAGCCGCCGATGCAGATGTCTTCTAAGACCTGCTCCAACCACACACGCCAGGAGTCCTGATTGTTCGGGCGGGTGAGCATGGCTGTCGCCCGCATGATCCGTTGGCGTAACTCGCCGGGGAGCTTTTCCAGGGGCAATTCTTCGAGACGCGCCTCTGTGGGCACGATCTGCCAGGGCAGGTCAAGGAGCGGATTGCAGATGGCGTTAATGGCCCGGCGGGCGGGGGGATATTCGGACCAGCGCCGCAGATTAAACGCAGTCGGTTTCGGCAGGGCCGTGCTGAGTGGGTGCTTCCCGCCGTAGCCCATCTGGGTGAGAATGGGATACGCGAGACTCTGCCGCTGGAGCTGTGCCATGGCCACCAAGTCCATCTCACTCCTCACCGCTGCAGCAGCCAGGGCCGGCGCTTGGCGCAGGATATCCATAGCGACCGTGGGATAGACAGTAAGGTAGCGCGTGACTTTGCGCGTGCGGCGCTGAGCCAACCACGACCGCAGGGACATGGGTACGCTCCTTCGCTGAGAGACCTGGCAGCTTTTTAGAGCGTAGCAGAAACAATGGGGAAATGTGGGCTAGAGGGGTCAGACGATGCGTCGGGATGGAGTCAAACCCTCAAGGCCTTCAAGGGTGCGGGGCGCGCCATCCCCTAACTCGTTTCGACGATGCCTCTGAACATCAATCGCCGCCGTGCTGCCCACTGGTTCTCGGGCACGAGCCCGGCCAGCCGGGCCTCCTCCTGCTCAGCCGCCGACAGATCGTTGAGCATAAAGCCCTCCTCAAGCCAGTCGTCCAGGCCATGCAGCACGGCCAGCGTCGGCACCATGGCGGGGCTCGCGAGTTCGGGGGATACAGAGGATGTGGGTGCATCAGTCAGGCGGGAGGGAGTGCTATCTTTGATATCCCATGACACTGTGGACCTCCTTCTTCAAACGATGCCTTGTATGAATGAACAAGCATAGCGCGGCTCTACGGGAAACGCTTGCCGTAGAGCCACCCGATGACGGTGCCGCAGAGCAGACAGAGACACCAGACAAGGGCAAAGACGGAGAGAGACATCGGCTGCTACCCTCCCGGCGGCACGTTCAGCACCTGGTCCATCATCCGTGCCAGTTGGCGCCACGCCGGGACCATATGGCCATCTGCCAGCATGCGGGCCGCATCCAGCACGGCCTCCTGGTCCGTCAGGCTATCGACGTACTGCGTAAGGAGATACGCCGCCGCCACGTCCATGACATCCTGAATGGTCGGCACATGGGGCAAGGGTTCTGGGGCGGGGGCATCCGCGATGCTGAGGACGCTCTCCGTCGCAGCTGGGGATGCATCATCAAGCTGGTCATCGGTGCGGGAACGGGGAGCAGCCATAGCGCAGGCCTTTCTGTCTGTGCGGTGGAGCAAATGGAGTTCTCATGGCGAGAGCATAGCATAGTTGCTGAGGAAAAGAAAAATGAGGTAGTGCCTCTTGTCTCTATGTTAGCCTCGGGCTATATTTATATCAGGAAACAGGAACATCACCAGAGACAGAAGGCGCACTCATGGCCTTGACGAACTACACGCCGCTGGACTGGCTGCAAACGTGGCGTCACACACAGGGCTTGACCCAACAGCAGGCCGCGCTCCTCTTCGGTGTGCATCAGATCACCTACGCCAAGTGGGAAGTGGGGGTGCGCCAGCTCACGGGGAGTGCGCTTCGACTCGCCGAACTCTATCGGGATAACCCGAGTTTGCTTGCGCAGGAGCGCATGAAGTATTATCTGCCATCACACGCACTGAGTAGCAAGGAGACCACTGGATGACTACGATCACCTATACCGTACACCACCGTTACCGGAAACTCGACGCCACCTACGCCACGAGCAATCCCGTTCTCGTGGGCACCCTACGGGATGCCCTAGCGCGGAGTGACCATCCCGACCTCCCCGCCTACCTGACCACCCTCGGCATCACCGTCCAGAGGATCGCTGAGGACGTTAGGTATGTTCGCTCAGGCGGATGGGAAGTTTAATCATCTCCTCCGCTTTGAGTTCCGTCGCAGACACATTATGCAGCACGTTGCTGTCACTGGCGGGGGTGGCGGTAAATTCCACTACGCACGCGGCATGCACCCGCTGCAACACTTCAAAGCTGAGGGATGAGGTGTTGTTGTGCGCCTCGTCCACAATCACCAGTGGGCGGTGCAGGGCAAGCACGTTGCGGAACGAAAACTTGATCTGCCCCTTCTGGTCACCCTCCTCAATCCGTTCCATCCCCGGCGTATTAGCTGGCACGGCGGTAAAGTGCGGCTCAAGGTGCTCATTGTGGGCATACACCTTGCGCCCGTCCGTATTGGTCACGCGCAAGGTCTGCATCGTTCCCACGATGACACAAGCACGGGTCTGCACATCGGCAGGCGTGATCTGGGTAAAATCTGAAATGTCCAGTACCCGAAACCGTCCATCAAAAGCGGCGCGCAATGTTTCGTAATTGGAGTGGCCGGGTTTTTTGAGGGTCTCTAAGGTCTGGAAGCGGATCGTGTTGGTCGGCACAAGCCAGAGAACAAGGGGAAATTCCCGCTCAAGGTAGGCATCTGCCGCAATCTTGACGGTGTGAGCGGAAAGCAGGGTTTTCCCACCGCCGGTTGGCAAGCGCAAACACACATAGGGGACGGTTTCCAGCCCCTCAAGCGGGCGGTAGGAGCGAGGATCGCGCACCCCAATTTTGTCCATCCCGTCAAAAGCGGGTTTAGCTCCAATGGTGCGGGCATCGGCAAGATAGGTGTGCAGCATGTCCAAAGTGGCGATCTGGTATTTTTTGAGCGCGAACATATCAGCGGGCTTTCACGTCATAGGGTGTCTGCTTAAAGACAATGCCAAAGTCTTCAAGACGGGTGGCTCCCAGGCGACACGCCTCGCCGTAAATAACCTTCTGCCCGTTATGCGTCGGCAATTCCGCCAGCACCTTGGCGGTCAACACATTGCCGCCGTCTGGCCGCTTGTCGCCCAGGACGCCGTTATAGAGCAAGTAATAGGCCGTGCCGTTGTGAGTGCCAAGCAAGGGGCTGCGGGCTTTCTTGTGCAGCGCTGTAAGGGTTTCCGAAAACCAGATATGCGCGGCAAGATGGGCAAAGCGGATGTCCGGGTTGATCTGTCCTTCGGAGTCAAAAACTGGTGCGCCAAGTTTATAAAAGCGGAATCCGCCGCCGCCCTGCCAGTTGACGGCTTTGGAAATGCCACCCTGTTCGCCCTCGATCACCTTTTTCAGGCGCGGGGCGCAGTGCGTTACCGCATGGTCGCCCATTTCGATGCCGATATAGCGACGGTTCATTTTATGCGCTACGGCTGTGGTCGTGCCGGAGCCAAGAAAGGAATCCAGGACAAGATCATCCTCATTCGTGGCGATTTGCAAGATACGTTGAATCAGGCGTTCCGGCTTGGGGGTATCAAAAGCATTGTCGCTGCCAAAGATTTGATTGATTTCTTTTTTTGATTCATCGGTGTGCCCTGCTTCTTCGTGTGGCCACCAATTATGAGGAGTCATTCCATCTCTAACCTCTGAGAGGAAAAGTTTCAAAGCTGGCACTGTATTTTTGCCGTTCTTACCCCACCAAATACGCTTTTCTTCAACGTGCTTTCGATGGGTTTCTGGATCATACTTCCACGCCTTTTTTGTATTTTTTATAACCAAGTTTGTATTGGGATTTACAATGTCATAACAAAGATTGCGCCGTTTTTCAGGCGCTGCTTGATTCAAATAGTCTACAGCTTTCCACACTCCCCGTGGATCATTGTCGGGGTTTGAGTATCTAGAGATGGATTCTTCTGTTCGTGGGAGAAGATTATTCTGAAATTTATCACTTTTAGAATACACTAGGATAAAGTCACAAATAGTGGCAATTCCCTTATAGTTATTACTAACACTATACTTTCTTTGCCATGTAACTGTTGTTTTGTAATTACCTCTCCAGAAAATCTCATCCATGATGACCTTCAGATAGTGGGCTTCGTTATCATCTATCGTCATCCAGATACTGCCGTCCTCAGCCAAAAGGTCACGAAGCAATTTAAGGCGCGGGAACATCATTGCCAGCCACTGGCTGTGTTCCAGATTGTCGTCGTAATATTCAAACGCACTTTTCGTGTTATAGGGCGGGTCGATAAAGATACACTTCACCCGTCCGGCATAGTAAGGCAGGAGGGCTTTCAGGGCTTCAAGGTTGTCGCCCTGAATAAGCATATTGGACGTTTCAGGCTCGCCCGCGCTGTGCGCGTTCTCTGCTTCCAGCAAGCGATAGGGCACCTTCTCGGCGGCTTTGGTGTGTTTATCCCGGTCAGGCCAGCGCAAAGTCGGCATGAAGCATTCCCTCGGCTATCTACTCATGGACAATTCCCCGCCGGCCGATACCCGGCCTGCTCTGCGGCCTCCCTGCTGGGGAACGCTACACGGTTCTGTGCCGATACCTTGTCATAATCGGGACACCCGGACCAGTGATACACGCGGCTACGACGATTGCCGATGATCGCGCCAGCAGTGGAGGGCGTTGCTGAGACAACAGGATTTCTAGTCCAGGCGGGCTCTCGGTCCCCCTTCCGCCACTCCCAGGGCGGTACCGGGTGTGCATCAGCCCATAGCCCGCGCTTGGCGGTCCGGGCCTCGGCTTCGAGCTGTGCAAGCGAGGCTAGCCAGAATGGCCTGGTCGTCGGTTTTTGACAAACTCTGTTAGACAGGGTTGTCAAGAACCAAACTGGTCAACTTATTTTGGCTAGCTGCCTAGCGCGGCAGTCGCCGCTCCGCGACATGCTGCATGACCCGGACGGCCCCTTCAGTGGCATCCCCCGCATCATCCTTGTCAGCCCCATCCACAGGCCGAAAGACGGTCATCTGGCGGAGGTACTCCCGAGGGAGGGCCTCGTTGAAGAACAGATGGCGATTGGTAATCAGTGGCTCCAGGGTGCTGATGCGCAGCATCTTGTTGCGGGTGTTCGTAATCGGGATATAGATCGGCGCATAGTGCTCGCCTTCGTCGAGAGCACGTTGAGCAAGCGCCGTCGCAATATTTCTGCCCTGTAACGACTGAAATTGGTTGGCCTCATAGCCAAACCGTCGGACCCGCCAGCGCCAGAGCAGATCAACGACCCCATTGACCTGGGCCGTCGGGGACGCGCCCTGGCTCATATACGCATCAAGCGCGTAGAGATACCCGCTGAGGTCCTTCCCCAGCACGACGCACGCCGACCAGTCAGGATTGTCCCCCTGGCCGATGGCCGGGTCCCAGTACGCGACGATATCCACGAGCTGCGTCAACAGCACCACCCGGCCATCACGGCGGAGGAGGCGATCCGTCGTGAGACTGCAATACCCGGCTCGCTCGATGTCGAAAAGCGTGTCGCCCGCCCGCTGCGGTTGATTTTGGCGCTCCTTAAAGAACGCCGCGTCCCCATCAACAAGGCGCTCGACCATCAGCCGATAGTAGTCATAGCGCTCGGGCCAGAGCACTGCTGTGCCCTGGAGCATCGCCGCTTCGTGGGTCTCAAAGAATGTTCGCGCATCCTCCTGATGTGTCGGATTATCGAGGTCCAAGAACAATTCGCGCCACTGTTGCCACAGGGGGACCGCCGACGCATCGGCAAAAGACAGCACCGCTTGGTAGCGTCGGGCGCGGTAGCCGGGATTCCGCAGGAGCTTTGCGAGCAGAGAATTCTCATGCAGGAGGGTCCCGATGGCGTCGATGTTCGTCTGCTCATCCCCAAGTTTGCTAATATCCTCCGCAAACCAATCCCAGGTCTTCTGCCGCTGATTTTCCGTCAGCACGAGGGTCGAATTTTCCGCATCATCTGGCACTAATTTGCTCGGCCGCACTTCCCCCCAGAGAAACCCCCGCACCTGGGTAAAGCGGGAGGCCCCCCGGACACGCACGCCCATCGCCGTAATGATATCGTCCACATTCCACAAGGGACCGCGTTGGGGGCCATAGACCCGATGCAGGGCTGCATTCGTTTCCAATTCATCGCGAATGTCCTTGACTTTATCCACCGCCAAGTCGTCGCGGCTACTGAGAATGACGATATAGCGTTCATGCTGATAGACACAGTCGTGGATGATCTTGATTTTGCCGATGATGGTGGTTTTGGCGAAGACGCGGGGAGCCGCCGTCGCATCCCGGAGGCCCCGAGCCCCAGCATCGGTGCGATAGCGCTCAAAGAAGTCGTGATGCATCGAGCAAAAGTCAATCGGACAGAGATGGGGGAAAAACTTCCGGGCGAAGCGCTCAACATCCCAGCGGCACGCGTCATAGAGTGCCTGGTCGGCGTCAGACAACACCCGCTCAGGCTTGGGCGATGGGTCGAGGTCCTGCGCCATCTTCGCGAAGGCTGAGCGCAATAAGGTCGGTGCTAATTTCTGAAAGGATACGCGTGGCGACATCAGGCGTGGCATAGGCAAAAACCCGTTCACGAATACTGCTGGTCAGTGCGCCAAGGAATGCGCTCAGTGCCTCGGCAGTCATGACTTGCTGCGACAGGAGAATCGTTTTGTGCTCTGCCAGAGTCAATTTGCAGCGACTCTCCCAGACAGCCCGCACATCATCCCAGATAGCATAATCCGTCGCACCTTGTGCAATCAAGTGGCGTAATTGCTCTAAGGCCACACGCATGCCAGGGCGATTACCCACAGAGAGTGCTGCCTCAAAGGCAGCATGGGCTGTGCCTAACTGTTCCCAGACTGCACCGCTTTCTCCTGAATCAAGCCGTTGGAAGAGTTCAGCGAGACGTGCTTCACAAATCGCCACGTCATGCCTCAAGGAGAGCAACTCGGGATTCTCCAGCGCAGCTTCGTAGGTACTTTGCAATCTGATAGGCAGTACCTTGCTGTATTTCCCAGTTTTATAGCTAGGATGCGCCATCCCGCGCAAGGATTTTCCGCCATGCATTTTACATTTTGTCTGGCCACGAATAGCCACCATACCGCAGGGCGACCCATCGCGCTTCTTGGCGTTGCAAATCTTGTGATAGCGTAAAGGCATGAGGAGATCCTGTACACATAAAGTAGTTGCGGCTGGGTCAAGCCCAGATCTGGGCAATCGCTGACTGAAACTCGTCCTTGAGATAACGCGTAGCCACCTCGTGCCGGCGCTGTTCCAAGCGCATAGCATTGCGGGTGCTGGGCATACAAAATCCTCCTGTACAAAGAGGAAAAGGCTTTACTTATTCCTATAAGTCCTATACACTAAGATAGTCATGTTCATCAACTTCTGTAAGGAGAGCGCCAATCATGACAACGACTTACGCCACCATTCAAAACATTCCTGTCAGCCAGATCGTGCCTGGCAAGAACGACCGCACCGATTTTCATCAGGCACGACTCGAGGAACTCGCCGCCAGCATTCAAACGAACGGGCTCGCACAGCCTATCACCGTGCGTCCCATCGCCGCAGAGCACTATGAGATTATCGCGGGAGAACGTCGCTTCCGGGCTGTCGCCCAGATACTCAAGCACAAAACGATTCCCTGCATTGTGCGGCCGATGGATGACGAGATGGCCGCCATCCTCTTCTCCCCCCGGCATACTCCAGAAAATCATGGCACTCTTGTCAAGGAGAGTGCACCGCAGCAACATGTTTGTCAAGCATCAGTCCCTGGTTGCTCGGGAGGGGCATACCCACCTCCTTCCCGCAGAGCCCGTACCCGTAGAGCAATCTCGACTAGATCACTGTTCTTCTGCGGCGATTCTCCTAGCGCGGCCCACAAGAGGCGGGCCACATCAGCACGGGCTTCAGCAACTCCTTGCACATACCCACGAGCATACTTTCTCGCCTCAGCCATCCGTTGTGTCCTCTTTCGTCTCCTAGGATTGTATCGGGATAACCGATAGCGGGGCAACCAGTGGCACTCGGCCAGGCGATAATCACGAAAGACCCACAACCCCCACAAGCGCTCATGGCGCACCTCCAGGACCTTCCGATGATTCACCCACTGCCAGAGTTCATCGCCTCGCATAAGATCCAGCATCGGATCATGCCCTGTCCACCAACTTACACGCGCCACACCACCCCATTTCTCCTCCCCAGGGCGCGGGCACGAGACGCACGGCGGGCGCATCAAAGCATTGCTCACAGATACTGCCGGGGAGGGGCGCAGGAGTATGAGATATCCCCGTATTGACCAAGCCTCTCAGTGCGGTCACTGAGCAACGGCGCTCTCGGAGCCCCAGGGAGAGGAACCTGGCATCTTTTTGGCAGGCGCGGCTCAACTCCGCCAACGCCTGGCGAGCTTGCTGCATACTTGCAACCAACGCCGGCGCCGTTCTCCTAACCTGCTCCATGGCCTCGAGGACGCGCTGCCGATGGG
>ERZ1292644.1188-Hain-H14-01um-R2-1188-length-14023-cov-13_pt2 | contig 12775 bp, 12 predicted proteins | sample MGYA00564402_ERZ1292644 | MGnify/ENA primary metagenome ERZ1292644 (study PRJEB36523, sample SAMEA6512644) | groundwater metagenome | collected 2019-01-09 | study: AquaDiva: Metagenomics assemblies of 32 groundwater samples | reverse complement strand
CACACACACCGAAAAATATATAAAGGACATAAGTGATTATAACCAATTATAAGTTTTCAAGGTCAAATGAATCCTTCTAGGGAAAAAGAGGTAAAGAGAAAGAGGACTACAATTAATATAGAGAATTCTACCAAGGACTCTCTATTAAACTTGAAATTATATCCTAGGGAGACTTATGACGAGATAATCAAAAGAATTATAAATAAAACTAGACCCAAAAACTAGATAAAAAAGAGGAAAAATGAGAATCTTAAAGTCGAGCTTCTATGCACTGATATTCTTTATTGTATTCATTTCTCTTGCATCATTCTCTTCAGCGCAAACACCCCTTACTTACACTCCTTTCCAGAATACAATAACTCTTCAGGTAAATCAACCTTATAAGCTATTCATTAATCTAACCAATAATGCAAACTACACTATTTATAATTTAGGTATTGCTTCGCATCAATATGCCACTATGAATGTTATCAGCGAGATGCAGGCACAGCAATCTAAAGTAATCAACATAACTTTCTTTTCTTCTTCCCCTCTTGGATCAACTCCATCAAACCTGACCTTCACTTTTCTCCGTAAAGTTAACGTCACCCTCCAACCATCACATGAGCGCGTCTTCATTAACAACTCTGTTTTTACCCCTGGAACATTAAACATAACTCGTGGAAGTGATGTAATTTGGGAAAATAAAGATACAATAATCCATTCTGCGACAGATAATGGCGGAGAATTTGATATCACTATACAACCCCAAACATCCAGCGCACCTTATGTCTTCTCTCAGATAAAAAGTTATCTTATATATGATAGATATGTAAGTGGCTCAATGCAGATATTTATAAGGAGTGAGATAGAAGAAGTCTTAACGAATTCACCCGAACTAAATCTTATAATTCCCATAACTCTTTCTGCGAGTTATAATCAAACAACTCTTTCGCTCAATATTTTCACGCCCTCTCTTTCAGTAAACTATAACAGAGAAGTTATAGGTGGTATGAGCGTTAAGAATATCGGTTCAGAAGTGGCAACCTCCATCAGTTTTCAAGGTGAATGGATGACTTTTGGCGCAGGTGGTTTTGATTTATTTCCAGGAGAAGAGAGATTTGTAATCTTTACAATCAGACCGATTATAACTTCTACATCACAAACCAATCAAACCTATACAAAAGCAATAAAAGCAAAAGCCACGAATTCAGGAGAAGTATCTGGAAATGTAGATGTGTTCGTCAACTATCGTAATTTTGGTGAGAGTAATGAAACTATAGAAGATCTAAGGAGAAGACTTGCAGATGCACTTTCAGCTCTGCTTTCAATAAACCAATCTCTCTATAATAGTAATAATACAGTCTATATTTTTGTTGAGCCTAACTTAACTCTTATCTATCCGTTAAGAGAAGCATTAAATCTCTCGAGGAGAACTACAGACATAGAGCAAGGAATATATGACATTCGGAGAGATCAAACCACAAAACAAGAGTTCGCTGTGCTCTCGAATAAGTTTGATGGGTTAAACCAAACTTTTAATTTTTTCCGTGATGAATCAAGGCAAAATAGGCTATTCAATATGTTTTTTACGATATTTATTTCTGTAGGAATTCTTGTATATTTCTTAGTGAATATCATAAGCAAACTTTTAACTCTTTCAAAAATTAGGAGTGGCACAAACCTTGAATCAAGAATGATCTCTAGTGGCGGAGCGATACCTTATAAAGTTCCGACTTCGCCAAGATAAAAAATGGCTGATGCAAAACAAAAAGAAAAACTAGAGAAAATTGAGAAGTTACAGAAGAAAGGTTCATTTAAAACAATCTATATCATCTCCATAATTTTTATAGTTTTGATATCTTTACTTCTGATTTTTATGACGATTGGAAAAGTCATAAAAACATGGTGGGTATTTGCTGGTTGGATGATATTCTTAATTGTCGTTGGTGCTAGTATTCTCATCTGGTGGCTAGTTTCAAGAAGTAAGCAGAAGCCAGAAGTTGTTGGTTTGAGTAAAGAAGAGATAAAAGCACTTGCGGAACGCGAAATAAAAGAATACTGGGCATATAATGTCGTAATATGGGAGAAAGATAGAATTGAGCAAGTTGGCCCTATGAGAACCGATATTTTCAGGGGAGATATAAAATTAAGTAAAGTGAAAGATATATGGGGGACTTATCTTGCCTCAGCTATTAATACAAGATATAGGACATTTCTTCTTTGGCGGAATAAATCAAATATAGACGAAGCGGAAATAAGGAGGATAATGAACTCTTTCGCAGAACGCCCTACTTTAATGAAGATAAAAGAGAGTATTAAGGGTTATGATGCCGCAGGCAGACCGATAACTGAGCGTGAGGAAATACCTATAGAAGCACTTATAAAAGAAGAAGAAGAAAAAGCAAAAGGAGAGCTGGGAGTATGATAACTGATGTGACACTTATATGGGCTGGTGTAGGTACTTTGGCTCTTTTGTTGATTGGAGCTGTGATATATGTCTCTATTGTACAGAATCGCCTAAAATCTTTAGTTGACATAAAATCTAATTTTACGATCGCTGAGAATTGGTCTGATGAATATTCTAAGTATAGGACTTTCCTTGAACTTCCAGAAACTATTGAGATTGAAGGCAGGCTGAGAATAAGAGCAATACCTATAGATCACTGGTTTGATGAAAGAATTCCAATTCCACCAGGTGTCGAAACTATAGCTATAAGGAAGGATCTTCGGATAGCCTCTGCTCCTGGAGGGTATAGTAATTACAGGCATTATGCATTTTATCTTCCAGAATCAAAATCAGAGTTAAATAGATTTATTAAGGAAAAATTCCCAGAATTTGCAGATGTTGTCGGAAAAGACATTGATAGAAGAGCTCTTGCAAAACTTGTAGAGAAAAGGATTGATGCAGATTATGAATTTTTCCAGAGTGTAGTGGAAGAGAGAGTTTCAGAATTACAGTCCTTGATGCTATTTGCATCAAGAAGGAAGGAGACTACAGACTACTTCAAGTCCATCTTCCAGAGTGGAGAAAGGAAGGAGGAAAAAAGGGTAATATGAGATGGGAAAAGGCCTAATTATATTTTTTGTTAGTCTTGTCGTTCTATTAATTCTAGGCGGAACTATCACATTTTTTGTACTCACAAAAAAAAGTAGCATAAAACAGGAGCTAATACAACAATACATTCCGAACTATGAGATAGTCGTTTTTTCAGAGGATTTTCTTGGCAGGAAAGTTTCTACAGATTTTTCTTTTCTCTTAATTAATAGGAGCATAAGTAATAATGGATCAATGTACATTAATATCGCAGATATAGGGCTATCTGGAGTGACAACTGATGATGGGAGAGCTAAGAGCCTTTTTATCCATAATTCTTCATTAGAATTTACGCAATTTTCAGGTCTTGATGGGAAGTTCTATTATCGCCAGTACAATAAGCAGGTAAGCTTTTTTGACAACAGTAGCCTAGTAATATTCAAAATTCCGGAAGAAGATATAATAGGAAAGACGAGCATCACTCATCAAGGAAAAATCGAAGATGGCACTGGATTGATAACCCTCACCTTAGCAGTAACAGATGGACAATTCCGTGTACCGACTCTCTGTATAGTTGATGTCGGATTTAATATCCGTGATGCGTGGCTTCCTTATGAAAATATAACTCTTCCTGAAAAAGAAGGAAAAAGGTGCTGGATAATTCAAGATAAGATAGAGAATAATATAGTAAATATATTGTTATTCTACAGGTCAATTCTCCCAGATCAACGTGATTACATAGAAGTTGAAGTACTTGACAAAGGCATGATTTTTAATGGGAGCACTTTTATTAATTCTTATTTCCAGGGAATCAGGGATATTGGCGCTCCCAATCAGATATATAGGATAAGATGGGGCAATAACTCTGCATAAGCCCTTTAAAAATATTTAAAACCGAACGCGAACTTGAGGAACTATGGTAGAAGAGAAAGAAGTAAAGGTTAATCTTACGCCTTCAGAAAAAAAAGAATGGTGGAGAGATGCCCTGCATCTTGCTATTTTGTACATCTTTTTTGCGCTTTTCACAGGGGTTATTCCTGTCTATCTAGGCACTGCGGGTGAGGCCTTCACAATAAGAATCTTCTTTGATAAATTCCTCTTCCAGCCACTGCTCGGGATACTTGGATTAGTTATGATTACAACTCCCCTTAAGATAGGGGAGCATACATTCTGGAAAGGAAAAGTCCTGCCGATCGTTCACGATCCAGAAAGGAACAAATTATTCTATCAGCTTTCTTGGTTTAGAAGCCAGTGGAAACTCGCACTCTTATTTTTGCTGCTTACCTTAGTCTGGGCGTTCACCAACCGATTGATAGGCTTTGAGGAAATACTGGGAGCAACTCCAGTCATAGAGGAGCAGTTCACAAAGTCTACAGAGGTTTTATTCAAGGTTTTTCCAGCATCAGTCTCGGAAACAATTTTTATGATAGGCTTGATTAGCCTATTCCAGTCTCTGATTTTCTGGAAATTCGGGAAGAGTAAAGGGTGGTTTTGGTTCTTCATGGTTTTAGGGGTGGTAATATTCACTATTCTAGGATTGATTTATCATGATTTGGCTTATTCAGAAGAGAAAGATCGTAGAGCTGTCGGATTTTTCTGGGCAGCAGGATATATCCTTACAGTAGTCTTCCAATCTTGGATTCCATTCACTATGTATCACATAACAAATAACCTTGCTGTCGCAGTTAAAGAAGTGTATAAGACTAATGAAACCCTCGCAATATGGTTCGTGCTCTCTGGAATAGTTTTAATCTTAGCCATAGTATTGACTATAGTTATAGAGAGGGCTCTGCGGAAGGCGAGAGTGAGGAGGGAAAGATGAGGAAAGGATATATAATTTCTCTTTGAATAGAACACATATCAATACTCAGGCAAATACAGCAAAAAGGCTAGATAGTAATCATCCAAAAGATAACAAATGAAAAATGGTCAAAGTTAAAACTAAATCAGGATTGATTTATGCAGCATTACCTCCTGTTGTGTTCTTTTTCTTAGTTATAATACTCTTGATATTATCTACACATCAGATCCAAGCTCCCCACCAGCTAGGAGACACTAATGTAATATCAGTCCAATTTGAGAAAACATACGAAAGTCCGATATCTATTGAATTTCTTGTAAAAGTTAAAAATCGCGATAACTCTTCTCATAACACTATTAATCTAAGTGTGATACTTGACTCCCTATCAATTCCTTCGGAACAAGTGAGGAATGTCAGAATGTGGGTTCACGAAAGGCAAGAAAGAAATGTCACAGATTATAGAACTGATTGTTCTCAAGAACAAATAGGGAATGGGAGCTTTATAACACTGAATTGTACAAGCACAAGAATAGGGAGTCATATTTTATATGATTTTGTATGGCTTGATTTTATGAATCAGTTTTTTGAAAGAACAGCAGAAAGATGGAATGGGCACTTTGGGATGGCTACAATACCCAGAGGCAATGCAAATGACGGATTTGGTTTAGGAGTTAAGGAGTTTAAAGTAAGAATAGAGCTCCCTTTATCTAGTAATGGCGATGGCTGGGGTTCTGCTGGAATTATGAGATGGAATTTAAGTGGAAAAGAATTTGTTGATTTGAGCAATTCTTCCTGGTGGAACAATACGTGGGGCAGAAGGTTAGTTTTTAATATAACAAATCCATATCCTTATGCAATCTACAATATAACTCTAAATATAACTATAAATAATTCTTATGTCAATTATGATAATACTCTTCCAAATGGAGCAGATTTCAGAATTATTAATGGCTCTGCATTGGAGGCGATGTGGTTAATGGTTAACGGCACTAATGGCGTGCCTCTCTATAATGTTACCGAAAGACAGGAGACTTTTATATACTTTTTAGTTTCTAACTTCTCTTCCGGAAACAATACTTTTCAGCTTTACTGGAACAATAGTGGTGCTTCCTCTGTTAGTGACATGGAGACTGCATTTATTTTTGGAGAGAATTTTACAGATTTGAATGCTGGCTGGACAATCGGTGGTGCAGCAGATGTTAATAAAGATGTTTTGAATCAAACATTTGATTCAGCTGATGCACAGGCAGAGATCACTTATAAAAATTTCTCTGACTTTATTAGGTTTGAAAGTAGACTAGATAATTGGACTGGTAACTTTACAATTTATTTCATTTTAAACGTGACAGGTGTATTTGATTCTGCGTGTAATTCAGCACCATATTACTCTGTATCTGATAATGCAGATTATTTTGAAGCTGCTGGAGGAAACAGTGTTGGGATGGTTATTTGCTCTGATACAACGGTTACACCAGGAACAAGAGTAAGGCTGGAAAGGGAAGAGGCTGGAATTTTTACTGTTGGAACACCTTTAGTACCAATCAGCCTTAGAACTCCCTATGATGTCACGATAACTAAAAATGGGACATCTGTAGTTTTAAATATTTCAAATGCAACTTATTATCCAAATGGAGTTTCACTTATTTCTGTTGTTACCCTAACTACTAATGACTGGGATTTCACATATTTCAAAATCGGAGATAAGGGAACTGGGACTACAGGCAATAAAAATGTTGTAGAGATAGATAATTTAAGGATGACGCCTTCAAGTCCAGCCGCATTAACTTTTTCATTTGGTGTAACAGAGGTTTTTTCTCCAACTCCATTTTTTAATTCTAATACAACATTTCCCTTTCCACCAACTTATGGACAAACTTTCTATATTGCATCCAATCTAACAACAGTTAGTCTAATTAAAGAAATTAACGCTTCCTTTACAGCAATATATCCAAATGGAAGTTACGTCTTAGACACAGCTGGCGAAATAATGAACAGACGAAATGGCACTTGGGGCGGATTCGTCTCAGCCAATTCACTTTGGAATAGCACTTCTATGAACGTCTCTTGTTATCCTCTTTTCGGGAGAAATTGCATTGGAACTTGGAGCTGGAACATAACTGCTATTACAAATAATACTGCTACAAATTTTTCTGCGAGTACATTTGCAATTTCAGATACAATAAAACCTTTAGTAAAAATTGATTATCCAAATACAACTTTAAGCGGAAGCTCTTCTCCAGTAGTTACAGAGCTAAGATTAAATTTATCTGATGACATAGATTTAGATTATTGTCATTATAATATAAGTAGGCAAGATGGCACATATTTAGTTACATTAACAACAATTTCTTGTAAGGGAAATGTATCTGAAGCTCTAACTTGGAATGGCTCTTTTTCTATTACAGATAATTCTGACCAAGTTTATACCGTAAATCTCTGGGCAAATGATAGCCAGAACAATGTGAATGTGACTTCTGTATCATTTACTTGGGACTTCACTTCTGTAGGTGGCAGCGGAGGAGGCGGTGGAGGAGGAGAAACTATTATCATTGATATTACCGGTCTTCCACCAGTTTGTAAGGGTACAAATCAAACATGGAGAGTGACACCAGATCATTGGGACGGATTTATAGAAGTGGATGGAACTCGCAGTAAGACCTTTGAATTTTCTAATCTTGTAGGCGAACCTTTGAATGTTACTCTACAATGTATTGAGCAATTCGGAAATCTTTCTTATACGAAGAATGGGTGCAAATATGCATCGCTCTCTAATAATAATCTTGCGCTTCCCTCGGGAAGAGTTACAGTCTTTACCAGGTTTGATGTGGATATCAAGCAGAGTGGGCTTGGTTTAGATGATGAGTATAAAATACTTATTTTAGGAAGAAGCCCAACATGCTCTTTCAACATTCCTGTGGTGCTTGATGTGGAAAAAGTGGTAAGTTTTAACCCTATAAAGCTCGTCCAAGCCAAATTCTTGGATAAGTATACGATAAATTTAAAAAACTTTGGGTTCAGCAGTAAATTCACGATTTATAAGGGAGTTCTGTGGCTGATTTCCATGGTTGCGCTTTTTGCTATTTCCCTCACCTTGCTTTATTTCAGGCTCGGATTTTTAAACTTTGTACTTCCTATTGGAAGCTTGCTTGCATTGTTCGGGGGGTATGTTGTGTTACTTTTCTTATGATAGTTTAGCAACCAGCATTAAACCCATTAAAAATATTTAAAAAACCTAGATACACCATAAAGTGATGGCGAAAAGGAAGAGCTCAATAAAAAGAAGGCTATTAATGAGCCTTGTATTCACAATTATTATTCTCGGGGGATCTTTTGCACTTGTCTCACAAGAGATAATCACCTCCGGCGAAGCGCGCAGAAGTGGTGAGGGCCTGCTATATGAGCCTAATGGGATTACTTTCTCCACAAATGGACATTCACAAACTAGTGATCCTATTGGTTGGGGGCATTTACTTTTTATAAATTGGGCTGGGAGTTGTTCACCTGAAGCGGGAACGTATGATCGTCCTTATTATGCTATCCATACGATTCCTATGGGGCAAAGCCCATGGAACACACAATCAGTTCAGCAATTAGGGTTTTGTTGGGAAAGTTCTGCAGCGGAATGGAGAATCTTTAATCGCGATAACGCTATTCGAAGAATCAATCAAGAGCTTGGTGTGAGTGAAGGTCAAAGAATAAATCAGCCATCCATATTTTTCGAGACAGAACAATTTAAATTCACCCCCTTTAAAGTTACCTTCAAGACAAAAGATTGGGTTGAGATTACAGGATTCAAGCAGAGTGAAAATGGTGTTGAATTCACACTCAATAACAAAAAAGGCACTCTTGATACTAAACTTTTGATGTGGGTTTTGAGTGGCTCTACGTCTGAGAAAACAATCTTGACGCAGGATAAAGTTCTTTCTCCCGGTAGTAATGTGATAAGCTTAAATTACCCCTCTTCTATAGAAGATACATATTCATTGAATGTTGTTGTAGTAACATCTGAAGGAGACGCGCTTGATGGTTCAGTATGCACACAAACATGTGTTCCAACAAAGGTCTATCCAACCTACTCCTCAAAAGCAACATTCACTTATATCCTACCATTCCAAGAAGAGCAACAACAGATAACTTGTAAAGTGAATTCGGATTGTGGTGGAGAGAAAAAGATATCGAGTTATTGCTCTAATGAGGATAAATTAAATCACGATATATTTGAAGTTTCAACGTGTATTAACCCAGGTGCAATAAATTCTTATTGTTCAACCCCCCAGATAGATAGGGCAACATCTGTAATCTGTAAGGCAGATACAGAAGCACCAAGTACTGGAACAAGTACAGAAGAACTCCCACAACCCCAAAATGTTGGTAGTGGTGGTGAAACATTAGGAGGAAATGGTGAAGTAACAACAGGAGCTTCAAAGGCGGTCAAAATAAGAAACTTGATAATCTATGCTATCATAGGATTGATCTTAATCGTTGGAAATTCATTCATCTGGGTGGTTTTTAAATGATGGAAACAAGATAAAAGTATTTAAAAGCACAAGGAAGATTGTATTTTTAGGTAAAAATGGCAAGAAAAATTACGATTAAAATTCCAAACAAGTCTAAGTATTACCCTGTAAGGACAGAAAATTCTCTATCCCGTATTAATAAATGGGTTAAATACGCAAGAAAGGAATATCCACAACAAAAGTTAATTATAGTAAATAATTTTAAAATTAAAATGGCGACTAAAGATAAGGAAACTAAAAAATATTGGAAACTTAGATTTAAAGGAGGATATGAACCCAAGTATGTAGTATATGGATCATATAAAGGCGCGTAAAAATGGCAAGGAAAAAAAGCAAAACATGGCTTTGGATAACACTCCTTATAGTATTCTTTATAGGAGTTTCTGTTGCTTCTATTTTTGTTTTTAAAGCGGTGAGACAGGAAGGAGAATTCAATCCTTCAGAACTTGTGGCAAGACCTCTATTCGGATATTACACTTGTGAAGAGAGTGATATAGACCAAATCATTATCGGGGATATTTTAAAAGATGGAATGTTCTTAAAGTGCCCTGCTACAACATTCAGTAAATGTGAAGTTACTGTTTCTGGCGAGAAACTTAAAGGATTGACAACAAGTAGGAGACTTGTTTATAAATATTGTGAATCAAGCAGTGAAAGCTCATGTGGAACTGAGCGGATTCAGAATTTCGGCACAAATCCTGGAATTTTCAAGATACCTGATTCACTTTATGTTGATCAAAACTACAGGTACATAAAAATAAAATGGCAAAGGAAGACTATCTTCGTTTGGGAGGATCATCAAGACTCACCATCCGCCACCTATAAAATAGCCTATCGCCCCGCAGCTATATTTGTGTCTAGCGCATGCAGTGGCGCAGATAGAGAAATTTCAAATACGGTCGCTTGTGCAATCCCATCCTCTGATCCTAATTTTATTAATCAATTAAAATCCTCAACAGTGCCAGAATTTAATTCAAAGGCTAATTTTAAGACACAATTAAATAAAAGAGAAATCTCCAATTTTGTCTGTGACTTTGTTCTCGCACCTCCAACAAATGTGGAGACTTATAATGGAAGAGAGGCATATTGTGTCGCTACAGAAGGTCAGGCAAAGATGTATGCTCTAGATAAAATAGATACGAGAGCTGGAACATTTAAGATAGTTAATCTGAATTACAATGCAATCATCGGAGATGTCACTTGCTGTAATGGTGAGCGCAGAGGGAACGAGTTATGCCAAGATCATAGGTGGATTAGATTAGGTGGTGGAGAGGAAGTTACTTGTAGCCTGACGCGTCCCTGCCCTGGTTCTGGAGACTTTTTAAATGATCCAAATAATGATAAGAAAGCTGTTAAGTATGGATGCGAAAGTGGATCTTGCCAAATAGTGGAAAGTAAGAATGTAGAATGCACAAAAGATTCTCAATGTTTATCTAACGAGGTATGCCAACGCTTTGTATGCACTGCAACAGCAACAGCACAAGAAGGCTCTGGTCAAACGAGAGAGACTACTGAACAAGATTGCGAATCCAAAGGCGGACAATTCATACAAAAAGAATCATGTGGACTATTCTGTAAAATAGGATTAAGAGAGCCAAATAAGACGAGCTACTGCAAGTCTATGACCCAAATACTTCTGCCTTATATATTCGGGCTTGTTGCATTCCTGATATTGGTTTTGGTTATTTTCTTGGCTACGAGGAGGAGAAGGTAATGGCATCAAAAAATTGGAAAAACCAAACAAGTAAGTTCCAAAAGGAACATAATGAAATTCAGTATATAAGTAAAAAAGGTGGAGATACACAGATTTCTGTCACCCAATGGGATTTTTCCAAGCCACCAAAAAATTGGCAATTTAATGTATATGGCAAGGAAGAAGCCAGAAGAGGATATCCAAGACAAAGGTTAGGTATAAAAAGGAAACAGGCTCTAAAACTCTTAAAGTCTTATATGCGGAGGCACTAAAAATGCCCTTCGACCACACACAATTCTTACAAGAGATAGGAAATCAGTCTCTTACATCTTTCCAGTTCCTACAGGAGCAGAGCAATATCTATCTTATTTCGTACTTATTGCTCGGGCTTGGCCCAATATTAGTCTTCTTCCTATTTTCTGTCTTTAATCGGAAATTCCGCTTCACAGGATCTTGGTGGGGAATATTCATCACTATGATTTTATGGTTTATCTTCTTTTTTATCTTAACTTATTACCCATACTTACCACACATCACTTCATTACGCTAGAAGCCTGATAAAATTTACAACAAAAATATTTAAAAAGGAAATCGAACTTAAAAAGCAAAGGTAAAATGGCAGGAATTAATTGGGACATAATGACGAGTTATATGGGATGGAAAACTCTTGTTTTCTACATCATAACACTCGTTGCACTTTTCTTCACGATCTGGGCTTCTTCTATGATCCATCGAGGGGGAGGTAAGTTTGGAAAATCCTTCCTGCAGTGGCTGATTGTTGTTGTAGTTATGATATTGACGATATTTGGAGGTATGTTCCTACTATCTTTGTAAAATGGTATTCAAAAAGAAATGGGGATTTTTTGCAATTCTTAGCTTAGTACTAGCTATAATCCTGCTCTTATCATCTATGATATATATTTTCAGCAACATATTCTTTAATCCTCCTCCAATCTTTAACGGATTTTTCTCGTATTTCATCTCTAGTGTTGCATTTATCTTTGCAATCTTCAGGCTCTTTAAACAATAATTAAAAAAATGTCAGATAAAAATGTTAGTGGAACAGCAATAAGGAGCAAGACTCTCAAATGGGTGCTACTTCCAGGGACAGCGATATTATTCGTTATCTGGGCGGTAACCATGATGAAGCTGGCGAACTGGACGGGATGGTATCAGACTACTATCTCTTTTATCATTGCTGGTGTGCTTGCCTCTGAGATTATGTGGTTCAAGTGGGCCAGTGGATCAGGAAGAAGGCGATTGACTACATTAGATGTCCTTAACTTCATTGGGATGATACTTGTAGTTATGACAGCCTTTGCTGGAATAATTTCCATTCCTTCCATTGTTGCATCATTGCCTGCTAATATTGTGAACTTCATCAGTGGGGCATCTGCAATCATAGGGATTCTTGGATTCCTGCTTGCTATTGTATTCATGTTCTTTGTGAAAGGATAGATGTGCGCCCTAAGCAAAGTAAGAAAACAAGAGAAAGATAGAAAGAAAAATGTATAAGATAAAAATAAGCAAAGCAAGAACTGCAAAGCAGAAGAGGTACATAGAAGGTAGAGTCTTTAAAAGTAGCTCTTCCGCCCGAGCATTCCTTAAAGGTTCAATGAGATTCAGTAAGGATCTTAAAGGGAAAGTTGTGGCGGGGTAAAAATATTTAAAAAGGAAGCCTTGTTCAAAAAAATATGATACCGAAGAGAAATTTCCGAAAGGATGGATTGTTTTTCTTAGTTTTCCTA
>ERZ1292644.846-Hain-H14-01um-R2-846-length-17814-cov-12_pt1 | contig 12780 bp, 19 predicted proteins | sample MGYA00564402_ERZ1292644 | MGnify/ENA primary metagenome ERZ1292644 (study PRJEB36523, sample SAMEA6512644) | groundwater metagenome | collected 2019-01-09 | study: AquaDiva: Metagenomics assemblies of 32 groundwater samples | reverse complement strand
GACGAGCGGCGGCCCGTCAACCTGTGCACGGGCCGTGGCACGTCGATGCTCGCCGTCGCCCGGACGGTGTGCGCGGCGGCCGGCTACGAACCGGAGTTCGCCTTCGACCTGGGCGCCCCGGCGGGTGTCGCCCACCGGGTGGGGGACCCGTCGCGGATGCGGGAGATTTTCACGCCGGCAGTCGACCTCGCCGACGCCGCCCGCCGTGCGGTCGCCGTGCCGGCGGGCGGGGCCGTCCGGTGACCGGCCCGGGTCCTGGGGCGAGGCCTGCGCGCAGCGGCCCGGAAGGCGAGCCGTGGGTCCTCGCCTGGCTGCGAGAACTGAAACCGGCCAGCGTGCTCGACGTGGGACCGGGTTCGGGGGCCTACGGCCACCTGGTACGGAAATACCTCCCCGGCACCCAGCTGACCGCGGTCGAAGCACGCGGGTCGCACGTCGAACAGTTCGGGCTGCGTGACGTCTACGACGAGGTGCTGGTCGCCGACGCGGTGGCCGCCGACCTGCCCGCGGTCGACGTGGTGGTCCTCGCCGGCGTGCTGGAGCGCACGGCGGAAGGGGAGGCTGCGGGGCTGCGGACCCGCGCACGCAAGGCCGCCCGGCAGGCCGTGTTCCTGTCCGTCCCGGTCGGCGACTGGCCGCACCGGCGGGCGCTGGCCGCGTTCGACGGGATCCTCGCCCACGAGGCGGGCCGGGAGACGGGGGTCTATTTGGGTGGAGGACTCGCATGACGGACGACGTGCCGCTTTCTCTCGCCGATTCGGCGGTGGCAATGCACGAGCTGTTCCTCTCGCTGGTACAGGCCGGGTTCACCGAACGGCAGGGGCTGTTCCTGATCTCGCAGATACTGCGCGAAGCGGCGGGAGGGCAGACGTGACCATGTCCCGAGGTCGACAATGCGGCCATGACGACCGACCCGGAACCGCCGACGGAACCACCCGAGCCGGCCGAGCCGGTGCGGTGGTGCGCCGCCTACTTCAAGTCGACGGCCTGCACCCTCCCGGCGCACGACCCGGACGTCGCCCACAGGGGCGGCGGGATCACCTGGTTCACTCACCGCGTCTGACGTGCAGGCGCACCGGATGACGGGAGGCGGACCCGACTGCACGAACCATCCGGACGTGCCGGCGACGCATTGCTGTCCGATGCCGAGCATTCAAAGGCAGGCCGACGGTAGCTACGTCGAACAGGTGCCGCTGTGCGAGCCGTGCGCCGACCGGATCCAGGCCATCGGCTTCGGACCTGCTCGACCTGTGGCGCCACCCCGATGACGATCACTGTTGCGATACCGGCCCATCCGCCGAGGTTGCGGGACGGCATGTTGGATCGGGCACTCCGGTCGGTGTCCGCACAAACCCTCACTCCTGCGGCTGTGAGCGTCGCTGTGGACGTCGACCGGGCCGGGGCGTGGGGGACACGGCAGCGGGCGTTGGACGCCGTACGGACCCCGCTAGCGGCCTTCCTCGACTCGGACGACGAAATGCTGCCGCACCATCTCGAGCATCTACTGGCCTGCATGGAGGAGACCCGGGCGGATTACGTATTTTCTTGGTTCCACGTGGTCGGCGGCACAGATCCGTTCCCCCATTTTTTCGGCCAGCCGTGGGACAACAACCATCCCCACCAGACGACGATCACCGTCCTCGTCCGGACCGAACTCGCCAAAGAGGTCGGGTTCCACAAGCCCGTGGAAGGTGAACTCGTCGCCGGGCAGCGATTCGGCGAGGACTACGCTTTTACGCTCGGCTGTATGGAAGCTGGGGCGAAAATAGCGCACCTCCCAGAGATCAGCTGGCGATACCATCATCATGGAACCAATTCGTCCGGGCTGCCTTCGCGCTGGTGACGGGCCACGCGGGCAGCCTTCCATCGAACGGCGTCGCGCGCGCGGTTGCGACGCCCTCTTGCCGCGCTACAAATGCGGCAAGCACGCTGTCCGCCCGGACCGTTGTAGGTGTTCTCCTCGGTGTACTCGTGACCCAGCTTGCAATGCGTCTTCCGTCCGCGCGGACTCGGTGTCACCTTGTATCCGGGTGCCCACCGCGCGGCTTCGCACGTTCGGCACCTCCGCTGCCCGTTCGCCTCGTTGCGGGTATTGGCGGTCGTAAACTCGTGGCCTTTCATGCAGTGCGTCGCGCGAGTGCGGGGGCGCTCGGCCGCTGCTACGGCGCGCTCTGCGGCAATGCGGCACGCACGGCACAGCATCGCCCCGCCTTGCCGTCCGTCCACGTTGGCACCGACGAGCTTGTGTCCGCGCTGGCAGCGCTCGACGATCGGCCCGAGTGGCACAACCGGACCGTCGCCCCGCCGGTACCGAGCCTCGTTCGCCGCATGGCACGCCCGGCATGAACGTGTCCCGTTCGGCTTGCGGTAGGTGTTGGCCTCGGTGAACTGATGTCCGCGCTTGCAGTGCGTCGCCAGCCCCTTGGCGGTCCGCTCGCCGTTGCCTTTCGGTGTCGTGACTCGCAGGTGGGAGGGACGTACACACGACCGGTGAAGGCAGGCGTTCCCGAGATCGCACACGAGCGGGTCGTGGCACAGATGGTCGATGACGCCACCGGGCGGAATCGGACCCTCCTTGAGTTCCCAGGCGATGCGGTGGGCGGATCCGCCGCCGCTACGTCGGCTCCGATTGCCCTCAATCCCGTAGCCGTTGCGGTCGACGTACCCGGTCCAGTGCCAGCAGTCGCCGGACGTCTTGTCGACTTTCGCCCAGAAGAGTTCTACGGGGTCTTGTCGTGTCCGGGCTCGTCTCGACGTAGCGCTAACTGTCGTCATAGACGGCAGTCTAAAGCTGTGGCGCTACGAAGCGGCATGTGTGACGGCGGGGCGTGCGAGACACGCGGACGACCCGCCCGGCGGCAACACCAGCGGTCTCCCCGACCGCTGGTGGCGGCCAAGTTCGACGAGCTGCTAGCCCTGCACGCGAGGTCGAGCGGCGGGCTGCCTCCCGGCCGTCATGACTTCGACCGCGTCCGGCGGTTGCAGGCCGACTACGACAAGCGGGCTGTGACGGCCGTAGACCGGGAGACCGTGCCACGCGAAAGGCCGGGCGGACTGGACTTCGAGGGCAGCTGGCGCCGACCTGATATTTGAGCGGCAGTCCGACCGGGGAAAGGGGAGAGCCCGATGGGAATTCTCGTACCGACCTCGGAGGAGGTCGCCGGGGCGCTGGCAGGGCAGAAGGCCGAATTCGACCGGGGCCTCGCCGACGTGCGGGCACGGCTCGCCGCACTCGAGGGGAAACCGCGGCCTGCCACGTGGCTGTCCGGCGGCAACCCGGACAACAACACGCAGACCGGCGCCGAACAGTTCGGGAGGTGGCGCGGGAAGAAGTGCACCTGCGCACTCGCCTACCCGGTGCGCGACGGCGGGTGGGGTCCGCTGACGTCGGCCACCGCGCTGCCGCAGGGCGTGTGGACGGACAAGGCGGTCAAGCTGGTCGTCCAGGTGCCGATGTTCCCGAGGGGCGACTACACCTACGCGGCTTGTGCCGCCGGTACCTACCGCGAGCAGCACAAGCAGCTCGGCGCGAACTGGCACAAGCGCGAAAAGGACAGTTTCGAGCGGCCCGCGTTCATGCTCACGTGGGAGCACAACCACAGAGGCCCGGGCATGCACTACTGGGGCGGCCCCGGGCCGGCGGCGCAGCAGTTCCACGACTACGACGAGTTCGTCGGCGCGTTCCGGCAGACCGTGGAAGCGGTCCGGGAGACCTACCCGGAAGCCGAGTTCGGGTTCGTCGGGAACGGCCACGACTCGCCCGGTTACGGTGCGGGCCGTTTCCCCGCGAACGACCCTCGTAACACCTACCCGGGCCGTGAGTACGTCGACTGGATCGGCGTCGACTACTACGACCATTTCCCGCCGTCGTTCGGCGGGACGTCGACCAGTTCTCGCCGCAAGGACTTCGACGTCGAGTCCCGTGAGGTCAACGGTGTCCGCTGGTGGATGGAATTCGCGCTCGCCGAAGGTACTGGTTTCGCGGTGCCGGAATGGGCGTGCAACTCCGGCGACGTCGCGGGCGGCGACCACGGCGGCGACAACCCGAGCTTCGTCGCGAACATGAAGAAAGTTTTCGACGAGGCCGCCGCGAAAGGCCTCGACGTCCTCGAGTGCTACTACGAGGACACCGCCCAGAAACTGGGGGTCATGAACGGCCAGAACCCGAAGGCCGCCCAGAAGTACTTGGAGCTGTTCGGCGGGTAGGCCGGCGTGAGCCCGGCACCGCACGACGCCGCGCACGCCCGGGACACGCCTGGCCCACGCGCCGCCTGACCCTGCCGCCCGCCTGGCGCTGCCATCATCGTCGGATGGCTAGCAAGACCGACCTGGCGGTCGAACTCGAAACGGTCCGTGAAGCTGTCCGTGAGGCGCACGGGGTCCTGAAAGACCTGCGGGCGGCGGCCAGGGAGGCGCGGGCGCTGGTCCCGGACCTGGTGAAGGGGCAGTTGGAGGTGGCGGTCGCCGACGGGCTGGCGGGCTACGCCGACACGATCCGCAAGGCGCAGGACGAGGCGGTCGACCGGGTCAACGCCACGTTCGACGAGCTCGCCGACCTGCTGATGGGCCGGGACGAGGAATCGAGACGGGAAGGCAAGCCGGACGTCCCGACGCTCGTCGAACGGCTGGTAGGCGGGAACGGCGGCGGGAACACGGTCGCCGACCCGCGCAGGCTGGGCGGGGACATTACTGGGGGCGGCGGGCCGCACGACCGGAACACGGTGGCGTTCGACACCGAGGGCGCGGTGCTGCTCGAACACGCGGAGGTGGCGGTCGCCCACGCGGCGGACGACGACGACGTGGTCGCGCTACTGCTGTCCGGGAAGGTCAACGGCTCCCGGGACCGGGCGAAGGTCCTGTTCCTCGCCGACGCGGACGGCGCCGCGGCGGTCGTCACCGAACTGGAGGCGTTGATGCGCAGGGCCGGCGCGGGCTGGTTGGACCGGTACCGGGTGGCGAAAGCCGAGCGGGTGGCGAAGCTGAAAGCGTCCGGGTCGTGGGAGTAGCGCAGGCGTCGTTCAGCTGCCCCGCCTGCCGGGCGGTCAGCCACCATCCTGTCGATGCCGAGCACGGCTACTGCGGACGGTGCCACGACTTCACAGGAACGGACCGCCCGGCCATGAACCCTTCCGCGCTCGACCCCGACGAACCGCTGCATTCGATCGGCGATCTCGCCATGGCGCTCGGCGGGTCGGGCAGTTCGTTCACCGGCGACCTGCTGCGCCTGGTCGCGAAGGCCGACCTGGGGAACCGGCGCCGGCTGGCCGAAGCCTTCGGCGAGTACGTCGCCGCGTGGGAGGCGTGGGTGTCCGAGTCCGCCACGACGGCGGGCGAGGCCCGGGCTGTGGCCGACGCGCGGGTCGCCGGTCACGTGCCGGCGAGAACCGCGTCCCGCACGCCGCCACCCGCGACGGGCCGATAGGCCGGGGGCACGGCCTGGGCGCGGGTGCGCTACCAGGGGTGCGGGCGGGGTGTGCATAGCGGTCACTGTCGCCTTCTACGGCAGTCTTACACAGTCAGCGCTAGGAAACGGTATGAACGGCGTGTTGCCGCGAGACGCGCCGGAAGCCGGTTGGCGCAGGCCGGGAGGGTGCCGCACCGGCCCGCACCCCGCAAGCCCTCGACCGCGCGAGGTGCGGAACGCGCCCGAGTCGGACGACAGAGGAACGTCGGCGCTAGGCGACCGGCATTCGAGCAATGACGGCGAGACGGGTGTGCTGGAGCTTCCACCAAGCGCGCTTTCCGTTGCCTCTCTGAATGACTACACCGTCGTCGCCCCCACGTCGCTCCATCGCGACGACGTCGGCGGTTCCGTACAGGATCTGGTCGCGCGAGGTGTCGTTGCCGAGCCCGACGGACCTCCGGCGTCGCCGGTAGGCCCCGACGTAGCGCACGCGGTCGCCGACGTGGATGTCGTCGGCGATACCCCCCTGCGTCCGTTCGACGTTGTGGATTGGGCGTTCGAGAAGAATCGCCCTGATCTCGGCGAGTGCGGCTAAGGCCGCTGTCGGAAATGATTCGGTGCTCACCCGCGCGATTTGGCCACGCCAGCGCGCGTCGCTTTTGTGCGCGGCGAGGCGACGGGCGAGATCGGTGGTGATGCCGACGTAGAGCAAGACGCCGCTGGTGTCGAAGATCCGGTACAGGACGGTTTCAGTCATGGCGCTAGCCTACTTGACTGCACTGGGTACCCCGTGCACGATGGTTGCATGGCCACCACGACCACACTCGCCCGCAGTTCCAACCTCAGCCGGCAGTACATCGCCGACGGCTGGCTCGGCTACACCAACATCCCCGAAGTCGCCGGCCACCCGCGCTACGAAGACCTGATCGACGCCCTGGTCGGCGAGACCGAGAAGGCCGCAGACGCGATGCTCCCCGACGGCGCGCAACTCTTCCCCCACATTTCGGAGATCGTCGGAGAGATCGGCACGGAACTCGGCGACGACTACGACGCCGACGAGAACACCTTCGACGCCGAGACATTCATCGGCCGCGCCAGCGCCGCCGTCGACTACGACGCCGTCGAGGCCCGCGTCTTCGGCGCCTGACATGGACGAGATCGCCCTGCGTTCCCCAGCGGATCTTGTCGGGGAGCCCGATCCGGTAAAACGGTTCCATCTCGCTGACGAACATGCCGGGCGAGTCCTGGCCCTGGTTGGGGAGTACAACCAGGTTCGTCGCGAAGCCCTTGCCGAGCTGTCCGCCCGCGAGGGCGGCCATGCGGCGGCGGGCCGGGCCGTCGGCATCCATCGGAATACGGTCGGCGACGCGGTCCGTCAGGTGTACGCCGACGACCGGGAGCTGTTCGACGACGCGCTACAGATCCTCGCCCGCCCCGGCGCCTCCGGAGCGTCCGGCACCGAGCTGATGCGCGGGCTGGCCGTGACCGACCTCGCCCCGAAGGCCCGGCGGGTCCAGTTCGGGGCCAAGCACCTGACGCCGCGCGCGCTGGCCGGCGACGAGACGGACGTCGTCGCCCGTGCTGTTCGACGGGCGGGCGCCCTGCTCGCCGGGGAGTCGTGACCGTGGACCTCGCCGGAACGCTGTGGCGGCTGGACCTGGCGCGAGAGAAGTCGTGGGGTGCGGCCGTAGGTCTCGACCTGGCGCATTTCCTGGCGGTCGGCCGAGTCGCCTACCTGGCCCGGGACTACGAGGACGTGAGCTTGTCGCGACTCGTCGAGCTGCCCGAGACGCCGCAGGTCCGAGCGGCTGCCGCCGTCCGAGTCGTAGGTCGCCTCGACTCGGACGGGTGGCTGTGACCGCCGAAGAGCCGAGGGCCTACCAGGAGGAGGCGGTCAAGGCCGGCGCCGTCGCGTTGCGTGACGGCGGGCGCGGGCAGGTCCACATGGCGTGCGGGACCGGCAAGACACTGGTCGCACGCCGGATCGCGGACGAGTTGGCCCCCGGCGGGCTGACGGTGGTCGCCTGCCCGTCCGTCGCGCTCGTCGCCCAGACGCTCGCCGCATGGGGCGTCGCCGCCGGCCGGGCACTGGCAGTGTGCGGCGACGACAGCGCGGCGGACACGTTCGTCCGCTCGACCTCGCTACCTTGCCCGGCGACCACCGACCCGGACCGCGTCGCGGGCTGGTTACGAAAGTTTCCGGACGGCCGCCGCCTGGTCGTCACCACCTACAAGTCGGCCGGACTCGTCGGCCAGGCACTGCTCGCCACAGGGACGGTCGCCGACCTGCTTGTCCTGGACGAGGCGCACCACCTGGCGGGCGACGCGGCCAAACAGTCGGCGCTCGTCCACGACGACGGCCGGCTGCCGGTCGCCCGCCGGCTCTACATGACGGCCACGCCCCGGATGCTGGCCGCCGGGGTCAGGCTCGCAGGCAAAGCCACCGACCTGGTGGGAATGGACGACCCGGACGTGTTCGGGCCGGTGTTGTACGTGTACCCGTTCTCCAGGGCGATCGCGGAGGAGTACCTCGACGACTACCGGCTGGTCGTCGTCGGGGTGACCAGGCCCGACGTCCTCGCCCTGCTGCGCCGCATCGGGCGCGACGACGTGCCGAACCCGTTCGACGCCACGGTACGCAACGCGGTCGTGCAGGCCGCGCTGGCGAAGGCCGCCCGGGAGTGGGGGCTTCACCGGGTGGTGGCGTTCTGCCCGAGGGTAGACGACGCGGCCGAGTTCGCCCGCACCCTGCCCCGGACCCTCGGGCACGTGCCCGAGGGAGACCGGCCCGGCGGGGAGCTGTACGCGGCACACGTCTCCGGCCGGATGTCGATGGACCAGCGCCGTGTCCCCATGGCCCGGCTCGCCGAGCCCCCCGAAGGCGGGTGGACGGTACTCGCCAACGCCCGCTGCCTGGGTGAAGGTGTGGACGTCCCCGCACTCGACGGAGTGGTGTTCACCCATCCGAAACGGTCGACGGTGGACGTGATTCAGGCTGTCGGGCGGGCGCTGCGCCGCAACCCGAACGGGTCGGGCACGTCGACCGTCCTCGTCCCGATCCTGCTCCCCGACGACCCGTACGCGCTGTCGGACGTCGGTGACGCCGCCGAGTACGACACGCTGTGGCAGGTCGCCCGCGCGCTGCGCGCCCACGACGACGTGCTCGCCGCCGAGCTGGACGGACGGCGCCGCGAACTGTCGTCGTCCGTCCCTGCCGAGCTGCCCAGCCGGATACTCGTCCGCCTTCCCGACGGCTACGACGACGGCACGTTCCTGCGGCACCTGACCGTCCGCGTGGTCCGCTCCGCGTCCTCGTCCTGGTGGGAGTTCTACGGCGCGGGCCTCGCCTACCGGCGGGAGCACGGCCACCTACGGGTGCCGTCCGGCTACGTCACCGCGAGCGGGCTGCGGCTGGGCCAGTGGGTGATGAACATCCGCAGCCTGTACGACCGCGGACTCCTGCCCGCCGACCGGGTACGGGCGCTCGACGAACTGGGGATGATCTGGGACGAACTCCGCTGGCGGCGCCAGGTGCTGCTCGACGAGCTGCGCGCCTACCGCGCCGAGTACGGACACCTGCGGGTACCCCAGGCCTACGTCACGCCCGACGGCTACCCGCTCGGGAAGCGCACCGCCGGCCTGCGCACCGGCGGGCTGGCCGTGGACGACGAATTCCGCGGCCTGCTCGACGAATTGGGCATGGTGTGGAACCGTCACGACGCGCGGTTCCAGGACGGGCTGGCCGCCGCCTGCCGGTTCCACGCCGGCAACGGGCACCTTGACGTGCCCAAGAGCTACGTCGACCCGGACGGGTACCGACTCGGCCTGTTCGTCGAGTACTACCGGGTGGCGGCGCAGGTCCCGGACGACCGTCGTGCCGCACTCGACCAGCTCGGGATCAGGTGGGGAAGACCTCGGCCCGCCAGGAAGCAGACTCGCGGGGGGCGCGACGAGCGGGCCAGCTGAGCGGTCTTGCCCCTATGCCGCCGCGCGGCGGCACGGGAGGCGATCGGCACCTTTGTCGAAGCGCGCCGGTAGTATTGAGTCGCCCCACTTTCATCATCCCTAGAGGGATTTCTCCGCCCAGGGCTGGGCGGAGAAGACGAAAGTGAAGGGGAACCGCCGTGAGGCAATTGATCCACCACTACGAGGTCGACTTGGTCGACGGCCGAGCGAAGACTGTCGAGTCGAGGCGTTTCCAACCGGACGAGCTGGACGCGGCGACCGCCTTCTCCCGCGAGCACGCGACCAGCCACCCCGGTTCCAGTCCGACGACGGTGTTCGCGGCGGCAGGCGGCGGCGAGGGCGCCGAATCGCACGGCCTGCTCGAAGGGACCGACTACCGGACGGTTTTCTCCAACTGGTAACGTCCTGCCCGTTTTGTGAGACCCGCCTAGACCGGCGGCGCGTCCCGCCAGCCCGGCCGGTTGGCGTCCAGCCACGCCTCCACGTCGGCCGCCAGCCACAGCCGCAGCCGGGGGTGGTCGATCAGCGGCTCGGGGAACCTGCGCCCGTCGGCGGTCCGGGTGGCGTAGGAACGGGACACCCGTTCGCCCCGCACCCGGCCCAGCAGGTCACGCAGCCGGTCGACGTCGACCAGGCTGTCCAGTTCCGCCCGGGTGTAGACCCGCTCCCCGCCCAGCTCCGGCACGAGGCGCACGGTAGGAGACCACGCGCGTGGTCGCCGGACGAGGTGTACGTACGTCCCGGGGCTCGCTAGCGTGGGCGGCTCGTCAAATTTGAGCGGCCCCGTCCCGGTGCGACAACACCGGCCGGGGCCTCGGAACCGACCCGTGCGGAGGTCGCCCGTGAGTGAAGTATTCCAGCCGGACCCCGGTCCGGGCGGCGTGAGGAAGCGGGTCTGCCACCCGGACGGGAGCGTCGACCTGCACGTCGAGACCGGCATCACGGCGGCGCTGCTGGCCCTGGCCGTAGCGCGGCACGTACCCCCCGGGCTGGCGCTCGCCGAGACCGGGCCGTGCGGCGGTACGACCGTGCTGCGTTTCCGGGCGCGGGGCGGGGACGCCCGGACGGAACCCGAACTGCCCGTCCGCGACCCCGGGGCGGCCCTGGAGGCCGGTCGGGCACCCGCGCACCCGGTCGTGGTGGCGACGGTCCGGTCCCGCCGGGCATGCTGGCCCGGACGCCGGCCGGCGAGTCAGGCCACGGCGAGCCAGTAGCAGACCCGCGTGCCGGCGGACACGTTCCCGCCGTCGCGGCGCTGGGCCACGAACTGGAAAGCCTCGGCGGACGGCGGGCCGACGGCGAACACCGGGCCGATCAGGTCGAGCAGCGGCACGGAGACGAACACCCCGGACGGCGCCTCGGTGAACGCCACCGGGAACGTCACGGTGACCGTGAGGCTGTTCGTGGCGCCGGGGAACACCGCGTCGACCTGCCCCGCCTGGCCGGTGAGCGCCAAGGGCAGTCCGCCGCTGGTGGCCGTACGGGCCTCCAGCGCCCGTACGCGGCCCAGCAGGTCGCGCAGCGTCTCGGCGGCCCGGTCGGCCAACGGCGGCAGGTAGCGGCTCACTCCGCCTCGCCCAGTACGAGTTCGACGGATTCTTCCTGGCCGTCGGCGGGCGGTGTCGCCGTCCAGCCGACGACCCGTACCGGGCGTTGCAGTCCTGGTGCGCCAGTGGTCGGGTCGGCGGGGTGCAGCGGCGACGAGGCGAGCAGCCAGACGTAGGAGCCGAGTACCAGTTCGCGCAGCAGGGGGGCGTTCGGCCCGGCGACTTTCACGGACGGCACGGTGGCGGTCAGCCTCCGTTCGGCGAGCAGCGACGCGGCGTAGGTGTCGACCTGCGCCTGCCCGCCGACGACCGCACCCGAGTACTGGACGGTCTCCTCGACGACCGGGTACCCGTAGCCGACGTCCTCGCTGTCGACGGCCGTCGACCGCCAGGTGACCTGCGTGCCGTCCGCGGCGGGTGAGGTCGCGGTGACCGCGAGGGAGTTGACCCCGGCGCTGCCCGTGCGGGGCCAGCTGTAGTCGACGACGTTCCCGGGGAACCGCAACACCGTGCCGGCGTCGCCCGCGTCGGGCTGGCCCAGGCGCGGGCAGCCGAGCCGCAGGTACAGCCCGGCGGTGTCGCCGTCGGTGCCCGGTTCGAGCGTCCACTCGAAGTCGCCGTCCGCGGCGACGTCCCGCAGCGCTTGCAAGACCTTCTTCGCGTCGGTGCCGAGGAGCGTCACGGTGCGCGCCACCCCGGACAGGCCCCCGTCCACGTTCAACCCGGCCACCTCCCGGCCTGCGCCGGTCGTGGCCGCCGCGACCAGTCCCCGCGCGACGTCGAACACGTCGGCGGCGGTGAACGTCAGGTCGGCCCGGACCTCGCGGCGGTCCAGCAGAGACTCGAGGGTGAGCGCTCTGACGGGCAGCGTCCAGTCCAGCACGCTCGTGTGCGGCCAGTCCCAGACGACCCCCGCCCAGACCGGGAAGCCGTCCTGGGAGACCCACAGCACGGTCCGGCGCGGCTCGAGGGCCGACATGTAGTCGGTGTTGCGGGCGGCCGTGGCCCGGAGGTCGAGGCTGGCCGACAGCTCGCCGACGCCGCCCAGGGCGCGGGAGAACGACGAGACCCGTAGCGGCAGGCTGTCGGCGAGAATCTCCCCGGTGCGCAGCCGGGACGACCAGAACCGGTACTCGCTCACACGCGCGACCCGATGTCCTCGACGGTCAGCGAGCACCGGTCGGTGCCGGTGGCGAGGATCTGGTGGACTCCGGTGCCCGCGAGGTTCGAGCCGGTGAGGCTCACCGCGTGGTTGCCGGTCGTGGCGTCGTCGAGGAACGTCACGTAGGTCAGACAGTTGGACGCCACCCCGGCGACCGTCGCGACGGACACGAACGTGTGCGAGCTCTTCCCGGTCCCGTCGACCTTGTGTTTGAGGAGTACCAGGTCGCCGGCCGTGTTCGTGCCGCCCGCGTTGCCCACCCGGACCACCGAGGTGATCTTGTAGCGGCGCCCGGAGACCATCGGGACGGCCCCCAGCACCTGCACCTGCACTTCGGTCGTCGAGTTCCAGATGGAAGACACAACGGTGTTGTAGCCGTTCCCGACGATCCCGCGGGGGCCGTCGACCGCGCCGGCCTGCTGCCAGGCGGCGCCGTCCCACACCTGAAGCTGGTCGGTGTCGGTGTTGTACCGGAACTGCCCGTCGAACGGCGCGGTGACGGTGCCGGCGGACGTGGTGGGCTGGATCCCGCCGGCCGGTACGGCGAACGTCCGCAGGTCGGTGATGTTCCCGGCGCTGATGCTGCTGGCCAGGGCGGCGACCGCGATCCGGGCGAGCACGACCGCGTTCGCCGGGGTGGCGGGGGCGGCGGGGCTGGCGGCGGCCGTGCCCTGGACGTGGATGACGGGGGCGGTCGACGT
>ERZ1292644.1372-Hain-H14-01um-R2-1372-length-12781-cov-6_pt1 | contig 12781 bp, 23 predicted proteins | sample MGYA00564402_ERZ1292644 | MGnify/ENA primary metagenome ERZ1292644 (study PRJEB36523, sample SAMEA6512644) | groundwater metagenome | collected 2019-01-09 | study: AquaDiva: Metagenomics assemblies of 32 groundwater samples | reverse complement strand
CTCGGTTGGCCTACCACACCCGGGGCATTTGATGATCTGGCTCATTTCACCCTCCCCTCCGCTTTTTCGATGGCGGCTGCGATTTGATGCTGAACAGGCCCATGATGTTCAGGGACATAAGGCCATGCGGCCTTGAGCGCCTCCAGCAGGTCAGGTGCTGCGGCGATGAGAGTGGCGTTAGCCTCCTCAAAAATGCCCCCAATGTGGCAACAGTCCCCCCGCCCATGCACCACCGCTTGGTCTCCGGCCCCCACTACCCAAAACTCCTCGGCTCCGCTTCCGTCGGCGAATCCAATGTGCCACGGCCCAGGTGTGTACGGCATGGCTAGGCCCTCCTGTGATACAAAAAACGGCCTCCTGCGTCCCACATATCGGGCATCCCTCGGTGCGCCATCCGGTCGAAGAGCACCACCTTGCAGGACGGATGGCGCTCCTGGTAGCTGCGAGCGAGACGCTCGGCCTCTACCCGCGTGGAGGCCGAGGCGAGGACTCCGCAGGTGTTATCACCTATCTCGTACCTGTAGTTGAATGTGTGGTTGTTGGTAGTCACTGCTGGCCTCCCTTCTCGAAGGCGGCGAGTAGTACAGGAACTTTGTAGGTGAGGGCAGCACCGCGGATAGCTATGAGCCTGCTCATAGCCTCAGCAAAACTCGTTGGAGGTTCCCCGCCAGTGAAGACTGCTTCGGTAATCGCACTCAGCGCCTCGACGAGCGGCTGCACGTCCAGAAGGGCACGGCGGTAGCCCTCTTGAGCACCCAAGTTGAAGACCTGTGTATCCTGCTCGTAGCTTGCAGGAGGATGCTGTCCAGCGTTGTATAGGGGGCCGTATCTCTCGTTGTAGTCCTTCACTAGGGCGTCGTAGGGCGTAGGCGGCAGCTTGGTGACCATTGGTTACTCCTCCATTCCTTTGGTTAGCCATCCATGTACAAACATCTCAGGCCCACCTTTAGGCGGTGTGCCTGCTTTGAAGTTTCTCAAGTAGCCCTCCACATGGTCAGGCGTGATGGGATAGCCGAAGTCCTTGAGCGTGGCGGCGAGTGCGATTGCCACCTTCTTGGGATCACGCTCGGCGAGTGCTTGAAGCTCTATTCCAGTCATTGCTAGTCCTCCTCTGTGGCCCTGCCAAGTGGTGATTCCATCGCCCCTGGCCTCCAGGCCGTCATTCCTCACCTCCTCGCCCTTGATTTGGACCCGCCTTGGCACGGGGCCTTGGGCTTACACCCGCCGAAGCGGGTGGGCTCGCTTAGAGTGGCTACAACAGAGCCACTAGCTCCTGGGTGTCCGCCTCCGATAGGTCAGGGCCTCCCCGGATGCGGCAGACGGAGTAGAAGTCGAACTTGAGTATGCCAGGCTCGGTAGCTTCAAAACGCACATCGTAGGCACGATAGGGGCCGCTTGTGATGACGATCCGTGTGTTCTTGAACTCGCCCCGATGCTGGTCTACCCATGAGCGCACGAGCCCTTCAAAGAACCCGTCGTAGTCGGATACGACCTCAATCACAGGTTGCTGTGTCGTCACCATGCTTCACCTCCTCGCCCGTTTGATTTGCCAGGGCGCTTTGGACCCCCGGCGGCGGGCTTACCCCGACAAGGGTGTCGGGGCCATCGCCTCAGCCCACAGGTGTGTGCGTAGCCTCGCGGACTAGAGCGCAGTAGTCAGCTAACAGGTTAGCCAGGTTGATGCTGACCCGCCCGTGTGGGCCTGTGACCTCCACGATGTACTCGCCCGTCACTGTTTGCCCCTTCCACGGGAGATCACCCATCGCATTGTCGAGGTAGCAACCACGGACTTTGGCTTCCACGCTCTGCTCATCGGGCTCGTGCCAGTCGTGGCGCAGCCTGTGGGCATCGGCGAAGGCCACCAGCGTCTCTCGTAGTGCTCGGTTCATGCCTCACCTCCTTGGCGCTGCCTTGCGGCCTCCACGCCCCTCGTCTCGGATTCGGTATCCTGTGGCCGCACAATTACACGTTTGCGCTGTCTCCAAGGTACACGTACTCCCACTAAAAGTCAAGTCTTTTGTCATGTCTTTCTACCTTTTAGCCCCTGCGTTTTCCACCACCACCAGCTTCTCTCCAGACCCATTACGTCCATTTCTCCACCAGCACCATCGAAAACCCCTTGACAGCCCCTCTATGTTCTCTCCACACTAGGGGGGTAAGTGGGGAGACCTGCTCACGACGGCTTGCTGCTAGGCGGTAATGGCATTTGTGGAAGCGACCGCAGCAAGCCGTTTTCGTTTGCCAGCCGTCTAGCAGCGACCCGCCACCCTAAGGGGAAGACAAAGAGCCCCGACGCCAGAAGGAGGCAAGAATGCCAGAGTATGTGACCCTTATGGCCAACCCGAGACGGCGCAAGAGAGGAGGGAGAAGGGCCCGACGTAACCCTGACATTGTGCGAACCATCCAGCGACCACTCCCGGGGGTGGAGGAGCTGATAGCCGGCCTGGGAGGGGCTGCCCTCGCCCTTCAGGCCCCCCATATGCTGAAGGCGACCAGATGGATGAACGTCCTCTGGTCGGCGGCCTTCACCATCGGAGGGGCCTACGCCCTGGGCATGGCGAAGATGAAGCGAGAAACAGTCTCGGCCTTCACCCTGGCTGGCATGACCATCACGGCGGCCAAGGCGGTCCACGTCATGACCAACGGCAGAGTCGGCCTCGAACCCGGCTTGACTGCCCTCAGGCCCGAAGCCCCAGCCCCTTCAGAGCCGGTGGGGGGTGAGCTTCCCGCGAGGGTAAGCGGGGGGGTTCGTCGCTGGGACGTAGGCGGGCTCCGAGAGTCCCAGTTTGGCGGGTCGCCTGAGGCCATGGAGGACACCCTCCTGACCTAAGACCCAAGACCTGACACCCTGACTGAACATTGGCCATACCCACCATAGAGGGACCAGCTCCCTCCAATAGGTAGGGGAGGCGCAAGGAAGAAAGGAGAACATCATGGCTGTAGCCATTCCTGTCCAGGAGCTTACCCTCGACGCCATCCGCAACATGAAGATGGTGGCTAGGCGCCGCCTCGTCCAGTTGATGATCACCGCCGGCAAGGCCCAGAACCGGGACCAGGTGACCATCAGAGAGGGGTTCGCCAACAGTGACTTCGGTCTGACTAACGGCACGGAGACCGAGGAGTTTGTCCCCGCAGCCACCACCGCCAACACCGACCTGGCCTACATCAACAGCGCGCTGGGGAACAACAAGTACGCCGCCATCTACTCCTTCTCCATCGTCACGGCGACCGTGCGTCCCCCCATCGTCGGCATCCAGTTCAAGGTAGGCACCGGTGGGGCGAACACTCTCGCCGACCTGGAGATCCAGCGAGGGTACGCCTACGAGTACAAGATGTGGTACCTGGACGACCCCATCGTGTACCAGCCTACCGACACCGTCTACGTCGTCCTCAGGAACGCTGTGAGCCAGGCCGTCGGTGCCGTCATGGTGGCCCTTGGCGCGTTCCTGGCTGAGCCCGCCGGTCAGACCACCCTGTAAGGGGTGCGGCGAAAGGCAAAGGCCAACTGAATACAGGCTCCATAGCAGGGGAGGGGGATGGGGGCTACTTAGGTCGAAGAGACCAGCTCCCTGCCCCCTCCGGTCCCTGGCTAAAACTTAGGTCAGGGGCTCAGGTGGGAGGAGAACGCTATGGCTGATACACTGCTTCGCGCGTTGTTCATGAACTTCATCGCCTCGGGCGGTGCCGTAGCAGGGCACAGCTACGACACCTTCCCCGACAACGATGACACCACGGTCACCCCGTCCACGACCGTGGATACCTTCGGGTCCCAGGCCCAGATCGTCTCTACTGTAGGGGCCTCTGACGTCTGGCTGTGCGGAGTGCTCGCGACGGGCACCACCCTGACCGACTTCAAGATCGCGATCTCTACCGGGCTGTCTGGCGCCACCACCGCCAAAATCACCGTTCCTGTACGGGTGATCTCGGCGGCCGGCTACACGCCTTACGTTGCCCTGCCCTACCCTCTGAGGGTTCCCAGTGGCACGCGGCTCTCTGCCACGTCCAAGCAGGGCCTGACCACCGGCGGCACCAACGAGGTGGTGGTGGAGTTCGCTACAGGGTTGTCCGGCTAAACACCGGGTAGTTCCCTAGCTCTCGGAGGGAGTAAGGCTATGGCCTGGGAGCTTGTTCGAGCTCTCTACTCGAACCTTATCGGGTCGGCGGGGGGTGTCTCGGCTCACACCTATGACACCCTCCCCGACGACGATGACACGACCCTGACCGGCGGTGCGGGGGCTGATACCTTTGGGAGCTATGCCCAGATAGCCTCTACTGTTGGATCATCCGACGTCTGGCTCTGCGGGACGTACATCTCCAACGCAAGCGCGCAGACCGACTTCAAGGTTGAGACGGCGACAGGGGCGGCGGCCTCCGAGGTAGCCAGGGCAACCATGCCCTACACCGCCGTCCAGGCGGATACCCCGGGTGCTTTCTCCCTTCCCTACCCCATCCGCATCCCTAACGGCACCAGGCTGGCGGCCAGGTCCAAGCAGGGGGACACCGCCGCGCGCACCATAGACGTCGTGGCCATCGTCGCAACAGGATTGCAGGGATAGAACACCTCATAACCTAGGGGTGTGAGGACGGCATTTGGTACAGGAGGAGAAGACAACTGTGCCTGAAGCCAGGAGGGCGGTTGTCTACCTCCAGGCGAGGCAAGGAGGTAGGACATGATCACACTTTTCAACCCTTATCACTACGGACCCATCGAGCCCGTCGTCCTGGTGGGGGAGAACATAGGCATCTTCACCCAGGGGGACTACCTGTTCGCCAGGGTGGTGCACATTGAGGCCATCCCTGCCTCCAGGCAGGTCACGCAGGACCTCGGCGCTGTCAACAATGCTGCCTCCAGTGGTCCCACCGAGATCACCATCGCCAGAGCCCAGGACGGGAACCTCCTCCACATGCGGATGATGCCCCTCGATCCTGTAGAGGTGCAGCTCTTCCAACAGCGCGCGATGAGCCGACACACCGTCTACACCGCCACCTCCAGAGTGAACCTCTCGTCTGGACGCCAGGATCCCTTCTGGAGCCACACCACCTACTTTGTCCTGGGCAACCAGAAGTCCCTCTATGGGGATGCCTTCAACAACTCCGGGTACAACCTCACGGCGGCCAGGCTCCGGTTCTGGGGCTTCAGGTACAAGCTCGACCCACTTCCTAACACAGTCCAGGCCGTCATGAAGAAGTTGGCGGCCGGGAGAGCGATCAGCCCCCAGGAGCAGGCCATGACAGTGAGAGCAACCCTCATCCCGGCGGAAGGCCAGGAGTAAGGAGAGGAATACCATGACAATGCCAGCTATGCTTGAGTCCCTCCTGGCCCTGGATCCGAGGATCAGGGACGCGGGAAGGCTCCACCAGCCGAACGCCTACGTCAGCGTCGTCAGCACGGCGAACACCACTATCCTGACAGTCCCGACCGGGGCCTCGCTCTACCTCATCTGTCTCATTGTGACCAGCAGGCAGGCGGGGAATGTCTACCTGAATGTGGGCACGGGGGCCTTCACCCAGGTCCTTCCTCGCCTTGGGCCGTTCTTCCAGAACATCGTTGATGTGGTCTGGCTACCACCCGTCCATTTCACTACCAGCATTGTGGTTCAGGCCTCGGCGGCGGCAGCCTCACCCAACGACGTGCATATCCTGCCCATCACCATCGCGGTAGGTGGGGCCTAACCCCTAGGCCTGCTAACATAAGGTAAGTGTCGTCAGGACTTGGGTGAGATATGACCTTGAGGGAGAGAAGGGGCATAGGTGCCCAGGCAGGAAGCCCTACCCCGTTCGGGAACTACGACAACTGGGTAGGGACACGAGTCCCCGTGCTCACCGCGGGCACTCCCGTGCAGGGCCCCAGGATCGACATTCCTGATGGTGTAGCTCTGCTCATCAAGGCCAGGAACGAGAACACCGACAGGGTGTACTACCAGAGGACTAGCGAGCTGGTGCTCAACACAGGGCAGAGGTTCTCTCTCGACCCTGGGGAGTCCAAGGCCTACTTCGTGACCAGCGCGGACCTGTTCTGGTTCGACGCCGCTGTCTCTGGTGAAAGCGTAGAGATAAGCGTAGAAACCGGCAGACCCAGGGGCTCAGGAGTGCTGCCTGAGTTCAGATGGGGATAAAAGACCAGGCCTCCTCCTCCTGGTAGAAGGGAGGGCCGAATCAGGGAACCTCTCCCTCCCTGCCGGCCCTCCCTTCTATTTCGACCTGGTAGAATACTACCGGGGGAAGTGCAGAAGCCCAGCATCCTCCGGCTCGGGGCTCTTTTCCACATCCTTCTCACTCGGTACGTACTCGGCAAACAGATCCATGCCGCTCACCTGAGACTTTCTGTCTGGAAACGCGGCCACTACCGCCTCGAAGACAGACCTGACCGCAGCTTCCGAGGACAAGGCCTGCACCTTCGGGGCACCAGCACTTATAGCCTTCTTGATGGCCTCCTTCTCCTCCTCCCACGCCTCCAGTTCCGTCTCGCTCACCCCGGGCTCCACGCAGAGGAGGTAAGTGAGCACCATGGGCTCTGTGGGTCTGGCTACCCTCGGCCCTATCTTCTGGGGGGTGGACAGAACAGCCTTTTGGTCTCGAACCTCCATATGAAGCCTGAAAACATGGTAGAAGATGATCTTACCCACGCCTTCTCTTCTCCTTTTGTGTGTGTTGTTCCTTCACCTGCTGCTTCAGGTGCTCCGACAGCCTGGTGACCATGAGGAGGATCCCTATGTCTTCCGCCTCTTCCTTGGACACCAGCCCCTCCTCCACCATGACTGAAGAGAGCTTCTTACGCATATCCCTGACTGCCCCTATCAGGACAACGCCTTCCTTGGACAGGGCAGCCCTCCTCAGCACCGGCGAGGAGTTGAGGATACTGGGCCAGTCCATTCCAGTCTCCGCAGGTATTGACTTAGCTGCGTTGACCACAGAGCTGAGCAAGATACCGAGGAAGGACTCCTGTTCTGGCATCACGACACCCCTAGCCCTTGGCCCTTGCTTTGCCCCTATACCTGGACTCATCAGGGTCCTGCCCTATGACTGCTGAGTACCTCTTGGTCCTCTCCGCGGCCTTTTCCTTCCAGTAGGTGATCTTGCCAGCCCGAGCAGACCAGTCACGGAGCGGCGATCTGAGCACCGAATGCTCCCCTTTCTCCTCGGAGAGACGGGAATACATCTCGGCGATCTCGGGAGTCATCAACCTCCACAGGGCAGCATTTTGTTCTAGGAGGCGCTCTGCATCGCCTACAAGCTGGCACATGTCCTGGGCCGCGGCCCTTGCCTCGCGGAAATCGTCCCTGTCCCGACGTCCACCTCGAAGGCTAACTCCGAGAAGTACAGCTAGGACACCCGCCAAGCCCCCTAGGACTATTTCCACGACCTACCTACGACCTACCCTGCATCAGAATAGTGGATGGTATCTTTGGGATGTGCACAACCCCGGGAAGCGCCTGTAGTTCTCTAAAAAGGAGGTCTATGATGGACAAGGCCTCCACCCTGTCCACCTCGCCGAGGTTAGGCTCCGAGTAGATCAAGGATACAAGCAGCCGTCCCCCAGACCTCATCTCGTACACCACGGTGAAGGTGTAGGGCATGACCTCCTTGCTCTTGGACCACCCCTGGTGGAGGGCCCTATAGAGCACCACGCGATGCGTGCTGGGAATCTGGTAGCCCGCCAGTTTCCCCAGAGGTAGCTTTACCTGGGTGCGCTGTGTGGTGACCACCTAGTCCACCCTCCTAGGCAAACCTACGAGCCAACTAGCTTGCCTCTATCGTCGACCCATGGCTCTCCGGTAAGGAGGCGTTCGAGGGAATAACAGGTGTCGTTGGAGAGGAGCTCCCTGATTTCCCTGGAGGCATGGGGAAGGTCGATCTGTACTTCTAGCTCCATGGCCACCTGGGGGAGGAGATCGTGGGCAGGGTCGCCGATGGACGCCATGTTGTCCAGTCTTGAGAGGAGGTACTGGAGGGCGGCGTAGCGCCTACGAGCAAGAACCCTGCCCGAGGGAGCGCCCCGCGTGGTGGTAGAGTTTCGTAGATGCAGCCATTTCAACATCGGAGGGAATCATAGCACCTAACCAGGAGCACACGCAAGTCCCTCCACCACCACCAGCCTCTTTCCAACCAGGAGTGGCCCTTTTGCGCTTGGGTAGTTGGAAGATTACTACCCTTCGGTAAGAAGGTTACCGCACCTACAGATACCCATACTCCAGAACCTCCAAGTCCTGCCCTTCAGGGGTGGTGTAGATGGCCGTTGTGTCTAACCTTGAGTGACCCAGCTCCCTGGACACGACCTCGATGGAGATCCCCGCTCTACGCCTAATCTGCCCGTAGGTCCTCCTCAGCATATGCGGATGGAGTCCATCTATCCCCGCCCTGAGTCCCCAGCTACGCACCAGCTCGGAGGCGAAGGAGGCCCGCAACCCTATAAGAGGCCGCCCCTCCACGTTCTCCTCCGAGGAGTCCTCCACCTCTCTGACTCTTTCCAGGATCCAATCCCTTGTCCTTTTTCCTGCTGACTGCACCTCCCTGGATACCCTACCCTTGCCCAGAACCCTGACCGTGATGGTCCTGGGTGTGAACCCGACATCCCTGATTCTTAAGGAACATATCTCGCTGATTCGCAAGCCAAGACCTAACCCACAAAGCACGATTGCCCTGTCCCTGGCTGGTGCTTCCCGCTCCATCATAGTCAGCAGCCGCCTCGTGCTCTTGCCATCCATGGCCGGCCTGGGTATTCTGGTCTCCCGTATCTCCTTGACCTTCCCGGAAGTAGAGATCAACCCCATGGATCTTCCCCAGTCGAGAAACCTCCGCACCGCGGCAAGGCACTGGTTGATGGAGGAGACCCGCCTGCCTAGCTCTACCAGATGGTCCCTGTATGCGCCAGCGTCCTGGTAGGTAGGGGGTACATCTCCCATAGAGGTGTAGAGCCAGCCCAGGAACCTCTCCAAGTTGTAGCGGTAGGCTTTTATGGTCCTGGGGGAGAGGTCGTCGTCTTTCAGGTAGGCCAGAAACAGCGCGATGTGCTCCTGGGCGTGAACGGGCTCGAAAGACGCAAGTGGAAATGTGGGGGCATCCCCTCGTTTGGACCTAGCTTCACTCGTCATTGTAAGGACCCCTGCTCCACCCATAGTAGCTTCGCAGCCTGCGTATCTCCTCCGCCATGGTCAACACACCTCTTTTGTCCTTGAGCCTCTGTAGCTGGTCCCAGGTGTTGACGAACTGCCTTAGACCACCACACGCAGTACATGTGGCAAGACCGGCCCTGTCGATGCTCCAGCGGTGGGTATGAGATGGGGAGGAGGTTGTCATTTCTTCACCCCCTTTCTCCGCTTCCGGGATAATATCTTGGAGGTGACTAAGGGTTTGCCTGCGAGGCAGAATGGGATGCCTGCGAGGCAGAAGGAATAGAGGCTGCTTCTAGCTCGCGCCGGATGCGACGTTCTGACGTATCCAAGAACCTAGGCGCAATGTCTATGCCGATGAAGCGACGGCCGTATCTCATGGACGCCACCCCTGTAGTCGCCGTTCCACAAAAAGGATCTAGGATCAGTCCTGGAACAGGGTCTCCGGCGTTCCTACATCTACAGGTAGGTCTCCAGCCCGTAGTCCTTAGGACCTTGACTTGCCCAAGGGTGTTCAGATCCCCATTCTCCATATACCCATCCGCAACGAAGGGAACATCCCCCTCGGTGCGGATGGATCTGCCCATTCGCTGAGGGTGCTCCTCCACCCCAGCCAACTCTATAACCCTGGCCCAGGGGGCACCGCAGGCCACACAGTTCCCCTTCTCACTGGTGCTGGAGAGGATACAGGGGGTGACCAGGCGAAGTGGGAAAACAGCGAAGTGTTTCTCTTTGGAGGGCTCTGGCGAGAGTGTCCAAACCGATCTCAGGTTGCGCCCCGTGCCATCGTCCTGCCAGGGAATACTAGAGCCTAGATGGTCGTTGATGCCCCCGGCCCCGAGTCTCCGTTCCTGGTTTCCCGACTTGTAAGGGCCCCTGTTGCCGTTCTGTGGGGTCTGCCCTGGAGGAGCGTACCCTGGGCTCGTGGTGTCATGGAGCACTCGCCTGCGGAGGCTTTCGAGGTCCTTCCTCGCGCTCCGGTTAGGGTTCACCCCGTTGGAGTAGTCCTTCTCCCCGCCGTGCTGCTGGAGGAAGGTCGCCTGGGAGAGCCTGGTGATGGAGGAGGGAGCTAGGGGCTCCTTCACCGCCTCCCTATCACCGTAGGCCCTATCAGTCTTGGTAAGCTGGAACACCTGCTCATGGGCACGAGTTGGCCTCCAGGAGCCGCGGCGCAGTACATACCCGTCGTTCTCAGCGCAAACACGACAGCCAAGGCAGTCGGCATATTCCTTATCATGGTCTGCAAACTCCCTACCGTCCCTGGCGCCCTGGGGAGGCCGCATTCCCTCCTGCGCCTGGGTGTGGTAGCTCTCGGGTTCAGCCCTGGTGCTAGGGGACACCTTCACGCGGTGACGCTCCCAGCGAACGCCATTAACAGACTCGGGCATTGGTGCCTTCTTGCTATATATCACCTCGCTTCTAAGATACCAGCCATCATCTCGAAGGGCGAAGGCGAGCATCCAGGGAACGCCGATGAGGTCTAGTGGCTTGAGGCCTACGGCATCCAGGTCACTCTTATTCCGTCGGTTCAACGGATAAATACCCGCTTCCTTCTTCGTAGTGTTGTCTATCTTGCTCTGGGGACCCCCACCGGGATTGAACATGGTGCCTTTGCCGCTCGCATAGGAGTCCCCAATCACTATCCACGCCGATCCCGTAGGCTTGAGGACCCGCCTTACCTCCCTGAACACCTCCACCAGGTGCTGGACGTAGAGCTGAGGCATGGGCTCAAGGCCCAGGGAGCCGCGCCAGGCGCCGCAGTGCTGGCAGAAGGCGCCGGCGGCAGGCGCCTTGGTGGAGGCGTAGACCTTCCCAGGGTCAACCCTCCCACCCCCATACTGGCCATTGGTGTTCCCGCCAAGCCCCAGCTTCGTCGCTGGGGCTTGGCCCGCGCTCCACTCGTGCTCGCAGCCACCAGGGTCGTCCCACACCACAGCGTCCACCTTGTAATCCCTTAGCCCGTAGTAAGGTGGAGACGTCACCACGCAGTCCACCACCTCGTCTGGAAGAGCGCGTAGTACCTCTCTAGCATCTCCCTCCAGCAGGGCGTACCTTTCCTGGTTAGCCAGGACTAGCGCAAGCCTATCGTACTGCTCTGGATTCACCGTCATGTTCATACCTTCTCATGCTCCGTCCTGTACCAGGGAAGCCCTCCCACCATCTCCACCCTGTAATCAGCAAACAGGTTCCTCCACCTGGCCATCGCTACCTCCGCCACCCTCCCAAACAGGACCCTGATCTCCTCTTCTGCCTCCGGCGCCGTTCGCATCTCGATGACATGCCGAAGGTTCCTGATATTCGAAGACCATCCGATGTTCGTTGCCAGGCCGAGAGGAGCCACCCTTCGCATCGCGGAAGTCAGCTCTTTTTTCTTCTCGAAGGGCAGGGAATCCAGTTCCAGCAGCTCCGCCATCGTGACCTGGAGCTTGGAGAGGTCCTCGAACGTCCTGACGAAGATCTCCATCGCCTCCTGATTCTCGCGGATGGCGACAGGGGCATACCAGTCGAGATCGGTGAGACGTACAAACCTCAGGCTCTCCTGGGAGATGGCCACCCCGACCCTGTGCCTGACCAGCTCGTGGGTTACCACCCTGCTGACGTTGGCGAAGAACCAGTGGGAGACCGCATGCTCCAGGACAGAGCCGTCCCCTTTGGCGATGATGTTCGAGAGGTAGTCCAGGCTGCTAGACCTGACACGGGTGAGGTTGGGATTCAAGACCCCGGCAGGATGCTCCGTGTCGACGAATGACCGGTAACAGGCCCTTCCGTAGACCTCAGTGAGTGCCTCTGCATCAGAGGAAGCATCGGTCTGCCACCCCGGCACTCCGTAGTGCTGAAGGAGTGCGGACAGCCCCTCGCGGTTGACGGCGCTCTCACCGATGAGGAAGACCTTGGGTTCCACAACCTTGCCCATACTTACCTCTCCTCTATGTGCCTGCCAGTCCCCCCTCTATTGAAAATCTTTTGTCTTCAGTTTGGCGATCACGCGCTCTCCCTTTCGAGAAAAGAGGCTTATAGCGGGCTTCAGGACAATGCCCTCGGCTTGGAATGCACCCCATCGCGAGACAACACCCCCACGGACGAACTCGGTGGCCTCCTGTAGGGTGCCATTCCCCATAATCGGCATGATGCCTGTTCCAAGCCTCGAGGAGATATCCTCTAGGCTCGCTCGCTCCAACCACCACCGATCTACCAGCACATCAAACAAAGAGAAATCCACCCCGTCTCTTTTGTAGTTCCCACCTCCTTTTTGGATCTTGGCACCATACCCTTCCCCATAGAGACAGGCAGGACCAGAAAACACGGCCGTTAGTTTTTCTTCGGTGAAGATCTCCTGAAGTCTCCGTGCAAGAAAGGCGGGAACCTGGGCGTCGTCTGTCTTGCCGGCAAATGTCACCCTGCGTCCATCCCAAATCACGCGGATGTTGGTCCCATCCACCTTCTCCGTCCAGACCCACCGATTGTCAGAGAGGTACGCGAACTCAGGCAACCTCCACTTCCCGACGATAACCCTGAAGCGATCATCCCGGTCGTAGAGGGTTTCGATCTTGGGGTACTCGGTTGTCACTTTACCCTACCTTCCGCATTATTACCGCTTCCACATTATCACCGCCCAACCCCACCTACAAACTCCTGCCGCATTCTCCCCGCCCCACGACGCCACCCCTCCC
>ERZ1292644.598-Hain-H14-01um-R2-598-length-23360-cov-17_pt1 | contig 12800 bp, 14 predicted proteins | sample MGYA00564402_ERZ1292644 | MGnify/ENA primary metagenome ERZ1292644 (study PRJEB36523, sample SAMEA6512644) | groundwater metagenome | collected 2019-01-09 | study: AquaDiva: Metagenomics assemblies of 32 groundwater samples | reverse complement strand
CATCGCACGCAGGTGCGCGAGGAACTCTTTCGTTGGCTTTCTCACGGTTGAAATGTTCTCCGTCCTGAGTGGGGGGCCCGTGTCGTGAGGTGGCACCAGCCGGGTGTCGACTCCGGCGCCTCACGGTAGAGGTTGTACTTGATCAGAAGGCTGTCATCGAGCCAGCCGTCGATATCGTTCGATGGGTCATACACGTCGACCCCCCGGGCTTCCTTGTGGGAAGACAGCAGCCGTCCTGTGGTCGCTCTCGACAGTCTGAAGCCTCCGTCACCGGCGCCCCCTTTACTGCCAGAGATCTCTGTCCCGGTGTCTGGATCGTGAGTGTGAGTCACCATCCCGTCGGCCTCCGCCTCATTCAAAAGGGTGTTCACGCGCGCCAGCAGATCCCGCGCAGCGATCTCTTGCTTCGGTGTATGGGGCTTGCCGCCAAAGTACTGCTCGGGCGTGATCATGGGCGCGGACTTCTCTCGCTGATCTGTTCCAGCAGTTCAATATGGACCCGATGGATCGTGCCGTCCAGCTCGCGAAAGCCGTCAGCGATCTTGTTCGCTATCGCCGACTGCCCATCGAAAAGCTTTTCGAATTTTTCTTTGTCGTCCTTCTCGTGGGTATCAAGCCTTCGGGAGAACGTGTTCACCGTGAAGGCAATCAGTCCACCCAAGGCAGCGAGCCCCCCCGTTGCAAGCTCTCTCCAACCTAAGGCGTCTACCATATCATCCCTCTCCAGTCAAGCAGTCGTCCCGCCGGATTATTCAGCGAGTAGTAGCGGACCGCGCCCGGCCCGAAGCCAACGATGGCTTCGAACTCGGGGGCGGAGACCCCGAAGGTAATCAGAGCGTCAACCAGCTGCTGCATCTCGCCCGGGTATTTGGAGTACGCGAAAGCTCTCACTGCCTCCGGGTGGGCGATCGCCCAGTCATGCGCCGCCTGCGTCGTTGGGTCGATCCCGGCAAACCCGCGGACGACCCAGGCTTCGAAGATATCGGCCAGGCACGAGGTCTTCATCCGCACAAAGCCGCGGTCGCCGTGGCCGATGCCCCAGGAATTTTCGAGATCGAAGTAGTCGGGCCCGTAGGCCTCGATCACCATCGCGTGCGCGCCGATCAGCGTGTTGTAGGGCCCGACCGGCTCGTAGGTCTGGAGTTCAAGCGGGCCAAAGATGTTGTAGAACTTCTGCCCCAGATTCATGGCGATCACCACCGGGCACCCTTCTGTGGTTGCGGATCTGACGCCATTCCACAAGTCAGCCGGATCGATCCGCTCGTACCGGGTGATCTTGCGCGCGCTCGCGAGCGCGATGATGGTGGCCGATGGCTCTTGCGTGATCTCGCTATTGCGGTAGGCGTACTCTGACTCCAACGGAATACCAAGCTGGTTGGCGACCTTCAGGCCGTCGCGCAGATACATCCCTGGCTGATCGCGCCGTCCTTCCCAAATCCTGCCGACGTCGTACCCGAACTGGAACGAGAGGTCGAGTGACCGGTTTGCGCGAGTAAGTATCAGCTCACCCGCTGACCCAACAGCGTGCGTCACGCAGGCGCCCGCACCCAGCTGGTTCTCGATCCCGGCCGCGTGCGCGGTGATGTCCCCAGCGGGATTGAATGCTTTGTTGACGTAGACCCAGTCCCGGCTGTCTTCGGGAGACGGGATGAGGTTGGCGAGAGCGCGAATCACGAGCCAACCTTACGAATAGAGAAAAAGCTGTTTCTTGAGTCCGTACCGCTCGGATTACTATCCGTGTGTGGACGAATGACATCGCTGACGGCCAGCTTTACAACCCTAGTAATACTGGTCGGAGCCTCGCCGCCGACAGCCATAGTCTTAACGCCGCCTAACCAAGTAGCAACAAGAATGCTTTGCACGGCTGTCGTCAGTTCGGCAGAGTTCACACTCACGCCAACATTCGTATTGGCTGTACCATAATCTCTATAGAAGATTTCGTACAACCCGGCCTCATTGATCGTGAACGAAGCCCCGTTGGCTGCGCTATCAGCGTAGGTGATCGCTGTCCCGGTGTTAGTCATCAGCGTTGTAAAACGACGGATCATAGTATTCGTTGAGCCGTGCCCATTTCCGCTGTGCACGGTAACAATGTGGTCTCCCGCGGCGTTTCCAAGCGGCCCCGCCGTTACCCCATTCACGCGGACATAGATACCCGCCGTCGTCGTCCACACATCACCATTAGCAGGGGTATCCGGCACCGTCCCGTGCGGGAGATTAAAGCCGGCGCCCGCGACCGCTGCCGTCGCGACGGTAGTCTGCTTCGCCGTGAACGTGTTCGCGCCGAGGATTGCCAACGTCCCGGTCGTCGGAAGCGTGACATTGGTCGCACCCGTCGAGGTCAATGTGATACTGTTCGTCGCCGAGGTAGCGAGGGTTGAGCCGGCGCCGAGGGTCAATGCCCCGGTCCCCGTAGTGATGGTGTTGCCGTTGATGCTGGTGGCGGTCGCAACCCCGAGTATGGGCGTAACCAACGTGGGTGAGGTCGCGCGCACACCGCTCCCCGTACCGGTGGTCGTGATCGCTTCCTGCGCGGTCCCGCCGGAGTTGATGGCGACGATCTTGCTGCCGTTACCAGTGTAGGGCGCCACCTTCACGAAGCCGGCCGCGATAGAAGAAAACTCCGACCGCATCACCGAAGACGATAGGGCCGCACCGGTTGAAGGGTTGCCAGAGGCGGTGAAGTAGTCCGCAGCGATGGTAGCCCCACTCAAAATAGCGCCAACCAGTACCGCAAGCCTGAGTATTTTTCTCATCGCATCTCTCTCCGTGGTGTGTAATGGATGATCGCCCCGCTGATCTTCATTGCGTCGTGGTAGTCAGACAACCCGGTTATAATCAGGCTGAAGTTCTCGGCCTCACCGGGCATATCGAAGTGCGAAGGCATCAGCGTCTGCCCGTCCCACACACCGACTTCGTAGACAGCGCCCGCGGCATCCCACGCGCTTGAGGTGAAGCTGGTGACCGCGGACTGCGTCCCGGGCTGGCCGACATCCGTGCTGGCATACCCGAGCTCGTACGAGAACGAGAAGGCCGAGTACCCGCTGCCAGAGATCTCGAGGGTGCAGTCGTAGTAGTGCTTGATCGTGCGGGGTGACTTCAGGAAGTCCCACGCGAGGTAGAGGTAGCTCTCGATCGCGTCCCCATCGAACGAGGTCCCCTTCTCCTGCTGGTACACCATCCCGTCGGACGAACCGAAGAAAATCGTCTCGGACCCGTCGGACTCCTCAGAGGAGTACGCCCAGGTCACAGGGTCGGGCATGAGTATGGGCATGAGACCGACAACCTTCTTCCTGGAGAAGGTGAGCCACAAGGCGTACCCGTCGGAAAAGAAGAGCCGGTATTGGCTTTTGTCGCGCGAGACGCAGGACTCTACTGCTTTGGTCCGCTGTGAGTTCAGCCACGTCTTAATGCGCGCGGTCACCGCGTTGTGAACGAAGTTGCCGAACTCTTGCGCGGTCTGCATCGTGATGACGCCCTGGTCATCCAGGAACATCGCTTGCCCCACGTTCTGGATGGTGTACGGGTACGCCCCCAACTCCTCCCGGTACGCAATCAGCTGCCAGTTCGAGACGCTGGTGCCGTACAAAATCGATGTCTGGTTGCGGGTGAAGATCGCCAGAGCGCCGACTGATGCACTGCCAGGCTGGGTCTGGAATCCGTTGACGGTGTCCCCCATCGCGAGCTCTGCCGCCCCGAGGATGACTGACCAGATGTACGGTGTACCCGGGCCCGCATGCTGGACGGATGACCCGAAGGAGTAGAAGAGGTGGTTCTTGTGGGCGACGACGTGAAGCGGGGTGTCGGTCGTCATCCCGGTCGAGATCGGGAGGTAGACGGTACCGTCGAACTCGAACCCGCGGTTGACGCCATCAGCCCCGTAGAGGCGTGCCGTGCTCACACTGCCAGTGAAGTTCGCCTTGATGATCTCGTACCGCCCGTCAGGCAGGATCGTGATCGCTGTCTGGATCGCCGTCAGGGTAAAGTTGATCGCGCCTACAGTCGCAGCCCCGCCGGCGAAGTTTCCGCCCGCCGGGTTGGCTATAATGAGTCGCCCGGCGGCAGTGTTGGCTGCGAAGGTGCCGGAAGTGAGCACCACACGCTTTATGACTGCGGTCACCCCGCCCTGCGTCAGTGTCGTCCCCTCTGCCGGTTGGGTCGCCCCGCCGGCTGTGAAACTGATCTCGTTGAAGAGGGTCACCTGAGACCAACCTGATGCGGTCGACTTCCAGAGGTTGGCCGCCGTCCCACCCGCATTGTTGCGGAAGCAGTAGGTGACACCGCCGAAGCGCGCGCCACCGAGGTTGTTGCCAGAGCCAGTCGGGACCACGATATCAGTCCGGTATACGTCGGCCGCCAAGTTCAGATATTGCGCGTGCAGAAGCGTGCTCGAGGCCCCGCCGACGGCGCCCGCTGTCGTAGCGACCGCGATCGTTCCGGCACCGACATTCAGATTTTCCGCGGCGACGTAGGCGGTGGCGTTCCGTTTAGTGAGCGCGAACCCATCAGCGGTCACCGCGATGATGTAGCCGGTGGCGCCCCCCGCCCCGGTAAGTGTGTCCCCCACGGCGCCGCCCGTGATGCTTGTGCAGGGGAGCCACGTATAGACCGCGTCCGAGGGCGCCGGCCGCCCGTCGAACCGTTCGTACCCGACCACCCGGGTGTACCCGCCAATGACGTCTGCCTCATAATTCTGCGACGCCCGCAGGAAGCCAGGCGAGAGCGTAAGCGGCGGGGTGACGGTGTCCCACCCACCCGTGAACGGGATCATGGCAGGAATCTTTTGCGGGCCCTTTGGCATTACGCGAGCGCCCCGCCCCACGTCGGGACCGGCAGCCGGTCGTTGGACAGCAGCCGCATGTAAAGCGTGAACCCTTTGTCCGCCCGCGCGAGGACTTCGGGCGCGTTGGAGTAGGCGGCATACATCTGCATCGCGCGGTAGACGATGATCATATGGTGCTGCGCGGGGAGGGCGGGGGTGTCGGCGTCGGCCGCGAGTGCAACCGGGGCGGTGTAGTAATCCCTCGTGACTGTGTAGCCCGCGAGCGGGACCGGCCCCAGGCAGAGCGCCTTAACGGGGCTGATCGCGACATCCGTCGGGCGCGATTTAGAAGTCCTGAGGGCTCCGTACTGGTAGGAATCCCGCCAGCTCTCGTACCCTATATCGTTCATAAAGATCTCGGAATCCTGCCCGGTAGCGGTCACGTAGTTGCGCGCGCTATCGGGCACCCACATGCCAAAGGTGGCCGCCGTCACCCCTACGGTACCGGCGCCCGAGCCAAGGGTGTAAGTCGCGGTCCCGTCCACCGTGGTGAAGGACGCACTCGCGCGCATGAAGCCCCAGTCCTTGTGGATGACCTGAATGTCGTTCCACGCTTGGGCCACCCAGGTGACGATCCTCTCCATCTCGCCCGTCTGGCTGGTGACGGCAGACGGGCCCGAGCCCGCGATCCCGCACTCGAGTCTGCATCTTTGCGCGAGCTGGAGGTAGTTCATTTCAGCCGAACCTTACCAGGTTAGTGAGCCACTCGACCCCCTTCGGATTCTTGTCCTCCAACACCGAGAAGGGTGCCCGCGAGCTAGGGAAGCGCTCGACGAGATTCCTCTCGCTATCGTTCTCCCTGATCACGTTGGTCTGGATTGAATCGATCTTCGAGGCCGCCAGCACCTCGACGTACTTGCGTTTGGTTGTCACGACGATACCGACAGGGAGGAACCGCAGTTCCCGCCAGCGGCCGTTGATCAGGACCTCCGCCCCCTTCCCGTTCACCCAGCAGTCGATGACCGGGGGTGCAAACTTCTCGCTCCCGCGCTCGATCCGGATTGTAACCGGGTCTTCATTGAACTGGAGTGCGGTCGCATAATCGCGCTCCGGCATGATCGGGGCGACGATGACCTCGTTGATGAGATCCTCAAAGGTCTCGATCGAGGGCTTGCGTTCGTGCCCGATGTCGGCAGTATGGAGCTCGCGCGCCGGCCTGCGGACTGGATTCGTTGATGCGTTACTCATAAGACCTCCGTCTGGTGGAAAAGAAAACGGGGACCGGATGGTCCCCGTTTTTGAAACAACTACTTTGAAACTACTACGCGATCTTCGGCCGATTCGGGAGCACCGCCACATTCTTGAACGTGGTAGCACTCACGCCCGTCGCAGTCCAGCTGCTGGTGCCCGGAGTCCAGGCCGCCGCGTCGGGCGCCGTACGGACAAGGGTGTATGCCAGCGGGCAGACTGTATCAGGCAGAGTCGGAAACTGCGGTGCGTCCTTGAAGGCGCCCACCGTGGTCGTCACCCCAGTGAAGGTGTCGATAATGGGGCCCTGAGACATCTTGATGACACCCCCGACGGTTTGACCGAGGACGATCGCACACGTCTTGTTGGCGCCCATTGCGACAAAGGCCGCCAACGTGGTTGCGTCCGTCGTCGGGGTAGCGGTATTGGTCTGCGCGGTGATCGCGGTAGCGAACAGGCCGTTGACGATGCAGTCCGTACTGACGGTGGTCGTGTACGTGCTGGTCGTGCCCGCAATCATAGCCGAAGAGACCTTGCTCATGGTGAGCTCGTGTAAGCCTTGGAATGTTGCCATGTTACTTTTCCTTTATGACACCTTCACTGCAGGGGTTGACAACGTCGCTGCGCGTCCTGGTTCCCCAGCAAAGGTTTACTGCTTTACAACAGAATGCTCGGGTCGAATGGCCCGATCGGGCTGACGTAGACTGTGGTCGCCGTGTCGAGTGCCGTGGTCCCGTTGGTGAAAGTGCTGGAATGCGTCACCACGATGTAGCCGATCAACGTCTTCCCTTCAGGGAACGCCGGGAACTTCGCGAGAGCGCGAGTTGTCCCTTCAGTCCCGGCGACCGAGGTAACGGTTCCGGCTGAGTCGGCGAAGAAAGCGAAGATGTTGAAGGAGGCCGCCGTGATGGTTCCGCTCGGGAGCGCCGGCATATCGGTGCCGGCCGCGATGGTGCGGGAGATCCCCTTCACCACGTACTGAAAGGTGACGGTAGACCCGATCTGCGCGGTCGTCCCGCCACCAGCGGTGATCTCGAGACCGGCACTGTTGTGCGCTTGGCACGAGAACCGATCGGCGATCGGTTTGAACATCGCGCTCAGGTCGGCCCGCTGCCTCTCCGAGAACGTACCTGAGTTGATGTAACGAGAGATGGTATCTTGCATGTGATTTCCTTTTTGAACTACTTACCACTTGACGGGATTTCGGGGCCAACATTCCCACGGGTTCGGTCTTTTGTTCCTGTGGTGTATCTGCGCGTGCGCTTGCTTCGTTACCGCAAGAAGATTATCGAAAGCGTTGTCCGCCCGATCGCGATTGATGTGGTGGACTTCGATCTCAGGATTCAGTTTCTTCTCGCCAAGGACATCAAGTATGAACGGGTGCTCCGGCTCCGACTGCAGCATCGATTCCAGCATGACGATTCGGTGGTTGAAGGTCGCTTCTTCCTTTCCCTCAACCCTCTTCTTGTACCGGATGTAGCCGCTGTGGGTTTTGTACTTCCCGCCCGACCATCTCCAGTGCTTGTTGCCCTGCTCAACCTCGGAACACTCTCTACGCCATATGAGATCCTTCGCTTGGCATTCTCTCGAACACCAGCGCGCTATCCCCCGACGAGTCGCCGTTATGCGGAATTCTTTCTTGCACGACTCGCAACACGCCAAATGCTCCGAAGCGGGGTTGACCCGGACCGGCGACTTCCCGATTCGGTCCGCGCTGTAGCATTTTCTTGAACAATAGAGATTTTCAGAACGCCCGACACCTGATTTTTTTCTTCGAACTTCCGACCCACAGCCACGGCAGATAAACGAGAGCCAACCGGCTTCCGTCTTGCAGGCCCTGGAGCAGTACTTTACTTCGTCCGCCCTGCGGGGTGAGACTCTGAACTCTTTCTTGCAGCTCTCGCAAATTTTCGTAACAGGCATCGCGGTCTCCCTCTTCGGTGTTCAGAAGAAGGATACCGTTATTCGCCATGTTTGTCAAGCTAAACCAACCCCTTGTTCCGTTTCGGTAGGTAAGTGGTTGTTTTCCTTAGCTAAGGGTCTTCACACCAACGTGCCCAATTGCCATCCACCCCGAGTTCTCAATCATGCAAGCCTTCCACCAGATGCTGCCGGCGTAGCCGCGTTGGCCAAGGGGGTCGGACTTCGTCTTCTGACCCGGGGGGAGATACGTCGGAGAGAGGGAATCCAGCCCGCGCACAGAAACCTGTGAGTAGGCATCCTTCGCCGTCACGACGATGGTGTAGACATCGATGTTGCTGGCTGAGGTCGTGTACAAACCAGTGGCGCCGACTGCGGCGCCCGCATCCTGCTGGGATGGGAGGTCGGGCGAGAGGATGAAGCGGAAGCGCTCCACCTTGCCAATCTCATTCGGTTGGGCGGTCCCGGTCGCATACTTCTCGGCCGGGATGAAGCCCGCCAGGTCGCGAATGTCGGGCTCCATATCGGTATGCCCGTAGACATTGTAGCCAGGGGCTACCGCATCGGTCCCGTAGTTCGGGCTCGCCTTGAGGGCGGTATTCACCGGCGCCCCGTGGTTGGCCTGCAGATTTTTCGAGATCTTGCGCACAAACCCGAGGGTCAGCCCGCCGTTCACGGTAGCAACCGAGGTACCGGTGCCGCCGTAGTAGACGTTGGTGCAAGCCTTCAGGGCGCCGTAGATGACCATCTCGTTCACGAGCGAGATGCGCTCGCCAACTTGTTCGATCATCGCCTGCGGGATGTCATCCTCATACAGGTTGTAGGTCTTGTCGGTGAACCCGTAGAGACAGCCGTATTGCTGCAGCACTACGGTGACGTCCACCGGCGTGAGGCTCTCAGGTGTCGGGGTGACACCTTCCGAGATCAGGTTCTCCTGCGTGAGCGCGGTCACGCGGTCGCCGGTTCCGGTTTGGAAGAACTGGTTCATCGTGCTTGCGCTGGTGGAGGTGGCCTTGTAGGGGAGCCACCGGCGGGCGACGTAGGTGTCACTGTTGTTCTTCGGAAACTGCACCTGGCGTCCGGTCTTGCTCAGGACTTCGAGCGGGACTGCATGTTTCAAAATCTGGCCCTTGTATTTGTTCAGGCGCCCTGTGGTCAGGGCGAAGGAATGCATCGTCATCTGTTACTCCGTGATTGGTTTAGCCGGATTCAAACCCGACTGTGAATTGATCTTCATCGGTGGTCGTGGGCGCTCGCCCACCGGCACCGCGTACGACGGCTGCCGCCGCCAACTGTTGCTTTCTTGTGGAGGGCTCTTCCTTCGCCTTCGTTGCTGCGGCCGTCGCGGCCGCTGCGGCTGCCTCGAACTTCTCGATCGAGCGGCTCAACACCTGGGCAGAGTTCGTGGAGTTCAGCTTCTTCTGATACTCGGCGGGCTGCGCAGCGAGCCATTGGCGATACGGTGTGTTCGAGTGCTGCTCCCCAGTGATTTCGCGCCACGTTGGGTGGGCGTCCTCGAGAGCTTCAACCTGCAGTGCGACGAGTCGGGTCTGGATTTCCTTCTCGAAATCGATGGTAGCCGCGGGCGCCGCCGCTGGTCCGGTCCCCTTGATCTTGCTCGCGAACACCTTGAATGCTGCCAGTGTGCGCGTGCTGACTTCCGGAAACTCGGCCGCGAGGTCGGCCACGATGTCGTCGGTGACGTCGACGGTAAACCCGCTAGGGGTCGCCGCCTGAAGCTGCTGGAGCGTGCGCTCGAGACCGCCAACCTTCCCGAACGCGGTATCTCGCCACTTCACGCCGTCGGCCCGGACCGCATCGATCTGGGTGGACATCGCCTGGAGTGACTGCCATTGCGCTTCGGTCAGCTGGTGAAACTGCTCCTCCGCCGGAGGGGTCTCGGTCGACTTCTCACCTGGGCTCTCGATCAGTCCTTCGGTCGGGGTCTCCCCCGCCGGCGGGTTTTCTTTCCCCGTAGGCACACCCGAAAAACCTTCCTCGAAGCCAGACTCGTCATCAACCACAACATCGTCAACCACAACATCTTCTACCTTCGCCTCTGCCATACTGTCCCCCACTATGTAAACAACGGTCGGCGCATAAAGCGTGGACCGCTACAGATGCCGTCCTTGCGGGCGGCGCAGTACTACGAAACCTTTATCGGATCGTTGTCCAGCGCTATGAGCGCTTTGTAGACCGCGATCCGGCCCCGGATGTCCGCCGTTGTGGCGGCATCGTGGGGACCATCATTCTTCGCGCGCAAGATATCGCGCTGGTGTTCAAAGTTCTCGAGCAGCCTCCGCCACAGCGGACTCTGCCGTTCTCCAGCTGTCAGATCCATCGTCGCCCCCTACGCCTGGAATGCCGCGCCATCTGGCGCCTTGCCCGGGGGCTCGACGCCCGCGGTAGCCACCTGCTTGATGTTTTCTTTCTGCAGATCGACCGCGCCAGCGACACCGGCAAGCTCCTTCTGTACCGTCAGCCTCATCGTCTCTTTCGCGAGGTCGGCCTTGACTTTGCCCAGGCTGACTTTCTCCTGCGTCGCGTACTCGAGGATTGCGAGCTCACGCTTGATCTCGAGCTCCGCCATCCGCGCGGTATGCTCGTTCGCCGAGCGCTGCGTTTCCGCACGGACATATTCCACGTCCCTGTCCGTGTCGCGCTTGATGCGCATCTCGTCGACCTGACGCTTAGTGGCCGCGAGCGATGTCTTGAGGCTACCTTCGGCCTGCATACCCTCGCGCTCCAACGTCGCTGAGAGCTCGGCCAGCTGCTGATCGCTCTGCAGCTTCGCCTTCATGTCGGCCGACCGGATCTGCGCGACCTGGACCGCCGGCGCGGGCGGCGGCGGCTGGGCGGCAATCTTCGCCTGCTCCTCCTCGGTGTACTGGAAGCTCTTCGGGTTGAGGTGGTTGCCCCTCGCGTACTCCGCAAACCACTTCTTCGGGTTCACCCCGAAGGCGGAATCCTTCACGAATTGCCCCATGTTCTGGACCGTCTGCTCCTGGATCGCGCGCTCAACGAGCGCGATCGATCCGTGGGCGTCGATCTGCCAGTCGCCCTTCTCGTCATCCGGGACATCTGGATCGAGGAGCAGCATCTCGTAGGACTGACGGACCACAGGCTCCGTAATGTAGTCATCGAAGGCGTACCCGATGGAGCGCAGCAGCTGGTTCGCGTTGTTGTTCTGCAGCTGGGTGGCCCCGAAGGTCTCAGGCGTCGTCTTGCCCGACTGCCCCTGGGTCACCAGCGGGATGCTCGTGCTCTCTTCAGCCAACCGCAGGCAGTACTCGATGATCGTCATCATCTGCGGGGTGACGTTCGGTATCTGGAAGAACACGAACGCCTTGCGGACATCGTCCACGATCGATTCAGACGACCGCAGGAAAATCTTGTCGGGCGTCATCACCCAGCTGCCGTCGGCAGGGGTGACCGCATCCCGATCCATCACCGTGATCCCGCCGGCTGACTTGCCGGCGTTATTGAACATCCCGCGGGTGGCAGCATTGATCGCGCGCTGTGGGAGCTCCAGCTGCTCACCGACGCCGACGCCGGCCCAGTAGCCGGCACGCCGCTGCCAGGGGACCGCGTGGTAGGGGAACTCGCCGCTATCGAGCGGATTCAGTGTCGCCCGGATAACGGTCTCGTTCACCATCGTGACGATGGCATACTGAGCGTCTGCGGACTTCTCGTCGACCCCGATCGCGCCCGCAGCGAGCAGGTCCTCCTTCGTTACCGTCCCGTAGAAGTACCAGATAGGGAACCGGTTTTCCTCGAGCTGCTCGCCCGGCTTGCGGGATTCGTTCCCACTCGATTTCTTCGGGCCCTCCTCAATTACCTGGTCGATAGCCGAGCTGAGGTACCCGGGCTGACCCTTGAGGTCGCGCAACTGCTTCGGGGAGAAGTAGTCGAGCTCGAAAATGTGGTCCCCGTTGTGGATGTTCTCACCGCAAGCGGGATCCGGATAGATGTTCCAGACATCGGCCCAGGTGTACCCAGGTACGAAGTCGACCTTTATCTTGACAGCCGTCTTGCCGAGTGCTTTCTCGACCGCGCGCGAAACCCGCTTCTTCGGGAAGGGTCCCTTCAGGACACCGGTCCCGATACGGGCGGCATCGAAGATGACCTTGCGCGTCTCGCCCGGGAAGCGGGACTCCGTCATCCAGTCGTACACGCGACGCTCGGCCTTCTTCGCCAATACCGTAGCGAGATCGTTCGCCTCCTCGATCAAATCCTTGACCGTCAGAGGGATGCCCGGCGCCAGGGGGGCGGCAGCGGGAGGCGACGCTGCAGGAACCCCCGGAGGTTGACTCGCGGCGCCGGGCAACTGTGCGGGCTCACCCGGACGCGGCTCGCGCGTGAGAGGGACCCCGTTCTTGAAAATCTGTCGGTTGTCTTTGCTGGCACTCACCAGTTCGGCCACCGGCGTGGGACCGAACGAGAAGGCCTTCTCCCCGATCGGGAGCAAGATCTCGCACAACTTCGCGGTCCCGGCGTCGACGTAGCGGCTGGTGAGCCGCACGAAGGCGTCGGACTTTACCTCACCGTCACCCGGCTTGGCGTAGGAGGCCGTCACCGGACCGGTCGTGGTAGTGGGCTTTGCCCACCTGGCCGAAGCAAAACCCGACCTGTTGGAGTCATCAATCCCGAGGTAGGCCTCCTCCGCCTTCAGCCATACCTCTTCAATACCGGAGGACTTGCGGTAGTTGACCGCGGCCCCCCGCTTTTGGGAGATGACCTGCCCGAGGGTGGCAAGCCTGCTGGCCTGCTTCTCCTCGTGCTCACCTAAGAGCGCTTGAACTTCCTCGGGCAGCTCGATGTCCACTCTCTACTCCGGCGTTGTCTCGGGCAACGGGTCGACCTTCCACGT
>ERZ1292644.1370-Hain-H14-01um-R2-1370-length-12800-cov-6_pt1 | contig 12800 bp, 16 predicted proteins | sample MGYA00564402_ERZ1292644 | MGnify/ENA primary metagenome ERZ1292644 (study PRJEB36523, sample SAMEA6512644) | groundwater metagenome | collected 2019-01-09 | study: AquaDiva: Metagenomics assemblies of 32 groundwater samples | reverse complement strand
AGCGCTGCGAGCGGCAAGATTTTCTACTTCCGACCGGGCATCGATACTGCGTGGACCGATGACTATACGCTCTCGTCGTCTACCGTTGCGGGCTGCAGCTCGCTCCTGTCATATAAGGGTCTGCTGTATGTGGGCACGACCAACGCGGCGGGCTCGTTTGCGAAGGTAATCGTGCGGAGCGAGTTGGGCGCGTATACGGACTCGCTCGTGGCGACGGGCGGTGTCGCTACTGCGAACAACGGATTCCCGGCGCTGGCTGAATTCGAGGGCAACCTCTACGCGTCCTACTACAACGCCGATACACCAAAGATCGCGAAGATCTACAAGTTCGACAACGCGTCGTGGTCGACCGTGTTTACCGGCACGGGTGCTACGCTTATCCCGTTCGTCGCACTGCCCGTCAGCACAAATAACATCCTCGCAATCGGCGGGAGCATGCCGTTCGAAGCCATCCTGCTGAGTAGCGCGGACGGAACGACCTGGGCCAACCGGACGGTCTTCCTCCAGCAGACCACTCCGGCATCGACCGGGTTAAACGTGTTCGGGATTGTGGGCTAATCATGGCGTATACAGTCATCCAGGCGGGCACGGCGCTGCAGCTCGTTGACACAGACGGTGTGCTCACAACGTTGACGCTGGCGAACGACCTGACCCTCAGCACGAGTCTCGCGCCGCGTTGGGCCGTGTCCGGCAACTATGTCGTGCTCGTGAATAGCGCGAGCTTCCCCGTCACCATCGACGGCAACGGCACGGTTCGTCCGCTCACGCCCCGGGCGCCGCGCACGGGTCCGGTGTTGTCCGCGGGGGCTGCTGGCACGCTGAGCGGCACGTATGGCGGGGTGCGGTATACGAACGTCATCAAGGACGCGGTCGGAAATACCATCGCGGAGAGCGACTTCAGCCCGGCCAGCAACACGGTCACCATCACGAGCAGCCAGTTGAAGGTCACGGGAGTCGAGGTTTCGCCCGATGTCGTGTCCGCGCGCCGTATCTACCGTCCGACCAGTAACGGTGCCGTGTTGTTCCCGTGGGTTGAGATTGACGGAAACACGATTACCCAAGTAAGCGATGACCTATCCGATGCCGGGCTGTCGATCATCCCGGCGCCTATCCTGGGAAACCCGCCGCACTTGACGCATGTCGCCGAATTCCGCGGCCGACTGTTCGGCGCGAGCGACATCAACATTGACGTCGTGCGCTACACGGAAGCCGGCGTGCGCTACTCGTGGCCCGAGGATAACATCCTCGCCATCCCGCCTGCCGGGGCGGACGAATTCGGTGTGACCGCATTGATCCCGCGCAGGGAAGCACTCGGTGTCGGGCGCCGGAATACGCTCATTCAGGTTACCGGTAGCGGTGTTGAGGACTCTGGCGGGTTGCCGGACTTTGACGTTGTCATTCTGTCGAAAGAGCTGGGTGTTGAATCACAAGAGTCCGTCAAGGTCTACCGAGACGCGGCGTATTTTCTGTGGAAGGACGGCGTGTATCGCTGGTCGAGCGAAGGGATTGAGTGCATTTCGGATGGTGACGCGCAGGGGTTTGGCGCCGTGCGTTCGTGGTTCACGACGAACAGTTACTTCAATCGTGACTTTTTCACCCACGCATTCGCGCACATTCACCCGGACCGTCCGTTCTATCGGCTGTTCCTCGCAAGTGCCGGCAGTAACATCGTGGATCGGTGGGTCGAGTATGACATCAACGCGCGCCGCTGGTGGGGACCGCACAAGACCGACTTGTTTAGCCCCGTCTCGGCATTCAACCGCATCAGCGCGTCGAACAGAGACATCCCGGTAATCGGCGGTGCAACCGCCGTTTATAACGGACAAGACACCCGGACCGATGGAACGGCAACCGCTATAACATTCGATGTTATAGGGAAACGGCACGATGGCGGCGATCCGGATCAGGACAAGTATTTCGGCGAGATCAGCCTATTCGGCAAGGTTCAATCGAGTGGCTCCCTGAGCGTAATTTCTCGAGCCGGTAACCTGAACCAAACTCAGGCCATCACGCAGTATTACAACATGACCAAGAACCGCCAACGTCTCGGCCGGCTGGGCACGGGCAAGCACGCACAGGTCGAACTGACGAATGCCGAAGTCGGCAAGGACGTTGAGATTTACGGTTACGAGATTGATCCGGTCAACCTTCTCGGTCGACGATAAGAGGAACCAATGGCAGGCACACTGAAACGGCTCGCGGGTCCGGCGTTCCTCGCATCGAGCGCAGCGAACATCTATACGCCTGCAGCGTCGACTATATATACGGTCATCCGGCATATCCACATTGCGAATGTGACGGCCGGCGCCGTGACGTTCTCGCTGTATGTGGGTGCGACCGGCGGGAGCGCCGCGGGCACGCAGCTCTTCGAAGCGCATTCGATTCCGGCAAGGTCGGAATTTGACTACTACTGCGTGTTGCGGATGGCCTCAACGGACTTCCTGACCGGCCTCGCAAGCGCTGCGACGTCGCTCGTCATCACGGTCGAAGGCGAACAGGGCGTCGTCTAAATGGCGATTCGACCGCAACCGTATCGGCTCAAGTGGCCTCTCACGCCAACACAGGTCGAGGGCATCGATGAGATGCTTCAGATTCTGTTCAAAAAGGTGCGCGAGATTGAGGCGGATGTTGACGCCGTTCCACCCTCGACGGGTGGAAGTTCGTCCTCAACCGGCAGCACTAGTGTCGGTGCGTTCGGGCTCGGGATGTTCGACATCGGTGACGGCGTAGAGGAAACAGATTGGTTGTCGCTCCGATCAGACCTGACAGGGTTTGTTCCCTACGTCGGTGCAACACAGAATGTCGACTTGGACGGTAAAAACCTGTCGACCACTGGGCGCATCTTCACGCCTATCATGACGGGCGGAACCGCAACGACGTCAACTCTCTCGCTTCGCTCAACAAGCGGTGTAGGCACGACGGGCGCGGACATCATCTTCGGGGTGGGCACAGACGGCAGCACCGAAGCAATCCGTATTTTGAATAACCGACGCGTAGGGATCGGGATCGCTGCACCCGCAAGACCTTTTCACGTGCATAACCCTGATGCGACGAACATCTACTCTCAGTGGACCCATAGTTCAAGCGGGACGACTGCTACGGATGGACTACTTCTAGGGATTGATACTTCTGCGGCGTATATTCTCGCCTACGAAAACGTGCCTGTAGAAATATACACGAATAATGTCCTTCGAGCTACGTTCTCCAACACTTTGCTAAATCTCACCGTGGCACTTCAGGTTATCGGAAATAGCCGTTTTACCACTAACGTGGATGGTGCATCACTTCTAGCCTTCACGAACGCCGGGGCCTCTAGTAAAACGTGGGTTTTCTACCCACAAGGAGCAGATTTTCGGCTCTTTGAATTCAATAGCGGGACTGGCGGCGCGGGCAATGACCGCATAACTTTTGAGGCAGGGGGAAACATTGGTATTGGCACGACAAATCCGTCTGCGGTTTTGCACATTAAAGCCGGAACGGCAACGGCCGGGTCCGCCCCCGTCAAATTTACCTCCGGAACATTACTAACTACTGCAGAAGCGGGGGCCGTTGAGTTTCTGACGGACGCCTACTACGGAACCATAACAACCGGGGCGACCCGAAAGACTTTTGCGTTTTTAGAAAGTCCGTCTTTTACAACCCCGACTCTTGGGACTGCTTCCGCAACGAGTCTCATCTCAACCGGCTCTGCGAACAATCGAGCGGTGATCAACAAGATCCTGTTCGGGGCAACAACTGATGCCGCAACTGCTGTTGAGCTAACGACAGACGGCGCTGCGGGAAGCGGGTCAACAAATCGGATAGCCGTTCCTTCTAATGCTGCTCTTTCTGTTGTCTTGAATATCTGTGTTAAACAGACAGGATCCGCAAACTCTAAACAGATGCTCCGACAGTTCCTCATTACGAACAATGCCGGAACGACGACAATTGAAGGCACAGTCACTACTTTGGGCACGGATGTAGGAAGCGCCGGATTAGTTACCGTTACCACGACCATCACCGCAAACGATACGGACGATTGTATCAAGATTGAAGTGAACGGGGTGGCCGCGACGAACTTACGCTATACCGCTTATGTGGTAAGCACGGAAACCATATACGCGTAATGTTTTAGGGGGCGTAACCCGTATGAGCACTCGAAAAATTGACGACACGACTATCGAGGTAACGAGAGACGTTCCTATGATTGCGCGGTATGAGTTAGGGTATCTGCGGCGTCAATTGCTCGCTGTTCAGGATCAAAAAGCTCGTGACATCCTACAACGGGATGCTGAAATTGCTGATCTCGAATTTCTCATCTCTGAGGCTGTTCGTCTTGGGGTGCGGGAGCTATCGACGCCATCAGAAACTCGCTAATTACAGCCCATGCCTTTTCTCTCGCATCTTCTCATGAACGCCGATGACGGAATTCCGGTCGTGCTCACGTCACCACTTGTGTATGAGAGCCCGACGCTGAAGCGCGTTATCACTGTGCCCGCGGGTTTCGTGTCGGATCTAGCGAGCGTGCCGCGTGCGCTGTGGAGCATTCTGCCGCCGCTTGCGAGCTACACCCGTGCAGCGGTTGTGCACGATTACCTCTACGTGAACAACGGCGTCACGCGCGCCCAGGCGGACAAAGTGTTGCTGGACGCGATGCGCGAAACCGGTGTGGGCTGGTGGACACGCAGCACCGTCTACTCTGGTGTTCGCGCGGGCGGTTTCATCGCGTGGAATCGTTACCGAAAAGCCCAATCTTCGCAGGAAAACCGAACCGATACGCTATAATTAGAAAAGGCACATATGGCAACGCAAAGACAGAAAATCGGTGGGCAGGAATACGACTTGTATTCCCCTGCTTGGCAGGCCGCGAAGGAAGCGGAGAACAAGCGGCAGCAGCTACAGCAGGCGACCGTTGCGGGAACCGCTGAGCGCGCCCATCGGGAAGCCGCGATGCCCGTGTCGGGACCGGGCTCGCAATTTGACATGAGCCAGCAGTCCGCGCAGCGGAGCGATATCGTTGATGCGTTGCGCCGCACTCTGACGGGCGGGAGCAGTTCATCGGGCAGCATGACGCGGTCTGGGTTGGGCGCGGGTGGTGCCGGTGGCGGAGTTGGCCGGGCGCCGGCTGGTGTAGCGCCCGTTGACACGACCGCAGCGAATGCCGCCATTTTCGCTCGCGCGAAGGATCAGGTTGGGCAGACCGCGCAGGGCGCGCTGACCGGACTCCGGAGCGCACTCGCCGGACGCGGGTTGCTCGGTTCGGGTGCTGAATCGCGCGGCACGCAGAACGTTGTCACGGCCGGGTTGGGCGAGCTGGGCGACGTCAGCCGTGAGCAGGCTATCAAGGGCGCCGATGTGGCGCAGCGCACGGCCGAGACGAACTACGCGGGCGGTCTCACGCAACGCGGACAGGACATCACGATGCGCGGACAGGATCTCGCTGCGCAGGAAGCGCGGAACCGGCTGGCAATTGAACAGGCACAGCGTCAGGCCGAGACCCGCGCGAGCGCGTTGCAGGGTCTGTTGGGCGCGTTGAGCGGGACAAAGGCTTACTAATGGCTACTTCACTGGACGCACTGCGCGGACTCACGAGCAACGTCGAAAGCGCTGACAACCCGATTCAGGGATACCTGAACCGGCAGAAGCGCATTGCCGAGCTGAAGCACAACCTCGAAATGTCGGCCGGCGGAAGAGGCTCGTTCACGACGGGCGCTACGCCCAGCGACGTTGAGGGGTTGGAGCTGAGTCAGGAGCAAGATCCGTATGCCGGTGCTGCCCCCCGGGCTGCGATTGCGAGGACTCAGGCGCTGAACGAAGAAATGGGCACGTATAACCGCCCGGACGTGACGGCCCGCCGTGAGGCGGAGGCCGCGACGAAGCTGAAGCTGGCTGGTGAGCCTGCTCGGGTTGCCGGCGAAGCGAACCTCGCATCAGCACGGGCAGCGGGTGAAGCGAAGCTCGCCGCATTGCAGGAGCTGCTCGGCATGGGTGGCGACCGGCGCGTTAATCTGTCAGGTGTCGGGTCCGTTGGACCGGACGTGACGGAGCAGCAGCGCCAGCGGGATATGGCAGCGAGCGAACGTGTCGCTGCGACCGGCCGGAATCGCGGACTGGTTGAGCGGCTGAAGGCGTTGCAGACCGGCAAGGCGTCCGCGCAGGGGCCGGGTGGACTGGCCGGATTCTTCGGCGGGAACAAGGCCGCGACCGAAGCCGAGATTGCATCCATCCTCGCGCAGCTCAACGGCGTCACTGGCGTCGGGTCGGCTGACGAGTCGGCCGCAGTGCCGATGATTGCACCGGACGGCCGCGAGCTGTTGGTCCCGGCTGACCGTGTCGCTGAAGCCGAAGCGCGCGGAGCGCGGAGACAGTAATTGGCCGAGCAGGACTACTTCTCGCAGTTCAGCGCAGCGCCCGTGTCGGCACGTCCGGCACCGGTAGCGCGTCCCGCTGCGCAGGAAGATCCGTTTGCCGAGTTTGCCGTAGCGCCGACACCGGCTGCGCAACCGAAGAGCGGGGTTGACCCGTGGTTGGTTGGGGCGGGAGCGCTCGGGGCGGGAGCGTTGGCGCTCGCAGCGCATAACCCGGCCGTTGCAAAAGCCGCCGGCAGCGGGCTCATGAACCTGCGTAAGACGTCGATGCTGAGCGGGCTCGCGCCGCTTAAGTCATTCCTTGGGAACGTCGGCGGAAGCGTCTACGGGTCAATCGAGCGCGGGTCCATCGCCCCGCTCCGTGAGATGCTCTCCCCCGCTACGGCGCGCGAAGCCGTGGAGGTTTTCAAACGTGGTCCGAACGAAGCGATTGCCGGTCCTGCTACTGGTCTGTCTAAACTCAATCTTCCTGGCCGTATTATGGGCGCACTCGATGAGGCCGGTCAGAATGCCCTTCAGCGCGCCGGATACTCTCCACAGGATGCCGCCCGTGAAATGTTGCAGGCGCCTGTTCCCGAATCCGTTGGAAGAGCATTCGACAACCCCGTGATGGATTTTCTGGTGCCGTTCCGAAAGACGCCGCTCAATGCGCTGGTTGAGGGCGCCGCGACGTTCAAGCCGGGCACGACCGGGCAGAAGGTCGCGCTGGGAACCGCGCTCGGAACAGGTGCAGCGACGGGCGCAACGGCGGAAGACCCGAAGACCATCGGTATCGGCGCAGCGGCGAGTGGCCGTTACGGCTTGCCGTTTGCAGTGGGAGCTGGGGCCGCTCGGGCGCTGACGGGCGGGAACCAGAAGCAAGCTATTGACGTGATCGATGCGGTGTCGGACTTCGGCGGGATGGGCCGGGGCGTCGTGAGCGCGGCGAAGGATCCATCGACCATTCTGGCGGTTAAGCCTGCAGCGTTCAGTGCTCTACAGTATCTGCGTAGCCTCCTGGGGATTGAATAATGCCGTCACCCGTCTACAACAACAAGACCCTGGCTGAGCAGGAAGCGCGCCGCAAGCTCGGCGTGACAATTGCCGGGATAGACCAGTCCGCAGTTGAGCCGTATGCGGGTGAGCCCGGGCCGTCCGCTGACGAGCTGTTGTCGGGGGCGAAAAATACCCTCGCAAATGCTGAGCGTTTTGCGACTGAAAATGATACTGCGCGACTTGCTGCACTCCCCGAGTCTCTGGCTGCCCTGAAGGGCGCTGCGGACACCCGCGGAACAACGCGCAAAATCACTGAGGGATTATCGCGCGCTGGCGGCGCTATCGGACTGGCGGGCCTTCCTGCCGCAGCCGTCAACCCGCTCATCGGCGGCACGATGATGACCGCCGGTGGTCTCGCCACGATCCCGGATTACCTTCGCCGGGAATTCGCCCCCGAAACCGACGAACCACCGGTGGGAATGATGGAAAGAGGGATGGCTGCACTGGCTGCGGCACCCGCGGTGAGTGGCGGGTTGGGTGCACTGCGCCGGGCAGCGACCGCTGCGAAGTGGGGCGAAGCCGCTGAAGTCCCCTACGATATCTCCCGCGCATTCCCTACCGGGCCGGCGTTTGAGCGGAGCGCCGCCGGAGCGGAAATTCCCGCAGCGTCGTTCCCGAAGTCGTGGCAGCCGTTCGTCCAGGCGCCCGAGGGTGCGACCGTCACGCCCGACTTGCGCAACAGCCCGGCCTTCAAGGAACTGCAAAACGTCATCGGCCGCACGACCAAGCGCGCCGGGTATTCGGATGAGCTGGGCAGGGCGATGAATGCCGAGCCCACTCCGAACGCCCGAGCGGTGTTCGACCGGATGTCCCGTGAGGGCGCATTCGGGCCGGAACAAGCCGCGCATACTGTCAGAAAATCGGGTGGAAAATTCCCGGCCGACATCATCGAAGAGCCCGTTGTCGGGCCGTCATACGACGATATCTTCGGCGCCGCTCCTGCGGACGTCGTTCCGTCCGAAATGGACGCAATTTACGAGCGCGCGATCCGCACGGGTCGTTACGCGCCGGGCAGCGAGCCGAAGCCGCTCCCGCCGGCAGCCCTACGGGGTCTCCGAAATGCTTCGCGGTAGTCTATTCCCCATGGTTGACCCTTCGATTGTTACGACGTTCGGCGCGGCGGTTCTCGGTGGCGTGGTTTGGGCCGTTCGGCTCGAAGGACGGGTGAACGAACACGCCCGACTGTTCGAGGAGCGGGAGAAACAGGCCGACGACCGACATGAAGATCTCAAGGCTCGACTCGTTCGGATTGAGCTGAAGCTCGATCAGTCTCGCCGCGCGTAATTCGCGAATACCGCCCCTCGGCGCCAATCCGAGATATCTCAACAGCACTTTTGCTGTTTTGTAAAGCCCTTCTACCAGCCCTATGGCACGTTCCGTGCAACACTACTATCAGGAGTGTGTTAATGCCCAAGCCGAAGTCTCCGCGGATTATCCTGTGGGATATCGAAACGACCCACAACCTCGCAGCGGTATTCCAGCTCAAGAATCAGGACTACATTCAGGCCGAAAACATCGTGCAGGAGCGCTACATCGTGTGCGCCGCGTGGAAGGAGCTGGGCTCGAAGAAAGTCCACGCCGTTTCCGTGCTGGACGACCCGAAGCGATACAAGCGGAACCCGCACGACGATTACCACGTGGTATCAACGCTCCACAAGGTGCTCTCAGAAGCGGACGTTCTCGTCGCCCATAACGGGGACGAATATGACATCAAGTTCACCGAGGGCCGGATGCTCGTGCAGGGGCTGCCGCCGCTGCCGACGATCCCGAAGATCGACACCCTGAAAACCGCACGGAACCGTTTCCTTCTCAACGCCAACAACCTGAACTACCTCGGCAAACTGCTGAAGGTGGGCGGGAAGAAACCCACGAAGACCGGGCTGTGGCTGAAGGTGCTGGCCGGTGGGATAGCGGGCATGAAGGCCATCCGCGAAATGGTCAGCTACAACAAGGGCGACGTGGGCCTGCTCGAAGGGGTGTTCCTGAAGCTCCGTCCCTACATCGCGAACCACATCCACTTCCAGCTCTTCGGCGGGGCGGGCGAGTGTCCGCGTTGCGGCTCGAAGCACGTCCAGGCGCGCGGTCTGCACCGGGCCACGACGCAGGTCTATCGGCGGTTCCAGTGCCAGGGGTGCGGCGGTTGGTTCCGCCGGAAGCAGGGCGAGAAGGCCGTAGCGGCGAAGGTTCACACGCGCGTTCTGTAAGCCGGGGGAGGGTGAGATGGACGCTGCGCTCGCATGGATTGGGCAGATAGCGGAGTTTGTCGGACGGTTCTTCCCGCGCATCATGATTATCGACCCGCGGTTTGCTGCCGTGAAGTTCGTGCGGGGCGGCAAAGTGAAGGTTTGTCCGCCGGGCGGCCTTTACTTCTACTGGCCGCTCACAACGACTGTCGACACGTATGTCGTCGTGCGGCAGGTCGATAACCTGAAAACGCAAACGTTCGTCACTCGCGACGACCGGGTGATCAGCGTCGGCGGGATGATCGTCTACAGCGTGCATAACATCGAATGGGTGCTCACGCGCGTGCATGATCTGGAGCGGACGATCAACGACATATCCCTAACGTGCATTCACGACGTGTGCTGCAAGATGGATTGGGAGACGTTGAAGCGGGAACAGCGCGAGGGAACACTCGATACGAAGATGAAAAATTCGGTGAAGGCGGATCTGCACAACTACGGCGTGCTCGTGGAGAAGGTCATGCTGACCGATCTGGCGCCGTGCAGGGTGTTGAAGGTTGTGCAGAGTGTGTCTAATGACGGGGATGGAAAAGCATTCTAGGAGGGCGAATGGCAGAGAGCGATATCGCGATGACGTGGGAACCCCTCAACACGATCAAGGATTCTGGCGAGCGCGTAACCTACGCGAGTGGTTCGATGCGCGACCCGTCCACCGGCAAAATCAAGTGGTCCCGCATCACGTTCGGCCCGATGATGCGCCGCTGGGCGCAGCACCTGACAACGGCGGAAGGGAAGTATCCGGACCCGAAGCCGGGGTTGCCGAACTTCATGCTGATTGAGACGGAGGAAGAGCTGATCCGCTACAAGGAATCGGCGTTCCGGCACTTCATGAGCTGGTTCAACGACGAGACAGACGAGGATCACGCGAGCGCCGTGTTTTTCAACATCAACGGCGTGGAGATCATCAAGGACAAACAGAGGGCCAAATGATTATAGGCTGCGATATCGACGGCGTCTTAGCAGACTTCAACACGTCGTTCATCCAGCGCGTCATCAATGTCACAGGCCGCGACCTGTTTCCCGTTCGCCCCTTTGACATCCCCTGCTGGAACTACCCGCAACACTACGGCTACAGTGAGGCCGAAGTGTCAAGCGTGTGGGAGAGCATCAAGGCAGACGGGATGTTTTGGGAACAGCTACCAGCGTATGAAGGAACCGCAGCCGCCATTCAAACACTGGAAGAGCGGCGCCGCGTTCACGGCGATGACATTTACTTCGTGACCGCTCGTCCGGGCATCGCCGCTAAGGGACAAACAGAACGGTGGCTGATGAGCCACGGGGTTTATCACCCCACAGTGATCATCTCTAACCAGAAGGGCAACGTCTGCGAGGCATTGAAAATCGAGGCCTACATAGACGACAGGTGGGAGAATGCACTGGACGTGGCGATCAAACCCGCACCATATAGCCCGCCCTGTCTCCAACAACCGGTGTGGGCATCCAGTAGCACTAAGTCGTATCTGATGGTTCGCCCGTGGAACAAGGGTAATGACTCCGGGAGATACGGCATTACTGAAATCGTTTCAGTGGCGGACGCATTCACGAGATATTCTGCCGGCCGCGACTTCGGCGACGAGAATCCCTCCTAAAACCCCTCCCGGTCCCTGTCTCCGGATGTTACACTGGAGATAGGGACCAACGTTCGTTTCTCATAGGGGATTTGCCCGTGATTCAACACCTTCTCGCCGCCATCCTGGCCGCTGTTGTGGCCGCTAATCCGTATCTGAATGTGCCCGTCAATTCGATCCAGCCGTTGCAGGTTGCGGTTGTTGACGGCCCGGATGCGACCATCTGCACCGCGTTCTCGATTAACGAGAAAACGCGCATGTGGGGGACGGCAGCGCATTGTGTGTTGCAGCAGGATGACGAGGGGCAGATTCACGCCCGGCAGACCCGCATGGGCGGCAAGCCGACCGTGCTCATGTTTGCGAATGCGGCGCTCGACGTAGCGGTGATCCAGGCCGAGGTTAGCGCACCGGCTATCCCGCTCGCCAAACGGCCGGCTGTCGGTGACGTCGTGCGGGTGTATGGGTATCTGTGGGGGAGCTACTCGCCCACGATCTTCAAGGGCGAGATTTCGAACCTGAATGCCGACTCGGGCGACGGCCGCTACATGCTGTTCGATATGAGTGTGGGGGGTGGACACTCGGGCTCGCCGATTCTCGATATCAACGGTGCCGTCGTGTCCGTCATGCAGATTAGTGCGCGGGGCGGGTTCTCGGGCGGGGCGCTCTACGGCTACCTCGACGAACTGCTTCCCTACTGGCAGAACTAAGGTTCGATCCCGACAACCTTCACGGTCAGCTCAGGTGTTCGATACGTGTCGCTCACGGCGAACACCTGATACTCCCCACCAGCGCGCAGCACGAAGTCCACAACGGCCGTAACCCCTCGCGGCGTGAAGCACGAGCGGAAGTATTCCGGGCCATCCACCACAACGCATACCTCGCGCTGATTCGTGTCGGCGCGGATCTTCGTGCGGAGCGTCATTGGTGCCATGCCGACCGAGGTATGGAGCGTCAGGACGAGCGGTGCGACGGCAGCGAGTAGCGCGAACATTAGCCCTCCCTCTCGGTCTCGCCCGGGCACGTCACCTTGTTGAACGAGCGCGTCGGCTTGATGACGGTGGCTTCCTCGATCCACGCGAGAGCGCAACCCAGCTCCACGAGCTTTTTCTCGTCCAACGTCGAGCGGGTCGGCGTAACGTGCGTAATTTTGAAGCCTTCCAGTTCGAGGCTCGTCACCCCGGTGCTCTCGCGCAAGTCGCCGATGACGGCCTTGTGCGCATCCATCGCGGCCTCGATACGCTCTTTCTCGGCCTTCAGCTCCTGATACGCCTGCAGCTCGGTGAGTAGCCGGCGTCGGATGGCCGGCTTGAGCGTGATTTCGGTCGTGGTCGTGGTGAGCGCTTTGGTCGTGGTTGATAGCTTCATTCAGCTCTCCCTTTACTTTCGATAACGTCGCGTTGTGAAACCCTCGACTGCGATTGGCATTCCCTCAGCCCAATCCGGGACTTCCGCTACGAGCGCTTCGAACTCCTTGATGCCCCCGTGGGCGGACTCGGCGACTAGCTCATCGTGGACGGTGAGCACGACGTCGTAGCCGGCTGACTCACACCGTTGCATAGCCGCTGCCATGATGTCCCTAGCTATCGCCTGCACAATGTTCTCAACTA
>ERZ1292644.1369-Hain-H14-01um-R2-1369-length-12809-cov-5_pt1 | contig 12809 bp, 15 predicted proteins | sample MGYA00564402_ERZ1292644 | MGnify/ENA primary metagenome ERZ1292644 (study PRJEB36523, sample SAMEA6512644) | groundwater metagenome | collected 2019-01-09 | study: AquaDiva: Metagenomics assemblies of 32 groundwater samples | reverse complement strand
CGCCGCACGAGATTTTGCCATGACCTCGGTGTCAGCATACAGCGTGCCGCACCACCGTGCGCGAGTGACACTTTTTGTCACTTGACAAGTTTTGTCGCCCGCGCGCATCATCAGTGCCGTGGATGCGGACGCGCAAGCACAGCAGCTCATCTACGACGCCTCTCTCAGCCACCGCCACGCGCCCCAAGGCCCGCGCCACGCCGCAGACGCGACCACTGGCAGCTATGTAAAAATTACACCCCCAGACAGTGTAAAAATTACACACCGAGTGACAGCAGCCTACCCGATCACCTCGGCTGCGGGTAGGACGCAGTGCTGCGCGCACAGCAAGCGGACGCACCTCCGCTGCGGCGCGAGGGCTATCCCGGGCGGTACCGTCTGCCAGTGGCACGGCGGCGCGGCACCACAGGTCATCGCCAGCGCGAGAGAGCGCCTGCGGGCTCTGGCACCGGTGGCCGTGCAGACGCTCGACACGCTCATGGCCAGGCCGGAGTATCCCACCACCCAGCTTGGCGCGGCGCGCACGGTCATCGAGTACGCGGAGGGCCGACCCACGGAGCATATCGAGGTCACGGCGACGCGGCCGGATCTGAGCCGGCTGAGTGAGGCGGACTTGGCGGCGCTGGCGACGCTGCTCCAGCGGGCGATGCCGGCGGTCAACGAAAAGTCTAAGGAAAATGGGGAGTAGCCACCGCGTGGGACCGGCCCGTCCTGTAGTGCCTGCGATCATGACGTCACCCTGGGGATTCACCGCGCGACGGGACGTCATCGATGTCGTGCAGCGGTTCATGGCTCACTGGCCCGCGAGCCGGCTGACCACCGACGAGGCGATGTACCTGCTGGCGCACGTGGCCGAGGTGTACGCGGCACTCGCCTATCTGGAGGATGAGTCGATCCCGCGGTAGCGAAGCCTGCCGAACCACAACTGCCGCTGGCGACATAAGGGCGCTTATGCGACGTGACACAAGTTGTCAGCCTCATGGATTCAACGAGTTACGGGCAGACTTTCGCCTTCGCCCCGGGCGAAAGTGAGGGGGCGAAAGTGCCCCTTCGCTTTCGGTGAGAAAGGATCAATTGATCCTTTCGTTCCGGCAATTGACGCCTGTGTCGAAGACGTCCTGCTGAAATGGCGATGACCGTCCCCGAGAGCGCCACTGGTCTCCTTGGGTCTCTCACGCTCGCCGATGTCGTGGCCGAGCAGGCCCGGCGGGCGTGGCGGTCGGACCCGGTGCGCTACGTCCGGGAGGCGTTCGGCGCCGAGCCTGATGCGTGGCAGGCCGAGGCGCTCATGGCCAGCGAGCGCACGAATCGGCTCTGTCTGCGGGCGTGCAAAGGCCCGGGCAAGACTGCCGTGCTGGCCTGGCTCATCTGGCATTTTCTCGATACCCGTCCGCACCCGCGCATCGTGGCGACCTCCGTGACCGAGGAAAACCTCAGGGGAAATCTCTGGCGTGAGCTGGCGAAATGGCAGCGCACGAGCCCGAGGCTCCGCGAGCAATACGAGTGGACGGCGACCCGCATCACCAGGCGCGGGGAAAAGGCGACCTGGTCGGCCGAGGCGCGGAGCTGGTCCCGGTCGGCGGACACGACGCAGCAGGCCGATACGCTCGCGGGCGTGCATGAGGATCACTGTCTGTTCGTGCTCGACGAGAGCGGTGGCATTCCGCAGGCGGTCATGGCGACGGCCGAGGCGGCCCTGGCGACAGGCGGGGACACCAAGATCGTGCAGGCCGGCAACCCGACGACGCTCGATGGACCCCTTTACCGGGCGTGCGTCACGGATCGGGCGCTCTGGACGGTCATCGAGATCACGGGGGACCCGGACGATCCGCAGCGGTCGCCACGGATCGACCTCGACTGGGCGCGGCAGCAGATCGCGACGTACGGGCGCGACAATCCCTGGGTCATGGTCAATGTGCTTGGGGCCTTCCCGCCCTCCAGTCTCAACGCGCTGCTCGGGCCGGAGGAGGTCGAGGCGGCCATGCGGCGGTCGTGGCCAGAGGACACGTACCGCTGGGCGCAGATGCGGCTCGGGGTGGACGTGGCCCGGTATGGGGACGACCGGACGGTGCTCTTCCCGCGGCAAGGCCGGCGGGCGTTCCTGCCGATCGTGATGCGGCACGCGAAAGACAGCGCGGTCTCGACCGAGATTGCGACGGCGGTGCTCCGCGCGCAACAGGAACACGGGGCGGGGCCTATCATCATGGATGCGACCGGGGGCTGGGCGGCTGGGGCGAGCGATGTGCTGAAGGCGTCCCGCGCGCGGCCCGTCGAAGTGCAATTCCATGCTCCGGCGGGCAATCCGAAGTACCGGAATCGACGCGCGGAGCTGTGGTTTGGCATGGCCGAATGGGTCAAGGGTGGGGGCTGGCTCCCACAGATACCCGAACTGGTCGGGGAGTTGACGACGCCGACGTATCTGTTTGGCGGGGACGGGAAATTCTTGCTCGAACCCAAGGATCAGGTCAAAGCGCGGCTCGGGCGGTCGCCGGATCTGGCGGACGCCCTCGCCTTGACCTTTGGCGTGCCGGAGGTGGCGCGGGCGGCGGTGATGCCGACTGTCGCGTATCGGCCGGTGTCGCCGTGGAGCGGGTGATGCCGGCGCGGTCGACGGCGCAACGTCGGGCGGCGGCCATCGCGCGCCAGCATCCCGGGCAGCTTCAGGCGCGTAATCGGGGGTTGCTCGAGCTGTCCGTGGGGGAGCTGGCGACGCTGGCGCACACGGCTGAGCGTGGGCTGCCACATCGCACGGCACGGAGGAGGAAAACGCGATGATCAATCCGCAGAGCGAGGTGTACGATGACGCGGCGACGGTGACGCCGTCCGATACGGTCAATCAGGGGTGGACCTTCGATGCGATCGCCGTGGGGGGGGCGGGCAATGTCGCCGTGGTCTTCGCCTCGGGCGAGGCGGTGACGCTGACGGGGCTGCTCGCCGGGACGGTGTACCGGGTGCGCGGGACGCGCATCAATAGCACCAATACGACCGCGACGAGTCTGGTGGCGCTGCGGTATCGCTGATGGTCCCCATCCCGACGAATGGCGGGCGCGTGGATGGTGGGCTGGCGCAACGGGCGAGCGGGCTCTACGTGCCGGCGGCGACGATCCAGAAGACGCTCCCTGAGCAGGACTTTCGACGCATGAAACGCTTAATGGGGCTGTCGCGGTCACACGGGATGGAGGCGCGGTACTTCTGTCGGGAGTGCCGGCAGCCGGTCGCCCTCGATCAGGAGGATCGCTTGATCCAGGGCTCGGACCGGCGGGCGCCCGGCGGGCGGTTTGTGCTGGAGTGCGGCTGTACGACGTGGAGGGTGCGATGAGTCTGCTGACCGACAGTCGGCTCGAAGAAATTCGCGAACGTCGCACGCAGGCGGAGGCGGAGTGGGGGCCGATTCTCGAGGAAGCGCGGAAAGATCGGCTCTGTGTGGCCGGGAAACCCTGGCTGGCGCTGGACCCGAAGGGCCTGCAGAAGCGGCAGGACGCGCAGCGGCCCGCCCTCGCCCTCGATGAGCTCGGTCAGTACATCAATCAAACCGTGAACGACGTGCGGGCGAACCCGCGGGGGATTCGCTACGCCCCCACCGGGAACGGGGCCAACGACAAGGGCGCGGAGTTTTACCAGAACCACACCCGGGAAATCGAGTATCGGTCCCATGCGCGGATTGCCTACAGTACGGCGTTTGAACAGGCGGTCACTTCCGGGATTGGGTGGCTCCGGGTCACGACCAAGCGGGCGCACGCCCGCACCTTCGATCAAGACCTCTGGATCGAACCGATCATGAACGCCGATCAGGTCTTGCCGTCACCGGGCTTTGTCTGGCCGGACGCCCGCGATCTGAAATACCTGTTTTATATCGAGCCGTGGACGGACGCGGATTTTGTCAGAGCGTTTCCGCACGCCGAGGTAAAAAGTTTCACGCCGGAATGGCGGACGCTGGCGACGCCGTGGGTCCAGCCGGGCGTGGTACAGGTGGCCGAGTACTGGGCGATTGAACCCGTGACCAAACGGCTGGTGGCCTTCCGCGTGCCGGGCGCGCAAGAGATTCTGACCGCGCTCCTCGAGGATCTCCCGGACGGCACACTGCCGGAGGGCGTCGAGAATCTCCGCGAAGAAACGATCGAGGATACGACCGTCTATGCCTGCCTGACGAACGGCATCGAAATCCTGCGCAAAAATGAGTGGCTCGGGAAATATCTGCCGTTCGTCTCGTGCATGGGGAAAGTGCTGTATACCCAGTCGGCGGAGTCGGCGCGGCAGATCCTCAGCCTCACGCGGCTGGCTCGCGATCCCTACATGTTGTACTGCTACATTCGGACCTGCCAAGCGGAAGCCATTGGTGGCGTGCCGCGGACGCAGTGGGTGGGGTATCAAGGGCAATTTGCCCACCCCGATCGCTGGGAAGAGGCGAACTTCCGGCCCATCGCCTTCACCGAGGCGCTGGAACGGACGGCGTTGACCCCGCCGAACGTGGTCTTACCGCTCCCGCAGCGTCAGCCGTGGGACCCGCCGATTCATAACTTGGAAGTCGCGGCCGAAGCGGCGCGCCGTGCGATTCAGGCGGCCATGGGCATTACGCCGCTCCCGACACCGATGCAGCGGGACAGCCAGAAATCCGGGGTGGCGCTGCAGCGCATGGAGGCCGCCCAGCAACGCGGCAGTTTCCACTTGGTCGATCACTACGAGTTGATGATCGAGCGTACCGGGATCATTCTCGAAGACTTGATGGACAAAACACTGGACACGCCGCGGCAGGTGCCGGTGCGTCAGCCGGACGACTCGGCGGCGGTCGTCTGGATTAACCACCCGACCGATCCCGACTCCATTACGACGAAAGGGAGCTACCGCGTGACGGTGAGCGCGGGGCCGTCCACAGACAGCCAGCGCGAGGAAGGGGCCGCGTTTGTCGCGGAAATGGTGCGCAACTTGGCCACGGTGGCGCAACTCGCCGGCCCGATGGTGGCGGTGCAAGTGCTGGCCAAATCGATTCAACTCAAGCAGCTCGGGCCGATTGGGGATGAGATCGTGGACTTGCTCGCCCCGAAACCGGTGGGCGAGGACGGGAAGCCCCTGTCGCCGGAGGTCGCACGGTTGATGGGCGAGAACCAACAACTGAAGCAGCTCTTACAGCAGGCGGCGCAGGAGAAACAAGGGAAGGTCGTCGAGCAACAGGGGAAATTCGCGATCGTGCAGCACCAGGAAGCCGCAGACACCCAGCGGGCTGAGGCGAAAAACGCGCTGGATTTCGCCATCGCGCGGATGGAGGATCGCATCGCGCGGATGGAGCTGGTCCTCGCGGCGCACGAGGGCGGAGCCGCGCGCCGACAGGGATAAGCCATGGCCGTCTTTCTGTTGCAAATTGTCGAGAGTCACGACCCGTATCGGGTCGCGCGTCTGCCGGGGGGCGGGGCAGTCGCGGCGAGCGTGAGTCGTCCGGTGATCCTCAATGATTAGCCAGGCCGGTCCGCAGGCGTCGAGGGGTTCCCAGCGGTCCGCCCCCCCACGCGGCCGGCCCCCGAAAGCGCCCCATGAGCGGCTGTCGGTGTCGCTGAGCATCCGCGTCACCCCGGCGCAAGCCGACGCCGCCTATCGCTACGCCATGCACCACGGCGAACCCCTCGATGGCGTCTTTCGCCGCATCCTCGTGCGCCTCCTCTCCCACGGGCATTTCCTGTAGCCCGAAAACTCGCGGCCGGCGGATCGTTCGCCATCCTACGCAGGATGGAGACGCCACCCGCCGCAGTCACCGTACCGCCCGAAACGCCACCCGCGATCGCCGCGACCGCCGCGGCCGTTCAAAGCGGCAAGACCGCTGACTATCGACTGGCGCGCCGCGCCGAACGGATAGGCACCCCGCTCACTCCCGTGCCCGTCACCGCGACGACACCCGAGGGTGAGCCCGCCGGTGCCGAACCCGCCACGTCGACGCGTCGTCAGCGGGACGAGGCGTATATCGGGACCCGGATTCGGGAGGGGGTCGAACAGGGCACGACGGAGTTGCGGGCCGAGATCGACCGCCTGAAACAGCAGGTGGCGGCGCACGCCCCCCCCGTCGTCGAGCGCGAGCCTCCCAAAGCCTACGACGGCCTCGATCCGAGCGATCCCAAACCCCGCCAGGACGAGTTCGAGGACTTCAGCCTGTTCCTCGATGCGCGCGAGGCGTGGAACGAGCGACGGATCGACCGCAAGACGACGATGGCCGCCGAGCAGCGGCGCCTCACGCGTGCACACGAGACCCTGACGGCCGCGCAACAGGCGCGCGTCCAGACGTTCGCCGATCAGCTCAGCAAGGCCAGCGCGGCCGATCCCACCTTTACCGACGCGCTGACGCCCGAGGTCCGGGCGTTGCGCCCGTTTGCGGCCTTGCAGCCCGGAGAACCCGGCGGCCCCGCCAATGTCGTGGCCGAGCAAGTGTTTGATTCCCCCATCGCCCCGCAGGTGCTCCGGCACTTCTCCGAGCATCCCGAGGCGCTCGCGCGGCTCATCACGATGCCGCCAGAGATTCAGGCGATGCCAGCGGCGGTGCAGGTGTCGCGACAACTCCAGTGGATCGTCAAAGAGTTCGGGAAGCTCGAAGCGGCGCTGAGCGCGCCGGCGACGACGGCCACACCGCTCCCCACAACCCTGACACACGCGCCGCCTCCCGCCCAGACCCTCGGCTCACGGCCGGCCCCGCCGGTCGATCCGAAGGCCGCGGCGGTGAAAAGCGGCAATACCGCGGCCTATCGCGCGATTCGGCGCCAAGAGCGCGCCGCGCAGCTGATACGCCGCTAGGAGTGATGGTGTTCGTTCGCGCGCGATCGGCCTGCTCGAATCCGCCAAATGGTGACGGGCGAGACGCCGTACTGCGTCGCCAGTGCGGCGATGCGGCCGAATCCGCCTGGTGCGGATCGGATCGCACGCACATCGGCCGCGGCGAGCTTCGCGACTGGAGTTTTCGGCATCGATTCTACGTGGCCCCAGCTCTCGCCAGTGCGGACAGCGCGGATCGCATGGCGGGAGACACCGTACTGCGCAGCGAGCGCATCCCAGTTGACCTCGGATCGCGGAATGACGCGAATGGCGCGCACGTGTTCCTCGGTCAGCCGAGCGCGGCCGTTCCGAGATCCGCGCGTCCCGAGTTTTGGCAAACCAAGGTGTTCTTCGGCCGGCATGTACTGCAGGTTGTCTGCGGCATTGTCGGTGTGATCTCCGTTTTTGTGATGAATGTGATGTCCCGTAGGGCGTGGTCCCAGGAACACCGTCGCGACGAGCCAATGGACCCAATGGCTCGATCTGCGACTGGGTTTCGAGATCGTGTAGCCCAGATAGCCGTTTCGCTTTGGAGTGGGCCGAACAATCTGTTCGTCGCGGCGGATGCGACCAAGATTGCTCACCGAATAGAAGCGTTCAAAGCCAGGAACCGGGCGCCATTCTTCATCTGTCATGTAACCATTCTAACACACTTTTAGGGTCAGGAGGGCTATTCAAACGCCCAATGCTTTCGCGACCACCGACTGGGTAATGCAGGAGACGCTCGATCTCCTGATCAACAAGTTGGCGATCGGGGCCATGTTCAATACGGAAGTGCAGCGGGAGTTCGAGCGCGACTTCGCCCCCGGCGAAACGGTGCGCGTGAAGTTCCCGCAGGAATACCTCATCCGTGACGGCCTCTCGTTCAATGCCCAGAATCTCAACCGACGCACGACGACCGTGGCGTGCGACCAAATTTTCGGCGTGCATTTCCAGTGGGATGCCTACGAAAAGGCGGTCAGTCTCGAGCGCGGGGAGGCGATTCTCTCGAAGGAGTACATCGAGCCGGCGGCGGCGCAGATGGCGCAGGAAATCGAATCGCGCTGCGCCAGCTGGGCGACGCTCCACACCTCGAATATCGTGGGCGACAGCACGAACCCCACGAGTTTCGATGTCTCGTCGGCGGCCGCGCGGCAGCGGCTCGTCGAACTCGGCTGTCCGATGATGGGCAAGGAGCGCGGGATCTTTGTCCCGCCCGTGGTGATGCGGGCGCTCAAAAACGCCGCGATCGGCTACTTCCAACCGGTCACGGATCTGACGAAACAGTGGCGCCAGGGCATTGTCGGCAGTGGGGATAATTTCGACTGGTACGAGTCGATGTCGCTCTACAGCCACACGGCCGGCACCTGGGCGGCGGCCGTCACGGTCAATACCGCGCCGGCCAGCGGCGATGCCAGTCTTTCGCTCGTCACGACCTCTGGCGATACGTTCCACGAAGGGAATGTGTTCTCGATTGCCAACGTGCTGCCGGTCAATCCGAGGACGCGCCGCACGTTCGGGACGACCGCTCGGCAGTTCCGCGTCCGCACGCAGATCACGGCCAGCGGGGCCACGACGACCGTGAACATCTCCCCCACCATCTACGGACCCGGATCGGAATATCAGAACGTGAACGCATTACCGGTCGCCGGTGCGGCCGTGACGCTCATGCCGGGCGTCTCCTCGCCGAACGGCGATACGAGCGTGAACGGGCTGGCCATCGGGCCGGATGCCTTCGCGCTCGTGGGCGTGAAGTTCGATCAACCGCCGGAGGGCGGCAATATCGTCATTTCCAAACAACTCCGGGATGACGAGACCGGCCTCAACCTCGCGCTGCTCCGGTATTTCGACGGCGATGAACGGCAATGGCGAACCCGCCTCGATACGTGTATCGGGTTCGGGGATCTCTGGTCGGACCATAACGCGGTCCGGCTGCTCTTCGCATAAGGGAGGGACCGATCATGCAGCGATCAGTGTTCGTCCTGCTGACCATCCTGGCCCTGCTGCTGGGAGGGCCACGAGGCGCGCAGGCGCAGACCGATATCGTCACCACCACGATCACGGAAGCCGTGACCTCGACCGGGAACGTGTCGCTCGTCGTCAATAGCGCCACGGGCATCACGGCGGGGATCTGGCTGCTCGTGGATAACGAGCTGTTCCGGGTGCAGCAGTCGTACGTCAGCGGGACGACCCTGCCGGTCTTGCGCGGGCCGCGGCCGACCACGCACGGGGATAACTCAACGGTGTGGGTGTTTCCCATCGGCGCCATCGTGGATCGCGCGCCGCAAGGGTCCTGTACCCGGGGATCGGGGGAGGCGGCCTACACGCTCACGGTCGTGCGATCTACGGGCGCGATCGCGGCCTGCCGGCTCGCGGGGCAGTACGCCTCGGGGAGCAACGGCTGGGTCGTGACGGACATCTCTGGCGCGAACGGGGTCTCAAGTGGCGCCCCGCCAGAGACGCAGTAGTCGGTGCGCCCGATCGGCTGGGGACTGATCCTTGGCTGTGTGCTGCTGACCGCCCACCGCGCGACGGTGTGGCGGAGCGATGAGGCTCTCTGGACGGCGGCGGTGCGTGTCACCCCGGCCGCCCCGCGGCCGCTCATCAATCTCGCGGCGGCCTACGCCCGACAGGGGCGGTGGGCGGAGGCGCATCAGTGGTTGCATCGCGCCAGCGACACCCGGCGGCTGACCGCGTGGGATCGCCAGTGGGCGACGCGACTCCACGACTTTCTGTGCGTCACCGCTGGGTTCTGTTGTGCCTCCTCGGGCTGACGGGGCTCGCCTATACCCCCTCGCTCGGCGGGGACTACGTGTACGAAGACAGCCACGACGGCGCGCTCCCGGCCGATGACTGGTCCGGCTGGCCGGCCACGATCGGCTCGGTGCTGTCGGTGGCCCCGTCGTACAGCGGGACGATGGCGATCTATCGCGTGGTGGGACATCTGACGGCGATGTCTCCCCTCGCCCAACGGGGGATCTCGTTGAGTCTCCACCTCCTCAACGGGCTGCTGTTGTGGTGGATCGCGAGTCGGCTGTGGCCCCCGAGCGGGGCACTGCTCGCCGCCGGTCTCTTTCTGTTACATCCCATCCAGACCGAATCGGTCGCGTACATCGCCGCACGGTCAGAGCTCGTCATGGGTCTGGCGCTCCTGCTGGCGCTGCTCGTGGCGGAGCGCGGGTGGCCGATGCTCGCGTGGGTCTTCGCCGCCTCGGCCGTCGTGAGCAAACCGGCGGGCGGCCTCGTCCTGCTGCTCGTGCCGCTGTGGGCGTGGTGGCGCCGGCTTCCCACCTGGACTCCGACCACGTACGTGCTGTGGGGCGTCGCGTGCTGGACCCCGTTCCTCGTCGCCCTCGGGATCTGGCAGGCGCGACCGTTGGCGTGGGCGTCCCCGGAGATGCTGGGGGGCACCGTGGCCGCGTGGACACGGCTCCTCGCGCTGTGGGTCCTGCCGTGGGGACAGACGATCGATCATGACTGGGCGCGGGTGCCGCTGCGCGTTGGCGTCGGGGCGGGGCTCCTGTGGGCCGGGGGCCTGTGCTGGGCCGTGCGGCGCCGCGAGAGCTGGTGGGGGCTCGTCACGGCGTGGAGCGGCCTGCTGGTCCTGCCGCGCGCGATCTGGCAACTCGGCGAAGGGCTCCACGAGCACCATCTGTACGCCGCCACGATTCCGCTGAGTCTGGCCACCGGGGCGCTGTGGGCCGGGAGGCGCGTGTAAGGCGATGCCGGACATCGGGGCCATGGTCACCCAGGCATTCACCGAGATCCGCGTGGCGCGGGCCGGGGAGTCGCTCGAACCGGAGAACATGGCGCTCGGGATCTACCTGGTGAATCGTCTCCTGGATCAATGGAACGCCTCGGAGCGCGCGGTCTACAGTGAGGATTTCAACGACTACACGCTCACGGCCGCACTCTCGCCGCACACGATCGGGCCGTCTGGCACGTTCAACGTCACCATCCGCCCGCAGCGGATTCTCGCCGCGGCCATTAACGTGGGCAGCAACATCTTCACCCCGATAAATCTTCGGGATGCGGCGTGGTACGCGCGGCAGTCCGCGCCAGCTATCACGGAGTCGGTTCCGACCGACCTCTATTACATGCCCGATTGGCCGCTCGGCCGACTGTACTTCTACGGCGGCCCGTCGACGGCGTACACGGTGCGCCTCTGGACCGAAACGCTCCTGGCCGCCGTCGCGCAGGGCGATACCTTCGCGATGCCGCCGGGCTATCAAACCGCGATCGAACTCACGCTCGCGGAAGACCTCGCCCCGAGTTGCGGGCAATCGGTCGGCGCGGATCTGGCGCGCCGGGCACGGGAGGCGCGCGCCCTCATCTTTGGGCTGAACGACCCGCGCCCGCATCTGGTGACGGCCGACGCCGGGCTCACCACCGGCAGCGTCCAGGATATCGATTGGCGCTCACGGAGGCTCCGCTAGTGCCGCCATGGCCAGGGTTTGTCGGTGGAAGCTCGCCTGGCACCAGCCTGGTGCAAGATGCGGAGCGCACGATCAATTTGTCCGTCGAGCGCATGGAAGGCCGCGGCGGGAAGTCGGCCGCCGCGCTCTACCCGTCCCCTGGGTACACCACGTGGAGCACCGGCGTGACGGCCGTTGGCACACGGGGCCTACGCGTGGCGAATGCGCGGTTATTTGGCGTCATTGGCAACACGCTCTGGGAATTTCCCGCGACCGGCGTGGCCATCTCGCGCGGCACCGTGGCGCAAGACGGGAACCCGGCCCAATTCGCCTATAACGGTGTCGTCGCGAATCAACTCGGGATCTGCTCGGGCGGGGCGGTCTATAGCTTCGACCTGGGCACGAACGTCCTCACGGCGACCGCCCTCACGAGCGGCTATACCCATCTCGGCTACGCGCACGGGTACGGCGTGGCGTTCAATCCGACAACGGGGCGCGCGCAACTGTCCGCCCTGAACGATTTGTCCACCTTTGGCTTAGTGACGTTTCTGCAGCGCAGTCGATTTTCCGATCCGTGGCAGGCGATGTTTGTGGACGAAAATAGCTTGATCTGGCTCTTGGGCTCGGAGTCCTTCGAGGTGTGGTACGACACGGGGCAAGGCACGCAGCCGTTTGCCCCGCTGGATGGCGTGAGCGGCCTGTTTGGGATTGCTGCGCCCTTTGCCTACGCCATCACGCCGTACGGGAATGCCTGGCTCTCCGTGGGCCTGGCGGGGCCTCGTGTCGTGATCAGCAGTGGCGGGAAGCCCACCACGATCAGTACGTACGCGATCAATACGGAACTGGCCAGGTTTCGGCGAACCACGACCATCGGGAACGCCGAGGCGCTCGTGATGGGGGATGCCGGCCATACGCTGCTGGCGTTCGCGTTTCCCTCTGTCGTGGGGACCGATATCGACACCCCTACCCTGGTCTTCGATCTCGAGGGCCAGGGTTGGACACACCGAGGCGAGTGGAATACCGGCACCGCGCAGTACGACCTGTGGGCGCCGCGCGCCGTCGCGGATTTCAACCGGTGGGTCGTCGTAGGGGATCGGTCCACGGGCACGATCTGGCGCCTTGATCCCACCGTCTCGACCGACCGGGCCGGCAACGGCATCCGCCGCCTCCGGCAATCGCCAGGGCTGACCGATGAGCACAAGCGTCACCCCGTCGATCACATCGAACTGTTGATGGATGTCGGCCTCGGCACCCAGAGCGGGCAAGGCGCGGACCCCCAGGTCATCCTCCAGCTGTCCGATGACGGCGGCGTCACGTTTGGGACCCAGCGGCAGGCGGCGATGGGGCGCGTGGGCCAGTACCGGCGGCGTGTGGTGTGGACGCGGCTGGGGGCGCCGCCCGACATGGTCGCGCGGATCATTGTGTCCGATCCGGTCCCGGTACGGATCATCGATGCGTACATCAACAACCTGGAGCGGGTGGCGTGAATGCCGCAGACGCTCGGCCCGCTGCCGTCTGGGGTGTCGATCACCGACCAGCCCGGGACCCCGACTACGTTTTTCCGGCTGCTGTGGCAGACCCTTCGGGATGCGATGACCCGGACGCCCACCGAGGCGCGGATCACCG
>ERZ1292644.1180-Hain-H14-01um-R2-1180-length-14100-cov-9_pt1 | contig 12819 bp, 18 predicted proteins | sample MGYA00564402_ERZ1292644 | MGnify/ENA primary metagenome ERZ1292644 (study PRJEB36523, sample SAMEA6512644) | groundwater metagenome | collected 2019-01-09 | study: AquaDiva: Metagenomics assemblies of 32 groundwater samples | reverse complement strand
CATCACCAGGCAATGGCTCATCTGTTTTTAATTCATTTGTATAGGTTGTAACCATATATTATAAAAATTGATCACGTTTTATCAGCTCGTCATTCATAGCTCCCCTTAATACATCAATCCTTTCAAACATGCCTCTATTTTTTGTTTGATAAGCGTATTGTTCGTCTTTGATCCTTTTCCATACTCCTTCTAATCTTTCCATTGCTGATTTGTGATATAGCAAAGCTTCATTAGTTTTCTTTTCTCTTATCATTGCGTAGCTTATAACCTCGTCAATTATAGCTTGATTACCTTCTTCTTCTCGTCCAGAAAATACAGTTTCTGCACTGCTTGGAGGAGAACTTCCTTCAATTGGAGCAGGTACATATTGTCCCCAAAGTGTTGTCGTTCCTGATAAATCTACATTCGGATTGATATAATATTCATTAGCATAATCTGAAAACACTCTATCAGTGCCAGAGCCATTATCCTCTCTGTAAATTTGATAGTCTTCAAAGTTAAGTTTCTGTAATCTGTTTGGTGTGTCGTCTGAACCAATTTGAAGTAAGCGAATTGAATCTGATCGCCAGCCTTCTGGATATAGTTTAGCTTCTGGAGCTGTCGCATAAGTTGTAGTTACTTTGCCCTCAGTAAATGGCCAACGTTTATATGCCGTTGTCCAACGATAAGACTGATTGACCCATGCTTCTAAAATTGAATCAGTGTAAAAAGCGACTGTTGTATCAGTTCCTAACCTAACCGTTATTTCTCTAACTAAATCTGACATTGTCATAAAATTTAAAATTCGTTATTTTGATTACTTAAATAAGTTGTAATTGATAATATTTCTGGTGTTAAATTTTCACTTGGATTTAATTCAACTCCTACTTCGTATACTTCCGCTGGTCTGTTTATTGAAAACAATACTGCTGTTGTTGAAGAAGTTGAAAATGTTGTTGTTCTATCTGCTAGCACCGCATACTTCCACGAAACATCTTTGTCTAATTTAAACTTTGCTGATACAGAAGTTCCTACTGGTAGTGGAGCCATTGTTAATTTAATTGTATCAAACTTCTTTTCAAGATATGGTTTCCCTCCGTCAAATTCAAGCCCTTCATACACCGCCACAGCTTTTGTGGTATCACTTAACTGATCAACACCATAAGAATTATCACTATTTATTTCATTACTTCCCCAAGAAGCAATCAATGTCCCCGCAAGCACTGCTATTGCGCTTATTGTTGATATTGTACTTCCTGAAGCTGTGCCTGATAAACGATATTCATAATTTAAAGCATGTGAGCGATTTTTCTTTCTTCTGCCAAAGCTCCATATCCCAGGATAATCTCCTCCATAAAATCCAAACATTGCTAAGTCGTTTTCAATTGTAACTCCATTCGGATTAACTTTGCCCCCACCAGGAATTGAGTTTAATGGCACGACATTTGTAAAGTCTGAAAAGAAAAGTTCACCATCTTCACCACCTTGCATAAGTAAAAGCTCTGTTGCAATTAAAGCATTTATTCCTTTTACAGGAATTTTTGTTTTCTGTACCCAATTTACTGCTACTGGTGTCCAGCTCCATAATTGTCCTTCTTCTGAATCATTGTTCTTCCCAGAACCTAAAATAATTGAGTCGTTTCTTTCTTCTAAACAAGCAAGCACATTTCCAGGTCTAACATTCATTGCTTGTGGTTGCCAGTTTCCGTCAAAATCTTGTTCCGCTAAGCTTTGTCTGTTTGTTATAAATAAAGAACCATCCGCTTGTTTCATTGAATGCCAATCAGTAAGTCTAACGAATTCTGTCTTATACTCCTGCACTGCGTCAGTCCAACGCATTGTAGCTGTGTCTGGTGCGGCATTGACTCCCGGAAATGCTTTTCTAGCAATAGCTGTTGCAGTAGCCCAATAAAGATAGTTATTACCATTCGTATCCTCCCATTCAGCGGCTCCGTTTATCTTTCCGTTCTCGTCATTGTAAACAAAAGTCCAGTTACCCTCTCCTGTTCTACACCATATACTTCCTCTATCTGAAAAAGCATAAGTTGATCCATCAGAAGCTGGCACAAAAACATTAATCAATCCAGTCATTATCGTCCCGCCATAAACACCTAACCCACGAGTTTCGTCTAGCACTGTAGCCATTGCTTGTTTACAGGAAAGTGTATCGTCGCGTTTATGAATATCTAAAGCATGCCCGAATTTGTAACTTCCAGCTATCCCTTTATCTGATTCATCACTAAAACCACCACGGAAACTTTTAATGGTATACGGAATCATATTTTATAGTCATTGTGTTTTTCCTAGAATTACAGGATTGGCACAATGGCTGGATATTTTCTATATAATTCGACCCACCTTTAGATAATGCAATTATATGATCTTCGGTAAGAAAAATATCAGAAGCTTTAAAATTACAATTTCTAGAACAAAATTTTCTTTCAGATTTTGAAGGATATAAATTAAACTCAGTATTACATTTTAAACAATTTTTAGTAATCATAGCGATGATAGTCGGGTTTCCAGTATTTTCCGCGACTGTAATAGAGGTCTCCTTTTGATAATGCTACCTTCTTTTGGTCAATGTTTGATAAAAAGTGTTGTGCTCTAAATCTGTAAGCGTCGTCTTCCTGTAAAAAGAATATTATAACTTTCTTTATAAGTCTGATTCTGCCTTTCATATCTTCTACTACTTCCATTTCCATAAGTTCGTCAAACATTCTTGCCATTTCTCGTATTGCCGGAGCACACCTTTCGTCTGGCAGTATGTCCGGACTCATTTCTTTCATCATTTCTTCAATTTGAGCAAACACTTGATTGAATACTGTGTCTTTTATAGTCTTTTTAAGTTTAGCTAATGGCCCTGTAAGCACATGGCCACGTGGAAATCCAGCAAACGGGTATTTTTCACCTTTTATTTCCATTTGAAGACTTCCGTCTTCTGCATTCATAAGTCTTGCTCTGGCAAATTCTGCTGTTTTATAGTAATGAACGCTTTCTGGTGGCTTAATTTTATAATATCTGTTGAAAAAGAACTTAACTAACTTTTTTATAATCCATTTCATGTGTATTTTGTGTTCATTCCCTCGCATTGCTTGGGTATATTCTGCGAAGTTTATACCCAAGCGAACGAACAATTTAATTGTTAATAACTATTCTATTAGAAAGAACAGAATAGAGTTGCGCCAGCCTTGCGTCTAGAAGCAGGAACTAATGCACCGAATAAGTGCAAGCCCTGATATTTCTTAGCAAATTGGTTTTCAGCATCCACGATTCGTGATTCAGCCCATTTGTAAGCAAATGTGCAGAAAGAAATGTGGTTAGCTAATACCATATAGCCAGATTCTTCTGAAGCAAAAGCGGTTGAAGCACCAACACCGGTAGCAAGTCTGTGACCTGCGCGTGTTGAAACTCGTGAACCAGCCGCCATGTGGATATCAAATCCAGCAACACGACCTACCTTTCCGTTAAGAACAACACCCTCATAAGCCATAGAAATTGCAGGTTGCAATTCTGAAGCTTGTTTAAGCATTTGAATCATAACAGGAGGGCAAGTGATATGCCTATCTGTGTCAGGAACTTCGTTTTTATCAAGACCTGTGCCTAACTGTGTAATCGCTTCGTAAACGTTAGAAGCAGTTATAGCAGTAGCCCCAGCAGCTTGAAATTCGTAGCCCCAACCAGAGTTAGCACCTGCGCCTGTAACAACAGCCGTTGGTTTGCCATCTCCGTTTTGTGCATATGTTGCCTCATCGTCTCCTGAACCACCATAAAGATTTCTCAAAATATCTCCGTTTGGAATATCAATAGCTGATGTAGCACCATCCCAGTTTTGAATTGTTGCTGTAAACGAATCCGTAACAGCAGTAATTCTGTACCAAGCAGTAGCCCAAGTTCTACCAGAAGTTAATCTAATAGGCTTGTTAATATCATTCGCAGTAAAACCAGAGAAGTAAAGTCGTGCATCTTCAATGTTTTCAGTAGCGTGAGTAATAGTTCCGTTAGTGTCGTTAGCTGAAGTTGAATCACCTTGAATTGTCAAAGTTCCACCAGCAGCTGTTGTAGCAATAGAGGCTTGTGTGCCATCAGTTGCGCCACCACCAGCAACGCGGAGGTTAATACCTACCCAGTTACCTGCCTTTGCAAATTGAGCGTTCTCAAGAACATAGCTATCAATGCTCCTTTCAAGAGTCTTGTTAGCATTTTCTACGAGTGCGTTATCAGCATCGTCAACGTAAGTAAATAGGTCTTCTAATTTATCAATGTCAAAAGAGTATGATTTCCTCTTTTCAACAACTAAAGATTCTTCGGTGTCAACAAATCTCTGCACTGCCATATCTGTTCCAACAACATAGTCTTCAAGTGTTGTATCAGATAGGAAAGACAAAATGTTTACTCTATCACCAGCTTTTTTAATTTCACCTTCATAATTACTATTAGTAATCATTGGGGATACAGCTGTTTGGTAGAATTTCCTTAATGTCTTTGCAGCAAATTGTTCACCGAAATTGGAAAAACTTGCCATAATAATATAATTCTTTTCTTATGTATTTGAAAAGAATCGGTTAGAACCTTCCATCGGCCAGTCCTAGACTATGTCATCTGGATTGAGTTTACCGCTTCGTAGCATCTGCTGATACCTGCGAGGCTGGTCTTCTCGTAACCTTTTGACTTCATCTTGGGACATACCAGATTTATGCTGAGATTTTGATCCGCTAGTTGGCTTTTCAAGGCCTTTCTTTTGGTTTAATTGCTCAGTATATCCTTTTTCAGAAACAAATATTTTAGCAATCTTATCCATAGCTACACCAGGATAATCAGCTTTGAATTCATTGAATTCATCAGCCTTATCCTTAATAGCTGGATAAAGTATGCTTAACTTTTCAAGAGCTTGGCTATCTTCTAAGGAAGCGAACTTCCTTTTAAGTTCCAAAAGCTCTTTACGAGTTACTTCGTCGTCTGTAAGGTACTCTGGCTCTTCGGAAGGCTTTGGGATTGTTATATCCCGTTCATACTTTTCCCTCCAATGCTCTTTTTGCTTTTGGAGTTCCAAGTTTTTGGTTTTTAATAACTCAAGCTCAGTGTTTAAATTTTCATTAACAACTGGTGCTTCGTTTTTAACAGTTTCGTCTGTTGCCTTAGGGGCTAAGATTTCCTTTGTAAGGTCTTCTGTTGCCTCTGGAGCTGGCATGGCTCTTGGGTCTATATCCATAGTTATTTTTGGAGGTTTTATCCTCAATTAAGTGGTTTAAATAGTTTGCTCTATAAGGTTTTCACCTTTAATATTATTGAAGCCTAGAAATAAAAACTTCTAGTTGTCCAATGTCTCTAATACCTCTATCAGTCATTTCTTTGTGCAGTTTTCTTAACTGTTCAAGTTCAGGATTTATAACTGGTGTTTCTGGTGCCACTTCAGCGTCTTGTAATTCAACAGCTATCATTTCGCCTATTTCTTCTTCGCCTTCTACTTTATTTTTACTTCCTTTTGGTCTTCCGGCCATATAATTTTTAGGCAATTTGCCATCTTTTATAATTAATAATGCGACTTATTTGATATTGTCCGACCCCATAAATTTTAGCCAAATAAGTCTGATTTTCTCCATATTGATAACGATTTCTAATTTCAGAAACCTCTTTTATATTTAATTTTGCAACATTACTTCTTCTTATATTTTCTAACTTTGTAACAGCTTCAAGATGTTCAGGATTTACACATTTTACATTTTTACATAAATGATCTATTTCCATACCAGAAGGAATTCTACCTTTATGTTGTTCATAAGAAAATTTATGTGCAGGTATTAGTTTTCCATTGTTCCATTTCTGACAATAACCACCTTTTGTTGGAGCAAGTGTGCAATCCCAGCAACCATTATCCATTTTAGAATACCAATCTTTTCTTGGCATAATGTTATATTTATATTAGGTTAATAATTACGACTATAAATTCTGTACAGTTATTAAATTTAAAGTTACTGGACTATCTCCACTATCAGCGGCCACGCTTGAAGCTGTTGCTACCCATGCGGAGCTTGCTTCGTTAGCTGGTAATGGTGGGTCAAACTTAACCACAGTAGTACCAGAAGCAGCAGCGGTTATTGTGGTAGATATTCCTGAATCACGGCCAGAACGAATGTCAACAGTAATAGCAGCTGTTGAAGTGTTAGAAGCAGATACCATAACAAGGTCCGTGAATCTATCTGCTACCGCTGCCATAATTTCTGTTCTATCGTTTCTGGTAATAACTGATGAAGCTGTTGATATTGAACCTCTAACTGAATAAGGATAGGTAATAAGTCGCCCTTGTTTATCAAATGACGGATCAATTTCCTCACCACTTTGCATAGTGGTTCGTGCATCACCTACATAAACTATTCCTTTTAGTTTTGAAAATGTACTCATATTATATTTTGCGAAGTACTGTTGTTAATGAAACAAATGTCGACTGCAATGTTCCGTTAATTCCATAAACCAATCTGTTGCCAGCGGCTAATCTTAAGCTTGATACTTGGTTAGTTAGTGTTGCGTTTGTTACAACATTTACAGCTATGCCTTTCATATCAAATCCTCTAATAGTAAAATCTGAACCTGTATAAGCTACGTCAGTAATAAGTGTTAATCCATCAGAATCTAATGTTGGAGCCGTTGTTCCTGTTTGTTTTATAACCTGTAAAGATACACCATCAGCGGAAGTTTGAGCAAAATCATGCACAGCTCTAATGCTTGTTATTTCATACGCCCTATCAGCAATGAAATATGTTTGTGGATATCCCTGCTCTTGCAAAACATCAGCTATCGCTCTTACATGGATAGGTGTAGTTAAAACAACTGTATCCCTTTCAACAGTATCTCCTGCTACTGAAACCAATTGAGCTATTCTTGATAATTCTGTTTCTAATTCTTGTATTGTTGCCATTTTATAAAATTAAAAGCGAGTAATCTTTTTAGGATTACCCGCCTTTGTAAGGTTAGAGTTATTAATTTATTTTACTATTATATCATATTTTTGTTAATCCAGCAAAGTTTGTAAATACCTCTCCAATTGCTCTCTCTCATTCTTAGGCTTTTCTATCGTATCAACTAATGCCCTATAAATATTGTGTGAGATAATCAGTCGCTGGTTCTTGTCTGCGGAATTGTCCATTTCCTTAAACTTTCCTTCAATGATACTTAGCTGTTGTTTGCAAAATGCTTGTATTTTATCAACACTCATATCGCCTTCAGAAAGTGTTCTTTGCCAGGAATCATAAGTTGTTTTTTCGCTTTCATCTAATTTTGAAGCGTCAACAATTCCTTTCTTTTTAAATAATTTTTCTAGTAGTGAATTCATAATATTACGCTTGTGCCCCTTGTGGCGTTAATGGTTGTTGTAATGGACTAGGCACTGCTCCTTGCTGTGGCGAGCCTTGTAGCCCCTCTGGTGCCATGCCTTGTTGCAATTGCATTTGTTGCATTGATTGTTGCATTTTTAGTGCTTCTTCTTCGGCGTCTTGCACTTCTCGCATTTCTTCTGGTGTTAGATCAATCGTTTCAAGCATTCTTTTTTGAGCAATTATTCGCAAAGCTGAATTATTAGGAAACTGTTGCAATACAAATTGGAATTTCTGAATATTCTTTAATGAGTTTTCTTCTTGCTCTGAAGTTGATACTACAAGAGCTTTGAATCCTCGTTCAGATCGCCAATCAGACGGATAGATAACCTTTGGCCACATTTTACCATCTCTACCTTTCTTATACAATTCCATTTTTGTAGTAGCGTTAGCATTCATTATAGCTTGATACTTCTGGCATATCTCTAACCAACTTCTATGATACGCCTTAGCCATTGTAATGGTTCGCTCTTGAGCTTTGCCTACCAATACTTGTATTTCACCAAGAGTTTGCTGGCCTGTTTGTGATTGCCCTTTTTCAATAGCTGTTACACTAGAAGCTCTTTCAACAATAGTGGTTATAAAGTTAATAGCAGTAAGTGTCTCGTCAAGCCCTTGAATGTTTACAGGCATTATTGTCTTGTTAGGATCACCTGGAGCTGGCAACATTCTTCCTGCTCCCGGTTCATAAGTCTGTGGGCTATACCCTTCCACAGTAGCGTCATACCAGTGCATTTGAAAATTTCTGATAGTTCTATTCTCAACAAGTTGTGAAAACCAGATATTTATAACTTTGTTTGGTGTGCGAATAAGATCAGCTACTGAATCAGACCAGAAGTCTTGTGTTTCAATATCTTCCGCCCAAGTAACGAATGGATAAAATTCAACACCCATTAAATTCTTTAATGTATCATTTAAAAGTTCAATTGAATCATTAGCATAAACAATAACCTTGCGTTCAAATTTCTTTTTCTTTTCATTCCAAATGTTAGTGTAGTGTTCAGTAATATTCACAATAGTATCTCCACCAGCAAATAAAGGAAATTCAGCAGAATCAACACCCATTGCTTTTAAACGAACAAGTTTTGCTTCCCACATTTCTTTATCTTTTGAAGATTGTATAATTCCTTCCGGTGAAGTTAGCCATATCTTTAATTGGTCTTTACCTTCAGTTTCATACCTTTCATCAGCCAATATTTCTCTTAGTGAACGAAAAATATTGCTTTGAATAATAAACCTTGCAGTTTCTAAATTAAGTGGATCAGTGAGTGGATCAATTGTTATATCAAAAATATCCAATGCTCTAATATCAATTTTATTATCAGCCCAGTTAAGCTTCTTGAAAGCTCTACCATAGAGCAACACAGTTTTCTTATCTTGTATATCAACACCTTCTAAATTAAGCCTGTCGTAATTATCATTCCATATCTCTTGAAACATAAGCTCTTTAAGAGAATCACCTCCTAAATCTTTCCATTCTACACCGGGAGCGTCGTCAACCTTTGAAAGCAATGTTTTAATTGTTTCTTTCATTAAAGGAATATTTACATTCTGCCTTTGAGTGAGTCTGTTAGTTTTTACTTTATTACGAAAAAGCTCATAGTTTTCGTTCCAATCTTCATAACGACGCTCAACAAACTCTTTTGCAGATTTCTTTTCACTTTGAAGCTTTTGCATTAATGGAGTTGTGTATTGATTTGTTGTTTGCATATTTAAAATAAAAACGAGACAATTTCTTGTCTCGCCTTTGTTAGGTTAGAGTTTATTATTAAATTATAAGATAGGCACAGGCTCACTTTTACCCCTAATTACAAGAGTAATACTGTGCCGATCTTATAAGTTAACAATACTTATTTGTAAATGAATTAGACTTATATTAGATGGCACGGACAGAGTGAGCAACTGTTTTTCCATGCTTTCGCATATAACCCCAATTGATTCTTAATGTTTAATAGGAGCGGAGTTTTACTTCTTTTCCCCTAACGGAAGGTTCTTGTTAAATATTTGTATCTGTATTATAGCAAATTATTAAAAACAATGCAACTATCTTTTTCTTATCCATTTACAGAAGTCATGATCAATCCTCATAAGTTGTCCTGTATAATCAAAGTTTAATACAACCTTTCCGCCTTTTACATTCAAGCTTCCATTACCAATTAAAGTGTGGATAACTTCTCTTAAACGTAGTATTTCCTGCTCACTTACATTATCAATTTGTATTGAAATGAAACCTTGCTCTGTGATCATTTTATGTATTTTTCTAAAATAAAGTTAGTAATAGTTCCAAGCAATCCTCCTACTGGATAATAAATGTAAAATATAATCCTCCACTTTCCTTTTAATTTATCTAATTGCTCCCATAGTATGTTATTAATAAACCATAATGGAATTATAATTAAACATATTAATCCTTTAATTATAATCATAAACTTGCTTTACCAAAATATTTCTTTACTGGTAATGTTGTTTCAATAATTTCTGGTGAAAATAACGGACTTGCTTTTCCAAAAATTCTTGGTGTTAAATTATAAGAAAATATTGCATATCTACACGAATCTAAAAGGTGGTCATTCATTTTCTCTGGCGTATCTTTGAATGGCTTGCCGTCTTTTCCTTCCGGATATTGATAAGAGTTTATCTCTTCTAAAAAGTTCTTGCAATTGTTAGTTACTTTAAATCTTTTTTCTTTAATAAGGTTTTGGATATAAGATACACCACCTTCAATATCTTTGTTTGCTTCTCTAACATTGATACCAACACGCCTGCATTCCTCAATCCTATCTGGCTCTGCTGGATCAGGATACACTTTAGTTACTTTATGTTCGCTTATCTTATTTCGCATAACTTGAATTATTTCAGCTGTTGTTCTGCCAGCCACCTTCCACTCATCAACAGTTATCCACTCTTTATCTTTTAGATAGCCAATCCATATTGCTGCTGGATTTCTAAATCCCCAGTCAACTCCCATTATTCTATCTTCTGTTTTAGTTATAGGATCAACCGGAGCAATTATCAAATCATCAGTCAAATTATAAACAAGGCCCTCAACTTTCCTAAAGTCTGCTAAATACTCTTGAGCAAACTGATTATCATCAAGCTCTGTTCTTGCTTTATCTAATTCTTCTTTCTTATTAAAAGGATTATCGTATGAAGTAAAATGAAAAGACTTATAATCTCTATCTTCGTTTTGTTTATTAAAAAGCAAATAGAAATGATTAAATCCTTTTGGTGTTGAAATGAACATTACCTTTCCTTGCGTATCAGTAAGCGTTGGTCTTAACACTTCTTGCCAACCAGACCAGAAGTTTCTCATAGAAGCTACCTCGTCAATCACTAGCATATCAAATGCTTGTCCTCTTAAAGTTTCAATAGCTTCCCAGCCTCTTAATTTGATTATGCTTGAAGTTCCTTTAATGTTTCTAACTTCTAACTCTAAGCTAGGCGCTTCTTTTGCTTTTACAATACTTGTTTGTAATTCTTTTTTTAGCATTTCCCATGCTATATCTCTGGCTTGTCCTATCGTTGGAGCTATATAGGCTATTTTACATTCTGTATATGTAGCCCGTCCTTTAATTTCTTCTACGGCAAGTGTTGTTTTACCAAACCTTCTTCCACAGTTAATAACCCTAAATCTATGTTTATCTTTAGCTATTGTCGCCTGTGCTGGTGTTAACTTCATATTTATCTGCTACCTCTTTAGCTATTTTAATTGTTATTTCACCACCTAATTCTAAGCTTTCTTTTGCTTTACCATATATTCTATCGTGTATATCTTTATAAAATGAATAATTACCCTCTTTAGCGTTATTAAAAGCAACTTTTAATAATAGTTTCCTTGCTTCACTTCTAGTCATTCCGTTCTCTTTAGCTAATTCTAGCACTGCTTCATCAAAATCAGTTTCAAAGTTATTAGTTCCTTTTGGTTTACCAGGACTAGCTTTATTGCCTGGCAAGAATTGACCAGTAATAGGATCTTTATCCGTATCTACTCCGTTATTTATCGGGTTTTCTTTAGTTTCTTCCATATTATATATTATACCACTAATTTAGCTTTCAATCCAGTATAATCTTCCCATCTCTTTATTATTACATCTACATACTTAGGGTCTAGTTCCATTCCATAACATATTCTGTTTGTTTTTTCACAAGCTATGAGAGTACTGCCAGAGCCGAGGAATAGGTCTAATACAATGTCTTCCTGTTTACTACTATTCATCAATGCTTTTTCTATCAACGCAATTGGCTTCATAGTTGGATGTGCTTCTGACTTTGATGGTCTATCCACATTCCAAATAGTATCTTGCTTATTATCTCCGTGCCAATTATGAGCTCCCCCTTCTCTCCATCCATAAAGTATTGGTTCGTGTTTCCAAAAGTAATCTGACCTTCCAAATGTGCTGTTATTCTTAGCCCATATAACTACTGATGATAAGTAGAATCCTGCATCCCTAAATGCCTTAGTAAAATTAACTCTTTCCGTATCTGCATGGCAAACATATATTGCCGCCCCAAGTTTCATAGACAACGCAAATGATGAGTACGCTTGCAATAGAAAGTCATAGAAGTCTTTAACCTCATCATTCTTTATCATCTCACGCTTTTTACTGCCCCCTTCATAAGCTATGTTATATGGCGGGTCTGTGAATACCATATCGGCTTTAACATCCCCCATAAGGGCTGAAATTGCATTCAGTTGCGTTGAATCGCCACAAACTACTCTATGTTGCCCTAATTGCCAAATATCCCCTAATTTAGCCTTTGGCTCTACATTTTCAGATATAATATCATCTTTATCATCTGCTTCAATCAATAAATCCTTATCAAATCCAGTTAAATCAAACATCTCATCACTTAATCCTTTTAGTTCTTCAATAGCTAATCCCATATCCCATTCTGATTCATTAAGTTTGTTATCAGCCAGCCTGTAAGCCTTGATTTGCTCCTCTGTGAGCGTTTCTATCTTAATAATAGGAACTTCTACTATTCCTAGTAGTTTAGCCGCCTCAAGCCTTCCGTGACCAACAATAACCTCATTGTTTTTATCTATTACAATAGGTTGGTTAAATCCAAATTCCTTAATACTATTAGCAATCTGTTCAATTTGCTTTTTAGGGTGCTGTTTAGCATTTTTTGTATAAGGTTTTATTTCATTAATATCCATAATATTTTTAAACTCCACCATACAAAATAAACACCAAATGCTATCTTTGTTAATTGTATATAAGTTTCAAATTTACTCATACATTATTAAAGCTGAAAACATTTGATTAGTTCCGTCAATGTTATCACCACAATCAGAAACACTGTATTTTATATCTCTTACTTTTATTTTTAATATATTACCTTTATATAATAAAAAACTATTAATTTCTTTCTCTAACCCTTCTCCTTTATCCATAAATGCTGTATTCATAATTTTCTAATTATTTCTTTAAGTGTAGCAACTACTCCTCTAAAGTTATCTAGTGTT
>ERZ1292644.1366-Hain-H14-01um-R2-1366-length-12825-cov-4_pt1 | contig 12825 bp, 22 predicted proteins | sample MGYA00564402_ERZ1292644 | MGnify/ENA primary metagenome ERZ1292644 (study PRJEB36523, sample SAMEA6512644) | groundwater metagenome | collected 2019-01-09 | study: AquaDiva: Metagenomics assemblies of 32 groundwater samples | reverse complement strand
ATACGTTTGTAGGGCAAATGTTAGAACCAATTGTTGTTAACGTAACAAATGACGTTTTAAAGCTCACAGGAGCCTCTAGGTTCGTTCTTTATGAAACCCCTGAGGGATACAAGGAGTTTTATACAGAAGGCTTTCTAGGGGCAACACCGGACGCTCACAGCGAACGCAAAATATTATTAGAATGTAAGACGACAAGACCACAAACATATTTGAAATATTCAGCTGTGCCTCCAAGTAAATATTTAATTCAATTAATAGTTCAAATGATGTGTACAGAAATAAAGGAGGGATATTTAGCAATAATGTCAACAAACCTTACACAAGCTAATGCAACATTAACATGGCCCATAACAATATTTAAAGTGTTGCCAGATGAAAGAATATGTAGTATACTAAAAATACAGGCAGAAAAATTTACAAACAATAAAACGTTTAGAGTGGATTCAAAAATTAAGCAAAAAGTGAAATTATTATTAACTTTATGTTATAAGAGGGCACATTAATGAGAAAACTTAAATTTAGAGTATGGGATAGTATAAATAAAAGATTTAATGAAGCTATTGATTATTATACATTCGATATTAAAATAACCCCCGAGTCTATTGAAGATGGATTAGTCTCTCAATATACAGGACTTACGGATAGGAACGGAACAGAAATATATGAAGGAGACATAGTAAAGTTAAGTAATGAACAAGTAGGTGAGGTTATATACGATGAAATATCAAATGCAGCATATTGTGTACATTTTACATTAGACCAGGGAAAGGAATTAGTATTAATAGATTTAGGAAAAGCTAAACATGCTTTTAAATGTGTAGTGATAGGTAATATTTTCGGAGAAAAAAATGGCAGTTAAGAATCCCAGTGCAATTGGACAAAGTATAAATCTAGCAGCAGCAGACGCTAGACAATGTGGTAGAGAATCAGACGTCACATACATATATAAACGATTTGTGTTTTGGTCTGTAATATGTGAAGCTATACAAAGTGCCGACATAGAAGAAATACAAGAAGTTATAGGTCTCAAAGATTTCGACGATATTATTAAAAAACTAAAGGAAACATTAATATGATTGAATGTAGGCAACAAATTGCAGACATGTTAGAGGAAGTGGCTCTAGATGTTATACAAGTGTTTGACTTCGGAGCTAAGAAACATCCTGATAGTGGCACCACCCCTAATTTTTTAATGCCAGAGGGTAATAAATGTTCTTTAAAGGAGCGAGGAAGTAGTGTATTAAGACATGCTGCTAGGACGTTTATGAACCCATCTGTAAGGGATGAGGAAAGTAATTTAATCGAATTGTTGCATTTACTCTCTTCAACTGCTATAATATATATTAGGCTAAAGAGAAACATAATACATCCAGATGATGTTAAGGACTAATAAATGCAATCTAAGAAGGGGAGTATAACAGAAGCTTGTATAAATGTATTTAGTGGAATGTTAATTGCGTTTACAATATCCCAATTGGCTCACACGTATGAAGGAGAAATACAAAAATATATTTGGAAAGGGTTCGAGTGGAATGTAACAGCGGCAAGTAGTGCAATGATGACAATAGTTTTCACTATGGTGTCAGTGGTGAGAGGATATGCTTGGAGAAGATTTTTTAACAAATTAGGGGAACATGTATGAAACTACAAAAAAAAGAATATAACATGGAAGTGATGTCTATAGAGGATTATTTAAAATTAGCTCAAAAAGATAGTTCAGTGTTAGACAGCGCCGCTCAAAGAATGTTAAAAGCCATAGGAGACCCTGTAAAGAAAGACACTTCTAAAGACCCTAGACTAAGTAGGATATTTGGAAACAGAGTTATTAGAACATATGAAGCATTTTCTAATTTTTATGGTCTAGAAGATGTTGTGGCTAGAATAATTTCTTTCTTCCAACATGCAGCACAGAACTTGGAAGAGAGCCGTCAAATACTATATTTATTAGGCCCTGTAGGCAGTGCAAAATCTTCTCTTGTGGAATGTTTAAAATCTTTGATGGAAAAAGAGCCTATTTATATATTAGCAGACAGTGAAGGTAATGCTAGTCCCATTCATGAGAGCCCCTTAGGAATATGTGGAGACGACATTTTAAAAGACTTAAAAATAGAAGCATCTACAGTTATTCCAAGTCCTTGGGCAACTAAAAGGCTGAAAGAATATAAAGGGGATTTGTCAAAATTCAAAGTTATAAAAAGATTTCCAAATCAATTAGAACAAATAGCAATATCTAAAACAGAACCGGGAGATGAAAACAACCAAGATATATCAGCTCTTGTAGGTAAAGTTGACATACGTAAACTAGAGCATTATTCTCAAAACGACCCTGATGCTTATAGTTATTGTGGAGGACTGTGTTTAAGCAACCAAGGAATATTAGAGTTTGTAGAAATGTTTAAGGCTCCTATTAAAATGCTCCATCCATTGTTAACAGCTACACAAGAAAGAAACTATAAAGGAACAGAAGCAATACCAGCTATTCCATTTCAAGGCATTATAATTGCTCACAGTAATGAATCTGAATGGGATACGTTTAAGAACAATAAGAATAATGAAGCATTCTTAGATAGAGTTTATGCTGTCGAAGTGCCTTATTGTTTACAAATAGACGAGGAACAAAAGATTTATAAGAAGCTTCTTAATAGTAGTACCCTTAAGAATGCTCCTACAGCTCCTTATACGTTGGATTTGTTAGCACAATTTAGTGTTCTAACAAGACTGGAAGCACCAGAAAATTCTCGTATAGTCACTAAAATGAGGGTTTATAATGGAGAGAACGTTAAAGAAAAAGATTCTAATGCTAAATCATATCAGGAATATAAAGATTTAGTGACTTCTAATGAGGGCTTTTCAGGAATTAGTACACGTCTTGGATATAAAATATTAGCAGAAGTGTACAATTTTGACCAAGATGAAATAGCTGCCGACCCTGTACATCTGCTGTACGTATTAGAAAAGACAATTAATAAAAGTAGACTTCCTAAAGATGTTACAGAGAAATATTTAGAATATATAAAAGAATACCTAGTGCCTTATTATGCAGCAAAGGTTGGCAAAGACATTCAAACAGCCTATCTAGACTCTTATGATGAGTTTGGACAAAGCTTGTTTGATAGATATATAATGTTTGCCGATCATTGGGTGCAAAATAATGATTATAGAGATGTCGACACAGGTCAAATGTTCGATAGGGAGGCTCTTAATAAAGAACTAGAAAAGATTGAGAAGCCAGCAGAAATATCCAACCCTAAAGACTTTAGACATGAAGTGGTTAATTTTGCTCTGCGACAACAGGCTAAAAATAATGGAGACAATCCTAATTGGAAGTCTTATGAAAAATTAAAACGTGTCATAGAAGCAACAATGTTCAGCAAGACACAAGACCTATTACCTGTAATATCTTTCACAGGACAAGGGAATAAGTCTGAGAAGAAAAAGCATGACTCCTTTGTTAACAGAATGCAAGAGCTAGGATATACAGAACGCCAAACTAGAAGAATCACAGAATGGCATCTAAGGGTAATATCTTCATGAAAGATTTTATATTCGTAATATTATGTATAGTGTGTGGGATGATATTTGTCCCACTATTTTTTGCAGGGACACTACTAATAATACCTGCTTTAGAATGGGCGGTGGCATTAATATGAATGACGAACATAAGAGACAACGGTATAATTGTACAAGAATGATGGAAGCATTAGAATTAGCTAAAAGTTATTGCGAGTTAATGAGAAGTTGTGCTCCAGATACATCAGAGTATGCTTTAATGGCGGATGTTGAACCTGGAAACATTCAGAAGTTTATAAGTGATGCAGAATATCAACTAAGTTTAATAGGGGCTGAATGGGAAAGCATAACTCGTCCTGATAAGGAGCATTAGAATGAAATTATCCACTGACAATTTAGAATATGGAGAGGTTGAAACACTAAGTGAACACAATATTGTTGAAGTGGCACTTAGACACGGATTTGACCCAACTCTAAAAGAAGAGTTTCTCAAATGGGTGAAAGACGCTATCGAGGAACATATCGGATATAGAATGTGGGAAGAATCAATGGGAGAAGACTTATGACTATTGTAGACAAAAGAGCTTCTAAGAATAAGAGTGTGGGAAACAGACAGAAGTTTATTAAAAGATATAAATCTAGGATTAAACATTCTATAGATGGGATAACTTCTGATAAAGGTATTACAGACGTATTAAATGACAGAAAAGTTACAATAGACCAATATGAAATAGAAGAACCTAGTTTCGAATTTGATATGACAACAGGTGATAGAGATATAATATTCACGGGAAATAAATCATTACAAAAAGGAGACAAGGTGTATAGACCTCCCTCCTCAGATGAGGAAGGAACAGAAGGTAGTGATTCAGGTGAAGGATTAGATGAGTTTTCTTTTACGCTCACTAAAGAGGAGTTTTTAGAATTATACTTTAGTGACATGGCATTGCCTTCTTTTATTAAAGAAAGCTTGAAAGGTACAACAAAATATAAATTAAAACGAACAGGATATTCTAAGGAAGGTATTCCTCCTAGATTAGATTTAGTGAAGACATTGAAACAAGCTATGGCTAGAAGAAAAGCTACAGGGTCTAAAAGGTTTTTAGACGATATAGATATGAGATATAAGCATTTCACTAAAAAGCCTTTTCCCATTAGACAAGCTACAATGATTTTGCTTATGGACGTGTCTGGAAGTATGGGTGAGTTTGAAAAGATGTTGGCTAAGAAGTTCTTTCTTTTGTTATATTTATTCTTAAACAAAGTTTATAAGAATGTAGACGTAATATTTATATCACACACACAAGAAGCAAAAGAAGTGGACGAGCAGGAATTCTTTTATGGGAGAGAGACAGGAGGGACAGTTGTGTCTTCAGGATTACAGAAAGTTAAAGACATAATTGATGAGCGTATAGATTTAAGCACAACAAATGTATATATTTCCCAGGCATCTGATGGAGATAATTGGGACGGAGATGAGGACCTATCAGCCTCTTTAGTTGAAGACCTTCTATCTAAAGTGCAATATTTTGCTTATATACAGACAGAAGAACATTCTAGAAGAGAAGCAAAAGAAAGACGTCATATAGAAGATATGTTAACAATATATAAAGATTTAGAAGCTAAACATAGAAATTTAAAAGCTAAGAGCGTATGTGAAGAATCAGATGTGTATCCTGTACTTCGTAGTTTATTTGAGAAGGAATAGAAATGAAAAATTTTAATGATGAGGCCCTTCAAATGATGAAAGACCTTGATGTGTATTGGGGAGGACAAGCATTAATAGATGCCTTTTCAGCTAAGCTTAGACAAGCGTATGAGAAAGGGGTTAGTGATACATTAAAAGAATTATATAAAGAAAATCAATTTAAAGTTTTATAGGAGAAAGTTATGAAAACAATTTCTATGCCAGACTTTTATACATGGGCAGAAAATATATTGAACACTTCTAGAAAGTATGGAACAGCTCAAGATGAAGTGATGAAGGCTCTTGAGGAGGCTTTTAATCAAGGCTACCATCTAGGAAAGAGAGAAGGGCAATATGTTAAAATATCTCCACCTATAGTTGAGAGTTTTAGAGGCATCTGCTAGTGAAACTGATTTGGGCCAGTGATGTGCATTTGAACTTTTTAAATGAAGCTTTTCGTTTAGAGTTTTATGAAAGCATTAAGAAGGCTCAAGGAGACGCTGTAATAATTTCTGGAGATATAGCAGGGAGTCATAATGTTGCACATATAATAACAGAAATGTCCGACGCAGTTGGAATACCTGTTTATTTCGTTCTAGGAAACCATGACTATTATGGCTCACCTATTAAAGATGTAAAGAACAGTGTGTCTCATTTAAACTATCTTCCTAAGGAAATGGTACCACTTAGTGACACTACAATACTTATAGGTGTTGATGGATGGGGTGATTGTAGAAACGGGGATTATGATAATAGTCGTATGGTGATGAGTGATTGGATACATATAAAAGATTTAAACATTCCATATATGAAAGGCAAAGAAGCTCTTAAAATAAAGCTTCAAGAATTAGCAGACAAAGACGCTTCTTTGTTAAAAAGATATGTTAAAGATGCTATTAAGAAGGGATACACAAAAATAATTATTGTAACACATGTACCTGCTTTTGAAGAGGCTAGTTTGTATGCAGGACGTAAGAGTGGGCCAGATGGGCTGCCTTTTTTCTCTTCTAAATGTCTAGGTGATAGTATACTACCTTTAGCTAAATCTGCTCCAAAGGTTGACTTTTTATGGCTTTCAGGTCATACTCACAGTAGGGCCAAATATAAGCCATGTAATAACATGACAGTTAAAGTGGCCAAAAGTGAATATTACTTGCCACAAATTGAGGAGTGCTTTAATGTCTAGAACTGAATTAATATTTGGAAAGGGGCACATAAATATGAAATCTAAATACCTCTACACCGGCTCAGAATGGAACATGCCTTTAATAGAAAAGTTGTGGGACGCCATACATAAAATAGCTATTCAATTTGGATTCGACCCATACACTCCTCAAATAGAAATCATCACTAGTGAGCAAATGCTTGATTGTTATTCTTCTGTTGCTATGCCTGTTATGTACAATCATTGGAGTTTTGGTAAGACATTCATACAGAACGAACAACAGTACAATAAAGGCACTCAGGGGCTCGCTTACGAGGTTGTAATCAACACCAACCCCTGTATAGCCTATTTAATGGAAAACAACACAGCAACGCTCCAAGCCCTTGTATTGGCACATGCTTCTGTAGGGCATTCACATTTCTTTAAAAACAATTATTTATTTAAGAAATGGACAGATGCCGACACAATTGTTCCTTATTTAAAGTTTGCTAAAAATTATATAAAATCATGTGAAGAAAAATATGGAGAAAGAAGAGTTGAACAGCTTCTAGATAGTTGCCACAGTTTGCAGAATCACAGTATAGACAAATACAAAAAACCGACATCTCTGAGCAGTGAATTAAAAAGACAAAAGAATAAACAATGGGAAAATTATTTTGAATCTACATTTAACGATATATGGAGGACAGTGCCAGATAAAGAAATAACAGAAGTACAGAGACAAAAAGACGACAGGTTCCCAGAAGAAAACATATTATATTTCATAGAAAAGAACAGTCCTATATTAGAAGATTGGGAAAAAGAAATTGTGCGCATAGTGCGTAAAGTGAGCCAATATTTTTATCCTCAAAGACAAACACAATTATTAAATGAAGGGTTTGCCACATTCACTCACCATTTAATTATGACAGAAATGCACGACCAAGGGTTAATAGATGACGGCAGCTATATAGAGTTCCTACAGAACCATACAGCTGTAGTGACACAAAGAGGATGGGAGAATAAACACTATTCAGGAATAAATGTATACGCATTAGGTTTCGCCATGTTAATGGACATTAAACGTATGTGCACATCTCCAGACGAAGAAGATAAGAGATGGTTCCCAGATGTGTGTGGTAAGCCTTGGCTAGAAACAATATTATATATAGTGGAAAACTATAGAGATGAGTCCTTCGTCCTACAGTATTTGTCTCCTAAAGTGGCTAGACATTTCCAATTGTTTTCTTTTAATATTAGTGAAGGGAAAGATTATTTAAAAGTTAATGCTACACATGATGACGAGAGTTTCTTATATATACGTAAAGCACTTTCAGAACAATACGACCTATCTAGAGCAATTCCCCAAATAGAAATAGTTGGTGTCGATTGGAAAGGGGACAGATGGCTATTTTTGGAACATAGGACTAAAAACAATCAGAGGCTTAACTATAGTTCTATGAAAAAAACTGTGAGTCATATACACAAACTATGGGGGTTTACAGTGAAGATGGAATATAAAGACCTTGATGGCAACGAGCTGGAGGATGTATAAATGAACTTTGACTCAGAAGATGAAGCATTTGAATATTGGAGAGAAGAGATTTATTATGGCAGTGGAGAAGGATATGTTGGACGAGGGAGAAATTTTGATCAACAAGTGGACGTGTTTAAAGAATGGTTAGAAGAGAATTGTATTACATGGCCAGAATGAGAGGACTAATATGAATAAAGAAGAATTAATAATAAAATCAGTGACAGGCAAGTCTTTTAATTTAGTGAGCGTATTAAAAAAGATGCGTCCTGTAATAGAATTATGTCCAAATATAGATTGTAACAAGGGAGTTGACGAAGAGAATTTTGACACACCTTGTGCTAGATGTAAAGGTAAAGGATACATAGTTCGTCCTTTAATTGCTGTAGGGAAATATGAAGGGGACGAAAAAAGTTATGCCACTGTTGAATTAGAATTTCTAGAAGAACTAATGAGGAATTATTAAATGAGAGTGGAACGAACACGTAATTTAAATACAGAAACGGAGAGTGAGCATATGGGGAAAATACGTAGTGCTCTAAGAAGACTTTCAAGATTCTGGAAGCCAGCCTTAGCAGCTTTAGAAAGTGTTAAAAGGCCTTATACAGGTCTAGATAAGCGTACTAAATGGGAATATAAATGTAAAGAATGTCTAATTTGGACCGTTCGTAAGAATGTTCAAATTAACCATGTAGTGCCTTGTGGTACATTAAAGAGTTATGAAGATACACCTTCCTTTTTAAGTAGACTATTTTGTGAAGATGTTAAAAAGGGATATTCTATTCTATGTAAAGAATGCCATATAGGCGTTACTAAGGAGCAAAGAAAATGATTGATGATGACGATATAGAAATGTCTTTTGAAGCTTCAGGATGTTTTTTAGAATCCTTAATGAGAAGTAGAAGATATGTATCAGATGCTCTTCTAAGTAAATTAGATGAGGTGATTCTAATCGAACTAGAATTGGCCTTAATGGGAGCTAGTAAAGCCAAGAGTGAAATTCTTAAACAAAATAAACCTAACACAACAGTGAGGCCAATAAAATGAGCATGGAATTTAAACACACACATACAGATATACAAGGCAACATCACATCTAATATCTCATATGTGTTAGAAGATGATAGTGGTATATCAGAAGTGATAGAAGCATTTAGATATTTCTTATTAGCTGTTAGTTTCCAGCCAGCAACTATAGATGAATATATAGGAGGCGAATAATATGACACATCATTTGTGGGGAGACGAATTCGATTGGGAAGGCTTAGATGAAGCTGGGAATTATTTAAGAAAGAGATGTAGACAATTTGCTAGAATGGGGGTATGGATTAAAGAGAAATATGGGTCATTACGTGTTAGTACAACTTGTGCTTATTTTACAGAATATGATTTTATTCACCACATATTCTATCCAGGATATGTCTACTATCAATTTCCTAAATGGTTTAGAGTTTGGATTGATTGGCCCTTTGGGAAAGTGATGAAGCACTTGGGGGTTGTTTGGTTGCTTCAGCGCTATCAACATGCTGTATTGAAATTCTTTTGGAAGAGAGCTGCTAAGAAATGGCCTCATATATCTGATGAAATACTAGACGAATATAAATGGGAAACAGGGGACGGTGAATGACAAAACATTTATTTATTCCAGATTGTCAGGTGAAAGAGGGGGTTCCTCTAGAACATCTAAATTGGTTAGGCCAATATATAGTTGATAAGAAGCCTGACGTTATAATAAATGCAGGAGACTTTGCGGACCTTCCTAGTCTTAGCAGCTACGATAAAGGTAAGCGATCATTTGAGGGTAGACGATATAAAAAGGACATTGCGGCTGCCAAGTTAGGTATGGACACTCTCTTAGGGCCTTTAAGAAAATATAATGCTCATATGAGAAAAATGAAACAAGCTCAATATAAGCCTAGAATGGTGCTCACATTAGGTAATCATGAGTATAGGATAGAAAGGGCTGTAGAGACTCAAGCAGAACTAGAGGGTGTAATGGGATATCATGACCTTCCTTATGAAGATTGGGAAGTAATTGACTTTCTCAAGCCAATAGTAATAGACGGTGTAATGTATGTGCATTATCTATCTAATCCAATGACAGGTAAGCCTTATTGTGGCACAGCATTAAGTCAGTTGAATAAGGTGCAACATAGTTTCTGTGTAGGACACAGACAGACCCTAGATGTAGCCACATACTTCACACCAACGGGCAAGCAAACATGGGGCATTGTGGCAGGAGCTTTCTACGAACACAATGAGGAATATAAAGGATATCAAGGAAACGCCCACTTTAGAGGAATCGTTATGTTACATGATGTGCATGATGGAAAATTCGACCCCATGATTGTATCCTTAAGTTATCTAAAGGAAAGATATGAAAATAAGTAATAAAGGACTCGTTGAACTAGTAGGGCACGAAGGGGTGTGCCTTAGTAAATATAAAGACAGTGTGGGCGTATGGACAATAGGCATAGGAGCAACAAAGTCTGAAATAAGTGATTTAGCTAGCTGGCCGCTGTCTAAGACAATAACAATGCAGGAAGCTTTTGAGTTGTTAAAAAAGGGTGTGGGTAAATATGAAGAGGCTATTAATAAATCTCTCACTAAAACTATTAGGCAACCTCAATTCGATGCCCTAGTGAGCTGGTGTTATAATGTAGGCACTGGATGGGCAAAGAAAGCTTCTATTATAAAGTATCTAAATCAAGGCATAGAAGGTGGAATGTTATTTGATGCTCTGATGATGTATAACAAACCAAAAGAAATTATAGGACGGCGCACTAAAGAAGCTAAATTAATTACTTATGGGGAATACAGTAATGGAGGAAAAGCTTTATTATTTCCTGTAAGCGCTTCTGGCCATCCAGTATATAAGAAAGGCACATCTATTAATGTATGGGAATATATAGATAAAAAAGCAGAAGTGGAGCCAGTTCCTATTAAGGCAACGCCTGTTGAAGAAAAAGCAGCAGAACCTTCTTTAATGAGAAAGATATTTAATTTGTTTACAGGAGATAGGAATTGAGAAAAATAATAATATTAATGTTAATATCATTTAGTTCATATGCACAAATATCTATTATGTCCACATATGCCATATATAACAAACTAGTTTCAGCCAACCATATAAAGAATCCCCCTAAACTAGTGTTAGTTCAAACAGAAGAAGCTAATGCATATAGCACCTATAGGGAAATTGGAATGTATACAGGAATGATGACATATCTTCACAATGACGATGAAATGGCTAATATTTTAGGTCACGAATTGGGCCACTTTATATTAAAGCATTATAATAAAAAGGAAGGGTCAAAACCTCCTTATGAATTTGATGCCGATGAGATGGGAGCCAAGCTGATGCGTAATGCAGGGTTTGATGTGTGTAAAGGAGCACATTTTATGAAAAAAAGAAACGAACCTTGGAGTGTGACACATCCTTCTGATGAAGCTAGATATAAATCACTAGGATGTCATTAAACGGCTTCCATAGACGCTCTACATTGAACGATCGTGTGCCAGGTAGTATGTTAGGGTGCACAAAATAATAAGGGCCACTAAGGGCCCTTTTTTAACGTTCTCCAATAATGTCACTTGGCCACTCTAATGTATTCCACTTATTAGGCAATTCCCTTAATTCTTGTTTCTTCATTTCTATTTCTGCTAATTTATTGACATCATTAAGGAAACGTAATTGTTCCTTGTCTAATTGTTCTAGCTTTTCATTTCTAACATGTCTTATACGTGACATATGAATGCTCTTAGCTTTTCCCTCATCTATAACAACCTTGTTATTCTTATACATCCAAGCATCTCTGAATTCTCTTGAAAGAGGTAATTCTGGCTCACATTCAAAATATTCAATGTAAAAACCCTTCTCATGAGAATCTCTAAATTTCCTTATAGCATCGTCTATATCTGCACCTTCCACTAAAGACATTATAGCTATGCTGCCATCTGTTCCTTTAAATATTATATTTCTCATTGACTTTTTCCTATTTATGTGATATACTTACAGTATGGGTCCCCTTCCAATACTATACAGTTCTGCATAGTATCTGTAAGGAATAATAGTTAAGCTTGGTCGCCGAACGCAACAACAGCTAAATTTATATTGTCTGTATCAGCACCTGTTGAGGACAATGCTGTTCTCACAACTAAACTCCCTGCAGCCTGACCAGTTTTAACAGAAGCCATATGAGCCGCACCACCTGCTGTTACAGCCTGAGCCACAGCACAGAAATTAGCTGAAGAGAAGTCTGTAGCAATTGTCACGGTGACGTTCCCAGCAGATGTATCTGTTATACTCGTCACATTATGACTAGCATCTAAAGAAGGCGTGCCTCCTGAAACAGTTATATAAGCCCACATCTTGCATACGCCTGGGTGGTATTGTGTACGCCCAGGAGACACAGCTGTTGTTGTAGACGTTGCTGTTTCCATTTCTGCTTGTGTAGCCGCCTGTAAGAATGTCATGTCGGCATCAGGCAATGTATACGTTCTTGTGTTCGTTAATGTTCCAGCAAAAATAGCTTTACCACCACTGTATGTGAATGCTAAATCTGCATCAGGGAATGTTAACAATCTCTCTGCAGAAGCAGCAGACGTAAACACTTGTTGAAATGTACCTGTATTCTTAAACTCGTATGTATTTCCTAAAGCCGCTCCAGCTCTTCTTGATTGGAAAGCTATATATGTATCTTCTGAGCCTGCTGTGACATCATCTGCCTCGGCAGCTATTCTGCCAAAATTAGAAGGGGCCTCGTCAGCACTCTCCGCATTAAACAATATACCTGTGCCTATTCCAGCAGCTGGAGAGCCTGACGTTGTATGCTGTAATGTTATTAAATTTGTCACATCATTAGTTGTAGCGTTATCCACAGAGAAAGATGTGCTCTGAGCAGCTGCACTGTTTGTTACGTGCCAATTACTGCCATCACATGTTATCACT
>ERZ1292644.1363-Hain-H14-01um-R2-1363-length-12854-cov-6_pt1 | contig 12854 bp, 14 predicted proteins | sample MGYA00564402_ERZ1292644 | MGnify/ENA primary metagenome ERZ1292644 (study PRJEB36523, sample SAMEA6512644) | groundwater metagenome | collected 2019-01-09 | study: AquaDiva: Metagenomics assemblies of 32 groundwater samples | reverse complement strand
TCACTAACACAAAACAATAATAATAACATGGATACACATAGACGGATACATGGCGCTTTTATTTGGGTTACCAAAATCGTTTTCGTTTGTGATTTTTTTTCGTTGTCTTGAATCAATTGAAAGCAGATGACCGCAGTTGTCACACGAGAACGCATCAGAACTCTAGCATTGTTGCTCTTATGTGTACAACTCTCGTTTATACTTGTTTTCACAGTCTATGATGGTTTTGTAATACTGGCGTATATATTCCTCTTTCTTTTACTTGTTTTTCTCATTCTTCCTAGGATGAAGAACATTTCCATTGATTCGTAAAATCGTTGTCTAATAAAAAATATCTTAAATACCATTCAAAACCCCAACACCAATGTCGTCATCAAAAACAAACGAAGTGGGTCTCATTGACTTCACCAGTTTCTACATGCAAAACACTGGCATTGCAAATGCATGCAATGCACCACGTGTCAGGCCACCTGTAAAACAAACAAACAACAACGGACTCGCGCAACTCATGGCCGACACCCAGAAACTCCCATGTCACGAACGCGTCTCGAACATGCCTGAGATCCCGTTATACAACTCGGCCGACACGGAAATCATGCGGTACAACGTCTTCAAGGGAAGAGTCGAGAGATGCGGTTGTGGTGGCGTGTCACTTCCTTTACCAAAGTTCTAGTCAATTAATCTCATTCGAGTTTGAGGGTCGGCTGTGCGCACTACGTCGTCAAAGTCGTCATCGAGATTTATTGGTCGTTTCCTGACCATTGCCGCTCTGCCAAGTACATACCCTTTGTTAGTCTCTCGGTTGGATTCATCTCTGGTCGCATTAGCCAATTCAGTCTTATGACGAGCGGCAAGTAACTTTACTTTCTCTTTTTTTTCGATCTCTTCTTTCAATAACGCGATGATCTGTATCTGTGAATCGTATTGATTGCGAAGTAAAATAATCTGTTCTTGAATCACCTTCTTTTTGACCTCAGCTTCGTAAAGGTCATTACTCATTTCTCGTTTCAATTTGTTTTACATTTTTATATTGTGTCAAAAAATCATTTACTTTTGAGATAATGTATCGTGTTGTCTGTAACTGTAGTAGTTTCATTTAGACCAATTGAACCGATAACAGAGTAAACGACTCTGTCATGGAGATTTTCTGGTGACTCTACGAACTCGACCCCGGCTTGCTCTAGAAATCCATGTTCATCCCAATTGGTTTTGTTATTGGCTGTACAATTACAAATGAAAACCTTTTTATTGAGAGCTAGTGCAGCTCCAATCTCTAATGCAGAACGGAATTTGTGTTCGTCGTCCTCGAGAAAAACAACTAATGCATAACACAGTCCAATGCGGCGATACACTTCTTTTATTTCGGTTTTCTCGCCATTAACATGAAAACATTCATCGTCGTCGCTGTCGTCTGCGGGAACAGCATCTTTTGAGTTGAGGACATAGAAGCCCATTTTGAAGAACTTCTTTGCAATTGTCTCAATTTGGTTGATTATGTCTTTGTTGGTGACAAAGGAATCGGAAATATGAATCCAAAGTACCATCTTCTCCTGTGGAACGATCTGTTTTACATTTTTATATGCTCTCTCATTTTTTGATGATTTTACCAAAGGAAGAAATGGTATTATAATTTGCTTAAGTTTAACACACAATTTAATTTCTGATTCTATTTTTAATAAAAATGATTGGACACCAAGGCGTTCGTCTGTTCTCTGTCGTCGCGAAACCCAGTTCGCCAATCCCCGGCTTTTACCGTCATTACAAGAACAACGATCTTTACAAGGTTCTCGGATGCGTAATCCACACCGAGACAAGTGAACACATGGTCTTGTACCAAGCAGTTGATCTGTGTGGAAGGTCTCTCACACGAAATCCCGATGGAATGGCCTTTGTACGGCCGATTGATATGTTCGTCGGAACAGTCGAACACAAAGGCAAACAAATGAAAAGATTTGAACACGTTTTAGATATTTAAAGCCCTGGATGTGTTTTGATTTGAGTTGGTTGTTGCACCGGTTGTGTGATAGGAATCGACTGGATATTCGAGTTTTTATACGAAATGTAGATGATCGAAAGCAACAAACCAAATGAAATGAGACCACAAATACACATTCCAATCATACCAAACCACCATGCAGTATTTTTGTCATAGTCGCTTTTTGGATTGCTCTTGTAGACACTATGGATGCTCATCTTACCAGATGGAGTTGCTTGCGTGTAACCAAGAATACCAAACGGTGCTCCACAAACCCAAAACATCACAAAGAAGGTGAAACACAGAGATGCTTTCGTCGCAATGCTTTGTGGTCCACCAACTATCGTTCCATCCGGGCGGACAACTTGCCCGAATTGATTTGTCGTGTTTGGTGTTGTTCCGTTACCCACCGGTGCTCGCATAATTAACATAATCATGATAGTAAACAATATAACATAGATACAAGCCGTAATGATTGCCGCGAGTGACAGTTTAGCCGCCTTTGTCCATCGGTCAGCACACACTTTGTTCCAATGATTGTAGATGTCCATATCCATTTGTAGATTCTCATCCTTACATGTTAAAATGCCATTTTCATCTGTCTCGCAACAACCATCAAGATCATTTTGACACGAGGCAATCACATATGGATCCGCGGACACCGCAGTGTAACTGCATTTCCCGCTATCTTCATCACAATTGAGCATATAATCGGCTGCCCTAGGAGGACATTGGTATTTCAATAGAGGTAATTGACCCGTTTCCGGATCTATGTCATGAAGGGCTGCAACCTTTTGAATCTTGTCGCAAACACCCAAGATATACGCGAGCTTCCTCTTATCATTCTGATACAATAGATCCATACATTCATCTGGTGAATCTCTCAATAATTCGGCTTCGGTGGTTCTGCAATTAGGGTCGTTTACCGGGCATGTCGACCCTGGTTGTTTCAAATACGCTCGCTCACTAATCCTATTGACAGTACAACTACCACTACTATCCTTAACCCAGTAATTCGCTCGTCCGTAACGTTCATCGTCACATTTCAAACACGTACCATAAGTAGTTGCTGTTGATATCGCCTCGTAAGCCACATTCATCACATCACAACTCGTGGGTTTAGCGTTGGCCACCGAGAGTTCCGAACATGCATCGAGGACAGCCGAGAACGCCGCCTTGTCTTTCGTGTGTTGCGGATCGTCACACCCACTTTTTGTGGCAAATACACCACAAGCTTCGTAATGCTTCTGTTTTGATTGCGAAGTGCATGGAGCTTCCGGAGTTGTCAAACATAATGGATCATACCACATGAATTCATTGACAAATGTAGCGCGGTTCAAGTTCTTCCCATCTTGACACATTGGAATACCAGCACCCGGGTTCTTCGGGTCGTAATCTACATCTACTGTAGGGTATGAGTAGGGCCACACTTTCAATTTCGCCGCAATAATACCAGGCCACCAAACTATTAATGAAACACATATGACAAACATGATTACCATGACCATAACGAATCGCTGTTTGTTTGCTTGTCTTTCATCTGGTGTCAAAGTCGTATTCGATGACATCAGCTCTCGTTTCATTCGGCCAACGAACATAGGGCCACCGATGATAGCAATGATTGCATAGCAAAGATAAAGGAACATCAGACCAAACATGTCGACACCTTTCATAGAAGAAGTAGCAGTCACGTCAACAACATTTGTAATATCCTGAACCGCCTTGAAGGTCCCACTTGCATTTGCGACACAATCACCAATGACTGTAGCTGAAATCATCTGTGGACTAAATGCGACCAATGAACCACCACAGTCGCTCACTACCTGTGAGTTGATACCCCTTACGTCTCGTGTACAATCCGTGTAGAATTTCTGTGCCGAGTCCACTGTCATACTGACATTACTCTTTGCCACTATAGTTGATTCCGATTTGTTCATAACAGACGGAGTTAAACCAGACATCACCGCATCTGTTTTAGCGGTAATGGTATTCATGATTGACTGTGCTGTCTCTGCATTGAACGTCGTGGTCCCCGCGAAGTTACTAGTACCAACAGCCGTACACAACTGATCTGCAAACGTGATGTTGCAGTCCTTTGCCCCGTTTACGATCTGATTGTTTGTACATGCAACATTAACACTTGCTTTGACTTGGTTCTCCATCACGTTAACAATTGAGCTTGAAATTGCATTGTCTATGGTTGAAGACGCAATCGATTGATTGCCACCCATTTGTCTTATTTTATTCAGAAGAGATAAAAAAATAATCCCGACCCATTACAAAACGCTGAAGATGGACTTTAGGTTAATATGGACTAAAGTCCATATTAGGAAAACGCACTAAAAAATGGAAGCAAGACAAAAGTCAAACAGCAAGAGGGGCAAAACCCGAATGAGAGAATGCTTTCTCATAAAGAACAATGCCAGAAATACAACGAGAAGCGACTTATGATGGTCGACAAGGTTCCTGGTAAATGGGCACTCTTTACGAAACTTAACGAAGATGGCACGGGCAGATTCGCCGTTTTCAGTTGTTTTACTAACGCGCATCATTATGCCGACGTACATGGTCTAACAGGAAATCTCATCGCTTTTGTTGGCAACGAAGAGTACGACGTTCTAACTGATGCTGAAGTTGCCCTATTCAAGCAAGAACATGCAGACGAAATTGGAAAATACTTCGAACTCGAATCAGAATACTCGGAAAGCGATTTGAAGCGCGAATCGAAACGAAAACGTATACATTAGTTTTATATAAAATGGGAATTAATTGAATGATTTTTCTTTGTTTTCAAGGAGGAGGAGGAGGAGGCCCAGTCGGGTTTACCGGAGTCCTGCCGATCGCCAAAGGAACCATAACGACAGTAGCAACGTGGAGCAACACAATCAAAAGAGCAAAGATGAATCCGTTCTGGATTTCACCATTTTTACCCCATTGGCTCCTGCGACAAAACGTCCATGGCGTGTGTTGCGAACGAACCAACGCATTACCGATCACGACAACATAATCGAATAAAGACCACAATATCCATGCACACAAGGCAATAATACCAGCGATAGGAGCCAGTGGGAGGAGGATGAAAACACTGATGAACAAAAGTAATTTCGCGAAACCTTCTGTATAACATCCCATGTACATTCGATCAAAGCCGAAACACCCAACAAACATCTCGATTAAAAGCAATATAATCTTGCTTTTCCCTTCGTCCTCTTGCACTGGCATTGCAAATTGTTGTATGGCGTGCGAACGGTGATGAGGCGATCGTGTCATGTTGTTTTGTTGCTTATTACTCTTCTTGTCATCCAATTATAGATTTTTTTTTCTTGTTGATAGATTAACCAACAAGAAGAATGCATCAACACACAACCACGTGCCCTTCACAGAGTGGAATGCCTTCGGTTGGCATCGCTGTATATGGCGCGCTTGCTACCGGAATCATCGCTGGCCTTCTAACTGAGAAACTTTTAATACGTGATTTCACCGAATTTAAACTCGCTTCGATTTGGACCTACTTTGAAAAGACGTATACCACAATTGACAAGTACATCAAGAACCCAGATGACACAAGCATCAACATGAGAGAGATGATCACAGTCTTATGTGCCGTAGTGTTTTTGTTACTTTTCTTTGTTTACGGTGTGTATGCATCTAACAGACTGCTTCACTCGCTTGTCTCGACCGTGTTCATCTCGGTCCCGGTAATTTTCTTTATCTACCTCTTGCAACTCGCATTCTCCACAAGAACAATGGCAACTACAATTATGCCAGACAATGTCCCTCCACCACCATAAGAGGGTTGTTAGATATATAATCGAAAACTTTTTTCTCTCTTGGATCAAAAGCAACTGAACAAAAATAAAACAAAATGGGTGTTACCTCTTCTATTGATTATGTCCCTCCCGTATGTAACCCCTCTACAGACGGAACATCATACTTGAATGCAGACGGACTCGCTTTCACCGATGCTTCGTGTTCTAAAAGCCTCTGTATCCGCCAAGAAAATGGATTGTATTATTGGCCAGGAGCAAAATATTCTTATGTCAACGACACATGTGTCGACGTGTGTTTCAAAGATGCGACAATCCCCGGGGTTAAGAGTACAGTAACGACATCGACCTACGACATGAATACCAATGTGTTTACAACAACAACAAAATATTACGCTGACGATCTTTGCTCTGTTTTCTTGGGCAACACCCCACCCGTAATTCCGACATCCAGTAGTAGTCCTGAGATTACGTTTGTGCCTACGAGTAGCGCCGCTCCGACTACCTTCAATGCTACACCATATCCTGTGTCACTTCAACCAGTGACCACAACTAGTACCGTTACACCAACCACGTATGAACCCATTACGACAACCACGTATACACCCACTACAACAACCACGACTAGTACACCGGCCACTACAACAACCACATATACGCCCACTACAACAACCACGTATGAGCCGACTACGACAACCACAAGTACGTTGATGGCACTTTCTAGTTTTACCCCGAGTAGTTCAATAGCAGCTCTTGTCATGGCCACTCTAGCTCCGGAAACGGTCGAAGCAACACTCGCGCCCATTACCACGACACTGGCACCGATCACGTATGCAATTGTGACGACACTAGAACCCATTGTATCCACGATGGCATCGACGTTGGAACCAATTACATCTGCAATTGCCATAACATTGGCACCAAGCACAGCAACAGCAACAATGGATCCGGTCACAACCACTACGACGAGCACAACAGCTACGACGAGCACAACAGCAGCGACAATGGCCCCGGTCACAACCACCACCACTAGAGCAACGACATTGGCACCAGTTACAACTACCACAATGGCGGCAACAGAATCTCCTTGGATTTACTCGAATGATACTAACACACCCATTGAATACACTGAACCCCCAATGACAACAGAAGTTGTTTCACCAAGACCCTTGTCTGCGGCAGTAGATTCCTCGACTGTAACGACGAGTGCTCCAGAAAACAACCAAGTAATGACCATTGTCATTATCTCAGTAGCTGTTCTATTGATTATTATTGCCACGGTAATTGCACGAAAGCGAACATCTTCGTCTTGATTACTTCTTAATCAATGTCTGACGGTATGCGCGTACAAGCGCATAAAGAATGAACGGCGCAACAAGAATTATCAATCCAATCACAAGGAAGAACGTCGTCAGTGACGTATGCGACTCAAAGGGCGATCCACTAGTAAATTCTTGTAAGTAGACTCGCTGTTCATTTGGACCAAAACCAGTTGCCCGAATCTCGGCTGCAGTACGCTGTTGTACAGTGACATTGTCCTTCTCTTCACCACCCAAGAATTCTTTTCCTTGTTTGATACAGATACCACCCGACTTTTTCCATCCAGGAAGGCATACAACATCCGTGCTGCTTTTTGGTATACAAACGCCATCGCGCATCTCGAAATCAGGAGTACAATAACGTTTACCACCTTTGTCTATGGTGACACCCCGAGACATCTCTTTGTTTGCGATCCGCTGTTTATCATTTTGGAACGCAAGGAAATTCGTTTGAGCCGCTCTGTTTTGCATACTCTCATCACTCAAAACCAAAGGAGACAATGAAAGCATAGAAGAATCATATAATTGTGCCATATTATTTTTTGACTCTAGTTTTACCTTAATTAGTTATTTATTTCGGTTCTCGACTTCTTGTTGAATTCTGCTTTGGTCTTCGACCAAGTTTCATGTATGTGTTCTTCAAAACCCTTGAAGCCCAAACGAAACCGCAACACGCTTCGCGACAGTCCTCATGTCCTCGAGATCTACAGATGTATAGATGTTATAGCGTTTATCGTCGCGAGGACGCACAGTTGAGCGCTTAGGCATTCCCTCGCCAACACGCAGTTTGAAACGCTTGAACTCGTCTTCGACTCGTTGCGTGATGTTCTCTGTGCTCATAGTACCACTTAATTGTTCGGTTAGACGCCGTCCAATAGCATCGAGAATACCAAGATCAGTACAGACACCGCCTACGAAAATGCGGTCCTCTGGTACATCCATGATAATGGGTGGCTGTGCACGATCAGACGAGTAAGGCTTGTTACCATTCTCGTATTGCGCGTTATTAGCACTGAGGACATGACCATAACTCGAGTTGCCGTTGTTCTGGATGTTGGCCGCAGACACGAAACCATTCTCTTTGTTGTATGGTGCAGGTGCGTTGAAGTTTTGCCCGTACGACCCACGAGCACCTCCGTTGTAGTTGCTGTCATAACCTCCATTCGCCCTGCCCTGTTGGTAACCAAATTGTTCCCCGCCGTATTGCTTGTTGTTGTTACTATAGTTGTTGCCATAACCGTAACTGTTGCTGTTGTTGCCACCGCTTGACTCCATTCCGTTGCTGCGTCTCAGGCCATTGTTGTTGTTCTGGATGTCCTTCGCCTCCCATTGTGGCTGCTTGGGTGCAACGGGTGTAACGACTTCAGGTTTCTTGGGTGCTGATTGTTGCAACGCTGCATCGCTTGCTGGTTCGTTGAAGAGTGTTTTCCACCCAAGTGCAAGCTTTTTCTTGGCCATCATCTGTAGCACTTGCGTGACAACGTCCGAGAGGAACCCATGGACTGTGTTTTCAACCTGGTCAGTCTCTTCGTATTCAAACGTGTTGAACCCATATGGAAGGTATATCGCTGTTTGCGGTTCCTTGTTCCCTTGTTGGACAACATACGATAGGTATGCCGCAAGCTCAGCATCACGAAGAAGATCTAATGCGAATAAACCACGCTCCTTCAGTATCGCAGTGATTGTCAAACGGGTTGACACTGGACGAACCTTAGGGATCATGTGTTCGTCATTATTGAAGTCGATATCATCAAGACACAAGCCACGATTCACCTTCTTGTTCTTCTTCCTGTTCTCTGGCAACAGAGACGACTCGCTGTCCGACCCATCTTCTTCACAGGAAGTGTCCCCTTGGTTCGCGTGTGACAACATGCGTTCCTCAAGGTCTACACGACGTTTTTTGTTCTCGATTGCGCGCTCATTGTCTGTAGCACGAGTCCTCTCGATGACACGCTTGGTTGCAGCCGCATCGCTTGGTTGCTTTAGCTCGTCTTGGCTTTCTTCCAGCCGTTCGGCAAACGCACACTCCTCTGCGTCGCTCGAGTCTGAATCGTCAATGACCATCCTCTTCGCAGCCACTTTCTTCGTCTGCATCTCTTCGTTCTCTTCTTCTTCGTTGTTGATGTTTTCAGTATCACTCATCTATTTTGGTTTGTTCAAAACCCGTTTGCTTTTCTTTTTTACTCAGTTTTGAATTTTTTTTATTTGCTCTTTTTTTTTACGTTAGGTCGACTCTTTTGTTGGCGGTTATTTGGATCTTTTTTTTTTATTCACAAGGGAAGAAAAAGGGAAGAAATGATCAAAACCCAAAAACCAAAAATGAATGCTTTTGGCAATCACGCGATGGCAGCTCGTGTCATACGTGCACAAACCCAAAGGATGTATCTGATGGAGTACCGCGCGGTGAAGAATGGTTTTGCTTTCAAGGTCGAAGGTTCCACATCGAAGCATTATTGTGTCCAACTGAAGAAGAATGGATGTAAATGCTCTTGCCCCGACTTCACACAACGCGAGGAAATGTGCAAGCACATCTTCTTCATTCTTGTACGCGTTGCCAAGACACCACTCGCGGAATTAACGTCGAGTACCGGTGATTTCATCTTGACTAACGAAATCACAGTGCGCATTAAGAATGCTGTATGTCCAACCAACACAACAGACGAGAGCGAGACACGAATCACAAACGACTGTGGTGTCTGTTACGAAGACTTTACCGAGAAAGACAAGGATATGGTTAAATGCACGACGTGTTCAAAAGCACTCCATGATTCGTGTATGAGTCTTTGGGTCAAATCGTGTACCGCTCGTGGTCTGACAAACACCTGTCCGTATTGTCGTGCACTGCTTTCAGTCGCAGCACACAAACGCATGCGCGAGAATGACGACGATTGTCTTGTCAAGATGATTACACCTCCATCTAAACAAGCAAGGAAGAAGACAGAAGCAGACGTTCTTGTTGTTTCTGTAGAGGATCCAGCGCAATTTCCGTTATAAGTGGAAACAAATCCAGATTATGACAATTCTATCAAATAATAATACAACTATTTAAATCTTTATGACTTCTTATTGTTGACCAATGATTACAGAAAGCAATAAACTGCTAAACATAGAAGAGGAAGAAGAAGAAGAAGAAGAGGATGACGAGCAGCCACAAAATAAAACCTCGGTGTTAACCCCGAAAGAACTCAAATGCATCGCGCAGTTACGCAAGCGTATACCAGACATTGCAACAGGCGAACATGGTGTGGATGCCCTGGCAATACACGATACAGATTGGAAACTTGTGCGCTACCTACGAGCCCGTGGAATGAGTACGAAAAAAGCCGAGTTATGTTTACGTAACAGTATCAAATGGCGCGCTCAACACTCGACATATGCTGAACGACCAGATGGATTGGACTGGTTTTTACGGCGGATCGGGTGTAAACAGCTCAATCAAATGATCTTATCGAAAGCAGATCGAACGCCCTGGTACTTTAGAGACAAGGATGGTGCATTATCATACTATATTAGGTTTGGTAGACTAAACTTCACCGAAACAAAGCAATTAGGAAATCTGACAATGGCAAAACTCGTCGGCTGGCTACATGCGCGCATTGAAGAAGATCTCAATTTACACTACATTTCGAATGGCTGTTCCGGGCCAACTCATGTAACTTCCGTTGCAGACCTCGAGGGGTTCCAGTTATCACAAGCGCCATTAAGCGATATCATTGCCTTAGCCCGCAGTGAAATGGCGGATATCCAACACATTTTTCCTGAAATCTTAGGCAAATTGATCGTAATCAACGCACCACAAATGGTATCGGTTGCTTGGCCAGCGGTGTCTTTGTTGCTTCCTTCTGCAATGCGAGCCAAAATCTCTGTCAATGGGATCAACAAAGTGAACAACAGGGAACTGCTCTTGAAACACTTTGATGCCACGAATATTCCAATTGCATTGGGTGGATCATACATCGAAAAAGACGGAGATTCATATTGTCCTGCGCGAGTCCTGTGTTCATCCTGACTCTCCCTTGTGATGTAAAAAAAAAATTCTTTATTTGAACCCGTAACACTATTTCTGTACCCTCTCCCCTTTTTTTTATGTCTTTGTTAATAAATACAAAAATAAAAGTCGACTCCATACAGAAATAGTGTTGAGGATCCAAAAAAAATCGGAAAAATGAAAAAAGTTTTTTATTTTCGTCACACAGAACAAATTTATCTGTTTGCTTTACAATAATAGAATTATCATGGGTGGTATAGAACATGCGATTGAAAAAGACATTCTTTCTAGTGAACGGGTTTGGTATGAGAACCAAAAGTCATTCCTCTTACTTTTGATCGTTCTTGCAACCTCTCTCTCACTTCCTTACTTTCGCGTGTTGAACAATGCCTTTCCTGATACTCACCCAGTTGTCATAGCACTTGTAGCAGGTATGATCATCACAACAATTGTCTATCTACCAATGCACTACATCAACAGCAAGTACGCGCTCAGTAGTGCTGTATTGCTTGGTATTCTCGTGGCAGAGTTCTCTGTTTTCGGCGCGCCATGCAATTTCCCCGCACCCATTGTGATTGCCTTCTTTTTTTTCATATTCTACCATGGATACGATGAGCGAGAACACTCATGGCCTTCCAATCATATGTGTACTGCAGAAGGGCACTAATTCTGTTTCAAACGAGCCAAAATCGTCCCTTTCGTTTTTTTCATTTTTCAAAAAATGCTAACGACTGTCAAATTTTTTCAAACGGTATTTGAGTGAGAAAGCTTGGCAAAACAGAGCAGAACCTCAACATTCGCGTGTTCGATACACCACGGTCAACGACAACCAGGATGCAACAACAACCAAACACCACCATTGTTGTACCAAACTCAGACTCAATGTCCATTGACAGCAACAACAGCCATCATCGTATCGGTGTCATAGACGAAATCCCAGAGATACTAGCACACGGTGACAAATATAGTTTCCCGCATTCACCAACTCCTCGTCAACGCACACAAGGTAGAATACTTGTCACAGCACGATACAAACTTATTTACAACGACAACGAATAGAGTCATTTTCTTCGACTGTTAACCAACTAAAATGAATATATATGTTGACTGGCGTTTAATTATCTTTATCTATCAGACAAGAAGCAATTGAACAAACTTGTTCATTATGGTTTTTCACGAAATGGACATTGGTGGCGGTGACTTTGCGAGTATTTTCGCAAGCGTGGCTGAGGCTAAACAAGAAGAAGAAGAACGCAAGCAAGCGATGATGTTCTTACGGATCTTGGATAGCATAGACGAACGAGGCAACGCCAGGGTTTCGACCCCGTCTACACCAGGGATCCATAAGGAATTCATGCGAGTCTCGATTACCGACGACGATCTCGCAGAGAAAACCAAGCGCACTGATACAGACAAACGTGAAGACAAAGTCGCTCGTGTACACACGATTAAAGATCTCCCTCCTGATAACATGTTTGATATCTTCGGACCTCCACCGAATCAAGACATGGACATCCCTGATTTATCCATTCAAGCTGGTAGACGCCTCGGTGACGGCAAGTTAGTTTATCACGCGAGCATGGGCGAATTCTTCTCTGGAACCTTCGATGATCTTGGGGTTTTTAAGATGGAGATCGTCATAATGCTTGCACTTGCATTGTTCTTAGTCGGTATTTACATAGGACGGAAAATGGCCAGACGTGCAATCCCCAAGGTACTGGCATCACCACCTTTATTGTCAATTCAACAACAACCACAATATCCGTATCAATACCATGCATCTGCATACCAACACAACCCATATA
>ERZ1292644.356-Hain-H14-01um-R2-356-length-33042-cov-6_pt2 | contig 12855 bp, 34 predicted proteins | sample MGYA00564402_ERZ1292644 | MGnify/ENA primary metagenome ERZ1292644 (study PRJEB36523, sample SAMEA6512644) | groundwater metagenome | collected 2019-01-09 | study: AquaDiva: Metagenomics assemblies of 32 groundwater samples | reverse complement strand
TTCTGATATTGTTTTTTATATTGTTTATATTTATCAGATTTCTGATATTGTTTCTGATATTTCTTCATACAACTAATTTTTCCACAAGTTACATTATCTTTTTTTCTCGAATTATAAACTAGTTGACAATATTTACATATCTTTTCCATTTTTACCCCCATATCCCCTATTTCTGGGGGATGGATTAGTATCACTTTGATTGTTTTTGACGATTGTGGTGTCTCTAATCAAGTCTTTTTTTTCATTTTTTCTTCTAATTAAGTTTTCTAACTCCTTTTTTGGAATCTGTTTATAAAGGAAATCTCTGCAAAATGTTAAAAATTGATAAATATTTTGCAAATCTTGTGTTTCAAATATTAACTTTTCTCTTAAATTTCTAATTTTAAATAACAATTCTGCTTTATCTTTGGATATTTTTTTATCGAATAATTTAATAATATCATCGCTATTTGTTGGGAATAATTTTATTGAATTTAGGCACCTTTTAGCTAAAATCATTGAAGAATTTATTCCTTTTTTATAATCTATAGAAAATATATCTTTATGAAAATGAGATATTAAATCACAACTCTGTCTATACATATCCAATATAGAATATTTGTTACATTTTTTGAATAAATGTCTTATATCTTCGCCATATAATAATGTTGAATCTGCAATTTCAAATGAGTAAACTCCAGCTTTTCTGCCATGAAAATGTACACCATTTTTTACATCTCTTTTTAATTGAGATTCGTCTAAAAATGTTACTGATATTGGTATTCTCTTTTTATCTTGTAAAATGTTGAATTGTTTTTTTATAATTATTATATCTAAAATTGTATGTTTTTCATCAATTATTAATGTTAAGTCTATATCACTAAATTTTTCATCAAAATATCCGTTTGTTGCCGAACCACGTAAAAGAACTGATTTAATTATTTGATGATTTTTAGCTATTTTCGTGATATACACAGATATATTTTTCTGTTCTTTTCTCTCTTCTGTTATTTTAGGATGAGTAAAACTTCCCATGAAATATATAGATTTTACGATTATTTAAATGTTTTGGTATAACCATTGGATATACCAATTAAGAATAACAACATTTAAATAGCCTGATTTTTATTATATATAATAGGAGACAACACAATGAGAACTGAATTAAAAAATATTGGAAACGAAGAAAGGCATACTTTCACTGCGAAAGTCGGAAGAGACGGAACCAAGTCAGGATAGCAAGGAGAGATACAAAATGAGAAGGAGTTGAAATGAGAAGACATAAAAACGATAAATTGTGTAGTGGAGAAATATAATGATAGGTAAAATAGTCTGTGCTGTTTTAATAGTTTTAGTAATGCTTGGTTTTGGTTTTTATAGTTATTATATAACTTATTCATACGAGAGAGATGTGGGAAGTCATATAGAAAATGCCTACGAAGTGAACACACCTGACAGAATGATTAACGAAATTAAATTAGCAAAACAGGGAATGGTTGATTCTGGATTGACAGAAGATGATTATGGCGCTCTAGTATTCAAGAAGCCAGATAACTCTATGAGGTGGCAATATGATTTCTTAGATAGTGTTATTGAGAGAGCAGAAGCAGTTCAAACATGGTATAATCAAACTTATGGTTCTGGTGAAGGAGTAACAGAATCGTTAGGAGATGTTTATGAAACAAAAATGGATAATCTTAGAGAATTTTTAAAAGAAGGTGGAAGAGCCGATTGGATAGCTAGAGATGCTTGGTTGATTAAGAATCATAAAGTAATTTATCTAGAGTGGATTATTTGGATTATATTAATATTGATTTTAATTGGAATACTTATTGGGATGGTGATTGAGGATTAAATGAATATTCAAAAACTGAAAGAAGGACTAAAAAAATGGTAAATCAAACGTTAAAGGAGTTGAAATGAAAAATAAGAAAAAAAAAGTTAAATCAATGAGAATTAATGTTAATGTAAAAATCCCCAAAGTTCATTGTTTAAGGTGTGGGTGGGAATGGATTCCAAGAAAACAAATTAAAGATATTAAAACATGTGCTAAATGTAACAATCCATATTGGAATGAAAGGAGAGTTAGAAAAAAGGAGATTAAAGAATGAGTATAGAAGTCAGGAAGAAATTTGTTGAGAGAGAAAAGAGAAAGACACGAGAATTATACAATTTTTTATTCAAAATTAGAAAACAAATTAGAGGGTTATTTATTCTAAACGATAAAGAAAGAGAAAGATTAATGGATATTATTGATAAACAAATAAGTAGTAAATTACCTAAGAGAATGAAAAATGGCTAAATTTAAAATTGTTCATAACACAAACAACGAGACAGAGGTCTATATAGAAGGAATTCCCATAAATGAATTTAACAAAAAAGAATTTATTTTTTATGTTAATAATACAGAATTTTTTAGACGAATACTTAATAAAGCAAAACAAGAAGCAACCGTCAAATTGATTCAGGAAATTAAAGAGAAAATTGAGAAGTTTAATATAAGTTCTACAAATGAAAAAGATTGTTTGGGTTTGAAAGAACATAAAGTATTAACTCTAAATACAATTTATAAATACGATATTGAACAACCAAAAACACGAGAAATGAAAAAGCTAAAAGATTTTGCAGAATCATGTTTTGAAGAAGGTTGGATTCACGCATTATCTTTAAGAAATGATTATCTTAAACATTGGCTCTCTGAAAAAGAAAAGGAGTTGAAAGAATGAGTTATCAAGATAAAGCTATACAAGATACGCTGATAGAAATTGAGCAATTATTAAGATTACAAGTTGGTAAAAAAACTCTGTCTAAAACTTATTACGAATATAGAATCTCAAAAGTAAATATTAAAGATTTGAAATTGCCTTTATATAAATTATACCATCTTGCTTTCGAACAAGGAGTATATGTTAAAAAGGAAAAGGAGTTGAAATGAAGGATAAATATATAATCACAAAAGAGAAAGCAAAAAAGATAATCTTATTAAAGAATAACATGGCTCATACATTTTATAATTTATCTTTTGCTTTAGTTGGTGGTAATCATGATAAGAAATCTTTATTTCATGATATTGACAGTTCATATATGTGTAAAAAATCAGGTAAACAAGCTATTGCTATGGGGCACGGATTAGTTATTATTCCTTCAGAAAAATGCAAACAGTCAGATTTATTATTTGTAGAGACTATTCCCGAATTCAATAATAAACAATTAAAACAAATTGAAAAGGAGTTGAAATAATGAAAAATAAGCAAATCTGTAAATGCGCGCATTCAATAGATGACCATATTGAGCAAGTTCATACATCTGTAATTGCTGGTGAATGTTCTAAATGCGAATGTAAAAGATATGAGGAGACTAAAGAATGAATTATAAAATATTATTTCTGTTTGGGACATTAAACTTATTAATAGGTGTTCTGAATATTATATTTTTAGTTGAAAGCTATCCAGTAGTATCTTTAATTGTCAGCATTATATCTATTTTAGCATCTAGTTTTATTATTGGTATTATTGTTGGTGTTGTTGATAGTGTTATTGCTGTTGTTGTTGTTGTTGTTGTTGCTGTTGTTATTGCTGGTGGTTTTGGTGTTGTTGTTGATAATGCTACTGTTCTTGTTATTGCTGTTGTTACCAGTATTCTTGCTGTTGCTGTTATTGCTGAAAACTTGCCCCCATATTTAAATAAAAGGAAATTAAAAATAAATGAAAAAATAGTTGAGAGAAATTAAAATGAAACAAACAAATGACGATGATGTTTTAATGCAGATTGAAGGAATAAATGTAAAAGAGTTTAGCAAAGAAGAATATGAATTTTATTTTAATAATACAGAATTTTTTAGACGAATACTTCATAAAGGTGGAAAAGAAGCAACCACCAAATTAATTCAGGAATTTAAAGATAAGATTAACGAATTTGAATTTACAAATATCGTAAGGATGAATAGTAATTTAGGAGCAAATATTACACAAGATAGAATTAAAGAGGAATTGTTGAAATGGCTCTCTGAAAAAGAGAAGGAGATTAAAGAATGACAGAAACACAAATAGCGAAAAAGCTTTGGAAGGGATGTCAAAGAAGCTATGCGATTTCACCTTTTCCTGAATATTGTGGAAATATGGGAAACGATATTAGACTTATTTGTGAAGAGTGTAGAGCAAAAACCCAACAGCATTTTGAAGATTGTTTAAGGTTTTTAAAATATCTTGAGGGGCGTATTAGGAATTTTATCGTTAAAGATTTAGAATCAGCAATAAAAATTCACAAGAAGAATGGTCTGGATATCCCTATCGGTAACGACGGGAGAGCTGGTTCTAAAAAATCCATTGCTTTTTCATATCCAGACATTAAAATAAGATGAAATACACACAAAAACAAATTGAGAAAATGGTAGAGAAAAAGATGAAAAAACCAAGACCAAAGGGAGCAGGGTTTTCAAGAATAGAAGCTAGTGAGAGATATAATGAAAAGAAGAGAAGAATGCATTATAATATAAGAATTTGTAAAAATACAAAATGTAAAAAGGAATTTTATACTTATGATAAAAACCACACTCATAGAAGGGGAGGTTCAAGATTATATCTAAATCGCAGACCTTCTGATTCTATTACGTGTTCAAAGAAATGTTCAAAAGAATATCATAGATTTAATAGATTTATGAACAGTAAAAAACAACATAATCGGGGGATAATTTTGTATGTCTAAAGAAGTAAATCATATATTGCTTTTTCTTTTTGAATACGGTTGGGCGATATTAGCGGCAATTGTAATTATTGCTCTTGTTACTCTTGTATATTTTGGAGTACTTAATGTTATTGTAAAATCAGAAGATAATTCATATCAAGAACTTATTTACCCAATGATGGAATGCAATAAATGGATCATACCTTATGAATATTATGATACAAACGAACAAGAAGTCTTAGTGTTTAATTCATTAAGAGAAGTTAGAGATTTCTGTTCCAATAGATATTCAGAAATCCTATTAGGCGAATGCTTAGCAACAACTGATATTTCTTATAACGTAAGTAGTCTCTTGAATACTAGATATATAGAGGGACATGCACCAACTCAGAAGTTAATGATTTTGTGTGAGTTTAATGATTTTTCGTGGGGGCAGTGTATAGAGAATGAAAAACATAAATAAAAATATATTGGATTATTTACAAAAGAAAGAAAAGATATTCAAAAATTATAAGGAGGTTATATCAAAATGAACGAAAAACAAAAACGAGAAAAATTGAATAAGTTAAAAGCTCAAGTAAAAGAATTGGAAGATGAACTCCCCGAAGAAGTTGAAACTCGTGGAGATCCGATTGTCAGATTTAAATAAAATAATAATAACATTTATATATTCCAATGACTTATAGAATTAAAAGAAAAGGGAAATTATCAGATATAGTTGGACTTCTAAAAGAAAAATTATCAGATACGAATATTATAATATCTTCCTATTTAAATACTTTATTGTTCTCAACATGAAACAAACATATCAAGAGTTAAACCCAAGTTTCGCAAGAATTTTTATAAATAAGAAAGATAAGAAAAATCCAGTTACTATAAGTTATCCTGCAAAACGAGAAGCTTTTGAAGCTTTATCAGCTATGTGGTTTAATATTATATTTAGTTATCGGAAGACTTTACTTGCTTTGTCGTTTGTTTTGATGTTGATAATTACAAGTTTAATATATTATGGATTATATATCTTTGCTATCGGTTTATCACTTGGAATGATGATAGTTTTTTGGCTCTCACCTTTAATTCTAGTTTTCATAACTTTACATAATAAAAAATTATATATGAAAATGCCAGATATTTATGCAGAAGCAATGATTAGAAAAGAGAATGAATATATGTATGTTAAGAGAACTAAACTCGATAAAAAGACTTTTGAAATTCCAATCTTTGATAACATATTTTTAGATTATAAAATGAAAGGCGAATTTAAAAATTATTTTAAAACAGTTTCGATAGAAGAACATGATTTATATTATGCAACTTTTGATAAAAAACATAAAAGAAAAGGAATAATACAAACTGATTATTGGAAGTGTATTTTTACATTTATTCGGATACCAAAAAAAGGTTATATGGAAGTTAGGTTTTTGTAAAAATAATAATGGTGTTGTTAATTAATCGGTTGTCGAACCATAATGAATATAAGGGGATTCAGATTTTGATTTAATTCCTCTTAAAACTTCTCTTATTACATCTATGTCTACAATTTGTTTAATATTAAATGTGAAACCTAATTGTAGTGATATTGAAGATTTTCCAACATATGGTGCTCCACCAATTAAGATGATATTAGGTTTGGGGATCATTTTATTAATCTATACTGTTTAGTTCTACACCATGATATATTTATTATACCTTTGGTTCCTGCGGATGTAAAATTATTATTTGTACTTACATGCGCATATATACATCCATCTCTATCTTCAAATACATTATTTATATCACCATGCAATTCTAATTTTGTATAATCGCATGATAAAATGCGAGAATTATAGTAAATTTCTGGGTCAATTGAATAAAGGTGTTTTAACCAACTGCCTCCTATTTGTTCATAATCTCCTATTCTATAATTCTCGTCAAATTCAAAGATATCATTAAAATATTCGATACATTCTATTTCTTCACTTTCTTCTTCAGTTTCTTTGTCTAATTTCTCCCAAAGAACAACACTGGAGATAATTACCATAAAAATAAATATCGCTATCGAAAATTCTAGGATTAAAGATTTATATTTCATTATATTATCTATTCGTGATAACTCCGCTATTTCCATAAAAAATAATGAATATTGAAGTATTTAAATGTTTTTATTATAATAATATATCATAATAAAGTTTAAATACTGTGGTTTTTATTATATATCATGGAAGTAAAGAAATATATATTAGATTATGGATATAGGAGATTAAATGCTTGCAAGAAGTTAGGATGTAAAAAGTATACAATTGACAATTCCAATAAACAAAAAAATATACCAATCTTTAAAAATAAGAAACTTTAATAAGTATATTGTTGATGTTTTATTGAACAAAAGAGATGCGATAAAAGATTTGGTGATTGACCTTGAAAAAATATAAAAATACAATAAAAACGAAGAGAATGATTACTAAAACTGTGGAATTACCAACAATTAAATGTTTGAGATGTAATTGGAGTTGGATTCCTCGTATCAATCCCACAAGTATTAAAGTATGTCCCAAGTGTCACAACCCATATTGGAATGAGATGAAAGAATTAAAGAAAAGAAAGGTTGTTGCTCAATGAAAAACCCCAAACTAAAAAGGAATTTAATTTAAGCCATATGATAATGAATCCATCGCAAATGATGTCAAATTCAGAAGCTTATTCAACGGTCAGAATTGAAGATGTAAAAGAATTTATACGATTGCTGAAAGAAGAGAATTATAATTTATGGAGTAAAGGTGATTTTAGATATGATAAGTTTGATGCTCACCAAAGACAAACGATAGTTTAGCAAGTAGAAAATATTTTAAATAAACTTGCAGGAGAGAAGTTGAAATGATAATTAGTATAGGATACAATCGGGGAGACTCAAGAGTGCATAGAGATTTCTCAGATTTAGAAGAAGTAATGGACTTCATTAAAATATACCTTGAGATTTATAACGATGATTTTGAAAATTTAGATATGAGTTTCTGGAGAGGTAAAGAAGAAGAGAGAGTTAAAAAATCAAGAGTTTCAAAAAGTGAAAAAGAAAAGGAGTTGAAAGAATGAGTCATGAAAGAATAAAATTGGAAATTGAAAAATGGTTTACCATCAGAAGTTGAAACACGCGGGGATCCAATTGTCAGGTTTAAATAAAATAAAAAATAATAATAACATTTATATATTCCAATGACTTATAATAATTATTGAAATAGAATTGTTAAGTCTAGTAGTACCTTTCTATAATAGAATTATTAAGTCTTATATTTTAATACCACTTCTTATTTAAATACTTTATGGTTTATTTAAAAAATCTTATTTATCTCCTCTTCTTTCTTTTTATCGCTAACATGCGAATATATGGCTGTTGAAGATATGTTATCATGTCCTAATAAGTCTTGTATTAATTTTAAATCTCCTGTTGACAAATATAATTCTGTGGCGTATGAATGTCTAAAACAATGCGGACTTATATTCTTTTTAATACCTGCTTTTTCAATATATTCCTTAGTCAACTGCCACACTCTTTGTTTAGTATAGGGAAATAATTTATCTTCCGAGCCCATATTATTTGTATACATTTTTAAGATAGGTAATAATGATTTTGGAATTATTACTACTCTTTCTTTTTTTCTCTTAGTAATTTCGGCTCTAAACTTTAGTTTATTTCCAATTATATCTTTCTTAGTTATTTGAATTATTTCATTTACTCTTCCCCCTGTATTCATCATAACTCTAAATAATACTTGATGTGTAATATTTTTAATAATATATATGAAGGATTCAAATTCTTCTTTTGTTAATACTACTTTATTTTTCTTTTGTAATCTTATGCCTTTAAACTTTCTTTCTTTTCTCAAAGGTATTGTTCTTTGTTCATGATAAACCACTCCATAATGGAAAGAGCAAAATAATAATATATTATCATCTACATTGTTATCTATGTTCCCATCCTTTCTGTAAATTTTGAGTTTATTTTCTTCAGAACATTTTATTTTCATATCCTCTTCTGATATATTATTTACTTTACACCACCTGGGAACTATCGAGGGGGTAAAACAACATTGGTTGTTAAATTTTTCGTATACAATTTTTCTAAAAGATTTATCTCTATCTCTTCTAACTCTAAACTTTTTCTCATCCATTTTAATTTACATTCAAGATATTTTAATTAATGCACGTTTGAGTTTATAAACCTTTGGGTTTTATTTTAATTTATAGATTATTAGTTAAAGCTTGATTCTTTTGGAATAACGATATTATATATAATATGTTGGTTTTGGCGGTTTATTGTTAAATAGTATTTGCCTTTTTAAAAGATATACTATAGTATATCTTTTTGTATCATATACTACAGTATATCAAAATTTATAAATTGATATATCCTATATAACCTTATTAATAAAATGACGTGGGCAACAAAAAATATTTCGATTTTGATTACTAAAGATTTTTTGGATAATTTTGAAACGTTTAATAAACTAATAGAAAAAGACGAAGGTTTCAAGAAATTCTTAGAAAACAAAATTAAAAGAAAGACTATTAAGGGGAATGAAGACGAGAGATTCAAAAAATATAAAAAGGAGAACAAACTAACTAGTATGAAGATTAGATATCTGATGGCTAAGTATGTTATGGAAAATATTGAGAAGTTGGATGAGGTATAGATGGAAGTCAAATCAAATATCAAAGTGATTGGAGATTGGAATTGGCAAGAGTTTAGAGATTATTTAGTAATAGAATTGGTAAATGCTGAAACTGAAGAGCAATTTACTAAGATAGTCGCTAATATTCTTGGATCAGTTGGGACATTGCAAGATATAAAAAAAGTCAGAAGAAAGTTGGGTATTAAGCAAATAACTAAAGAAGAGGAAAAGATGTTAGGGGGGTTTGATGAATAACATGGGGGATAGATATCTTTTAACAGTATTGTGTAATTGTGGATTTAAAGAGGAGGATGTTTGGTACGCTCCAACTTCTGGAGTTATTGAATGGCGTTGTCCTATATGCCATAAAATAATAAACTTAGAAGAATATAGTGGAATTGATGCAGAAGACTGTGCAAGTACAGATTATGGGTTAGAATCAGTTAGAAAATTAAAGAAGGAAGTTAAAAAACTTGTGGGGAAGGAGTTAAAAAATGACTGAATGGTATCAAAAAGTGAAATTTCCATGTGGATATGAATGGGAGTTTTGTTTCAATACATGGATCGCAGAACCTCTTAGTTTTCCCCAAATTCCAACTGAATGTCCAATTCACAGGGAGAAATGCAAAAAAGAAAAGGAGTTGAAATGAAACAAACAAATGATATTAAAGAGGGATTGATTTTTGGATTGACTGGTGGATTGATTTTTGGATTGACTGGTGGATTAATTGTTGGATTAATTGTTGGATTAATTGTTGGATTGATTTATGGATTGATTGATGGATTGATTTATGGATTAATTGTTGGATTGACTGGTGGATTGATTTATGGATTAATTGTTGGATTGATTGATGGATTGATTTTTGGATTGATTGTTGGATTGACTGGTGGATTGATTTATGGATTAATTGTTGGATTGATTTATGGATTGACAACAACATTTATAACACAATTTATAGGATTATTAACATTAAATCCAGAGTTTGTTTTTGGTGATTTCATTATAAGTTTTATTTTAATTGTTGTAATTGAAATTATAGGATGGGCTATTGTTAAGAAGATGAAGGAGTTGAAAGAATGAAACAAACAAATGACGAGATGGAGGCAGAATACGAATTAAAATTCGAGGCATGTTTAATAGAAAGTGAGGAATGGTGGAACAAATTAGAAGATGATGAAAGAGTAACATTATATTTAAGGAATAGAGAAAAAGATATATTAGAAGATAAAGAAGAAGCAACCACCAAATTAATTAAGGAAATCAAAGATAAAATTGAGAAGTTTATATATAAATTAGAAGGAGATGGATTAGATGTTGCCAAAATGTGGAAATGGCTCTCTGAAAAAGAAAAAGAATTTCAAAGTCTCCAGGAGATTTCTATGCGTAAGCCGAATAAACTGGAGACACTAAAAATCAAAAAGAGAAGGAGTTGAAATGAAAACTAAAGAAGAAATAATTAAACAAATTGAAAACAAACTTGATTTAATGGAAAGTTTATTAGATGATCTGAAAATTAGAGTCTCCAATTTTGTTAATATATCAGAACACACTGGAGAGATGAGGTTATTAATTAATCAAATAAGATCAATCTCCAAATCTTGTGAAGGTTATGTTAAGGTTGAGGATGTTTTGAAGGAAATTGATAAATTACATAAAAAGTCTAATCATAATATAAGTATTAAGGAATGCGGATATGATAATTGTTCCTATAATGAATTAAAAAAAGAATTATCTAAATTTGGAGAGAAGAAATGAAACAAACAAATGACGAAAATGATCACAATGAAAATCCAAACAATGACAACTATTAATATTCATGCTCGTAGAAATGGGGACAAAGGTGCTACGAAATGGCAGTCCTCTGCCTAATTTCCACCTCCCCAATTAAAAAATAAAGATGTATAGACCAAAAATAACCTTGCAAAAGATATATAGAATATCAGAAGAACACTGGAGATATTATTCCCCTAGCGGTAAAGGTACGAAAATGCCAACTTTTGATTTAGATTATGAGATAAATCCTAAATATCCAAACATTTCATATATTAAAACTGAAAAGCAATTATGCAGGTTTATTTTTGAGAATTATAGGGAAGGATTTTATACAGTTATAGCTCATATTAGAGGGAGAAGGGGATTTTGGATATTTTGGAAAGGCGAGATAAATAAAGATGGATTTATGTTTAACAGAAAAGAGAGATATAATAAGAGTAAAATTGAAAGTTTGAAGAATCAATTAAAAGAAGCTAATGAAAGTGAAGCATCAATTATTCAAGAGGAATTAACATTGGAAATTGAATTGGGAGATATAAATAAATATGGAAAATTTGGATTTGTTCCTTATTTAACTCCTTCTGGGAAGAGGGGTGAGTTTACTTTTTGGGTTGATGATGAAAATTCTTTAAAAAGTAAAAATGAAATATATGATGAGTGGGGGAAAGAAAATAAAGCTGAAAAAATTAAAGTTAAAAAGATTAAAGACCCTGTAAACATGACAATGGAGGAAATATGGGAAAGAAAAGGAGACTAAATGAATAAATGTAAACAATGTGGCACAAAAATAACGAAGAATATATATAAATCTTATAGAGGGTTATGTTCAGATAGATGGTGTTATTTTTTTTATTATAACAAGCCAATAAACTCTCTTATAGTAGATGCTAAGAAAATAGGAGAAAAAATGAAACAAATAAATGATGAGATTGTAGAAGAATTAGCAGAATTAGAACATCAACAATGGAGTCATTGGACAGATCATTTATTATCCAATCAAAATGTAGAAAATGTTGCAAGATGGATGATGCAGATTGAAACGCCTTACAAAGACTTATCAGAAAAAGAGAAAGAATCAGATAGAGAATGGGCAAAGAAAGCATATAGAATAGCAACATCCAAATTAATTCAGGAATTTAAGGTTTTAGTATCGGATAATTTAGAGAATGATGAATATTATTATTTTATGGATTTTCTTTTAGAAAAAGAAAAGGAGTTGAAAGAATGAAAACTAAAAAAGAAATATCAGAATATGAATGTGTTAATTGTGGAAAGCAACTATGGAAGAAGTATTATGAAACTAATTATTATGTTCTTGGAGAAGAGACATTGCAATTTTGTTCTAAAAAATGTGGAAAGATAGGGATTATAAAATTCTTAGAGTTTTATGAGGAGGAAATATAATGAGTGGAGGACATTTCGATTATCAAGATATGAGAATACAAGATATAATAGACCAATTAGAAAGGGATGAAAAGAAATATCCAACTAAAGACTTACAGATATTAACTAGATCAGTTATGAATATTCTTCATGCTTATGATTGGTTTATGAGCGGAGATACATCTCAAGATGAATTTGAAGCTATCTATGATGAGAATATAAGAGAATTGATGAAGGAGTTGAAAGAATGAAAACTAAAAAAGAAATATTGAAGATGGATAAAAAAGAATTAAATAACTATAAATGGAATGAAGAATTTAATCTGGTGAAAAACAGTAATTCCTGTAATTCCTGTACTTTCTGTAATTTCTGTAATTCCTGTAATTCCTG
>ERZ1292644.1362-Hain-H14-01um-R2-1362-length-12861-cov-5_pt1 | contig 12861 bp, 11 predicted proteins | sample MGYA00564402_ERZ1292644 | MGnify/ENA primary metagenome ERZ1292644 (study PRJEB36523, sample SAMEA6512644) | groundwater metagenome | collected 2019-01-09 | study: AquaDiva: Metagenomics assemblies of 32 groundwater samples | reverse complement strand
TAAGTGTATTTGTCGATTGTGGGGTATTCATTTGATCTGATACTGCGACAGGGTTTGTAGATGTATTTGTCGGTTGCGGTTGTGTTGTAGGATTCATTCTAGTATCCATTTCTGTTTGATTTGGTTGTGGATTATCACTTGTATGTGTTTCTGGTAGTATTTCTGTTTTAGGGATATTCAGACGAATAAAGACAATAACACCTAAAATAATCAAAACAATTATAAATACAATACCAATCCAAGCCAATACTGATAACGTAGTTGGTGTTTCTTCTGGACTGATCGGTTTCTTGATATCTGCTGTGGGTACTGATAGATTAGGTTTTGTTGTTTTAGTACCATCATTTATTAATTTATATGCAATATAACCAATAGAGGTTAAAACGGCACTAAAGACAAATACTTTTACTATTCGTGTTTTCTTTATATTCATCATCAGACTCTTCTATTTTATTCAGAAGGGTTTTCCATTTATTAAAATTATGATATAGAAATATTTAAAATATTTTATTATTATTTTTTTACTTTTCAGCGATTGAACGAACGTAGTGCTTGTATGTGGCATTACCGATAAGAGTACGGAAAGGAATGCCAGCACGCAGGCCAGGTATATGTCCTGCTTTATAATCCGCATAGGACTTCTTGGTAGCATTCGCCCATCTCATGAGGACAGGGCTTGCCTTCCGCTTCGAAGTGGTCTTCTTCTTCTTGGTGGCGACCTTCTTCTTTGCTACATGGTGAACAGTCATGGTTTTGTTTTGCTTTGATGAAACGATTTATGACAACATGAATAGATTTTTTTCTATGAAAACAACATTTATTTTTTTTTCTTTTGTTTGATTCTTTTTTTTATATAACTGCTGCGATTGCACATTTTGATTCAATTCCCCATGCATCAACTCCACGTAAAATACGGATATTTCCATTAGTGCCCCATGTTTTCCCCCATGAATTACGTGCTTCCCAATATGGAACACCCGAGGTAGTCGTACCAAAACCATAGATCGTCAAAACATGTCCACCCTCTGTAAAGAATTTCGATCGATCATAAGCTAAATCCATTGATGGTTGCGCAACAAACCCACCTGAAGGGATTTTATATCCGTTACCATCATAAAGTGTCCATGCACTTTGCGACCCATCAGCATATGTATTCGGTGAAACTGAACACACTATTGGACCATTATCATTAATTTCTTTTTTCATCAGCGACACGCTGCCAAATAAACGCGGCAGACCTGTAGTTACCATGTGGTTCATTTGAATACTACTGTCTGCACATGAAGTCCATTCGAAAGCCTCTGTTTTTACACATTTTGTTGACACTTGCCTGTCCTGATCATAAATACAAAACGGATAAGATGTATTAGGAGATCCGCAACTATTCGCACATCCTCGGTCTGATTGGCCAGCAAAATAAGGCACACATGAATCATTAGGAGCTCCATTTTTAATTAATTTAAATCCAGCATCAATGTAATTACCCCCGCACTTCCCGTATGTTTCATGTGTTACAGCGTCACACACGTGGGCCGCCTTATCCAAGATGAATTGCGGACTGACGTGCCATCCGCTGGTATCTACACCTTTTGAAGCACATGTAGTTAATACCGATGGTTTTGGAATAGTAATACCTTGTTTAGCACGTAATCTAGCAAACCGCGCGGACAATGCTTGTGCAGACGCAACTGCCCAGCAACTACCGCAAGAACCTTGGTCAATTGCTTGTGGTAAAAACAAACTATCGCTATGTTCTGTAAGCAATAAAGATACATCATCTTCAATAGGCTGATATTCTACATTGGATTGATCATCATTTTTTAAACCCATATTACTTGGCGTGTATGCGGTGTCGAATGGTTTACCAAGGAGACCCAATTTAACTGTTGCTGCAATTAAACCAACTACAATTAAAAATAAAGAAGCTCGTGCGGCTCCATGAAGAACAGAGTGATATGTAGTCACAATCGAAAGTAAAACCAATAATGCAGCGAAACAAACATAGAAAATCCATTGATATGATCCAATACTAAACGAAAACGCCTCAGTTGTAATAAAAGCAAATCCACATGAAACTACAATGACAGCGACAATAACTGGAGCAACGGACGGCCAAGTTCGTGTTGGTTTCATACTAAATCAAGTATGTCGTTTGGTAATCGCGCAGATTTTCTTTTGCCGAATGAGCCTTTTTTTAGTTCGAACAATTGCTTCATTTTATTGAATTTATCGACTAACTCAGGCGGGTTTGTTTTGTTTTTGTCTATGAATGTCTGTATTTTTTTGATATGTTCGGCTATTTCGTCAAAGGCGGCGTCGTGTTTTTCTTTTGGTATACCATCCAATTCTACTGGAACCCCAATTTTATTCAAAGCAGATTCAATTTGTTCAATAAATACAATAGTATCATTCTGAAGTTTTTTGATGTATTTGTCTATATCAGGATATTTTTGTTTTTCTTTGTCAATCATGCCTTCTAAAATATTTAATTTTGCAGTAATTTGTTTTCCTTTATGTGATTTTCTTGTGTCTACAATATACGTTTCTAATGATACTACAGTTTTTACCTTGTCTATTGTTTCTATATCTTTAAACGAATCGACTAAATTCCCGATCATCCCATCAATCGTAGATACAATATTTTGTTCATCCTCGTTTTCTTTTAATCCTTTATTTAAATCTTGAAGATTTAGATGATTGGGATTTTCTATAACTGGTTTGTGGACTTTCTTCTTGTGTATAATAACACCAATACCACTGATGACAATCACGACAGAAACGACTATCAATAATATTGTATACCATTGGATACCGTTATTTTCATCTGATTTCGTAGTGTTTTCCAGTGGTTTTACACTCGCTTTTAATGTAGATGGCACAACAGAAGTTTCAGAAGAGGGCCGGGTTAATTCCCATATAGTATAGACAACGAGAGAAAACAATACAACAGAACAAAAAACTTTAATCAATAATGACCTACTAAGCATTTTCATTTTCATTTTATTTTTAATACTATCAGAAATATATTCCACATCTCTTAAGATCGACAAAATCTTCGTCGGTTGAATTCGTAATAAGAATGCCTCGCATCACAGACTTGCCCATGATAACAATATCAGTCACCATATAACCAACTTGGCTGAACGTGATCTCCTTGTGGCCACGGTCAACAAGCACTTGGTAGCTGTACTTAGCGGCGATCATGAAGCCCTTCTCTACCCCATCTTGAGAGACCGCATGATCTAATAATTCTTGATATGCCCTGAACTCGGCTGGAACAACTCGCATTGCCTGATATGTGATATCGCCGCTCTTTTGTTCCATTGGAAAGGGCACGATGCGCATCGGATTGTTTTTCGCATGTAGTTCGAGGTTGGCAGCTCGAAACCAATTATAACAGGGAATGCACCCGTTACACCTTATAATACTAGATCCCATCACTGGCTGGACATTCGTGAGATCAACAATCTGCGACACAGGAATTACGATACGCGCGCATTTTGGTTGTTTTACCAACTTGTCTGTATCTGATTCAATCCAGTCTTCTCCCTTGATTGTAAGCTCTAAATCCCGAACGGGTGCGAGATCCATGATCATACAAGGCCTTTGAGTCATCTTCATGTCATTCATTGCTTTCAATAGCATCTGTTCTTTCGCTTCTCTGTCATCTTCTTCCAATGTGCCGAAATCTACTATAAGTCCGCCGGCCATTGGCGCATTTGCGGTCGTTTCAGACATGATTTTTGTCTCGAACCATGGAAACGTCGAGACAACAGTGGTTTTATATGCATCGCTCATATTTCTTCTGATTTATTTGATCTTTAAATACAAACAATAAAAAAAAGAAGGCCCATTATTTTTTTCATTTGTTCTTCTTTGTCTTATGACCACGTGCGTTCAAAACAAAAAAAAAACTGATTCAAACCCAGCTATTTTTAAAGTGAGATATGCCATGAATATTGGTCTTTATCTGGCCGGCGCTATTAACCGGTGTTTTGGTGGAAAATATACTACGCCCAAATGTCGGTCTTTAGCCCGGTTGAATATTAACCAGTGTCTGATAAAAACGAGGATAAAATGTGTCACATTGTTTAGCAAGCTGGTTGATTGTTTTGTTTCGAATGAGATTCAATTAGTCAACTGGTGGCACTACCTCGTTTTTTTGCCTCTATTTCTTTGTTTTAAGGCCTTGCCAACCTTCGCCGTGGTTTTCGAACAATGAACTGATTAAACTTTGGCACAAAAACAGAAAATGTATTGAAAACTTCACTTGATAAAACACAGTCGAATCAAAAAAACAAAAACGGTTGCTGCGAGTGTTCCTTTAAATGCACCTTGTGTTCTTCTCAATTACCTTTGGTAAATCGTAAGTGTTTTATTTTGTTTATTTTTTGAATTCATTTGTTTGTTAGGCTGTCCAATATCGTGACAGCCGAAAAAGTCTTGCTAACACTATAAGTCGTCACACCCGTTGGCGCACCAATTGAACGACCGGAGTCGACGGTCTCCTCTTTATCGAAAGGGAGATCGGATATGGTTCAACTCCATTTTCAATCAAGAAACGAATAACAGAATAGAGAAAATTATCAGATAATACTCTCGTCAAAAACTCGAGATGGTTGGAAAAAAACAAGCCGCCGTTTATGATTTTGTAGATCATGTGATGATTTTTGATTCATAAAAAAATATCGAGTCAATAGAAAAACATGCATTTTCGTTCTCGTAATTTCGACCCTTTCACAGGGGAATTAGTGTCATCAAACACTTCTTTTATACACAAGAGACTCAGAAGAGCTTCAAAAATTGTTTGTTGTCGTTGTTGTACTACAGCACAGTACTCGTGTTGGCACTTTTGTGAACAATGTGGTCAAGAACTGGACATTTTGAGTACTGCCGAGAACGCGATCACAAATCTTTTTAAAAGACATGCATTGTTATTAGCGATCCAGAATACGAGGCAGTGATTCGGGAACTATTTCTGTCCTAATTAATGCCCCTGGTTTTATATTTTGATCATGTTTTATCAACGAAAAATGTACACCATCACCGAATATATCTACATTGTATCGTTTCTTTTCTTCTATATTAGTAAGCGATTGAAGGCGATGGTTTTTATCTTTGACAAAAAAATGGACACTCGATTCATCACCGAAATGTTCTTTGAAATATGTCAACCATACATGCGCTCCTATGAATCCACCGTTTTTCACTGATTTGAGTTCAAGATCAAAACTATATGCCAAGTCCGGTTCATTTTTTAATGTGTTGATTTTATTTTCAATGAATTCGACCAGATCTTTTCTTACGACTTTAGGATTTTCATATAGAAATCTTGTAAATTTATCTGAGAATTCCGTTTTTCCCTCTGAAAGACTCTTAAAACCCATCTGCGTCGAATAAATCAAACAATTGTAGTCATCAGGAGGTGTTTCAATGAGTGTCAAAGTGGTGACATGTTCTTGATGTTTCCGTCCATGGAATGAAGTATAAATCACAACGAAAAACAAGATGAGACCAACAACAATCAATGCTATTGTCGTATTTGGTGTATTGGTGGTATCATCAGAAACAACAAGAATCACCGGCTTCGTTGTATCAACAGCCGTTTGTTTTGTATCCTTTTCATTTGAATCATCATCAGGAAATAAATACAATACCAGTATGACGATAATCAGTGCAATAATAAACAAGATTGCCGCGTCAACGAGAATCGCCTGACGTTCGTCTCTATTCATTTATTTTTTAACTACTAAAAGAACACGCAAGAAAAAAATCTTATTATTAATAAAAAGGGAAAAGAAATCTACTCTCCTTGAAATGCCGTTGCAAGCAGGCGTCCCGACGGACGGTGATGAAAAACACACGTACCTCAAACGAGTGCGCATCGCAGTGAACAGTGAATTACGCGACTCGATAAATAGCAGAGACCAATTCGATTTTATATTTCCATTGTCATCTGTATTCGAGAACATTGCATCGATAGAGTTGGTCGACTATAACATCAGCGGAAGTCACCAACGAACCTTTCGTGATGTTGCGCCAGTAAACAACACAATATCCGTGACATTGGGGACTGTTTCAGGCCCTGTGTTAAATTTTGATGTCACATTGACACCACAAACACAAAGCACGCCTTACACTCAAGCACAATTAGCGGCTCAGCTGACAATCGATCTAAATACAGCCATGGATGCAACAGGTGATGCTTATTACAACACAGCTGTGTTTGAATGGGTGGTCACGACACTCGCAACAACGAACGCCAAAGGTGTCGCAAATGCTCTTAATTTCGCTGTCGTTGATACACACACTGTTGTTGAAGTTGGTGCAACCTTCAACTTCGGTCAGCCGCCCATTGGTGGCGCCGCAGTCGTCCTCGGTTTCCCAGATGAAAACACATCTGCTTTCACCGTCGGTGCTACGGTATACAATTATCCCGTCCCGTCATTCGCGCCAACTTTGATTGTCGATCGATATATTGATGTATTCGTTGGTGAATTCATTGAGCACAGCCCAGTCGCGCGTGTGTTCATCACCAATGACACTGATTTCAAGCGAAATAAATGGTCAGTCCAAGCACCTCGATTATTGACTGATCCAATTAGACGCCTGGATAAACTCTCGGTCCGTCTTACTTTACCAGGTGGCCGCAAACCGCTTCGATATATCAAAGGCGGAATTGATCTTATTTTCGAACTCTTGATTGTATCGAATGAAGCGACATTACCTCCATGGCTCATTCAGACACTTGCAATTTAATCAAAATGTTTCAGTTTGAACGACATCTTTTCCCAAGGTCAAGATGAATTTATTAGTATGGTGACGCACCAATTTGTAAATCCAATTTTAGTTTTTTACACTATATATACATAATAAGGATAAAATGAAAAAAACCAAAGTTGGATTTACAAATTGGTGCGTCCCCATACTAATTTTTTCATCTTTGGTATGGGGTGAAATGTCGTTCAAAAAAAAAGAAAAAAAGCAATCGCTGAATGAGATGGAGATTTCCAAACTGATTGAATTAGTCCCGGATAAACCATGGAATTGGTATGAACTTTCTTATAATGAGGCGATCACATCCGCGCTTGTGATGAATAATCCTGACAAAAAGTGGAATTGGACGGCTCTCTCTGATAATCCGTCAATACCTCCAGAGGTCATGTTAGCGAATGATGACAAGCCATGGACTTTTATGTTGTTTTCTGGTAACCCGTCAGTTACTCCTGAATTTGTAACAGCGCATATGGATTTGCCATGGGATTTGTATTGGCTCTCTGGTAATAAATCGATGACTCCTGAATTTGTCATCGCTAATATTCACCGGCGATGGGATTGGATTAATCTCTCTTCTAATCCATTGGTCGTGCCTAAACTTGTAATAGCCTATCCGGAAAAGAAATGGAATTGGGAAATACTCTCGAGGAATCCGTCAGTGACGCCTGAGTTTATAACAGCCAATATAGACAAAGCATGGGATTGGGGTTTTCTCTCTACCAATCCCATGATCACTCCTGCTTTCGTGTTGGCCAATATTAAAAAACCATGGGATTGGATTAGGCTTTCGATGAATTCAGTGTTGACCATTGATTTTCTCACGGCTCATGAGAGTAGAAATTGGTTGTCGTATAGTCCATTAATTACTCCTGAGTTTGTCACGGCAAATATTGACAAACCATGGAATTGGTCTTATCTTTCCAAAAACCCATCGATCACATCTGAGTTTGTCGCAGCAAATATCGACAGACCATGGAATTGGATTTATCTTTCTATAAATTCATCAATCACCCCCGAGTTCATCTCAGCAAATCCCGACAGACAATGGGATTGGTTATACCTCTCTGATAATCCATCGATCACTTCAGAGTTCGTGATAGCCAACATTGATAAACCATGGAATTGGGAAATACTTTCATCTAATCCAGCAGTGGTTCCTATGCTTGTTTTAGCTAAACCTGATAAAGAATGGAACTGGAGAGCGCTTTCTTATAACCCTTCAATGACATGCGAATTTGTAATGAACAACTTAGATAACCCCTGGGATTGGACCAAATTGTCCCAAAATAAAGGTATTCGTCACCCATTTGTCAAAAAACAAATGAAAATTAAAAGACAGATTGAACGAAAAAATCAATTGATTGGATTGGCATCATGCAATGTCGTCGACGAAGATTTATTACGTCATATATTTAAATTTATATAAGTTTCATTTTTTTTAATGTAATACAAACGGTTTAACGCGATTAGAAGGGAACGGCCTGTGATTCGGATTAGACTCTTGTTTCATATAGTGTTTAGGGCGACATACAGGCGGATGGTTTCCAGATGGATGAGGATTTGCGATTGGATACGAAACTGGATAAGAGGCTTGACGTTGTGGAACAAATGGAACAGACTGGACAGGAGGTGTAAACGAACGGGTGAATGAATTGTTCAATGAATTATGCACCAGAGGTTTTTGTTTTATTGAATGAACGATATCACCAATGATATGAGTCTTAGAAACAGTGTTGTCATACCATGGCGATGCTATAATCTCACCTTGTTTACATTGGATTGAAAACTCATTCTCTTGAAGAGTACAGGTACGCGAGATAGTAAATGAACCATCGGGTTGTTTACGGACAAAGATAGTGTCCTCAAACATTCTCGCAAACAAATGCGAGTTGGCTTCAAATGCAGTTGTATCATCTTGACGTGTTCGCCAAGTTGTAGGAACCTTGTCTTTCGACGTATCTTCAAGTAATGCCGAAATGTCTGGTAGGTTATTCATTTCAGTATCAGTCGATGGACGAAGTGATTCCTCTAATTGGATTTCGCGCATTTCATTTATTGTCGAGCGTAACATCTCAGACCATGGATGAAATACAGGAAAACTAGTTGCCATTTGTTGCATTTCATTCGCAGTCGAATTTGTTTCAGGTAAATTCTTTTCCAATAATGGGATAGACGGAATTTCAATTGGAATTACAATTGGAGTGTCCAATAGAGGGATTTCTGGCTCAGATGGAATCTCTGGTACGATCGGAATTGATACGGTTGGAACTACGAGTGGGACTAAAGGAATAGATTGGATATTAAATAATGCTTCAAATGAAGGTTCTGGCGGAGTCTCGATTTTATTCAATTCGACATCTAATGTCTTGACTTCTTTCGGTTGTCTCGTTTTCCGTACCACCGCCATTATTTGTTTTTAATTATTATTAATGATATATATCGGATGCACTATTTTTTACTCATTTTTTGTTCCCATTTTCGATTGATTAAGCGCTTCCATTTGTGCATTTGTAATCCCTTGAGCAGTGCCTGCGGCTTTGTCTCGTAAGACCTTACCTAACAAAATAAGCGCAGAACCTAATATCACCCATGTAACAACTGCCTGTGATACATTCTCATCGCTTGCCAACCCTTGGCCCAGCTTGACTATGACAACGAATATCATAATAGCATATAAAACCGAACTACTGAAAAAATTTAATAGACCATTGATCCCTTCTTTTTTATCCTTGAGTTTGTCTTCTGACTTCTCTGTTCCTCTATTAGATAAAGCGATAGCTTTTAGTTTATCTTCTAATTCTTTGGCTTTTTTTTTTGTTGCCTCTAATGCGTCTTGGGCTTTCTTTTCTGCCCCTTCTTTGACGTGGCCGAATTGACTTTCTTCGTTACCTTCGTTTTCGCCTTTCTCATCATCTTTTGCCGGTGCATCTACTTGTTTTACAACCATATTTCTTTATATGTGTCTTAATAAAGATAAAAAAAGAGAAAAGAACACAAGTCGTTTTTGTCGAAACTATCAAGAGAAAAAAAGATAACAACAACTAAAAATGCCATTATTCAAGAATGACCGTCGTGCATACATCCGGCGCAGGCGTATCTTCGTTGATTCTGATCTCCGTCTCCCTCGGAGTAACAGTGAATTTGACTTCATTGTCCCACTTGACAACCTCCTTGAGAATATAGTTTCAATTGAACTCGTAGGTTACAACATTAAAATGGACATACAACAGACATTCGTATCTGCAACAGCTGCAACAATCAGAACACCAGCGACGTCCGGTAATAACATCATTGATGTATTCATGGATGACTTTGCTACATCATCGCATCCCCTTTCTTTTTCAGTGACGATCCCCCCTCGGAACTACACATCGGTAGCCACCCTTGCAACTGATTTGACCCCACTGTTGCAAGCAGCAATGATTGCAGAAGCCACAATATCTGATGTATATTGGTTACCTGCTATATGGGCAGCAACAACGAATGTCATAGGCGAACAGACATATATTATTTATACTGTTACTGGTGTCGTAGATACAGTAGCCGTGTTTAAATTCGGTACTGGTTTGAACAGAGATAATTCCGGTGGTGGACAACTTGGATTTTATACAAATGAAGATACACCAGGAGGACTTACATTTGCATTCGCTGGTGCACTCGTAAGAGGAATGCCTACTCCAAATCAAATCCCTCGGTTGCAACCATTTAGTTTCCTTGATGTTCGTGTATTAGAAGCACCAGAGCTTGATATCATCGGAAGAATCTCAATTCTTTCAGATCCTACAGCTGCATTGAAAATGACAGATACGACGACAACTGCACTTGAAAGCAAACGCCCTCGATTGTTGACAAATCCAATCAAACGAATGGAAGAAATGCATATTGTCTTAACAATGGGTCCTGATTTCAACAAAGAGACGACCGTTCGAGCACGCGCTCCAATGTCTCGAACACGCGGGGGTATTGACCTTGTATTTGATGTACTTGTTATTGCGCAAGAGAAAGATATTCCTTCGTGGGTGCAACAAGACCTTGTGTTTTAATTACGGAAGGAATTTCGTTGTTTTGATATTTTTTATATAATAATCGGCTATACTCTCTTGTTTCCCCGTTGTTTTGTTTTTTAGTTCGTGATTCTTGTAGTAATCTTTTAGTATTTTTTCTGATTGAAGAAGAAAATGAAGACGCACACCGTCGACGAAATTCGTATCCATTTTTGTTCCTTCGGAAAATGACCTCTCTTCGTTCTCATTAATTTTATCCATAAACGCTTGCTTAAATGCAGCATTCATTTCTTCGACCCGATCTTTTATTTTTTCCTTTATTTTTTCCTGTGTCGGTATGTCTTTTATATGTGTATTTATATGAGGAAGTTTGTCGGCATATGCAACGACGACATCAGTTCTTGTATCGACATGATGTTTTTTTCTTCTTCTTTGTCTCTCTTTTAAGCGTCGTCGTAAAATCAGAAATAAATAATATAAAAGACCAATACTTGCACCTATTTTCATTATGAGAAGGAGTCCTCCGTTTTCACTTGATTTAGAAACTGGAACGACAGGCTGGACTACAGGAGGAACTACAGGAGGAATTACAGGCGGACCAACCGGAGGACTAGAAGTGGTCGATGGATTAGACGTAGTCACTGGACTGGAAGTAGGTTGACTTGTCGTCGTCACTGGAATGGAAGTAGTCGCTGTTGGACTGGAAGTAGTCGTCACTGGACTCGACGTAGTCACTGTCGGACTAGAAGTAGTCGTCACTGGACTGGAAGTAGTCACTATTGGACTGGAAGTAGTAACAGGCCGACTTGTTGTCGTTGGACTAAAAGTGATCAATGGTGTGTTTGTTTTTGGTTTAAATGTATTACTCGGTGTATTCGTCGATGATTCGCCTGACGCATTCATGGCTACTGCTACAAGTGCAGTAGTAATACCAATGACACCAACGACAGACACAAGTTGTATCACATGTGTACTTGATATTGCCTCTGTTCGCATCCTCTTTTTATTTAGTTATGTAGATATATATTTTCCTTTCGATCAATCATTTATTTTAATTCAATGATTGATTTTTTATAATGATCGACTATATTTCTTTTTGTTATATCTGGTTCTACATTGTTCCTTGTATTTTTATTATTGATATAGTATGTTAATATACCTTTCGATTCATTTGTCAGATGTGAGTATATATCAGAATAATTTGTTTTTTCGGCTCCGTTAGAGAGAATGCTTGATTCTATTCTTTCTTTTAATTTTTTTTTGAATGCTTCTACCATCTCGTGATGTCTTTTGTCTCTTGTTTTTATTTCTTTGAACCTGTGCATTGGTTTCAGATGATTATTAATCGAAATGCCAAGTGTGTTTATATATTTATCAACAGTGATCTCTTTTTTTGTCAGGAGTTTTCCTGATTGTTTCTGAATTGTTTTTCTTTTTTTCATACGATAAAAATAGAATACGACGTACAATACAAGCATACATAATGCGAACGCGATGGTTATTTTTAAAATCAGAGCAAGTATTTTGTTTTCGTTTGATTTAACGTCCGGAATCGTAGGTGGAATTATAGGATGAATTACCTCTGGAATAAAAGTGGTCCCTGGAACAGGAGTAGTCGACGGGACAGGAGTGGTAACAGGCTGACTTGTCGTCACTGGACTTGATGTCGTCACTGGACTTGATGTCGTCACTGGACTTGATGTCGTCACTGGACTTAATGTCGTCACCGGAATGGAAGTGGTCGCTGGACTAGAAGTGGTAAGAGGCCGACTTGTTGTCGCTGGACTAGATGTGGTCAATGGTGTGTTCGTTGATGGTTTAAATGTATTACTCGGTGTAGTCGATGATGATCCACTACCATTCATGGCTACTGCTATGACTGCAGTGGTAATACCAATAACACCAACAGCGGACACAAGTTGTATCACATGTGTACTTGATATTGTTTCTGTTGTCTCAGTTCGCATTTTTGTCCTGTTTAACTGGTGTATATATATATTTATTTTTTTTCAATCAATCTTTTATTTTTTTCGAACGACATCTTTTCCCAAGGTCAAGATGAATTTATTAGTATGGTGAC
>ERZ1292644.1360-Hain-H14-01um-R2-1360-length-12863-cov-6_pt1 | contig 12863 bp, 22 predicted proteins | sample MGYA00564402_ERZ1292644 | MGnify/ENA primary metagenome ERZ1292644 (study PRJEB36523, sample SAMEA6512644) | groundwater metagenome | collected 2019-01-09 | study: AquaDiva: Metagenomics assemblies of 32 groundwater samples | reverse complement strand
CCCCTGGTTGCTGACCAGAGCATATACCGGCACCTGCTTCTGGGCGAAGAGGTCCAGGGTGCGGATGGTGGCGGCCTGGCCCACCCGGCTGGGCTGGGTGACCAGGATGGCGCCGGCGGCGCCGGAAGACTCCAGGGTGGCCCGCACTATGCCGCTGGAGGTAGGCGGCGTGTCCACCACCAGGTAGTCCAGCTCCGGCCAGGCGATGACCCCGGGCCGGAGGAGCTGGGCGACGTCGGAAGTGGCGTCGGAATCTTCAACCATCACCGCCTGGTCCGCGTCCCACACGTAGGCCATGGAGAAGATGTACAGCCCCTGGGCCTCCACCGGCACCAGGGCATCGCTAGAGGTGCGGCCCAGGGAGGCGCCGTCCACCCCCAGCACCAGGGGCACGCAGGGGCTGCGGTAGTCCAGGTCCAAGATTCCCACCCGGAGGCCCCGGCGCTGGAGGGCGCGGGCGGCGCCCACCGCCACGGTGGTCTTGCCCACGCCGCCTTTGATTGAGCAGGAAAGTATAGTCTTCGTCACCGCCTCCCGAAGGCGTTCCAGGGTTTTCGCCCGGCGTTCTGATGCCCCATCCACTTCCCGTGGCACACGGTGCTGCAGAAGGCCTTTTGCCGCCGCCCCAAGGGGCGGCCGCAGCCCTTGCAGGCCCGGGGTGGGAGCGTGGGAGAGGCTGCGGCCGGCGGCTCCCCTGCAGGAGCGGGCCGCAAGGTCGCTTCCAGATGCATTATATAATCGCGTGCTTGCCCCCCAGCCATGCCTGGCATACTATTATAGCCAACTCGTTTACGCAAGGATTCGCTATGACAACTCCAGCTCCCGACGAGACCCTGGCGTCCGCCGCCGAGGCCCCAGCTTCTGCCGCGCCCGCCGCCCACGCGGTGCCCGACCAGGTCCTCACCATCCCCCTCAATGGGAAGCAGGCGGCCCTGGTGGAGCGCGTGGCCCGGATGCGACAGGGCAACCTTGACCCGGAGACACCGGTGAACCTGGGGGCGTACATCAAGCAGCTCATCAACCAGGACGTGGCCGCCTGCCTCCAGGAGATTCAAAACCGGCGGGGGGCATGATGTACTTCTACTGCCGCCAGCACCAGGTGGCCTACGCCACCAGGAACCAGTTAAATGGCCACTGGCTCAACTCCCACCAGGGGGAGCCCCGGCCGGTCCAGGGGGAGAACGAGGTGGACCAGGTGCCCCCGGGAACCCGGATGGTGGAGCCTCCGGATCCCCGCCCGCCCCGGGTCCGGCGCCGGCCCGAGGGCATGGCTCCCGCGGAGACGCCGGCCGCCGACAACCCCCCCGCTGCGGCAACGGCGGCGGCAGCAACGGCGTTGCTGGACACGCCTTCCGTCGACGAGGCAGCCCGGCTGGAGCGGATGCTGGTGGGCATCGGCTGTCCCACGGCGATATGTCAGCTCATTGTCCGGGGAGCCAGGGTTTTCCCAATCCTGCTCGCCCACCCCGCCAACCTGGCGACCCACCTGGACGGCCATCTGCCTCCCAACCTGAAGCGCATGCGGGACATGCTGGTCTACCAGTTCTTCCAGGACAAGATGGAGCCCGAAGGACCGGCGCCGGACGCGCCCATGTTTGTGATCCCCAACCGGAATGGCCCCCCGCAAGGCGCCATGCAACCGGCGTGGACCTTTCCTTCCAATAACCCGCGCTCCAACGGCTGGGAGCAGAGCTGGAACAACGCTCCCCAGTGGCGTCAGGCCAAGGAGGAGGCCCCCCCTGAGGACCCTGGGATCACCGCGTTGAAGAGCAGCCTGCAGTCCGCCCTGGACGCCCTGGAGGAGGAGCGGGCGGAACGGCGGCGGGAGGAAGCGGCGCGGCGGGAGCAGGAACGGGAGCAGGCCCAGGAGGACCGGCTGCAGGATCTGCAGGACTCCTTCGACGAGCGCTTCGACAAGATGATGGAGGTCATCCAGGGCCTCCAGGCCAGCTCCCAGGACGTCCGGACAACCGCCGAGCAATCGGAGTATTCCCTCCTCAAGGGCGAGCTCTCCGCGATCCGCACCAAGCTGGAGGACGAGAAGACCGCCCGCCTCCAGGACACCATCGACACGCTGAAGACCGAGGTGGCCAAAGTCCAGGCCAAGATTGACCAGGGTCCGGGCACCAGTAGCAAGAGCACCGAAGACTTGATCTCCCAGGCCATCCCCTCGGTAATGGATCGTGTGGAAGAGGTGGGTAAGACTGTCAAGGAAGAGCTTGGCGGTATGCGTCACGTCCTGGAGTCGGGTCGGTTGCCCTCCCTGGTGCCGCCGGGGCCGCTGCCCCAATCCGCTGCGGCCACAGACTCCCCGGTAGTAGCGGCTGCCCGGAACATGGCCGCCACCAAGACCCTGGAAGATGAGATTCTGAACCTGGTGAACAGCTAAAGGAGCGACTATGCCCGAAATACCCTTGCCGCCCAAGGGGACCCGCTTCCCCAACCTGCCACCCCTGCCCAAGCTACCGGACCCGGCCGCGCCCCTGAAGACTGTGCTGGACGGCATCCGGCAATTCCAGGCCCAGGGCGACGCCGCCATCTCCGCCGGCGACGAGCTGGCCAAGACCGTCAAGGGCGGGGTCGCGTCCCTGGCCGAATCGGCGAAGGCGCGCCTCAAGTCCTCGCCCTTCCCTAAGAAAGGGCCGTGACGCGTCCTCGGACCATTGACCAGGCTCCAGTCCTCCCGAAGATGTCCCGAAAGGAGTTGCTGCGGCTCAAGCTCAACAATCTCCAAGAGGTCGACTCAATCCAGGAGCAGTTGCGCCAGGCGAAGGTTAACCTTGTCATGAAAGGGGCGTATGTCAACCCAGTGTGGTATGCAAAGGGCGAGGCAACCCTCAAGCAGAAAGGCCGGCTGGACCAGGCTATCCAGTTAGAGCTGTCGTCCAGGCGTGCGCACAAGCGTGCGCTCAAGCCTGACCCGGTGAGAACGCTAACTGAAGTATTCATGGACATTTGTCAGGAGGAGTTGCCACGGGAGGTGTTTGAGGAGCTGAAAGACAAGGCGAAAGCCCGACTTAACCCGCCTGACCCGTGCCTTGATCTGATGGCGTGGAGGACTGATGACCACCCCGGGTGATTGGCTTCCTCCGCCTCCCTGGGCTGGCCCTCCGTTGCCTGGCTGGATAGTGCGGCAACGGCCGTCGCCCGAGGCGGTGGAGCGGCCGGCAGCTCCCCTGGAGGTGGCGAAAGACCCTCCGGCCCGAAAGGCGCCGGCGCGCCCCCCGCCGCAGGGCCTGGGCGACTACGTGCTGGTCTTGAAGCGCCGGGGCCAAGACCCCACTCCCTGGGCCAAGCCCCAGCACAACCGGATCCGCCAGGCTAATAAGGTGGCCGCCGAAGAGACCAAACACCTGAAGGGGGCCGAGCGGGTCTTTCGCATGAACGCCATCGTGGCTCGGGAGGTGGCTCGGATGAGGCGGGAGGAGGCCGCCGGTGCATGAGGAAGCCTTCGCAGTCTACATGGCCAACAATCGGGGGCTTAACTTCCGGTGGCCACGCCGGGTCATCGAGCTGGTGATTTGAGAAGACATGATCGCTCAGTATGAGCGAATTGAGCACATGAGACTCTCCCCCCGGCGGGAGAGACAGCTACAACTGCGCAAAGGCCGCTACGACCAGTGCCTCCGGATGATGTACACCGCTCACCCGGAGCGGTTCGAGGAGTAACAAGAAGCCCCACCCCGTGGTGACTCGGGGTGGGGCTTCCTGCTGCACCGGACCGGCCTGATTTTCTAGGTTAGGCGATACGGCGGGTGCGGCGGCGAGGCCTGGCCTTGGCCTTGGCTAGGTTCCGGGCGCGCACGTCGGGCGGGTTGATGACGTGGGCCTGAACCACGGCCTGCGCCCGGGACAGGGCGGCGCCGTTATTGGCCGCGTAGGAAGCCAGCTGCGGAGGCATGTGGCCCGGTGGATAGGCCAGCCGCCCCAGCTTGAAGAGCCTCTTGCTCCAGGGCGGGGCCAGCGTGATATAGGCATTGTTGGCCTGGGCCAGGGAAATAGCGGACATAATGCCTCCTGACTTCTGCGCTTAGGTTGACACCCCGAATGCTGGGAATATAGCACCGAGATCAACGCGGCGTCAACACGCGCCGGTCGGTCAGCCCCTGGGCCTGGCGGTACAGGCCAGCCAGGCTCTTGTCCCAGGGGTAGGCCTCCATGCAGGTCCGCAGCCGGGCCGCCAGCTCGGGGCCGATGGCGGGGTCCCAGGGGGCTTCCATGTTGACCACCGGCTTCAGCAGATCGGCGCAGCCCACCAGGTCGTCCCGCAACTCGGGGAGCGAGTCCCAAACGGGCAGGCTGGCCCGGTAGAAGGCGCTGCGCAGGGTGTCCAGCTCGTTCAGGGTTACCTCGCCTCGTTCCTCCCCCTGCATAGCGATGGACACCGCCTTGCTGATCTCGTCGCACCAGAAGCTGGGCAGGGGGTTGGTCAGCAGGGCCTCCTCCTCCAGGTCGTCCCACAGCACCCAGGACCAGGCCTTGCGCTCGGCCTCGGGAACCTTCAGCAGACGCTCCCGGGCGGTGGTGGACCACTGGCGGATCTCCCGCCGGTCCATGCGCGTCTGCATCTTTCCGGGCAGCTTGTAGGCCAGCAGCTCGTACTCCATGACCATCAGCGGGTCCAGCTTGCGCGAGTGGTGGGTGTTGAAAACAAACAGCTGGTCGCGCTGGCCACACAGGCTGAAGACCTGGTCGAAGGCGGTGTGGTCCCGGGCCAGCGACTCGCGGGCATGCATGGACAGGGACCCTTCGTCCAGGATGGCGGTGTGGCCAGGGTACTTGGCGAACTCCTGCAGGTCGGTGATGATGGCCACCCAGTCGGGGAACTTGGAGGCCATCTGTGGGGGCGGGCCGAGGACCACCGCGGGCTTGTCCAGGAGCTGGTGGCGCAGCTCCGCCACGTGGTAGGCGAGGGCGCTCTTCCCCTGGCGGCGCTTGCCCAGGATCCCCATGACCCCGTTGGCCGGGAGGATGTCAGACCAGTTTCGGTTGTTCAAGGCCCCTCCCCTTCCTTCCGGAACAGTCTTCCCAGAAGCCGCATATACCCGATGAAAAGGTTCACGCCGGCCCCGGGAAGCCACCGGGCCAACTCCCAACCCAACAACACCCAGGGGTTAACGGGACGCTGCCACAGGGCGGCCTGGTGCCCAGCATTGGTCCACTGGTAGAGAAAGTAAGCCATCGAATACAAAAACAGCGGTCCGTACAAGAACACCACGTAGACCGGAACGAGGGCTAGGCATAGGGCGAGGTACAGCAGCCACACCGGAGGCAGGAGCACCCACGCCCACCAGGGCCTGGGTCCCTTCCGCTTTGGCCATTGCAGCTCAAACTTGATGAAATCCACCATCGCCTAAACCTTAAGTATTTCTTCGATTAAAGCGGTTGTTTGTGACAACCCCTTTGTTCGGCATCGGGAGACCAGGAAGCGATACCTGCGGCGGTCGCCGTTAAGGCTGGCTCGATCATTCTGCTCCTGGACGCGCTTCTCCTCAATGATCGCCGCCAGGTCCGGCAATGTGCACTTCACCCAAAGCTTAGCGATGTGGGGCCCGGCTGGACGGGGCACCAATACCGCTCCGGGAACCGGCATCCCCGGTAGCACTAATTGCCGGTTTATTAACTGCTGCACCGGCGCCATCATCCGCTTTACCATTCCAGCAAACCGTTGGCTTAGGTCAGCGAGGCCCAGTGGCCGGAGATGCTGGTCAAATAGCACCGGATAGTCGGTAGCAAATAGCTCCGCCATCTCCATGGTGCTCCTCGTGCCAAGGGCCAGGCTTTTTTCAAGGATATCGTTCATTGCCTTGATGAAGTCGAAACTTGCCATCGTTCCTCCCAAGCCTTCTTGAACTCAAGCAGCCACTCCAGCGCTGCGGCGAGATGGGGGTCCACGTCATCGCGCATGTAGTCGGGGATGGTCTGGGCCTCAGCCTGGGGTGAGACCTCCGCCTGAGCGAGGTGACGTAGAGCCTCGAATAGCTCACCCTGCCTGGAGATCTCCACCACCTCGACATCAATCTGCTCCAGGCTCCGCCCATCGTGAAGCCGGTTGTCAGACCCTGGCACCAGGGTGAGGTCGAAGGCCCGGGCAACCTCTCGGGCCATTTCCGGAGGGAAAGGGCCGTAGGTTTTAAGCGCCTCGTTGGTGACCTCCACGGGGTCGGAGCCTCCGGCCACCGAGGCTTTGAGCTGTTCCACCAAGTCCTTGGGCGCCGGCGGATTGTCTGCCAATTGAACCTCCTCCTGCAGTCGCCTGGTGGACCATCCATGCTCCGCTGCCCTTGCCAGCCACTCCAGCCGGTCTGGGCGAGAGGCCAGCAGCCGGTGGTGTCTCCAGGACAAATTGCCGGCGCGCGCCGACTTTTCATAAGCAGCGGCCACTCGCCGGTAGTCTTGGAGATTGCCGAACTCCACTCCAACCTCTTCGGCGAACTTCTCCAGGGAGTGCTCCCCGTAGCCCACCTCCACCTGAAGGGCCAGGTCCCCCCAAGCCCACTGGGTGCGGTTCTCGGTGACTTTCAGCTCCAGGCCGGCCAGGATCAGGTCTTCCCAGGTCGCTTGCTGAGGCAACAGATTAGTCCTCCTTTTTGACCTTCACGTCGCACGGTGGCGTTAAACCACTACCGCATTCGGAACAAATCGTCATCTCATACACGGCGTCCCCTGCCCCGGGGTCCTCTTCTCGAAGTGTGAGCGGTAGGCAATTCCGATAGCAGTACTTGCAATACACCCGGCGAGCCTTAGCTCTTATCACAGTAGCAGATACCTTCTCACCGGGTTCCGCTGGGCGAAATGTAGGTTCGTAGCGACCATCCGGATAATAAACACCGCCACCAGGCCAAGCTTTTAATCGACCCCCACTCAGGTCCCTTAACGGCACAGGCATTTGTTACTTACCTCCTCCTACTGGTTCGCCGCCAGCCAGCCCCGCTCCGGGTGCATGGCGTGACTGCAGGCCGCCACCACGATGCCGCCCACTCTGCCATTCCCATCTTGGAAGGGGTGGATGGTCTCGAAGTCGAAGTACCAGTCCTCCAGGGTCTCGACGTCCCGGATCTGCCCCTGGTAGGCGTTGGCGAGCCGGAGCATCAAGCCCCGGAGAGGTTCCGGCATCGGCGGCACGTGGGGCCCCACCCGAACCGGCACATTGCGCCACTCACCGGCGAAGGGCTGGTCCTTGAACACGAACCAGTGGATCGCCTTGACTCCCCCGCTGCTGGTTGCGGCGGGGCCGTCTGCTTTCCAATTTGCCAGCAGCTCGATCATGTCGGCCGTTGCCTTCCCCCGGCGGGTGAAGTCCTCATGGAAGGAGTTGATCTGGGCCGCCGCGGCCAGGGCCGTCTCCACCCAGGTGAAGGTGGGGTTCCAGGGAGTGGTGCGCAGGTCAGCGAAGTGGGGCATGGCTATGTCCCTTTCTCCGCGTCGTCCCGAAAGATGGCCAAGCACGCTCCCTCGGTTTGCGGCAGTGTTGCCCGGCAGTAGGGACAGTACAGAAGATACCCGCCGCCTAGTCGGCGGGCATCTCCGCGGTGCGCTTCAATGGCCCAGCTTATAGAATCGCCCTCCGCGCGGCCAACAATCCAGTCAAGGCCTTCTTCACTCTTTTGAGCCTCGCGGAGCTCGTCATCGATGTCGCTCTTGTCACATTCGTGCTGCCACCTGGTAATGTAAAACATGGGCTACCTCCTCCTCTGATTCACTTCAGCATCTCCTCGATTGCGTCCCGGTCCGACGGCCGCCAGACGCCGCTCTTGACCAAGGAGCAGTCCCGCAGCAGGTCCATCCAAGCCTCCTGCCCCGGCAGCCAGGTGCCCTTGCGGTTGTACCGGCCCTGGGTCAGCTTCGCGTGCTCCTTCTTGAGCTCCACCAACCACACCACCGGCGGGCGCACCAGCACCAGGTCCGGGAAGCCGGTTTCCGACCCGCGGCTGTCCCGGGTGTGGTAGACCACCCAGCCGAAGGCTTTGGCCATCTCGGTGACGGTGGCCAGCAGCTCCTCCTCGGAGATCAGGTCGTCAGCGACCATCTTTCTCCTTCGGGCGAATCACCCCTCGCCTGATGAGGAATCTGACCGCTTCCTCAGTGATCCCGAGAAATGCTAGGTAGGATGGGATGAACACTAACAAGACCGGCGCCAGCCAGGCCCGTTTGTACCACTTCGCGTCCTTCCAACGTTGCGCGATTATGTCCCAGAGGCTCTCTTCGTTTTTTCTTTCCATCGCTAATTCACCGTCACGCCTTGGCAGCACGGTGCTTCTCCAGCAGCTCGTAGGCTGTATTCAGCCGCTTCAGCCGCTCCTCCCCAACGCGCTTCAGCTCGGGGTCCTGCACCCCATCGGGGTGGACGTGGCGGACCTTGGCCTTGTAGACCGACTCCACCTCTCCCCAGGAGACCCCCGGGTCCACGCCGAGGGTGGTGTAGGCCTCGGCCAGGTCGTCCTCGCCGCGGACGTCGCCCACCTTCACCAGGCCCGTGCCGATGAAGGTCACCCCCTGGCTGACGCCACTGACCCCGCGGGAGGCCCAGAGGAACAGCGCATCGATGACCGAGTAGCACACCCTCAGGTTAAGCGCCTTGGTGGGCTGCAACCGGGAGGAGACCGTCAGCCAGCCGCCCCCCTGAAAGTAACGCACCGCGTAGGAGTTGTCCGTCTGGCTGGGCACGGGCTCGTAGTCCTCGATGCCGTACTTGTTGAAGACCCGCCGCAGGTCCGCCAGGGTCTCGGCGATGGTCTTGGTGCTCTTCATGGTGGTCATGTACTTAGCTCCATCCCAGTGTCTAGCCGCATCTTGTTATTCGGCAGACCCGCAGGCAGGGCATGCAGAACTTGAAGTCAAACCGCTTTGGGAACATCCTGTAATTGGGGTGCCCGTGCACCATCTCCCCATGGCCGCAGGGACACTCTATAGGGGGGCCTGGACTGGGTTGCTTCAAGTTGGCCACTCCCGCCACTCGCGGCCGTCCAGCAGGGCGCCGGCGGCTGTCTTGCCGACTCTGTACATATTGGCCTGCTCCAGCCTGTCCCATTGACTACGAGGATGGAGGTGAGTGACTGCCCACTTTGCATCCAGGTTCCCGGCGTTCTCTGGCGCCCACTCGCCCCACTGCTTGAAGAAGAAGGGGACACCTGCCGATTGGCATTGATCGCGCAGGTTCCTAACCCAGTCTGGGTGCATTGGCCGGGCACCGGGGCCGCTCTCACCGCCTGTGATCGTCCAGGAGAGGACTGGCTTGAACTGAGTACAGGGACACAACCCTGGAATCAGAAGGCAGCATTGACCGCCGTCGATGTGGTTCGTCTTGGAGTCTCCACACTCGCACATCTCCAGCCACCTGGTCAGGTCCACCGGCCCCAGCATCGGCTCCACCGAAACGAACCGCACCTTGGCCGGCACCCTGGCCAGCACGTCCAGCCGCCGGGCGTACTTTTGCGACTCGACGCTGGTGCCCACCCAGACGTTGGAAGGCCAGGGCCGCGGCAGAGCATCCAAGCCCAGAAGGTCCGGGGTGGTGGCCCAGACCATCTCGGCAAACTCAGCCAGCACCTCCGGCCGCTTGGTGAGGACCAAATAGAGGTGCAGCGGCGTCTGTGCCATCATGCGGAATACGCTCAACCGATATTGCCAGGGCAACCTGTCGTGGCACAGGTCGCTCATGGAGCAGACAAAGACGGTGCTGGGTTTCTTCCACGTTAGCGGCTCGCTCAGGCGCTCTGGGAGCCACCGGATCTCGCCGGTCCATTGAGGACCAACCATCATCTTGGTCAACCCCTGGTAGGACGGCGAGTGCTGGAAGCGGTTGCTCTGCCGAAGAGCGTAGCAATGGTCGCACCCCGGGCTTACCTTGGTGCAACCAACCACCGGGTTCCATGTCCGGCCAACGGTCCCTGGCCGGTGAGTCCACTCGATCTTGCTCTCAGCCACCAGCATCCTCCTCCGGGAGCTCAAGGGTCGCAGGCCTCCGGCCTTCCCGCTCCGCCACCCACCGCACCGCCTCTTGCGCAGCTTTCAGCCACTCCGGCGAGAGGTCCAGGGTGACCGGCTGCCCGGGCTGGTAGGCCGCCCAGACCGCGTCCCGCAGCCGCCGGGGCAGCCGGAGCCAGTGAAAACTGCACATGAACCAGACGGCTGGCACAAACACCTCGCACCCGATGGCGTGGCAATGGTGCCCGGGGAAGGCCGTCATCGAGCCCGTAGCCCGGAATACTCGGGAATGTCCGACTCAAGGGCCTCTCGGAAGCCCTTAATGGCTTCGCACGCCGGGCATTTGTGGCCGGTGAGCCTGGCCAACAGCTCGTCGGTGGACGCAGGTTTGACGCTCCCATCCCTGTACTTGTGGTTGGCCTGAATCAGGCATTCGCAAGCCAAGCAAATGATGCCGTTCATGCCTCGCTCCTTTCGCCCTGGGGCACGCTTGCGTTAATCGAGGGATTACCAGCCGGGTGGCTGCACCCAATTTCCGCGTGCCCCAGGGACCCGCGGTTAGGTCCCCGCGGTCTGAACGCCCTGAATTCGGTACGTGTAGGCCGCCGACGGTCCGCCGGCGCCGTGCAGCCCGGCGATGATGCACTTGGCGATCACTCCCTCGGGGTTCGCGGGCGTCACCAGGTCGGCATTAACGGCTACCACCAGGCCATTTAGCTGGTAGTACCACTTGGTCTTGGCGTTCTTGGGCTCCACGGCCGGGATGGTAAAGCGCTGCAGCAGCTGGTTCACTCTCCTGCGCAAGTGGATCACCTCCACCACACATCCGGGCCGGCTCTTGTCCACGGGCGCGGGCCGCACCCGCTCGTAGGGATAGGGGGCCAGTCCCTGGGACTCACCACCGGTGTTGAAGGGATCTTCGATCATGTACTGGTCGTTCACCTGGTTGGTCCCGCCGTAATCCTGGAACATGATCCTGATGGCGTTGATGTAGTCGTGGTGGCCTGGGTCCGCGTGTTGCCCCATCGCCCACGCTGTGTGATAGGAGATGCGGTCGCCGGCGCCGTGAGCGTTGAGCCAGCGCCAGGAGCCAACGTTGTGCCCGTAATCCGCCACGTTCCTGGGAGTCACCGGGAGGTCCGGCACCACCGCCGGGGACATTCTGAACTCCCATAGCAGCTTGCCGGGGGTGCCCTCGGGAACGCCGGTTTTGACCTGGAAAATCGTGAAGGCCTGGACGGCCAAAACCGCCCGCTCGGTGGCCGCGATCCGGCTTCCCCGGTCGTCCTCTCCTTCGACCTCTGCCTGTTCCACCGGTTCTGTCTGTTCCACCTGGTCTGCTGTGGTCATGAAATCCTCCGAAACGAAAATATCTGGGCTGCCGTGGATCCCCGGCGAGGGCTTGAACCTCGGCGCTCCCGCTTACGAGGCGGGCGCTCTACCGGCTGAGCTACCGGGGCACTGGTCCGTTCGGCTCCTCCTCGCCTCCCCCCTCATCCTCAGGTTCTACTTGTGCCGATGGGGCCGCCATCGCCCGGTCGTACTGGTCCCGGAGGCGGGCCGGGTCCTGGTGAATATACCCCCTGGTGGTGTTCACGTCCGAGTGGCCCAGGAACTCCGCGGCGGCCACCAGGTCCATCCCATCCGCCAGCAGCTCGGTGGCCCGGGTGTGCCGGAACAGGTGCGTCCATACCTCTTTCCGCAACCCCGCCCGGTGGGCGCAATCGCGGACGATTGCGCTGACGGTGTTGGGAGTCAGCCGGCAGCCATCGTCCGCGGAGAGAAACACCGTGTCTTCTCGGGCCGGCCAGGTGGCCCGGTCCGCCAGCCAGCGGGCCAGCTCGTCGGCAGTGTCCTGGTCGAAGTACACCACCCGCTCCTTCAGGCCCTTGCCTACCACCGTGGCCTGGCGCACCTTCGGGTTCAGGTCCAGGTCCGCCATGCGCAGGTTGGCCAGCTCGGCGCGGCGTACCCCGGTGGCCCAGAGGAACTTCACGATGGCGCCGTTACGCACGCCCACCCGCGGGTTCTTGAGCGCCGCGGCGTGGATCCTGTCGACCCGCTCCTGGCTCAGGGAGTAGGGCGCCCTCAGCGGCTTCTGCTGCCCCACCGCGCTGCGGGCACGGGGGACGTGCATCTCGTCGAACGCCTCCAGCAGCTCCCTGGCCTGGGCCACCTTCTCGAACCTGGCCAGATACTTCAGGAACTTCTTGACCGCGGCGTGCTTCTGCTGCACCGTGGCCGGGGCGGCGCCCGCCTCCCAGAAACCGGCGTTCCAGGCCAGCAGGGTTTGCGCCGTCACGTCCAGGATGGAGCAGTTCCCCAGGGCGCGGGCGAACATCGCCACCTCATAGGCATATCTCCACTGGGTTAGCACCCCCAGGTCGGTGGCGGTCTGCATGTACTGCTTGAAACGCAGCAGGCACGCAGCGATAGTATAATCGCTGGTGAGGGGTCGTGTGGTCATGGCGGCGGCTCCTGGGGTTCGGTGCGTCGGCGCCGGCGGGGCGTGCCGTCAGTGCGTGGGGGTGTCGCTGCGGGCGCACGTGGCGCACGTGGCGCTGAGGGAGCGCGTGGCGTGCGAGACGCTGGCGGCGGCGGCGGGAACGGCTCCGCCAGGGCCTGGGACAACCTTTGGGTATCGGCACGGATGTTACCCATGCGGACCGCCAATCCAGGGAGGGCGAGACCGGGTGCTTGGGCCAGGCGTATGGAGCTCTGCAGGTCGTCCAATACAGCGGTCACCCTGCTCAAACTGGCTGAGGGGTAGCGCTGGCGCATCAGGTCCGCCAACTTTTCGCCATCATCGAAAAGTTGCTGGAACTCGGCCAGGATGCCGCCTCGGATCGCCAACTGCCCCGCCCGGGCCCACAGGGCCTGGCGCTGCCCTTCGACCTGGATGGCCGGGAGCGCCTCGGCCACTACAGCCTCGGTGG
>ERZ1292644.1359-Hain-H14-01um-R2-1359-length-12865-cov-5_pt1 | contig 12865 bp, 16 predicted proteins | sample MGYA00564402_ERZ1292644 | MGnify/ENA primary metagenome ERZ1292644 (study PRJEB36523, sample SAMEA6512644) | groundwater metagenome | collected 2019-01-09 | study: AquaDiva: Metagenomics assemblies of 32 groundwater samples | reverse complement strand
CCTGAACATCAATGATTTCTTTTATTTTTCCATCATCAAGCTGCAATCCGCGAACAATAGCACATGCCGTGTAGGGTCTTACTAATTTTACAGACGAATCAATAATAACATTGTAATTCTTTTCCGGAGGATTTACCTTGTATTTTTTTAATCCAGTGTTTTTATTAAGATAAGCCAGAAAACCCCGCTTGAAACCTTCGTAAGAAAGCATATCCGGGCGATTGGGAGAAATTTCAATCTGGATTTCTTTTTCATTGACAGATTCAACAGGGGTTCCAAACATTGCAATCATTCCCTGCATTTTTTCATCTGCCTTTCCGATTTCTTTTTCAAATTTTTGTCTGTTGAATGTTATGAGGGCCATTTTTTATTTCTTTAATATCACTGCTTTGAAGATTCCCAGATTATTACCGAGAAAGGCTTCTCCATTTCTTATTAATTTATTTTTTGGGAAATTTATTTTATCAATATTGTTCTTCTCCGTTAACTTATTTGTTTTTACATTAAGATTTCTTTTTATAGTCCATCCGTAATAAATCGTCTTGAATTTTTTTCCAAAATTTTTATTTGAGATTCCATCTTGATTTTTGCCAATAAGATCAAATAATTGGGTTTCATACCAAATCCATCCATCTGGAATAAAACATGCTTCTGAAATTTTGTTCTCTTTACAATATTTCTCAATTTTTGGGGTTATCCAAAACTCTGTTTTGAATTTTTTATATTCTAAGCTTCCTATTTTTTTAGCTTTCATCTTAACTCTTCATCCAAAATTTCATTTTTCTTTTTCCTAAGTTACGTCTGGAAACTTGAAAAATTTTCATTTTATCCAGAACCTCATTTTTCTTAATTGAGCAATGTTGTTTTTGTACATTTCGCGGAGATCTTTTATTTCGTAATAATCCATTATCATCCTGTCGAATCCTGGACCCCATGCAAGAATCGGAATGTTTTCTCCGAGGAGGGGAACGACGACTTCTGGGCGGAAAATCCCGGCGCCGCCGAGCTCGAACCATATTTTTCTCTCGGGATGCCAGACATCTATTTCAACGCTTGGTTCTGTGTAAGGAAAATAAGCAGGGCGGATTCTTATTTTTTCAAATCCCATTTTTTTGAAGAACTGCGTCAAATATCCGAGGAGATTTCTGAAATTTGCATTTCTGTCGACGACAATTCCTTCTGTTTGATTGAATTCAAATTCGTGCTTCCAGTCAACTGTTTCATTCCTAAAGCATTTTCCGACTGAGAAAAATTTTGCAGGAAGTTCTTTAACATTTAATTTCGAAAGTGTCTGCGCGGACAAAACAGTTGTATGCGTTCTTAAAACCATTTTCTTCGCTTCTTCTTCGCTCCATTCATATTGCCATCCTTTGCTTCCAAGTCCTTTTATTTTCCCCTCGTGGCTGTCTTTAACAGCTTTCACAATTTTTTTATCCGGCAATTCGCCTTTTTTATTTATGAAAAAAGTGTCCTGCATCTCTCTCACAGGATGGTCTTGCGCCGTGAACAATGCATCGAAATTCCAGAAACTGCTTTGCATTAAATCTCCGTTCATTTCTTTGAACCCCATTTCCGTCCAGATTTTTCTTGCATAATCTCCTGCCTGAAGAACAAAATGCCTTTTCCCGCCGTAAATTGCAGGCACTCCTGAATTAACATCATATCTCCTGAATTTTTTTCCTTCCCACAAAGAATCTTTTTTCAAAATTCCCGGAGTTATCTGTTCGATCAAATTGCTTTCCTTTACATTGGATTTCATAAGTTGTTTTCCAAGTTCTGTAACCTCAACTCTCGGAATTTTCTCTTCTTTTATTCGGATAATGTCTTTTCTGTTTTGCAGAGATTTCATAACTTCTTTTTTCTCGTCTGACATGGAGTCAAAATCCAGCGGCAGAAATTCAATGAAAATTTCCTCGTCGGTTTTTTTTGAAAGTTCGCCTTTGTTTGCGCTTAAAATTATCTTCTTGTTCTTAAGTTCAATGAATGATTTTCTTTTCAGAACTCCCAGCGAAACCTTAAACTCGTCGTCGGACAATGAACTTTGTTTCTGCGCGTCCTCTATTAAAATAATTCTTTTCTCTTCAAGCAAGTTTATGAGCCGCCTTTCCGGCAGTCCTTTTTTCCTGTACAAAGCGCCGTTAACTCCGATTTCAATGACTTTCTTTTTTTCAAAGACAAGATTCAAAATCCCCTTGTTTCCGAGATACTCAAACGCCCTTATTACAGAAGTCTTGTCAAGATGCGATTTCTTGCATATATCGTCTATGTCCTCGCCCAAATAAGAAAGTATTTTAATTTCATTCGGACTTAAAGATTCAATAATTTTCTTGGTGTCCATTTTTGAATTAAGAAAAGGGGATTAAAAAAGTTTTATCTTTCAAATCATTTAAACCTTCATAAGTTAATACGTCATGAAAATTAACTCTTTCATCCATGGAAGAAATATCTATCAAATTGACATGGGCATAGCCAAGATGGAATTCCACGCGTTTGCTTTTGATTAATTTTTTATAACCAATTGAAGACAAATAAACGAATAGGTTTTTTGTTCTATTGTCTTCAGATTTATCCATCTCAAAACCCGCAAGTTCGCGACACTTTTTATCATCAATTTCAAGAGTCAGTTTTCCTTTTAATCTATCCACAGAATTAATAAAATCCCCTTCAAGAATTTGTCTTTCCAAGCGGGAAATTTCTTCAGGCATTAAATAGACCCAAACATCATTACTCAAATGACTAATTGTTCCAATCATTACAAAAAACATAGAAATTGCTTTTTATAGTTATCATTTTATTTACAACTCCTTCGTCATCCATGTCGGCATGCCTAAAACCAGTCCAATGGATTTTAAATCATAAATGTTTCTTTCATTTTTTTTATCAAAAACCAGAAATTTCATCTTCAGTTTGTTTTTGTTGCAGAGTTTTATGTTTTGCTGAATTCGGGAAAGAATTTCCGCTCTTTCTTTTCCTTTTGATTCCAGAATTTCGTCAAGATTTATTCCCATTATAACATCTTTGCTCTTCGCAATTTTAGCAAGGACATGATTTAAACCAGAGTCTCTTTGTTTCTGCCTGTCTTTTCTTCCTTTTTGGTTTAAAAGAAGCACATCAATTTTTTCCTTCTCCAAAATCTTGCGGTTTAATTCATCGTCGTCACTGGAAAAAATTATTGCTTTGCTTTTATTTTCCCTAATTTTTTTTCTTGCCTTTTCAAATGAGTTTTCGCGGATGAAAATTGTGTTGTTCATCTCATCCCCCAATTTTCGTTCCCACAAATTTTCTTCCGTTCAAAAGATTGTCAAGCTGTTTTAAATCTTCTCCTAGAATATAAGTTCTTATCTTGTTCTCCGTTATTATTTTCGCGGCTTTTTGATCTAGGACAAAATGCTGTCCTGGAGAATATTTCATCTTGCTTGCAATTTTGTAAAAATCCTTCCAGGAAATTTCAGGGATAAATTTTGCATTCTTAAATTCTTTTGGATTTTTGTCATAAAGTCCTTTTACATTTGTGAGATTAATGAAATCTGTTTTCAAATGCTTCGCAACATCTGCGGAAGTTGAATCAGATGTTTGTTCAGGCCTGTATTCCAACGCCCCGCAAAAAACAATATCTTGTTTTCTCAAATATTTTTTTACATTCCTCATTTTCTGCGGAATTCCTCTCTGGGGATTTTGATTGAAAAAATAACTCATAAATCTTGCATTTGTCCTCGTCGCTGAAATTCCCGCAAAACTCTGGAGTTCCTCGTTAATTCCGGATTTTCTCAATGCATAAATGTATTTTCTTGCTATGCTCCCTCCGCCGCAAACAATAATGAATTTATAATTTTTTGAATTCTTCCTTACCACCTTCTTGAATCCTGTTAAATAGTTCAAGCCTATGTCATCAGGAATTATCAGGCTTCCGCCCAGACTTAAAACCACAACTTTTTTTTGCATAGAAGAAAAAAGAAAAAATAGTATTTATAGTTTTTGAAATTTTATTTTTTCTTTTTGAACCAATTCATTAAAAATAAAATCCCTATTAGAAATGCTGTTCCAGCAATTTGTATAGACCAAGAGACCATATACCACTCAAACTGATTTTTCAATGCATCCATGACTATTAGTAAGATATATAATATTCCCGCCATAATAAAAGCAATTCCTCCAACTATCTCGTATTTCCAGGAGATTATCAAAACAGCCAACAAAACAAGTGCGGGAATATTGTGCATAAACAACCCACCAACGATTTGCCAGAAATTTAATTCAGAAGAGAAAACATCCAATGACATTAATGCTAAGAAAAATATAAAAATTATTGATAAAATTCTCGGCGTCCAATACAAAAATTTGCCTGTCTTTTTTTTCATAATGTTGCTAATGTAAGAGAACTATTTAATATTTCTTATTTTATTGTGAACAACTTATCATCAACAACATCAAACACGCCGAGGCGTACACCCGCATCAAGCCAGCCGTGCGCGTAATTCAACGCCGCGAAAGCATTGACAAAATCTCCCTTGCTTTCAAAGTGTCGCGCGTCTGAAAGATAATTAGAAACCATCTCAACAATTTCCTTCGCTTCTTTGTTCTTTCCCTTGATAATTTTCCCTTTGGCTTTCTCAAGCGCCCTTCCTGTTAATTCAAAATACTTCTCAAGTTTTTCTTTTGTTATCTTGTCTTCCATTTCTTTTTTATCAAAGAAACTTTTAAATAGATTGCTGTCATAAATGTTAAATGAAAAGAGGGTTTTTTATTTTTGGTTTTGCATTGATTCTCCTGACGATTTCAGGGGTTTTCGCAGAATCGGTTCTTTCAGACGACTTGAATAATTTTGTTAAAAAAATCGCAGAGAAAAAAGGGATAAGCGAGGCGGAAATAAAAAACGTCTCAAGAGTTGATTTTAATGAACTCCCTGACGAAATAAACTTAAAAAACATAGACGACAACAGCCTCGGACTTTATAAAGTTGAATCGGAAAATGATTCTGTTTTTGTGATAACTGTCTCAAAAGAAACATTTGAAAAAATAAACTCCCAATCTTACTCAAGAGCTTTCTTAAATTTCGGATTAAGCGGAGGAAATTCGTCGGTTTTCATGGAAACAATTCTCGGCAGCGGAATTAATAATGGCTATGTGATGATGCGCGAGGGAAGCATAACTGGAATTTCCACAAATCTTTATGCTGAAGAAAACGGGGATATTGAAATTATAATTTACAAAAATAACAATCCTGTCGGATTCAGAAATGTAATTCCCGCAGTTCAAGGAACAAATGTGGACTTTGACACGCAGTCAGAAGGGCTTGTTACATTTCAGCCGGGAGATGTAATCTCAACTTACATAAAAACAGAAACCGGCTTCAAAGGCGCTTCCACTCTTTTGGAAATAACAACAAAATAATAAGGTTTTTAAATAACTCTAACATAAAAATAAGATGAGAGATAACAAATCAGGTATCGTCATTGTTGTTTTGATTTCTCTTGTCTTGGTTCTTGGCGGTTTGGTTGCTTATTCCTTTCTTGTAAAGCCGGCAATAACAGGTTACGCTGTTAACGCGCAAACGCAGGGAGTTCAATACGCTATTTATTCAATAATGAAGGAAGCGGCAAAATGCCAGTCCGTGCCTTTGACTTTTGGAAATCAGACAATGAACATTATTGCGATTGAATGTCTGCAAAACCAGCAACAAACTCCAGAAAACTCAGGATAAATTTTCTATCAACTTTGTTTGGAAAAACAAATTTTTTACTGACTTATTAAATTGTGCGTTCACACGGACGACATCTTTTAGCGTTCGTCCTTTCGTTCACAATCCGAGGGATTAAACAAGAATTACTTTTAAAATCCCGCTTTCGCAACATTTAAATATATTTTCCATTTCTGTTTTATGATTAAAAGATGGTTAAATATAAAGAAGCAATTTTGATAATTTTCCTGTCTATTCTCGTGCTTGTTTTAATCTACGGCACGGCTTTTTTCAAGGACGGCATTACGGGAAAAGCGTCGCTTGAATTAAACCAAGTTCACGACGACGAAGGAAAACTCTTGGGACAATTGAAACTTTCTCTTAAAGAAGGCGAATTAATTCCCGCGTCATCAAAAGTTATCGTCGAAAACGCCGGCAAAAGTTACGAATATCTGTTGAGTGATTTGATTAACGAAGAGCAGATTGAGGGAAATTTCTACATGGAAGGAAGTCCATTGCAGGGTGGAGGAAATGGTTATGGAATTAAAGGAACAAAAGAAATCTTCCCGGAGGTTTATTTCACTCTCAATATCTTATCCGAAACAAGCGGAACAGAAGAAACAGTCGGCACGACGGGAAATAATGAAACACCGCAAATTCCTGAAGAAACAGCTAACGAAACAACCGCAATTGAAAATGTAGAAACTCCCGAAGTTCCCGTAGAAGAACAAAATTTAACAACAGAAACATCTGAAACCCCTACAATAACTTCAAGTGCAATTAGAATATTTAATTTCTTCCAGGTTTTCAGAACTGGAAATGCGGTTTTGGAATTAACAACAGAAATTCAGGGACAAACCTCCAAGAACAATCCTTTTATTTACACGCTGGAAAACGGACAAACAGCTGAAATAAAATTAGGAAGTGTGAGAACAGGTTCAAATGAATTGCCCGACGATGAAGTGCAATTGGAAATCAGCGAAAATCAAGTAAAGATTTCAACATCTTATTCAGAAATTGAAGAAGGATTTGGAGGAGAATTCATCGGTGATTTATCAAAAGAAATCACAATAGAACTTTCATCGCTTGGAATAACTCCTGAAAGCGGTGAATTAAAAGTGGGCATATTTTACGGAGAAGAAATAATTTCTCTAAGCACCGTGATGGGAGAGGGAATATCATCAAACAAAACTGAAGAAACACTAATCAACGAAACGTTTAATGAAACCAATGTAAATGAAATCTCTGATTTGACTCTTAAACTGGCAGAAGATGAAATTAAAATTCTCAAGGAGAAATTCGGCGATGAGCCAGTGGAAATAACGAAAGCAGAAGAAACAAACGGAAGAATGATTGTGCGTCAGGAAATTGGAAATTATTGGGTTGAAAATTCTTACGATTCTTCGTTAAGCGAAAACGAATTAAAAGCAGAAACTGAACGCGACAGGATTTTGTGGCTGAAGGATTTAGTCGTGGAATTGTCTTCGGGAAACATAGAAAGCAGCAGCGTTGGAAATTTAATAGGCAGTTATGGAATAAGTTAATTTGAATTCAAAAACTTTGTTAAAAAACAATTGATATTTTAATCTCCTGTAAATAAAACCTGGTTCACTTCTTTCATGTATATAAACTAATAGAATAACTTTCGCATTAATAATCTAAAATTAATCCTGAACGCAGTGGGGCAAATTTATTGCGACGAGATTTTGCTCTGTTTAATATTTTGAAGAGAAATCACAAACTAAGCTAAGCCATTTTCTTGATTACAAATTTTGAACCAATTTCCGGTGAGACAATTGCAAGAAAAATAAGTTTTCCGAAAACAACATGAAATACTCCGTCGCCATAAGGTATCTTTGTTGCCTGTGAAAACTTTTCAATTATCTCGTTTATTTCACTTTCGTCAAAGACAATGTTCGTATTTTTCATTCCCATAGAGCCTGTAACAACTATCGCGGTATTCTGCCCGTTGCATTCAATTCCCCTGACTAAAGGATCTCTTATCAACGGATTAAGTTTCCCGAGTTCAATTTCTTTTGCCGTCGGCGTTGGTTTTAAATATTCAAATCTCGGAGGAAGTTTCTGAACAGGGATTCTCAATACAGGAGGGGCTTTTCCTGGAGAATTTCTTCGGAGAGGCGCGCTTATTCTCGCGAAAATTTTTTTAACAAAAGGTTCCTTTAAAATTTTCCCGCCTTTTTCTTCTTCAATATTTTTCTCTTTCCAGTTAGAAAGATTATCAAACTCGCGGGAGTCTTCAGTTATTTCTGTTAATTGTTTGCTTTCTTCTTTCTTTTTTTCCTCTTCTTCATGCCTCTTGTCAAGAATCTCCTTTAATTCAAAAATCTCTCCTCCAGAATTTCTTATTAGCTCCCGAGTAAATTCAAGAAGAGAAATAATTTTTTTGTCCTCGTCGGAAAAGAGATTTTCTTTCTGCATTTTAGTCCATTGAAGAAATTGATTTCTGATAACCTTCCACACCTGTATTTTTTCTCTGCCCTTGTTCAGGAGGAGTCTGTGGCGGGGTTTGTTTTTCTTCTCCTAAATTTGATTCGTGCAAAAGCGCTAAGCCTCGCGCAATTATCTTGTTCTGGTCAAGAAGATTATTAAGCCGTCCGATTATCTCCTTCTCATTTTTGCCGCCCTTATCTGTTTTGAAATCTTTTTCAATCAGCGCTTTTGCAGACAATTCAAACAATTCAAGAAGTTTTGAAATTTTTTTTGAAAGTTCATTAAAACTCGCCGATAAATTAGTCAAAACTTTTTGCAGTGAGACAAAATTTTCAACAAGGGCTTTTTCTATCTGTATATTCCCTCTTTCAGGAATCTTAACCTCCCCGCGAGAAACATTGTTAATATTTTTAATTTCCCCTTCCTTGCTTCCCTTTTTCATCATAACTAAATTAAGGTTTTTTTGTTTATAAATTTTTGGAGAATGTGAAATAGGTAAATTTTTAAATAATACTTCTTATTATGTTCATGGCTAAAGAAAAAGGTGTTAATTTTATACCTTATATTATTATTGCCGTTGTTGTTCTTGGGATTTTTGGGGCTGTATATTATTTCTACAATGAAGACCAAAAATCTATAACTGCTAATACTATTTCAGAATTAGAAAGACAGCTTGAAGAACAAGGACAGTTAACCGACGAACAAGAGAGACAGTTAGAAGAATTAGCTCAAGTTACATGTAAAGAAGTTCAAGTTCCTTATGATGCTCAAGAAGCATATACAGAACAAGAACCTTATGCAGATGAGGTATGTGAGAATATCGCCTTAGCATATAATAAAATAGATAATTATTGTACTAATTTTGATGATAATATACTTTTTGATGATGAACCTGCTAAATATTCTGTTACTATCAATAATTTAGACTCCGAAAACGGAGGATGGTTTTATGCAGATATCGGCTTTTATATTGGTGAACAAGTTGTTAAAGAATCACAACAAGAATACATTTATCCTTCTTCATCTGCAACTTTTTACACAGAACGAATGTCTTATATAGAGAGTTGTTATTTCACTATTACAGAACTCCCAGAAAAACAAGAATGTGAGACAGTCACAAAATATCAAACCATTACAAAGTATAGAACAATTACAAAGTATAAAACTGAAACTGTTTGTGAATAATTCTCTTAGAAAATATCCCGCCTTTTTGGCGTTTTATTTTTTCTCAAGATTCTCAAGTTCCGCGACATAATCTGAAATTTCCTTAGCCGCGTCGGCGTTCACGCTTATGCTGTCAATTCCCTCGCCGACAAGAAATTTAACCATCTCTTTTCTGCTTCCCGCCTGTCCGCAAATGCTTGTTTCAACATTGTTTCTCTTGCATACCCTTATCACATAACCAAGCTGGTAAAGAACAGCCGGACTCATCTCATTGTAAATTTCCTGCACAGATTCATTTCCCCTGTCAACCGCAAGAGTGTATTGAGTCAAATCATTTGTTCCGAATGAAATAAAATCAATTCCCTCCTCGCACAAGTCTTTTATTATTTGAACTGCCGCCGGAGTTTCAACCATAACTCCGACTTTTACGTTTTTGAAATTAATTTCCTTCAAAAATTTCTTTGTTTCTCTCACTTCATCAACAGAAATAATCTGCGGCAACAGCACGCCGATTTCCTTGTTCTGCTCTGCAACTTTGTTCAAAGCAGATAACTCGGCTTTCATGATTTCCGGATTTTTAATTCCATACCTTACTCCGTGCATTCCCAACATCGGATTTGCCTCTTTTTCCTTTGGCGCGCCCTCAATGTTCTTGAATTCGTCGCTCCTTATATCAGAAGTCCTAACCCATAATACATCAAAATATTTTGCAATCTCGCTGACTCCGTTAAAAATAATTTCTTCATATTGTTTAATTTCCTTTTTCTCCAAAAAATAATTTGGATGTTTCCCCGACTCTGCAATAATCCCCTCCAATCTCAACAAACCAACTTCCTTCAAACCTGTCTTCGACGCTCTTTTGGCGAAACTCGGCAAATCAACCATTACCTTAATTTTTGTTTTTGTTTTCGCAGTTACGGGAAGGACTTCTTTCTCGACGCTTTCAGCAACCTTGCCCTTGTATATTTTTCCCGTAAAGCCGTTGACGGTGATTATTTCGCCTTCCTTAAGTTTTTCCGTCGCTGTCTGCGTTCCCACAACACACGGAATACCCATCTCCCTTGAAACAATTGCCGCGTGCGCCGTCAATCCCCCTTCATCGGTAACTATCGCGGCGGATTTCTGCATTGTAACAACCATATCAGGATTAGTCATCTTTGTTACAAGAACATCGCCCTTGTTTATTCTCTGCAAATCTTCCAAGCTTATTACTATCTTAACTTTTCCCGACGCAATTCCCGGCGATGCCGCAAGTCCAGAAAGAAAAACCTCGCCCTTTATTTCCTTTCCCTCTTCCAATCTTTTCCCGAGAGTTGTTATCGCTCTCGTCTGAACTATGTAAACCCTCTCACCCTCAATTGCAAATTCTATATCCTGCGGCTTTCCATAATGCTCCTCAAGTTCCAAGGCATATTCCGTGAGTTTTATAATTTCATTATTCATAAGAACTCGCGATTTTGATTTCTCCTCGCTAAGTTTTACTTTTTTCTTGCCACCCTCATCCCCGCGAGTTATCGCAATTTTCTTGTCAGCTATTTTAGTCTTAAGAATTTTCATTTCTCTTGAAACAATATAACTGTCTGGCGTAATCTCGCCGGAAACAATTCCTTCTCCCAACCCGTAAACAGCTTCAATTATCACATCGTCTTTTTCATACGACGGATCTGTCGAGAAAATAACTCCGGACTTGTCAGAGTCAACCATTTTCTGAACAACGACGGCAAGTTTTGTTTCTTCATGCCTGAATCCTTTTTTGTTTCGGTAATAAGTTGCCCTCGCGGTAAAGAGTGATGCAAAGCATTTTTTTACGCTATCAAACAAATTTTCTTTTCCCTTAACATTAAGGAATGTTTCCTGCTGTCCGGCAAAACTCGCGTCTTCCAAATCCTCTGCCGTGGCCGAACTTCTGACAGCGACAAAAATATTTCCTGAAAATTTCCCAAGCAATTCATCCGCTGTTTTTTTCATCGTATTGGAATCTCCCAAATCATCATAAGCGTCTGCAATTTCCTCTTTTATCTCCTCGGGAATTTCCGCATTCACAATAAGATTCCGCACCTCTTCTGTTACCCTGTCAAGTTCTTCTGTATTTTCATAATGAATCTCCCGAAGCAATTCAACCATCTTCTTTTTCAATCCGGCTTTTTCAAGAAAGTAATCATAAGCTTGTGCAGTAATGACAAACCCCGGAGGAACAGGAATTTTCAGATTGTACATTTCACCGAGATTTGCGCCCTTGCCGCCCGCAACAGCAACAGAACCTTTGTTCAACTCAAAAAACCATTTTATAAAATCCGTATCAGAGTCTAATGCAACCTCTTTTTTTAACATATCAAATAAAGAACAAAAAACTTAATAAAGGTTTTTGTTAGTTAACTTTATAAATTCCTTTCATCTTTTTCTATTATGTTATTAACCTGGATTTTAATTGGAGTGGTTGCGTTTGTTGTATTAATATTTTTCTGGTATTACAACAGATTCGCCACCCTTGAAAACAGAATTGAAAATTCACTTTCACAGATAAATGTTCAGTTAAAAAGGCGTGCGGATTTAATTCCAAATCTTATCGAAGCTGTTAAAGGATATATGAAGCACGAGAAAACCATCATCACTTCAGTTAATGATGCAAGGAAAGCCCTTGTTTCTGCAGGAAGCGTCGGAGAAAAAATCAAAGCAAACGATAAACTTGAGGGATTTTTAGGAAGATTATTTGCAATCGCCGAAAATTATCCTGACTTGAAAGCAAATACAAATTTCCTTGAACTTCAAAGAGAATTGTCGACGACAGAGGACAGAGTTGCTTACGCAAGGCAATATTTCAATGACAGCATTTTAACTTATAACAATCTCTATGCAGCCTTCCCTGGAAAATTCTTCGCACAACTCTACAAGAAAGAAAAGAAAGAATATCTTCAGATAACCGAAGCTGAAAAGAAGAATGTGAAAGTTGAGTTCTAGAAGATGAAAACTAAAGCAAAATTTGTTGGAATGGGTCTTACTGGTAGAAAGATATATTTAACACCAAAAGAAGAGGCATTTATGAAGAGACAAAAATGGACATTAATTAAAACTCTTTTATGGATAGCTGGAATTCTTATTGGGTGGTATATTCTGGTTTTCCTTTGGATTTTTCTATCCTAAATCTTAAAAACTCCCCTCTCTTTTTACCGGAGAATGAGGGAAGCATGAAAGTTTAAAAGTTAAACTTTCTTTTCTTTTTCATGCAACAAACAAGAATTGATTTCCGCGACCAGATTTCAAAAAACAAGTTTAAATCCTTTATTTTAATATCATTAATCTTTGTTGTTCTGGTTTTATTCGGTTATGTTATTTCCTTTGCGTTTTCGCCAGGATATTTTTTTGTAATAATGATAGTCTCAATAATTTTTTCTTTAAGTTATATTCTTATAAGCTATTATAATTCTGATAAAATTGCAATTGCCAGCGTCGGTGCGAAACCCGCCTCTCGTGAAAAAAACAAGCAGTATTATGATTTAGTTGAAGGGCTTACTCTGGCTTCTGGACTGCCGATGCCTAAACTTTTTATTATGGAATCACAGCAGATAAATGCAT
>ERZ1292644.1358-Hain-H14-01um-R2-1358-length-12865-cov-5_pt1 | contig 12865 bp, 5 predicted proteins | sample MGYA00564402_ERZ1292644 | MGnify/ENA primary metagenome ERZ1292644 (study PRJEB36523, sample SAMEA6512644) | groundwater metagenome | collected 2019-01-09 | study: AquaDiva: Metagenomics assemblies of 32 groundwater samples | reverse complement strand
TCCGGTAATCGAGTGCTGAGACGCCTGTCGAACGGGCAGTTGGTGTACGTGAACTCCGGCATCATCGGCAACCAGATCGCTTGAGGAGAATCGCATGCCCGGAATCGTGAATAAGGCCGCGCAGCAGCAACCAGCGCGGCAACCGAAAAAACCAGCGCCGGAAACACCCGAGGTGACGCGCGGCGTGATCGTGGCGAAGAAGATCATGGCGCAACCCGTTGTCGCGAAACAATTGGTGGAGACGATGAGGGCGGCTGGAGACCCGGCGACCGGCATCGCGCAAGCCACGATATTTATCGTCAAACAGTTGTACGAGAAATCCAAAGGGACGTTGCCCACCAAGGCCATCGTGCCGCTTGCGCAGCGCGTGCTGGTGGACGTGATGAGGCTTGGGGCGGCGGCGGGTTTATTCAAGATCACTCCAGACCTTTTGAAGCAAGCAGTGATGATCGCGGTCAAAATGTTCACGGAGTCCGTGAAACAACCCGTGGCGCAGCCCGCGCCGGCACAATCGCCAGCTTCGGCCGCACAGCCTGCGGCAATGCCGATGCCAACCGCTCCAATGATGGGAGGTTGAAATGGGAATCGTCTCTGGTGCCATCGAAGGATTAGGCAGGGCCGGGGTTCAGGCTGGCTTGCAACTGCAACAGCAATTCGGTGCCGAGGAATTGCTCAAAATGCGTACCGATGCCGAGAAAGAATTGCAGGCGAGTATGCAGAAGTTCCAGACAGGTCGCGATGCGACCATTGAGGGCTACGCTTCGTCGCGCGAAATTCGACAGGACACACGCGCTGACGCGAGGCAGGGCGCGGCGTTCAAGCACTCAGAGACCCTGCAAGCAAGCGGCCAAGATTTCAATTTGAAACTTGCGAACCAGACAGAGAAGAACGCAATCGAAAGACAGAAGGCCGTTCTCGCAAGTCAAGAAAAAATCGCCGGGAGTCAGAGTGCCCTGCAAAGAGAGCTTCATGGTCCGCAAATGGAATTGGCGCGCGAGCAGTTGCGAAACACGCAGGCGGTTTCCATTCTTCGCTCCGCCTACGCGGCAGCAATAGAGAGCGGGAACAATGAAGCTATCAAATCCCTCCCGAAGCGAATCGAAGCACTCGGCTATTCTGGCGATGCAAAGGATGTTTCTGGCCTGATCTCGGTTGCTGCGACAGCCTCCAAACTCGCCTCTGCGGTTGACGCTTCAGACTCCGACAAGAAGCTGTACGGGAACATTGCGAAAGCGGTGTTGTCCAAGGTTCTTGGAGAGAAGGATGTTACTTCTTCTGCGGCCATTCCATCACAAGCGATACAGGATGATTTCAAGAAAAGAGCGAGCGATCCAAAAGCCCGCGCCGCATTCGAGAGTCAATATCCGGGATGGGCAGAGAAAGTTTCGCCAACCGCCCCGCCCCCACCGCCACCATCGAACACAGTGGGCGGGGGTGTGGTCAACAAGGAAGTCTCTGGTTCTGCCAATCTTTCCTTGATGCCGGAGTGGCGGCTGAATCAACTCATCAAAGGTGGAAACCAGAACGCGGCTGCGGAAATAGAGCGCCGCAAGAAGGCGCTCCAAGACCTTATAGACAGCGCCCCTCCGGAGGATTGATGGGCGCGTATGACGAGTACATCGCCGGCAAGACTTCGGGTGAAAACCTTGGAAGTGTTTCTGGTGGTGCTTACGACGATTACGTTGCCGGGTTAAGCAAAGATACGGGCGGGTTCGTCGCATCCGTCAAGCAGACTGTAGGCGTCGGCATCAAAGGTGCTGGTCAGGTTGGCGCGGATTACCTGCCGTTCGTTGGTCAGGACAACTTCCTGAAGAAGTACGGCCAGAGCGTGATTGACGCCAACCCGACGGCGATTCACGATCTGGGCGACATAGCGGAAAGCCCCTTCAAGGCGCTGAAGGAGGCCGCTGGCAATGCCGGCGCTTCTGTTGCCGAGATGGTGGGCGCTCGCGCTCTTGGTATGGCCCTCACTTCCGCCGCTCCTGCGGCAGGACCGCTTGCTCCTGCGGTCGCGCTGATTGGACAACTCATCGCTTGGGTTGGCCCGATGGCGATTGCGTCGCTCCCCTCCTACAGCGGGATTCGCGACAAACAAATCCTCAACGATCCACAGAACCAAGAAGACGGCAAGGCCAAGGCAATCGCCGCTCTGGGCGCGGCCACGGTCGGAGCCATCGAGACAAAGTTCGGCCCGCAGGATTGGGCGCTCGCGGCGATGACCAAGGAAGGTCGTATTGAGCTTGCGAAAAAATTCAGCGGCTCCAAGATCGAGAACATCCTCGTGGGCATCGGTAAGGGCTCCGCCATCGAGGGTGCGGAAGAGTTGGTGCAAAACCCCATCGAGCAACTCACCTCATTCGATGACCCAACCACCGAGAAAAACCTGAAGGACACGCTTTTCGGTGGGGCGATGGGCACGTTGGGCGGCGGTGTCCTCGGTGGCGGATTCGGGATGGTTGCGCCGCGCGCAAACCCGGTGCAGAAAATCCTTAATGCACCGCAGGACATTGATGCGATTGTCGGTGCTGCCAGTGCTGCGGCCGACGATCCAGCCACGATGGCGGACCTCGGCGACTTTGCTGGCGGTGCCGTGCAGGACGTTCGCGGGCTCGAACTCGGACTCATCAACGCGCAGATCGCCGCGCTGACCGAGCCTGCCTACGCGCAAAAGGCCATGCAGGATGAGGCCGCGCGCATCACCGACGAGCAGATTTCGGAAGAGCAGCGTGCCGCTCAGGTCGCGACCGGCACGCCGGCCAGCCTGCTCGCAATGGATGCGGCTGCGCACGAGCGGCGGAACGCCGAGATCGGTGCCCGCGCCCGGATTCAGGAACGCAACACAGAGATCGCCGCGCTCGACTCCGAGATCGTGAAGTGGCAGGACAACGAGAGTATCGGCGTCATCGGCCGGCAACGGCTGGAAGGTCTTGCCAACCGGATCGACGCACTGGAAGCCGAGAATGCTGCCGACAACGAGTTGCTGAAAGGGGGCACCAATGCCGTTCAAAAGTCAGGCACAGCGGGCGTGGATGTACGCCAACCATCCGGCAATGGCGAAACGCTGGCAGGCCGAAACGCCCAAGGGCGGGAAACTCCCGGAGCGCAAGGGGATCGTCAACAAGCAACTGCACAAGAAGAGGGCGTAAATGTTCAAACTCAAAAACTACAAGGCCCGAGCCCGGCTGCCGGGGCCGGGGTACAAGCCACCCCCCTCCAAGGCACCGAGCCACGGGTCTCCGAAGGGATTGATCGGCAAACAGGTGTCCAAGGGCCGGTAGCGGCCCTCGACGTTGGCGCAGGCACGACGCCAGCGGCCACGGCCATACCTCCGGGACCAGTCGCAGCAGCGCAGCCCACAGGCGTTCCTGCCAAGCCGGGTGTTGCACCGCAACAAACACCCCTTCCGTCGGCAGTGTTCGAGAAGGTGGGCGACAAGGCTCTTGGGAAGATCGCCGCTGGCAAGGGAAGGGCAGCTACGGCGGCGCAGACCGAGATCGAGCGCAGGCTGGAGGTAAGGAAATGGATTGAGAGTGCGCCGGGGCGGCAGACCTCTGAATGGGCTGACACGGAAGGGGTAGTGTATTCCAAGGCGCAGGCTGCGGAGTTGTTTAGCGCAGAGAGTCGTTATAACGCGCGCATGGAAGCAGCCCAGAGTTTACGCGCTAGACAGATCGCGGGGAAAAAAGCAACGCGCCTGAAGGGTATTAGTGACTCCGTTTTGAAGGGACTGGTAGAGCGCGGCGGGAAAGCGAGTCAGCTTGCCGCAACAGAGATTGAACACAGAGGCGTGATGCGCGAGGCATACCGCAATCGAGACATTATCCCGATTCAGGATAATGAACTATCTTCAATGAATCGCTTGTTTATCAAGACCGTGAAGGCGATCACCGGGTTAAACATTGATCTATTCAAGGATGGTCCCGGAGGACATTTTGTTGAAGGGTTCGTCCTACCGGAAGACACTGCAACCATCCACGTCAATGTGGACTCAAAGCGGCAGGTGCAGATTGTTGCGCGGCACGAAGTCACGCACATCATGGCGACGAAATTCCCTGAAGTTCACAATACCATGCGCAAGTCAATCAACGCGGCCATGACAGATGGGGCGTTCGACGAAATCGACAAAAAATATCCTGAACTTAGAAACAGGAAGGGCACCCAGAACGAAGAACTGATTGCCAATGTTGTTGGGGATCACGGCGACGATTTCCGCGTATGGCTTGGCGTGTTCGGCCACACGAAAGATGTGCGTGCTTTGGTGAAAGCTCTGTTCTCCGCCCTGAACCAGTTGCACGACAAACTCACCGGAGCCCAGAAGCAGGGCTACGACACCAGCCAGTTCATCAAGGATCACGGAGCCGTGCGCGCTGCTATTGCCAAAGCCTACGCGCAGTGGGAGAAGGGCGCGCAAGAGGGCGCGACGAAAGAAGGCGGTGTACAGCGCGAGGATGCGTTGCAGTCGAAGCCTGAAGATGATGCCATTGATGCCATTGCTGCCGGTCAGATGGGTGCTGTAGAGAGAGAGGAGATGTATGCCTCTCAAGATGAATCGTTGGCGCGTGTCGATGAATCATCTCGCCCGTTGGCGTATCTGACAGACAATGAACTCAAAGAAATGGCTCGCCGTCTTGGTGTGGATGTATCCAGCATCAAAGACGAAGAAGAAAAACTTCCTCCAGGCGTTTCCGAATTCAAGCCGAAGTCTCGTGGCGGTGATCGAGTTGGAGAAGCTCTTCGTAAAATTAGGAGAGATAGGGCACTGCAATCCAAACCCGACCGCCCCCTTTACTTTAGGTCCGCGAACGCGAACGACATCTCTCGCCTGAAAGTTCCTCCCGCATGGACCGACGTTTACGTTGCCGCCAATCCGAACGCCAGCCTGATCGCGGTGGGCATGAACAAGAAAGGTGTCCCGGTGTACCTCTACAGCGCCGAGCACACCGCAGCAGCTTTGGTAGAGAAGTTCCGTAGAGGGCGTGAATTCAACGACGCTCTACCGGGGCTCATGGAAACCATCGAGCGCGACGCGAAGGACGGCAACGAGGAAGCTGCGGTGCTGCGACTGCTCGCGCACTCAGGTTTTCGCATCGGCTCCGGCAAAATTCGCGGTGAGCAGGAAGTGTTCGGCGCGACGACGCTGAGACAGGAACACGTCAAGGTGGATGGCGACACCGTTCATTTCGATTTCAAAGGCAAGGCTGGAATCCAGCAGACCCACAGCATCACGAACACTGATCTCGCGCGTGAGATTTCCGAGCGGATTGAGCGAAACGGGAATAAAATCTACGAGACAACGGATCGCGCCGTGAGGCGTTATCTGGACTCGATTTCCGAGGACAAGTTCATAGTCCACGACTTCAGGACGTGGAACGCTACTGATGCTGCACGCCAAGCGATTGCAGGGATGCCTGTTCCGCAGAACGCGGAGCAGTATTGGGACCGGAGGGACCGGGTGCTCGACGCCGCCGCGAGCAAGATCGGAGACTCAAGGGCGGTCGCGGAGGAAGTCTATGTTGACCCGTTCGTATTCGATGGCTGGAGAACCCAAGCCGGAGTCCGTGAGGACGCCAAGCGGCCAAGACGAAGCGCCGATAGGGGAGCGCGTGGAGCGGATGCAGGAGCACTTCGCGACGCACAGCGTCGGGAGAGTGAAGGAGGACGACCAAGTGCCCTCCAGTCAAGACCAGATCAAGCTGCCGGCGAGTCCAGCGCAAACCCCATTGTCACCGCAAGACAAGCAGTCGCTCACGACAAAGCAACCCCCCCAGAAAAATCCAGACTCGGGCGCTGCCACCAACTGACGTGGCGCAAGGTGGTGGGTAGCGATCTTCGCCAGATCATCGGCGTCATCAACGGCTTCCCGAAAGCACCGCAGCCGCGCGCCCCGATTAGCATCTGGCACTCGGTGGCATTCGATCCGAAGAATGGAAACTTCTGGGAGCCGTCCTTCGACCGCTGGTTTACACCAGCCGCGATGAAGGCATTCGGCTTCGAGCCCGTGGCCTCGCTCACTGCCGAGCGCACCGCCGCACTCGCCGCGAAGACAGGCAAGATCACCGACCAACAAATCTACAGCGAGAACGTAAAGAAGCTGCGTGGCGCTGAGAGCGACTGGCTCTCGCCCGGCGACTACGACGCCGACTGGAAGGCGGTGGGTCGTGGCACGGCGCTCCAATCAAAACCAGAAGGCGTCACCGCAGAAATAGCGCCAAACCCTGATCGCGCTGACGTATCCGCGAAGTGGCAAGCCCTTCCCTACAACGACCGCCTTCGGCACTCGATCAGGATCGGAGGCAAGATGGTGACGGACGTTGCCCGTGGCATGGGCATCCCGGCCAGCGCCTATAGGGTGTTCCACACCATCGGCGGCTTCGAGGGTCGGGTCAATCCTTCGATGAACATCCAATCCACCCTTCCGTACAACGAGTTGATGGAATTCGGCCAAATGCTCGGGTACACGGCCTCGCAGAAATCCATCATCACGTATAACGAGGCGATCACGGAGGGCGAGGGTATCGCGCAATTCGTGAAGATTTTCCCGAGCCGCACCATCTCGGCGGACGAGCAGGACGCCATCTTCCAGAGAATCTACAGGCAAGTCCAGGAGGCGAGCGGCTTCACCGGACGCGGCGGGGCTATGGTGTTCGGCAACTTCTCGGGCTTGGAAGAAGATTCCTTTCGTGATAAGATAGGGGCAGTGCTGAAGGATGACAGACTGCACTTCACCACGATCAGCAGTCGGTTCCGTTCCGACTACATCGGCGAGCCGGTCACTTTGGAGGGAACGCGCTATGACCGTAACACACAGAAAAATGAAGCCGGGCGAAACGATCTTCGGCGGGGGCAGTGGCATCCTGATACCGTTCGCGCCAGCGTCGAGCGACAACTCCAAAGAGCCCTTCAGTCAAAAGCAGATGAGCGAGGAGCAGATACAGGCCGAACTCAAGAAGCTGAAGGAACAGGGGTACGGGCCGATGGAGATCGACTTCGCGGAGGCCGCGATGAAGGGGTTGGAAGGCAAGCCGGAAGGCAACGCGTAGCGCAAGGTTACGCCGTCCATCGCGAGAGCGACGGGCCTGTTTTCTCACGCCGTCCGCAACAACCAAATGCCGTAACGCTGGTCGGCTACCACTACGGCAAACGCGCTGACCTTGGTTCCCTTGACGGCGATAAGTTCGGCACCGGCACGCCGTCTGAAGAATCGCGGCGCGCGACCATCCGCAACCGCATCTACTTCTATCCAAAGACAACCGGCATTCCCAAACCTGAGCGCGTGGTCAGGACCGAGTTCGTGTACCGCGCGGTGTTCGGCAACATCTACGACACTTGGGTTGACCCGTCCATTCCGAAGAAAGTAAGGGCGGAGAACGGCGGGCAGTTCGCGCTCAACGCGTTCGAGGACGCAGTGGTTGCGGCCGGTTACGACGGCTACCTCTCACGCAATCACGCGGACGCAGGTGGAATTGTGCTGCTCAACGTCGGTAAGGTGCCGGTGCAATACATTGGCGAGCGCGGACGTGCGCTGGAATCCAAGCCCGACATCGAAACGCGTGAAGACGCTCTGCGCGAGTGGGCCAAGGGCACGAAGGTCGTGGACGAAGACGGCGATCCGATGGTGATGTACCACGGCACCAACGCCGACATCAAGGCGTTCGACATCAGAACTGCGTCGTGGGACAACCTACTCGGGCAGGGATTCTACTTCACGAAGAATCGTGAGTACGCATCCAAAAACGCGTCGGGCCGTGGCGGAAACGTGATGCCGGTTTATCTTTCGATTAAGAGCCCGGCTTCAGTGGAGGTTGCGGAGGAAGCGGCTGATAGACTTGAAGTTGGTGATAACAGGAAGCCAAAGAAGACAGATTTCAGGGATGCCCTTGAGGCACTAGGGTACGACGGCATTATCGGTGATAAGCCAGATTTCGATGAGTACGTTGCTGTTGTATTTCGTCCAGAGCAGATCAAGTCCGTCTTCAATCGCGGCACCTTCGATCCAAAGAAGAAGAACATCCTGCAATCCAAGCCGGATTACGAGGCCGAGGCTGGAAATTTCAGGGACCGCGTTGATGCCAGAGAGCGTGCTGATGCTTGGGCGCGTGGCGACATCACACAGATTAGTAGGAAACGCGCCGCCGGTCGTGGCGGTATCCCTCGCATCGAGTGGGGTCAGCGCCCCCGCCAAGGTACATGGACATCCTTGACCGCTCATGGCCGCTACACAATCCAGCCACATTTCAAGGGCGGCAGGGAGGGCTTCTGGGCGATGGTGGACGGCGAGGAGTTGCGTTTCGAGGAAACACGCACCGACGCCATCGCCACCCTGAATGATCAGTACGAGGAAGACATCGCCGATGGAGTGGTGAAAGACCCGCGCGAAGCGAAGTCTGTCCTGAAGAAATACAAACCAGATGTTGTGCAACGTGTTGTGGATGGGTGGCAGCAACTCGCCCGCGCGCCGGGCATTTTCTTGAGTGGCCGCTCGGACAAGAAAAAACTCGCAGACGTGTTCCGTGAATTGGACGTGAACAAGGTGGTGCAGAGCATCAGCCTCATGCACGCGGACGCCGCAGGCGCAACGTGGACGGTCGCGTTCAATAACGGCAAAGTCGCCTTCGTGAATGAGGATGCGATCAGTAAGACCGCTTATGTTGAAGTCTCAAACTTCGACAAAGGGAGTCAGCTTGGGTCGTTCCTTTACCCCACTGCTTTCACGTGGGCGCGCAACAATGGCCTGAAGCTCATGGTTGATCCAGCGAGACTCTCCGCAGTGAACACCTATCGCCGCACTGAGCAGATGATGTCGGCTGCATTGAAGTACGGCAACACGGAATTCATGTCTTCCACTGACGCCGCTGGTGGTGGAGAGTGGCAAGGATTGTACGGCTGGAACGAAAAACCCGCGACCACTAAGGACGAAGAGAAGAACATCGCGATTCTTGCTATCACGGCGATGAAGAACACCTTCAGTAAGGTTGGCCCAATCATCGAGGACTGGCGCTACAACTTCGACAAGAAGCAGTTCGAGGACGAGAATGGCGAGACCGTCGATCTGGATAAGTTGAAGGGCGTTTCGCTTTCCGTGGAAGCCCGCAAATGGGGCATCGGCCCCACGACCATCGCGAGGGCGATCTTCACCAACACCCTGATCCACGAATCTACGGGCTCGGAGAAGTTCATCACTGGCGACATCGCGCCAAGCTCATTACTGGCTGACGAAAAAGAAAAGCGGACGCTGGTGCTGTACTCCAAGCCGAACGGTGCTTCATGGGACTCACCAGAACCGTCGCGCATGGACGACATCCTCTACATCATGCAGGATAAGCACATCGACACTCGCAGAGTCCTTGAGAAGATTCGTAAACACGTTGCGGTATCAGATACACAAGATGTACGTCTTAAAGAGGAGTTGTACCACGGCAGGGTGGCGAAACGCGTAGATGATTTCCTGTCTCAAGAATTGAAGCCGTTGGTGATGGAGATGGCCGGCCGTCAAGTAACGATGCCGGAGCTTGAGAAATACCTGCATGCCCGCCACGCGGAAGAACGAAACATCCAGATCGCCAAGATCAACCAGAAGCTGCCTGACGGCGGTTCCGGCATGGACACCAAAGACGCTCGCATCTATCTGTCCGGTCTTGCTCCTGATAAGAAACGCGCCTACGAGGCTCTGGCAAAGCGCGTTGACGCGATCAACGAAAAGACGCGGCAAGCTGTAGTGAGTTACACGCTTGAAAGTCAGAAGACCGTGGATGCGTGGGAGGCCGTTTACAAGCACTACGTTCCGCTGCATCGCGAAGACATGGACGGGTCTCCCGGAACTGGACAAGGTTTCTCTATTCGAGGCCCGGCTACCAAACGAGCTATGGGATCGAAGCGCGCGGTTGTTGACATTCTTGCCAACATCGCGGCACAGAGAGAAAAAACCATTGTCAGGGGCGAGAAGAATCGTTTTGACACCGCGCTTGTGGGGTTGGTCGGGGCCAGTCCCAACACTGATTTCTGGGAGGTAGATACCCCGCCGAAAATAAAGTACGTGGACGAAAGGACGGGGTTGGTTACGGAGAGAGTTGACCCACTCTACAAAAGTCGCGAGAACGTGGTGATGGCGCGCATCCCCGATGCAAGCGGAGAGATCGTCGAGCATGCCGTTGTGTTCAACGAGTTCGACGACAGAGCAATGAGAATGGCGGCTTCATTGAAGAATCTGGACATGGACGATCTTGGTCACGTCCTTGGTTTGTCCGCGAAAATCACCCGCTACTTCGCCAGCGTGAACACGCAGTACAACCCGGTGTTCGGTGTCGTCAACATTACGCGGGACGTTCAGGGGGCGATGCTGAATCTTTCTTCAACGGAGCTTGCCGGAGAACAGGTGGCGGTGTTGAAGAATACGTTGTCAGCGCTTCGTGGAATCTACATCGACACGCGCGACGTAAGACAAGGAAAAGCAGCCACGTCCAAGTGGGCGCGGTTGTGGGAGGAGTTTCAGGGAGTGGGTGGGAAGACCGGCTACCGGGATATGTTCCGCACCGGCAAGGACAGGGGCGAAGCCATTGAGCGCGAGTTCAAACGTGCGTCTGAAGGCAAAGCAATGGGTGCTGGCAGAGCGGTATTCGATTGGCTTTCCGACTACAACACGGCAATGGAAAACGCTGTACGTCTCTCAGCCTATAAGGTCGGGATCGACAATGGCATGACCAAGGAACGCGCAGCCAGTCTTGCAAAAAACCTGACGGTCAACTTCAACCGCAAAGGTCAGATCGCTACACAGGCCGGGGCTTTGTACGCGTTCTTCAATGCCTCAGTGCAGGGCACCGCGAGGCTTGCTGAGACGCTGGCCGGGCCTGCCGGTCGCAAGATCATTACCGGAGGTCTTGCGCTAGGTGTTGTGCAGGCGCTTGCTCTAGCCGCCGCAGGATTCGATGATGACGAACCGCCTGAATTCGTGCGAGAGAGAAACATCATCATCCCCATCGGAGACAAAAAATACATCACGATCCCCATGCCTCTAGGTTTGCATGTGCTTCCGAACATCAGCCGGATTGCCGCTGAGTTTTCGATGTCTGGATTCCGCAATCCCGGCAAGAGACTCACCGATCTGATCGGGGTGTTTGCCGAGGCGTTCAACCCAATCGGGAATGCGGGGCTTTCTCTGCAAACCATTGCACCCACGGCCATTGACCCGCTCGCCGCTATTGCCGAGAACCAGGACTGGACTGGCAGACCGATTGCCCGCGAGGACATGAACAAGCTCTCCCCAACGCCGGGGCACACGCGCGCGAAGGACACCGCCACAGAATTCAGTAAGGCTGTCTCGAAGGGTTTGAATTGGGTCTCTGGCGGGACAAACTACAAACCCGGAATGTTCAGCCCGACACCGGATCAGATCGACTACCTGATTGGACAAGCTACAGGCGGGGTAGGACGAGAGGTGATGAAGGCGGAGCAGACCATCACCAGCGCGATCACCGGGGAAGACCTCCCCACCTACAAGGTGCCGTTGCTCGGCCGCATTTACGGTGACGCAGCACAACAATCGAGTCAGGCCAACACGTTCTATACTAACCTGAAAATGCTGAATGAGCATGAAGCCGAGATCAAGGGTCGTCGTAAATCTGGTGAACCGATGGGGGATTACTTCAAGGAAAACCCGGAGGCTCGTCTGTTCGCGATGGCAAATGGATATGAGCGCTCGGTGAGTGAACTACGGAAACGCAAGCGCGTGTTGGTGGAGAAGGATGCAAATCGCGAACAGATCAAAGCGGTGGAGCTACAGATCGCCGCGCGGATGACGCGACTGAACGAGCAGGTGAGGCGAGTCAGGGAATCAAGACCTTGATGATGTAGTACACCACCGGGGCCAGCATCAAACCCCATCCCACGAGGAGAAGCATTTCCCGTTGCTGTTCGGTGGTAAACAAAAAGAACGCGACCAACCCACCGATCCACGCAAGAGCGACAAGCTCCATTCCCTAAGCCGCGCCGTGACTTCTGGCGTGCCACGCGAGGCGAGCTTTGGACATTTTTTCTTTGGCCTCTTGGGAGTGTGGGTGACGACTCCCAAGGCCATATTTATTGCCGATCATTGCGAGCCGTATTTTTGCTCGGTGCTCGTGCGATGGGTGCATGTGAGCAAGAAGCCTATGCGCCACGAAGTGTTCTTCAGGCGTAAGGAAGACTAGATTTTCTTGATCGTCTCCGCCATCAAGGCAGACAGGAATTATGTGGTGTCTCTCGACGTAACCACCGAGACACCTGCCGCGAGCGCGGTCGATCAGCCGTCCATAGTGGGCGGCGTAATTCATGCGGATAGTCTAACTGAGACCGGCTCGTAGAACCCCATGAGCCGCGACAATAGCGCTATCTGAGTGGTTGGTCAACTTACGTCCCCTCAGTCTGCCAAAGAGTGCCGAACGTCTGCTCGGCGATCTCCTCATAGCTCGGGATTGTCGGGCGCGGTGTAGCACCGCGCGATTGATCGGTCATGGGTCGAGCCTCGCTGGGTGAACGATTACCGCCTGTCCTTCGTGTTTGCGGAATACGTGGGCCTCAGCGGTTTCTGCGCTGCGGAATCGCTTTGCACATTCCGAGCACCTGTATGGATGCGTGATGTGGCGCGGTGGGGTATCGTGGCTCATTTGGTTTCCTTGTATTGACGCAGCGCCTTCTCTGCCGCCAAGCAACGCTTAGTCATATCGTGTAAAGTAGCAGAATTAGCGATACGTTCCTTATGAGCCTCCGCAAGCTCGCACTCAAGCTGCTCGTAATCCTCGTAGCTGACCCACTCGCCAGTTTCCTTCTCTACCATTTTACCGCCACCGAACGTGCTGCAAGTTTCTCGAAATCGCCGCGCCGTCCTCGGCGT
>ERZ1292644.870-Hain-H14-01um-R2-870-length-17404-cov-6_pt1 | contig 12867 bp, 30 predicted proteins | sample MGYA00564402_ERZ1292644 | MGnify/ENA primary metagenome ERZ1292644 (study PRJEB36523, sample SAMEA6512644) | groundwater metagenome | collected 2019-01-09 | study: AquaDiva: Metagenomics assemblies of 32 groundwater samples | reverse complement strand
AATTCGTAAGCTTTTGGCTCTTGGGACTAGCAACAATCAAAACGAATCAGAACTAGCTATCTTAAAAGCTAAAGAGTTGGCGATTCGGGTCGGAATTGATTTGGCTACAATTCAAATTTTCGACGGTCAAGTAAAGGGCGAGCCGGTAATCAAAGAACAAATCGACTTAGGTAAAAGAAAAAGAATTACCCAAAAATTTGTATGTTGGATATTACATGATCATTTTAATGTTAGAGTATTTTATATTGGTACTAGAAATTTTGGTCAACAAATGGCATTAATTGGTAAATCTACCGACCTAGAAATTGCGCAATACGTTAATGTTTTCCTTAATTTTGAATTTATGAGGTTGTGGCAAGAATATAAAGAACAAACAGGATGTTCTCTGGATCAACGTAATTCTTATCTTTACGGTTTATATTATGGTTTAAATCAAAAACTAGTAAAAATTAGTAAAACCGTTGAATACGAAAAATTCAGCGAGATACAACGTGAAAAGGGGACGGAGCTAGTAGAGCGAGTAAAAGACGAATATGCTGTTTTGGTTATTAATAAAGAAAAAGAATTAGCGATGGCAGTAAAACAATTTTTCCCCCGTTTGAAAACTGTCCCCAAATGGCGTCTCAAAAATCATTCAGCAGAAGTTTTGGAAGATGGGATAGAAAAAGGTAAAGAAATTAATATACATAGGGCATTGGACCATGCGATACAGAAGCAATTAATAACTACTGAATAAAGCGTGCATAAATGGCTTATATGAAAACAAAGAAGAAAGAAAATGATTCAGCCACGGCTTATAATTTGGGCCGCGCGGCTTTTGACAAAGGTAAAAATTTAACCGCAAACCCTTTTCCCGCAGGTTCTATGTCGAACTCGCATTGGCGTTCTGGTTGGACCGAGAAAGAAGACGAATCCTTTAAAAAAGCAAAGTAAATGACAAACGAAGTCCAAACAATCGGGGAGTCTATTCAAGCAAATCCACAATTAAACGATGCTATAGTTTCTGTTTTAACCGGGGTTAAGAATGCGGGCGGGGAAATCTACGCGGCATCAAAAACAGCCATTGCTTCTTCTGTAGATTTTCTTTCACAACAAACGCCGCAAATAAATGATGAATTTTTAAGGTGGAAAACGGCAGAAGCATTGCTGTATATTGGTGTTTTTTTGTTAGTTCTTATAATTGCAATTATTGTTGCTAAATTAATATCAAAAGGAATAAAGACTAATAAATTTGACAATGATGACACGGCTATGATACTGATGTGGGTTTTACGAATTGTTCCATTAGTTGCTTTTATTATCTGTCTGAGTGTTAATTCGTTTACAATAATTAAAATTAAAGTAGCCCCGCGAGTTTATTTGATTGAATATGTTGTATCTTATATAAAATAAAACAATAAAGAAAAAGAAATGGCCGGTCGCGCTATAAACAACGGAATCAAATATGTTTTGAGAAATGGCCATTCTAAACACACAATATACATAAACGAAGCTAACAAAATTTATAATTGGATGCGTATTGTTGTTGTTTTGAATGATCTTAGTCTTCAAGTAGGTGGCTCATGGCAAATAGAGCATAAAGAAAATAAATGTAATGAATACTAAACTATTAACTGGAATAAAAGAATTAAAATCGCCGGATTATAAAAATCTAACATCGCGCGATAGATTATTGCGTGCCTGTCTTTTAGCTTACGTTAAACATTCTAGCCTTAATTGTGCTGATGAAATAGGTTGGAATGAATTAACCGATGTCTTATACTCGGCAATTGTTAATGAAATAGGAGATAAAGAGTTTGTGGCTTGGTGTGATTTAATGGATAAAGAATTGGTTAGTTAAACCAAACAAAATGAATGTTGCTTTTGTCACTTCTTTACGTTTTGATTCTTCTAGTGATAGTTTAAAACTCCCTCTAGTTGATTCTAGGACTTTTGGCTATTTCGTTAGACTAGAAGACGCCGTTGAATCTGTAAACAAAAATATTGGTGACTTACGTGAATGTTTGTATGATTATGTTGTGATTGAGCAAATTAACCAAGGAATTCACGGGGAAACAGAGAAAGAATTATGGTTTGGCTGGAACTACGAACTAAATTGTTGGTTCCCGCGCCCGAAACCATCCGAATTAGTAGGAATCGTGAATTTTGCACTAGGCTAACTTTAGAAACTGTGGACAAGTTGTTGATAGGTTGTTTGTAAAATGCGGGAAAAACCGAGTTGACATCTCCTATTGTTTAGCATTAAATTGGAAAGCTGGGTAACTACTATGCCAACAAAATATACACGAAGCGATGTACGAAACAACACTAACTTCTTTGGCCCTGCCGACTTACACAGAATTACAAAGAAAAACGCAGGACTTAACAATACAAAACGAAGCTCTGGCTGTTCGAAACGAAGCTTTATTACTTAAAAATCGAAATTTAGAAAAAATACTGGCAAAATTTAGAGTTTTATTGGATGAAAAATCCCTTGATACTGATTGTCGCGGCGGTTGTCGAGCTTTTGTCTTAAAGCGTCAGTTATTAGAATCTAAAGACATGATTAAAGTAGTTTTGCATCAATATGAAATTTTTTACAATACAATTGATAAGGGCTTGCGAACCGATTTAAACGGTAATTTACAGACTAAACAAAAAGCATTAGACCAAAAAGAAGAAGAAAAACAAACGATAAGGAATGAATTTATAACTAAAGAAATAGCCGAAAAAAAGAGACAGGAAAAAAGGAGTGTGAAACGGCGACAAAACAGACTGAAGAAATCGTGAATGGCGTGAATTTTGCTGGCGTAATTTGTGTTGACATTTGAGCGTGGAAAACGTAGAAATCGAAGTATGCGGAACGTCCGCGCGGCGAAAGTCTAACACCAAAACATATGCCAACTAAGACATTGAAAACAACTAAAACATTAAAAACGTCTAATTTGGGACAAAGGAAGTTCCCCGTCCTTTTTGACGAATCTAATCGTATTCATGCTATATTTACCGATCAAAAAACAGCGAATGAATACAAAGAAACTTTTCCTGAGCGCGCTGTAGAAATAACGTTGCATCAACGTAACGGTAGAAATAAAAATCAAAAACAAAACAATGAAACGCTGTGATGTAAAGATTATTTATCCCGGCGAACGGCAGTTTGAGTTTAGTTTGAATGTTCATGAATTAATTAAAACAGACGAATGTTTGGAAAAAGTTTTTGCTGAATGGAATCTGGGGAGTAATTCAGAATGCGATTTGTTTTTAGATTCAAACTGTCGTTCTTTATCGCCCGGTGACTTTGTACAGATTAACGATACTTGGTTTCAATGTGCACTGACCGGTTGGAATAAAGTCACAGATGATTATGTGCAATCGTTTGAAAACCAAGTAAAAGAAATGAGCAAAAAAGATGGCGTTTACAAAGATTTCCCGTTCCGCGCGAGTTCTGAATTCGTGTATTTCCCTGATAAATTACAACTAAAATAAAAAATGAGCGCCGTATTAGATGGCTTGGGTAATAACTGTGAAAACTGTGGGGAAGAAACAGAAAACCCACGATATTGCGATTTTTGCCTGGGAATGAAAAACAAGGCAATGGCGCGAAAACTAAGAAAGAACGAAGCAATAGATGTGTCGGGATTCGCGCAAACTGATACCGGGGACTATATTTTGCCGGATTTTGTTGATAATGTAGATTATTGTGATAAAGAAAGAGAGGTTTGGATTGGTTCTATTGGTGAAAATATCAAAACTAAAGAAATTCGCGCATCGGTTTCTACTATTTATTATCAAAATTCTGACTACAAATGTTTGTGGTTACGATAAACTAAGGTAAAAATATGGACAAAAACTTAAAACTAAGCGAATTAATATTGAGAGGAGCCGAAGTAGCAAAAGGTCAATGTTGGGGATGTTTAAGGAATGATAGGGATGAACTTTGCGTTATCGGAGCGGCTTATTTAGGCAAGCATGGGGAACTACCAAAAACTCTAAAAACTAAAGAAGCTATTTACTCTTTAAGTTTGCCAAATACTTACAATGAAATTATTGATAAGAAAAAGGAATTTGGGATGAGTGGAGTGAATGAAAATATACCAGGAACATTAGTATGGTTGAACGATAAGCCACATTGGAGTTTTAAACGAATTGCTGATTGGTTAATTTCTAAAGGCTTGTAAAAATAAAATTAACGAAAAGTCCTGGCAAACACGATTGGAGACTCAGAACAATCAATATCATTACAAACATTAACTCTGTAATAATAAGTTCTATTCCTATGCAATTTATAATCAGTAAAAGTAGTTGTGTTTGGAGGAATAGTTCTAATTATTTGCATGTTTGATGTGTCGCGGCCCCGTTCAATAGCATAAAAGGTTTCATTCGTAGCGTTATCTTGCCAATTCAATTGTATGCTAGATGAAGAAATAGGTTTAATCTGTAAATTGGACGGCGGCAAAGGAATTTGTGGCACGGTTGGCTTAGGTACGTAATTTGTGGCTATGTTGCTATCTAATGATTCTAAACCAGAAGAATTAACGGCGCGGACAATAAAACGGTTAGTTGTATCGAACGGTAAACCTATTAAATTAAGACTTAAACCATTAGTTTTTCCGACGAATGTAAACGGCGCGGAGTTTGAAGAATAATAAAGAGCGTAATTTATGATATTTGCCGATAAACTTGGTGTCCAAGTTGCTAGCGCGCTATAACTTGGATATGTTTGCGCTTGTAATTTAATGTTTAACAACAAAAAAAGCAAGAAAATAAATGTTTTCATCCACATATAAATTACACGTAAAAAAGCAGAAATAAAATATGAGAACACCACAAGAAATCCACGATGCTAAGTATTTTTTTAACTTCTTTAAACGAATACCTAATTATCGTTGGTGTCCAGGCCGTTTAAACGGGTCGTATGAGAAGAAATGTGCATTGGGACACTTAGGAATAAAAGATTATAATGTTCTTACTAATGATGCGGAACGATTAGCTTATTTATTTAATGGTGAGAATGGTTGGCGCGGTTTAGAAGTAATTTATCACTGTAACGATAGTTGTAGAAAAATTGGCAGGACGTTTGTTTGCAATCCGAAAAGAAACATTTTACGTAAACTAGCTCGAATAATAAAAAACAAAGAATAAACAATCTGGGGTTCGAGTCGTACTTAATCGGGGCGGCTTTCGCAATGTCGCGCATCCTCCCCACAACTGCGCGGCAGCGAGAAGGGTTGCTTTCGTTTCCCAACGAACACCGTTCATTTTTGCTTGACTAAACTCCTAAAACGTGCAACAATTAACGAGCATGAAAACTCAACTATCGCCGCAACAAATTCATAATCTCAAAAGTGTTTATGAGTTTTTCGATAACATACCTGAAAATAAGTGGTGCAAAAATATGGTTCACGACGGCGAGAAATCTTGTGCTTATGGTCATTTAATTTTAATGGAGGGTCAGCCGTATGGAAAACTTACGAGGGAAATACAAAATATATTCTGGGCTGAACTTGGTTCTGGCATACCAGAAGTAAATAATGGTGAAGGTAGTCCAAAACAAAACATTTTAACTGCAATCAAAACAATCCTGCAACAAGACCTATGAATAAACTATCGCCGGACCAAATCCACGCCGCCAAATTTTACTTCAATCTCTTCCAAAACATCCCAGAAGAAAAATGGTGCAAAGGGGCGCTTGTCAAAAAACCGTCCTTAGAGATACTGATAGACGGTGAGTGCGTTACTGAAATGCGTTGCGCGATGGGTCACTTGAGTAATCTAGTAGTACCTGCCGACCCGCTCAATACAATTTTTGCACTTACTTGTGGTACAGGTATAGTAGCAATAAATGACGAAAAAAACAATAAATCAGCAAAACAAAACATTTTGGGTAAACTCAAAGAAATAATCCATGCGCAATAATAAAATGAAAACTAATTTATCGCCCGCCGAAATCCATACTTTTAAATGGTTGTATAGCTTCTTTGATGCAATTCCGGCGTCTGAATGGTGTCAACGCGCAACTAAAGACAGGCAAAAGTATTGTGCTATTGGTCATTTGACGCGAAAGGGAAATAATCTTCTTGAAATAACATCATTATTTGAACGTGTTTCTGGCGCTGGTCTTCACACTGTTAACGATGCTGAATATTGGTTATCGAGTAAAAAAAATGAGGGGAATAGAGCTAAGACAAACGTTTTGAAAGCATTAAAAGAAATTTTAAACTCTGTTAAGGAATAAAAATGAAAATAAACATATCACCGACAGAAATCCATACTCTTAAAACACTGTATGATTTTTTTGAGAAAATCCCAGTAACAGAATGGTGTCAGAATAGGCAAACTAAAAAGACTATTTCTGGATACGCTCACTGTGCCATTGGTCATTTAGCCAGAATAGAAGGACGCGGTTCTGTTAATATAAATACATTGTTTATTCGTGCTTGCGGGGCTACTATTCCTCAAATTAATGATGCCACAAATTGTTACAACTTTGGTTCGCCAGAGGGGGAAAGAGCAAAAAATAATGTTTTAACAAAAATAAAACAAATTTTAGCTTATACCAAATAAATAAAAAAATGCAAACAATTCACGAATTAAGAAAAAAGGGTTGTAAAATCAGGGTTTTACACTGGCGCTACAGGGAAGGTGACCGCGCGGCTTTAAACAAAAACAGGCCGGAACTTCTTATGCCGCGTAGTGATCTTAAAAAGAAGGGAATGCTCAAGTCAGCGTTTCCGCGCGGGGGCAAAACTAAAATTCAAATTAGTTTCCCAGATAATACTCATGCAGATTCCGAAACTGTTTGTTCTGTCTCTGATAATTTTTCTTATAAAAAGGGTGTAAGTATTTGTCTGGGACGCTTGAAAGAAGCAATAGATGGTAAATTTGAAAGAAATATAAAAAACAAACAGGCGGGAAGAAAACCAGCAACAAAAATTACTGAAATTCGTTGTGGGGACGTTTATTCTACAAAACTAGGCGAAGTTATAGTTACTCTTGTAGATGGAGATCATGGCAAACACTGGGCCGTTTTAGGTGCCAGTCCGTTCTCTATTATTTATATGCAGACGCTAACAGATTTTAAAACAGTAATAGAATGGCTAAACTCAAACAACGCTGTTTACGACAAAAGGATTGATTTTAATAGCCTGAAAGTGGGCTAACCGCGCGATTGCGGCTTGGCTTCGAGAGTTTTTATTTTTCTACTATGGAGACCGTCGATTGACCTATTTTTTAGCTACTGGGATTGTCAGTGTGTCTGTGACAGACCAGCCACGATCAATGCGATCATAGAGTGTGTATGCATTAATATTCAACGTTTCTGACCATTCGGCCACGCATTTTGTTTGGCCGTTAAAAGTTAAGTAAACATTGTTCGTCCGATTTCTTGCTTGTTGTAACCAGTCTGCCCAAACGCAATTTTTTTTGTAATATCCTTTATTATTGTCGAGTCTGTGTATTGTCTTTCCAATAGGTCTTTCTCCCATATCTGCCAGGAAATTTTCAAACTTAAACCAACGCTTGCAGATCGTGATTCCGCGCGAACCGTAAACTTTAAACATTTTACCGTCTTTAGCAGAACACCTAATATGCATAGATTGCCAAGAATTCCAAGTGGGACTGTATGTCATGCCATGCGTTTTGCGTGGCGGATTTTCTAGCCGAAAGCAGCCACACGATTTTGTCGCTCCACTAACCAAAGACGACCCACGAACAATTCTTTTACTTCCGCATTTACAAACACAAAACCAGTAAGATTCTCCTTTAAATGTTTTATTTAAATTTATTACAGATAGCTGTCCGAATTTTTGACCCTCTAAACTCAATATTCTTGTTCTTCCGTTTATTCTAGCTTGTTCTATAGCAAGACATCCACAAGAACTTGTATTTCCCGTTATTAAGTGACGCCCCTGAATAATCTTTTTATTCCCACAATCACATAAACACGCCCAGTAAGAACAATTTTTAGTCATTCTGCTGAATTCCAAGACAATCAATTTACCAAATTTTTGACCAACTAAGCTTAATCTTTTAGCCATAGCAGTCAATAAGCAAATAGTGTACCAAATCTTGAACTTGACTTTGCCCGAATTGTGGTGTAGCGTTGCGATATGATTAAGAATCGCTCTGAACTGGCTAGAAGGTCGATTGAAATTGACTTGTCAAGTTCCCAGGGGAATGCATTTTTTCTACTGGGCACGGCCAAGCGTTTGTGTAGTCAATTAGGTAAAAACTGGGAGGAAATAGAAAAAGAAATGACAAGCGGAGATTATGAAAACCTTCTCTCTGTTTTGGAAAGAGAATTTGGTGATCATATTGTTCTGTATCGTTAATAAAAGGGGCTTGTGTCCAATGATAAAACATTAATTATACCAGACATACATCTTCGTCATGAAAAGGCCGAAAAGATTATTTCTATTGTTAAACCCGACAAGATTGTGTTTATCGGCGATTACTTTGATGATTTTAATGATACACCAGCAATGGTAGCTGAAACGGCTGATTGGCTTCATCATTCTGTAAATCAAGAAAACAGGATACATTTAGTCGGGAACCACGATATAATGTATTGGTTTAAAAACAATTCATCTTTACATTGCGCTGGGCACGAACAATACAAATCAGTAACAATAAATGATTTTGTGACTAGTAAAGATTGGGAAAAGCTTGTTTTTTACTATAACTTAGATAACAAGTGGTTATTGACTCATGCTGGCTTGCATCCGTATTGGATAAATCCTAGTAACTTTAAGCGCAAAGAAATCATGTCTTATACTTTAAAGCAGGCATGTAGCAAACTTGCTATTGAAAGCATAAAAGCCAAGAAATCATTTCAAAAAAACGAAATGCACTGGTTTGCTATGCCCGGATACTCAAGATGCTCTAATTCATATTGTTATGGGGGTTTATTGTGGTGTGATTGGGATGAAGAGTTTCATCCTGTCGGGGGATTACATCAAATAGTTGGTCATACTCCAAATCATGAATTGTTTTGGTTGTATTTAAAAGAAGGAGATACAAATTTCCAATCTGCCCCTTGGAATAAAGTATGTCCAGAGCTTTCTAATAAAAGCTCTTACAATATTTGTTTGGATTCACAGCCCGGCTCAAGATATTATGCAATATATGAAGACGGAAAACTTTCCATCCATAACAACGAATAAAACAAAACAAAAACAAAAAAGGGAAATATGGGAGACCGAGGCAACATCGTAATGAAACAATCGGACGGCGAAGTGTGGTTTTATACACACTGGACCGGCTCGACGATCCAACAAACATTGCAAAAGGCTTTAATTAAAGGTGAAGACAGATGGAAGGATGAACCTTATTTAGCGCGAATAGTTTTTTGTACTTTGGTCGGTAAATCAACTGATTCTGTAACTCGTTTTGGTATTACTACTAGAATAACAGATAATGAACATCCAATCTTGGTGGTTGACTGCCCAAAACAGAAAATTTATTTGATTAAAGAAGAACAGTTACAAGACAATCGACTACCCAAAGACTACAATCCAGATAAAACATGGAGTTTTGAGGAATTTATAAAGTTGAAATTAGATAATACAGAAGAGTAAGCATAATCTAAACAAAAACAAACATGGAAGTAGTAGTGTTTGTTATTTTTGTTTCTATTTTCATTTGTTCGTTAGTGCAGTCCGCGCGGCAAAAGAGATAGTTTCGTAATCCGTTTATTACCAAGGGGTTATATTTTCTCGTATTTCATGTTGACAATCCGGCGCAAATGGGTTATGTTGTTATGTATGAAGAATGGACAGTCAAAGAATAAGACGAAAATTGAATACGGGAAGGACGGGAATTTTGTTCGCGAAGCTTATTTTACTTGGCGAGAATCTAAAGCTTGGCAAAAGCACTCGGTTATGAGTAGTTTTGTTGCCGGTTGGAATGCCGCTTTAGCCGCGTTAATTGAAAAGTGGACGAAGACGCCAAGAAACATACGTAGTAAAAAAATTAAATGAAAACCGCAAAATTTGTTTTGGATTTTTCACTATCGGTCAGTGACGACTTTAGAAACACGCCGAGCGAGCGGCAGGCTATTTTTAATCAGTTAAGAGATGAACTGCCGGAAATTCAATTGAACCGAGTTTTGATTTTTACTGATCAATATTCTAAGTCTCCTGAATACGGCACGGAAACAGCAGATTTGGAGTAAAAATAAGAAAACTCAAGGCTTTTACAAAACTAAAGAAAAGGAAAATAAATGAGTACTAGAGGTTATATCGTGCTGGTCTTGAAGCTGTCTATTTTTCTGTTTACATTTTTTCACTACAATAGACCCCTCGCTATCTAAAGCACAAGCTAACCACGCTTTTTCTATTTCTGTCATATATTAAACTAAAATAGCTTAAACCATGCCAATAAAAAATAAACCGTTTTCGTTGGCAAATCCACTTACCACTTGACAAAGCGCGGCGTATCCTGTATGGTGATGTGTGAAAACTGGACGAAGTTCTATGACTTTACCAAAATTTCACTAGAAATAAACAATAAAAGAGAAAGAAAAAAATGAGTACAAGAGGATGCATCGCTAGAAAAACAAATAACGGGTTTAAAGGTATATATAATCATTGGGATTCTTACCCAACTGCTTTAGGCGCAACACTTTATAATCTATATAATGGCCATTTCAAAAAAGACCTAAAAGCAATGTTAAAATATCTAATTGACGAGCATCCCGCAGGTTGGTCAACGATTAACAATAAAGATTTTAATTTACCGCCCGGATTTAATGAAATACCAAAAGATCCGAAAGATTATGACAAGCATTTTGAAAAGAATAACCCCGAATGTTATTGCCACGGTCAAAGAAAAGAAAAAGCATGGGTAGTAACTGACAAAAACGCGGCGGGGTCTGGTTGTGAATATGCCTACGTTTTTGATGAAGTAGAAAACAAAATGTTTGTTATGAGTGCTTTTCATCGCGACGGCAATAAAGCGATTGGCATGTTCGGTTGTGGGGATGAAAATGCGGTGTGGGAAGCAATAGCTGTAATTGCTTTAAACGAATCAGAACCAGACTGGGAAGTAATACAAGAAAATGCAGAAACCGCGCGGCGGTCAATGTTGAATTTTGTTTAATATGGTAGAACATCCTATTTGTTTTTTAGACGAAAACAATATCTGGCACATCAGAATTACAATTGGAAGAAAAGCTTTTACAGCTAAAAATAAGGATTTATACAAGGCCATAGATAACATTCAGCACAAACTCTCAATTTGGCATTATAAGAAAAAGAAGGATTTAGCGGATATTTATTGTGGTGTTCAAGAACAAATTACGTGGCTGGCTCAATCACGTGGCCTAAACACAAAAAGCCCCTTGACAATTTCACAGAATAATGGTAGGGTAATGATGTCGAAAGACCTACCGTGATCGGTAGAGTAAGAGAGTTAGCGGATGCCCCGACGATTCTCTGAGGGCGACGCGGTGGAAAATAGGGCAGAGTGCCGACTTAGCTTGCGGCGGCAACCGTGAGATTAAGTTACCCCGCCCAACAATTTTAAAAATAAACCTATGAATAATTTAACACCAAACCAAATCCACGATGCCAAAGTATTTTATCGGTTTTTCAATAGAATACCGGAAGAAAAGTGGTGTCGCAACTACTTTTTCATGGGGAATCAAAGGTGTGTTTTGGGGCACTTAGGCGTTATAACGCGTTCCGACCTTAACCCATCAGCGCAAAAACTAATTAGTTTGTTTCGGGCTTACGACAGACGCGATCCTGCCGACATTAATAATTCTACGTTCAATATGCCAAAACAGAACATTTTAAATCATCTTAAAAAAATGTTTTCTTCTACCTAATATAGTTACCGCGCCGATTCAGCCACAAAACCGCTTGACAAATGCCCGGTTATAGAATATGGTAGGTTACGTAACCTACAACAAAATCCAAAAAGTGACAAAAAATATGGAAATTGTAAAATTCATCGCGCCAAAAACTTCGGTCCTGACTTTCCCAGACGGTTCGCGTTATAAAGGCGGATTTGGGGTTAAATCTGAGTCTAGTAATAGGATTTATAAAATTTCTTTTGATACCGCGCCGGGCGCTATGTGGTGGACGTGTTCCTGTGTTGGGAATCTAACAAAAGGAATGTGCAAACATCTGAGGGCATGTAATCTGAGAGGCAGGGCATTTGGGCGGCAACTTCAAGAGGCGAAAAAATATGGTTGGCTAACTTAAAGTGAAAACTAAAACAAAAAGAAATATTTTCGATAAAAACTTCGCGCCGTACGGTACATATTTTGGCGAACGAGGGAACCCCCAAAACTGGGCCGATTCGTTTAAACAAAGATTTTCTAATACTGAAATTAAAGAAATCTTAGGCGAAGATAATCCTTGGTTTATTCTAGGTTTAACGGTTGGGGCTACTATAGAAGCAATCAAAGCAGCATACAGGAAACTTGTGTTTGAAACGCATCCAGACCATCACCCCGAAAAAGACGGTTCTGAATTCAGAAAAGTCCGCGCGGCTTATGAAAAGTTAGTTTTTAACTAAAAATATGAAATTTAATGCTAAAACACGAGAGATAATTGATAGATTGTCGAAAATTGACAAAACAAAACATATAAATTATAAAGAATCCAAAAGTATTATAGAAGACTGTTTCCGCGAGCATTTTGGGCTTTTAAAGTTAGAGTTGTTACCAATGAAGTTGGTGAAAGATTTTGAATCGGGGTATAAATTTATTTATTCTGCCGCTTATTCTGCCGCTTATTCTGCCGCTTGTTCTGCCGCTGATTGTGCCGCTTATTCTGCCGCTTATTGTGCCGCTTATTCTGCTGCTCGTTCTGCCGCTTATTCTGCTGCTCGTTCTGCCGCTTGTTCTGCCGCTTGTTCTGACGCTTATTCTGACGCTGATTC
>ERZ1292644.1356-Hain-H14-01um-R2-1356-length-12880-cov-57_pt1 | contig 12880 bp, 13 predicted proteins | sample MGYA00564402_ERZ1292644 | MGnify/ENA primary metagenome ERZ1292644 (study PRJEB36523, sample SAMEA6512644) | groundwater metagenome | collected 2019-01-09 | study: AquaDiva: Metagenomics assemblies of 32 groundwater samples | reverse complement strand
GCTCCGCTGGGTCTTCTTCGTGGACGGCATGAACTTCGACGGCGCCAAGCCGGAGGAGAAGTGCCTCGGCGGCTCCGAGACCGCCGGCCTTCACCTGGCGAAGGCCCTCGCCGCCCGCGGGCACGAGGTCCACCTGTTCTGCCGCTGCGGGGCGGAGGCGACCTACGACGGCGTCCGCTACCACGGGATCCAGCACTACGTGGAGTGGGCCACCAACGTCCCGCACGACGTCTCGGTCGTCCAGCGCGTCCCCCACCCGCTGACCGTCCCCCTCGCCGCGCCCGTGCGCCTCCTCTGGGTCCACGACCTCGCCCTGAAGCGGACGGCCGACCCGATGCGCGGGGTCCTCTGGGCGGTGGACCGGGTGGTGGTGCTCTCGCAGTTCATGAAGCGCCAGTACCAGCTGGTCTACGGCTTCCCAGACTCGGTGCTCCACGTCAGCCGGAACGGGGTGGACCTGGCCATCATCGAGGCGGCGCCGGCGCCCGAGGCCCGGGACCCGAAAGCGCTAGTCTTCACCGCCCGCCCTGAGCGGGGGATGGACGTCCTGCTCGAGGAGACCTTCCCGCGGCTGCTGCGGGCGGACCCGGAGCTCCGGCTCTTCATGGCCGGCTACCCCAACTACCCGGACTTCCTGCGGCCCCTCTACGAGAAGTGCCAGGCGCTGGTGAACCGCTTCGCCGGCCGGGTGCGCCATCTCGGGGGCCTGAACAAGCTGGACCTCTACCGCCTCTACAAGGGGGCGGCCCTCTACGTCTATCCCGCGGACTTCGAGGAGATCAGCTGCATCACGGCCATGGAGTGCATGGCCTGCGGCCTCCCGGTCGTCGCCTCGGACCTGGCGGCCCTGACGGAGACCCTGGCCCCCGGCGCCGGCGTCCTGGTCGGGCACCGGGCGCCGGAGGAGCTGCAGGGGGCGGACGCGATGGCCAAGCACCTCCAGGCGGACGGCTCCTGGCGGATCCCGGGCGTGGAGTCCTTCGACCCCCAGAAGGGCCCCAGGGACCCGGGCTACCAGGAGCGGTTCGTCGGCGCCTGCCTGCGGCTGCTGCAGGACCCGGCCGCCTGGGCCGCCGCCTCCCAGGCCGGCCTGGCTGCGGCGAAGGGCCTGGATTGGGCCGGCGTGGCGGAGGAGTGGGAGGGCCTGGCCCGGGCCCTGATCGCCCAGGAGGAGCCCGCCCATGCCTGACAGCCCCCAGGACCCGCGGCTCGCCGAGATCCGGGCCCTCCTCTGGGCCGACCAGCCGCTGGCCGCCAGGACGGCCCTGGCGGGGCTCAGGGCCACGGAACCGGCCCTCCCCGGCCTGGACACCCTGGAGGCCGAGGTGGGCGCCTGGCTGGCCCACGCGGGCTCCCCGGAGGCCTACGCGGCCTTCTACCAGGGCCACCGGAAGGTCCACCTGCCCCCCGAGGCGATCCCGCGGCGGCACGAGCAGATCCCGCGGCTGGCCCAGATCCGGACGTGGATGGCGGCCAGGCCCCCCGCCAAGGTCCTGGACCTGGGCTGCTTCGACGGCTTCGCCCTGCTGAACGTCTGCCACGCCTTCGGGGCGGCCGGCGTCGGGGTGGACCTGGACCGGGAGGCCCTGGCCCAGGCGGCCCGGAGCGCCCAGGCCCTGGGGATCCAGGCGGCCTTCGTGGAGAGCGCGCTGGAGGACCTCGGCCTGGGGGAGACCTTCGACGCAGTGCTCCTGATGGAGGTCCTGGAGCACGTCCTGGATCCCCGGGCGGCCCTGGAGGCCGCCGAGCGGCACCTGGCCCCCGGGGGGAGGGTCTACCTGACCACCCCGGCCACCCCGGTCCCCCACGAGGGGAACGAGCGGGAGGCCCGGGAGCACCTCCGCTGCCTGGGCGAGGCCGACGTCCTGGCCCTGGTCGGCGAGCGGGCCGTGGACGGCCACCAGGTCCTGGACGCCGGCGGCCACCGGGAGCGGGTCCTGTGCTACCGCCGGCCCAGGACCGCTTTCTTGGTGAACCCGGTGGGGAAGGGCTGGAGCCCGGAGGACCCCCGGACGTACCGGGGCAGCGAGGAGGGCGTGATCGAGCTGGCCCGGGCCCTGGCCGGCTGCGGGCACGAGGTGGAGGTCTACCACAACCCGCCCCCGGACACGCCCGCCCCGGCCGGCCCGGTCCGGTGGCTCCCCCACGCGGCCTTCGACCCAGCCGAGCCCCGGGACGTGGTGGTGGCGGTGAAGTGGCCGGCCGCCCTGGACCGGCCGATCGCGGCCCGCCGGGTGCTCTTCTGGACGGCGGACCCGAACGGCCCCGAGGACCTCACCCCGGTCCGCCTCGAGCGGATCCACCGGATCCTGGCCATCTCCCCCTGGCACCGGGAGGAGCTGCTGAAGCTGCACCCCGGCCTGGCGGAGGACCGGGTGGCGGCCGTGCCCTTCGGCGTCCCGGACGGGATCCTGGCGGCCGCACGGGACCCCTGGCGGCCGCCCCACCGGATGGTCTACGCGAGCTCCCCGGACCGCGGCCTCGCCTTCCTCCTGGACCACTGGGCGGAGATCCGGGAGCGGGTCCCGGACGCCGAACTGCACGTCTGGCACGATTGGTGGCTCTTCGACGAGCTCACCGCGGGGAACCTGGAGGCGGCCCGGTGGAAGGGGGACATCCTCCAGCGGCTCGCCCAGCCCGGGATCACGCTGCGGCCGGGGAGCCTCCCGGACGACCCGACGCCCTACCTCGAGGCGGCCGTCTGGGCCTACCCCTGCACCGGCGGGGAGCGGTTCTGCCTGGTCGCCGCGAAGGCCCAGCGCCTCGGGGCGATCCCGGTGGTGGTCCCGACCATGGCGCTCCGGGACACGGTGCGGCACGGGATGCGGACGACCCACGCCGAGTACGTGGGCGTCCTGGCGGCGGTCCTGGGCGACCCGGACCGCCAGGGGGCCGTCCGGGCGGACATGATGGCCGACCCGGAGGTCGCCCTCTCCTGGGCGGAGGTCCACCGCCGGCACTGGCGGCCCGAGTGGCTGCCGGCCCTCCACGCGGCCGCGCCGACGCCGCCTGCGGCGGCGCCCCGGCTCAAGCGCCAGACCCTCTCGGCCTGCCTGATCTCCCTGAACGGGGAGGGCCTCCTCCTCCGGGCCCTCCAGAGCGTCAAGGGGCTCGCCGACGAGATCATCCTCGTGGACCAGGGCTCCACGGACCGGACGGTGGAACTCGCCCGCTCGTTCGGGGCGAAGGTCCTCGAGGACCGCCCGCCGCACTTCTGCCTGGCCTGCGGGAAGCCGATGCCCTCGGACCACTTCTCGGCCACGGACCACGAGCCCTACGGCTTCGAGGGCCCGCGCAACACGGCGGTCGAGGCCGCGGGCTCCGACTGGATCCTCTGGCTCGACACGGACGAGGAGCTCCTGCGGCCCCACAACCTGGAGAAGTACCTCCGCCGCAACTGCTACAACGGCTACGCGATCCGGCAGCACCACTTCAGCGCGGCCCCGCCGAACGCCTTCAAGCCGGACCTCCCGATCCGGGTCTTCCGGCACGGGATGGGCATCCGGTTCTGGGGGAAGATCCACGAGCACCCGGAGTCCGCCCTCAACGAGAGCGTGACCCCGGTCCTCCTCCTGAGCGACATCGACATCGCGCACGACGGGTACCTGGTGGAGGACATCCGCCGGCGGAAGTTCGCCCGGAACATCGGCCTCATGCACGCGGACCGGCGCAAGTACCCGGACCGCACCCTGGGGAAGTTCCTCTGGCTGCGGGACCTCATCCACCTGGCGCGCTACGCCCTGGAGCAGAACGGCGGGCGGATCACCCCCGACGTGCCGGCCTACTGCGAGGAGGCGGTCGTCCTGTACGAGAAGGAGTTCCTGGGCCAGCTCTCGCTGTACGCCCGCGACGGGCTGGACTACTACTCCGAGGCGCTGCGGATCCTCGGCCGGGGGTTCGAGACGGCGTGGGCCGCCGGCGCCGGGCCCGGGGGGGCGAACCCCGGGGAGGCGACGCGGGCCCGCTTCTCCAACGTCGAGGCCTGGCAGAAGTTCCTGGAGGCCCAGGCCCGGGGCTTGGTGGAGCCGTTCACGGGGCGGTACGCCTGATGGGGGAGCCCGTGTTCGCCAGCATGACCGCCGAGGCCCAGCGCCTCCGGGGCCTGGACGACGCCTACAGCGTCCAGTGCCCCGAGTGCGGGACGATCCTGGCGGAGTACCTGTACGGCGTGACGAAGTTCACCTGCCGCCGGTGCAAGTGGCAGGGGATCCTCATCCGCTCGAGCGCCTCCCTGGTGCAGAGCGCGATGACGATCCGCCAGGGCCGGCGGGAGCTGCGGCCCTAGCCAAGCACCCGTGCCCCCGTGGCCGGATGCCTTCCGATGCCCGACTATGGAACCGTCGCCGGCGTCATCGAGCTCTACCCGCGGATCGGCTCCGTCACGAGCATCACCTCCGCCGTCATCGCGTCCTACGTCGGCCGGGCGGAGGGGCGGATGAACGGCCAGCTGGCGAACCGCTACACCATCCCCGTCTCCGGCTCCCCGCCGGTCCTGAAGGACATCGCCGAGACCTGGGCCACCGGCCTGATCCTCCGCCGCTTCTTCACCCAGGAGAAGGAGAACACCAGCGAGTGGGTGCAGTCCTGGATCGACGACGCCAAGGACACGCTGGAGCCCTTCGCCATGGGCTCCGCCAGCCTGGTCGCGTCGAACGGCACGCGCCTCGTGGCCGACCTGGCGGCGCAGGGCCCGTGGTCCTCGACGAGCCAGTACAAGCCGACGTTCGACGTGCGGGAGATGATCCGCCAGCGGACGGACCCGGACCGGGTGGACGCCGAGGAGGACAAGGACACCTGATGCCCGGCGTGGGGATCGAGGTCAAAGGCCGGCGGCTTCTCAGCCTGAAGATCCAGCGGGCGGTGAACCGGATCGGGCGGTTCGAGGAGCTGCACCGGCGGATCGGGGTGGAGTCCCTGGCCTGGATCGGGCGGAACTTCCGGGCGAGCGGCCTCGAGCGGCCGTGGAAGCCCCTGCGGCCGAGCACGCTCCTGGCCAGGCGCGTGGGCCGGCGGGCGGGGACGGCCAAGCCCCTCCTGAACACCGGGGGGCTGGCGGGCAGCTTCAGCTTCCGCGCCACGGCGGCGGAGGTCCGGACGGGGAGCCCGATGGACCTGGCCAAGTGGCACCATAGTGGGACGGGACCCTACGAGATCCGCCCCAGGACCAAGAAGGCCCTGGCCTTCGTGTCGCCCTTCGGCGCCGTCAAGCGGCCGGGCGTGACACGCCGGCTCCTCGGCAGGGAGCGCGGGCGGGAGTTCACCAGCTTCCGGATGGCCGGCCGGTCGAAGAAGGCCTTCGGCCAGCTACCGTTCCTAGTGGTCAAGAGCGTGAAGCACCCCGGGCTGCCGGCCCGCCCGCTGCTGCCCAGCGATCGGGCGGCCCTGGACATCGCCCTGAAGGTGGGCCGGTCCTGGGTCCGGGAGCACCTGGCGGAACTGGGGGGGACATGACGCGGCGAAACGAGAGGTGCCTATATGGCCAAGCCCACGCCCGAGAGGATCCGGCCGGGAACGCTCCAGGCCTACGCACGGTGGCTGAACGGAAGCATGGGGCGGGCGAAGTATGCGCGCCTGGACCGCCTGGCCGGGCAGGCCGGTCGCCGGTTCGCCTACCGCGTCCAGCGGACCTGGGGGGTCGAATGGCGGGGCGCCACGGGCCGGCTGCACCAGGTGCGCTCTCCGGCCCAGGTTCCCCCGGAGATGCTCCTCTGGGGGATCGGCCTGGTCTGCGTCGCCTGGGGGGCGGACATCTATCTGCGGAAGGCCCGGGACCGGCGCTCCCCAAAGATGCGGCGCCTCTACCGGGCCTGGCGGCGGGTGCTCCGGGAGGGACTCGCCGAGATCGAGCGGGAGGTCCGGTCCCACCGGGCCGAGTGGAAGCACCGCCAGTGGGCGCGGTGGGTCCGGCGGTGCCAGCGGGATCCCCGGTACAACTGGAGGACGAACCGCATCGACAGGAAGCGCCGGCGACCAAAGAGACGTGCCCGTTCCTTTGGCATCAAGGCGCTGCCGAAGCTCCGGCCGTTCCGAAAACAACCCCGTTCTTTTGCCAAAAGAACGGCAAAACAATCGCGGTGAGCCGTGGCTAGGATCGACTACCACGCCATCGGCCAGGCGATCCAGACGGTCCTGCAGGCGGACGCGGCCCTGGCCGGCGTGAAAGTCATCGTCGAGGAGGACGTTCTCACGAGCCCGGAGGAGGCGCCCTGGGTGGGCATCTACATCGCCGACCGGGAGAGCGCCGGTGCCCCCATCGCCGCCGGCACGCAGCAACGGTTCACCGTCCGGTACGAGATCTGGTGCTTCGACTACCGCCTGGACATCCCGAGCGCCGCCCAGGCGCGGGATGATCTCTTGGGCAAGGTGGAGGTGGCGCTCTTGAAGACGCCGACGCTGAACGGGAACGTCACCATGATGGCCATCACGGGGGGGGCGTTCGACAGCGCCAGGACGGAGGGCGGCCACCTGATGGGCGGCTCGGTCGTCGTCGAGATCCAGAAGAAGGCGACGACGGCGTAGGGGCCGCGCCGTGCCCCGGGTCTGGATGCGGACTTGCCCCGAGTGCGGCGCCGTGCTACGGAAGGAGGACCCGAGCAAGCCCTGGCGATGCCCGTGCGGGTGGCCCCGCGGCTGAGGGAGGCGGCCCCCCGCTGCACCGTCTACAAAGGAGGGTTCTTAGGCTAGGCCGCAAGGCCCGTCCCGACATGCCCGGCGTGGCTGAGGGACCTACCGATGGGAACAGGCGCGCTCGGCCACCTGGCGATCAGCAGACAGAACTCCTTCGGCACGGCGACAGGTAGCTGGTTCTTCGCCCCCTTCGTCTCCGAGAGCCTCGTCCACGCCATCGACCTGATCGCCAAGGAGGGGATCCGAGCCAGCCTCGTGGAGCCCGGGGTCCTCCAGGGCCTGGACCGCGCCGAGGGGGACATCGTCCTCGAGCCGCACCCCCTCGAGATCGGCCACTTCCTCCGGGGGGTGTTCGGGCAGGCGAGCTCGTCGGTCCTTGGCTCCGTCGCCGCCCTCAACAACTACACGCACACCTTCGACCTCCGGCTCGCCGACTTCGACAGCAAGACGCCCCTCCCGCCGTACACCCTGGAGATCTACCGTTCCGTGGAGGAGGCGTTCCAGTGCGCCGACACGATCTTCCCCCGGATCGAGCTGCTCGTGGAGAACAACGCCCTGGTCCGGGCGACGGTGGCGGCCCTCACGCGGACGGTCTCCCTGCAGGCCAAGCAGACCGCCACCTACCGCCAGTCCGACGAGTGGAGCTGGGCGGTGGCCTCCGTCTCCATCGGCGGCGCCGCCGTGGACGTCGTGGAAAGCCTGACGATCGCGGTAGAGAACCCGTCGGAGGGGATCGGCGTCCTGAACGCCAGCCGGCGCTGGGCCCGGTTCGGCCGGACGGGCTTCCCGAACGTCCGAGTGTCCGGGCGCATCGACCTGGCGGACCTGAACGAGTACGACGTCATGGTGGCGGGCACGGAGCGCCGGCTCCTCCTCCACCTGGCCCCGATGGTGAGCTCCGGCCCCTACCTCACGGTGGACATCCCTTCCTTCCGCTACGAGGGGTTCCCCGTCCAGGTCGGGGGCCCGGGCCGGGTGACCGTGGACTTTACCGGGCGGGGGGTCCTCAACGTGGGATCGAACAACGCCATCCGGCTGACCCTCGTGAACACGGCGGCCAACTACCAGTAGCGGGCAAGGGGGATCCATGGGCGACGACGGGCTGGGCATCCCGGCGGAGTTCAAGCGCAAGGGGACCACGTTCGTGCAGCTGCCGGCCTTCTCCGCGGCCGAAGGGCGGCCCACGGTGGCCCAGATCCGGCCGCTGCAGGGCCGCCAGTTCTTCCTGCTGGTCCAGCGCCCGGGCTTCAAGGGCTTCGAGAAGCCGGAGAACCTGACCGACGACCAGCTGGCGAAGCTCGGCGTGGAGGCCACGGAGCACTCGCGGGCCATCGTGCTCCCGGGGGTCATCCGGCTCATCCTGCTGGGGGAGCCCCCAGAGGCCTACCGGGTCGTCGACAAGCCGGTCGGCGAGCACGGGGCCGACGAGGTGTCCATCGACGCGCTCGAGCACGACTTCCCCGTCCTCGGAAAGGCCATCATGGAGCTCTCCGTCCCGCAGGGCGCCGAGGCGGGCGCCCCTCCCTCCTTTCGCGGCGGCGGAACGGGAAGCCCTGGTCATCCTAGACCAGCTGGCTAAGCGGTACGGGCGCCGGCCCAGCGAACTCGCCCGGGGCACCCTCGCCGACGCGGCCTACGATTACCGGGCCGCGGCGGCCGGGATCAGGGCCGAGCGGGACAACCAGCGGAGGTAGGTGGTGGCCGAGAACCAGATCGAGTTCGTCATCCGGGCCCGGGACCTGGCCAGCCAGGCCATGCTCCAGCTGAACCAGACCCTGGAGGTCCTGGAGCAGGGGGCCAAGGGCGCCGGCCAGGGGCTCCAGCGAGTGGAGCGCGGAGCCGTGAGCACCCGCGGGACGATCTCCGTCCTGACCCGGACGACCCGCTTCGCCGCGATCGGCTTCATCTCCGAGCTCGACCCGGCCATGGGCCAGGTGGTCGCCCGGATGACCAGCCTCGGGAGCGTGGCCGCCGCCACGGGCAGCCTCCTGAAGGGCGGCCTGATCGTCGGGGGGATCACCCTCGTCGTCGCCGCCCTCAGCAACTGGGTCCAGTCCACCAACCGCCAGATCGAGTTCCAGCTCCAGCTCAACAGGACGGTCGGGGAGTTCAACGTCCAGGGGGCGGCGGCGCAGATGCGCGAGCTGGTGATCCAGCAGGAGGCGCTCCGGGCCAAGAGCACGAGCGGGCTCGGCCCCGTGATCCAGTTCTGGAAGGACCTGTTCAACCAGGTCACGACGGGGCGGACCCAGACCCAGGAGCTGAACGAGCAGTTCGTCGAGACCAAGCGGGTCTGGGACCGGATGCGCGTCCGGGAGTTCTCGGGGCAGATGGCGGAACTCGCCGGGCGGCTCGAGGGCGTCCGGCAGGCGGAGATCCAGCGGCAGATCGCCACGGCTGGCTCGGCCGCGGTGATCGCGAGCATCGGGGTGGCGCTCAAGACCAGCATCCGCGCCGAGGAGCAGACCGCCCTCACGAAGATCGCCATCGAGGAGAAGGCGGCCGGGGAACGCCTCCAGATCAATGAACTCCACGGCGCAGAAGCCACTCGGATCGAAACGGAGTTCAGCACGAAGAGGGCCGTCGTCGCGGCGCAGACCGCAGAGCGGATCGCCCAGGCCGAGAAGACGATCCAGGACGCGATCCAGCGGACGATCGAGATGCGCCGCCAGGAGCAGGACCGGATGACGGCAATCGCCAAGGAGGAGCTCACCCGAGTCCAGCGCGACTCGGACTTCCAGATCGAGGAGCAGCGCCGGGTCACCCAGGCGGCCAAGGACGAGCTCGAGGAGATGTTCCAGGACGAGGTCGCCGTCGCCGAGAAGATCCGGGAGGCCCGCAAGCGCCAGGCCGAGGAGCAGATCGCCGGGCTCAAGGACATGGCGGACCAGGCGAGCGCGACGATCCAGGGGACCCTGGCCGAAACGCTCCAGGGCTTCGCTGCCGGGCAGTTCAAGGGATTCAAGAGCCTGTGGCAGGGACTCTGGCAGAGCCTGACCCAGATCACCGCCGACGCCGCCGCGCAGATCATCCTGTTCGGGAGCAAGGGGTTCGGGGGTGGGGCCGGCGGGATGGGCGGGGGCATCTTCGGCCTCCTGGGAACGCTCGGGTCGAGCCTCGGGCTGACGGGCATGCAGAAGGGCGGCCTCGTCACCAAGCCGACGGCGGCCCTCCTCCACCCGGGGGAGCGCGTGCTCCCGGCCGACCAGGCCGGCGGCGGCACGGGGGGCGTGACCGTGATCAACCTCTCCGACCCGGAGAAGCTGGCGGCCATCGTCGCCCAGGAGACGAGCAAGGGCCGGGAGGTCGTGTTGAACGACGTGATCCAGGGCATGCGGGGCAACCGCGCCATCCGGCGCGGGATCCAACGGTTCCGGTAGAGGAGGGCGGCGGTGGGCTACGTCGGGCTCGTCCCGGGGTCCCTGTGGATCTGGCGCCCCGTCGCGGCCGCGGTCACGGACGTCTGGCGGACCCTGATCTCGGACTTCGAGAACGGCGCGGAGCAGCGCCGGGCCAAGTGGGCGAAGCCCCGGGCCACCCTGACCATGCGCTTCGAGCGCGGCTCCCTGACGCCGGACGACGTGGCGGACATCTGGCGCTTCTACAAGGCGCGCCAGGGGGCCCACCAGGCGTTCGACGTCCCGACCTTCGGCCGGATCGCCGCGGTGGAGTCCCGGTACCCGGGGAGCGGGACGGCGCTCGGCGTCTCGGACAGCCAGGACTTCACGAGCCAGGCGGCGTCCCGCTGGAACAAGCTCTGGGTGGAGAACGCCGGCGACGTGCGGGAAGTCTTCGTGATCACCTCCGTGGTGAACACGACGACCATCCAGGTCCGGAGCGGCTCCGCCCAGGGCGCGGTCTTCGCGGTCGGGAACCCGATCTACCCCGTCATCAAGGCCCGGTTCGCCCAGGACATCTTCAGCCCGGAGTACCTGATGGCGCTCATGGCCACGATCGGGATCGAGTTCACGGAAGTGCGCTCCTGATGGGCAAGGTCTATGCGTTCGATATCGACGAGACGCTCGATCTCTCCGGCGGCCCGGTCCGGCTGGTGGAGCTGGCGATCCTCCGCGCCCAGGGCCACGTGGTCGGCCTCTGCGGCAACTGGGCGATGGTCACCCGGAACGTCCCCTTCTGGCCCCTCCTGATCTGCTTCTTCAACGCCGCGGCCGAGAAGGCGGCCTTCCTCGAGCAGGTGCGGCTGCACGTGCCGGCGGAGGAGTACGTCATGGTGGGCAACATCCTCAACGTCAGCGGCGCCTCCGACGACCAGGGCGCCGCGGCCCGGGCCGGCTGGCGGTTCATCAAGGAAAGCGACTTCGCCGCGGGGGCGCGATGACCCGGGACATCCCGGCCAGCCTGACGTCGGTCGTCGCGGCCGACGAGAACAAGCCGCTCGAGCTCTACGAGATCTACTCGATCGGCGACGCGACGCTCTACTTCGCCCAGGCGGAGGATCACGTCGTCTTCGGGACCCAGACCTACACCGCCATCGGGATCCGGCGGGAGCCGGTCCGGACCTCCGTCGAACTCGAGGTGGACGAGCTCAGCGTCCGGATCGACAACGTGGACCTGGCCTTCTCCAAGCGGGCGATCGCCAGCGACTTCATCGGCCGGCCCCTGATCGTCAAGAAGGTGTTCCGCGAGAACCTGGGCTCGGCCACCCAGTACGTGCCGATCTTCGAGGGCCGGATGGACGAGCCGACCCTGGACCAGCAGGCGCTCACGGTGCGGGTCCGGAGCTGGCTCGACGCCCTCCATCACCAGATCCCGCGGCGCGTCTTCTCTACCCTCTGCAACTACCAGCTCTACGACGCGAGCTGCACCGTGAGCAAGCAGCTGAGCACGAATATCATCACGGGCAGGGCCATCGGCTCCTCCACGGACGGGGTGCTGGTCGCCGCCGTCCTGAGCGGTTTCGCCAACGACTACTGGGGGCCGATCGGCACCGCGAAGCTCTTCACGGGGTCGAACGCCGGGATCGGCCGGGAGATGATCGGGTCCTCCCAGAGCTCCAACAGCGCGACCTTCCGGGTGCCCTTCCCCTACTCGATCGCCTCCGGGGACCTCTTCAGCGTCCAGCGGGGGTGCCGGAAGACGGTCGCGGACTGCCGGAGCAAGTTCGACAACTACGTCTTCTACGGGGGCTTCCCGACCACTCCGAAGCAGCCCCTGTTCTAGGAGGCCACGGGGGAGCGCCATGACGCGGCAGGAGTTCGAGGCCAGGCTCCAGGCGGCGGCCGCCAGCTGGGTCGGCGCCCCCTTCCTGCACAACGGGCGCACCAGGAGCCAAGGCGTGGACTGCATGGGGCTGATCGTCTGCGTGCTTCGGGACGCCGGGATCGAGGGGGTCCAGGACGGGGACGGGAAAATCTACCGGGCGGATTGGTTCCTACACACCCCGGAGGCGCGCTACCTCTCCGGCCTCCTGGCGAACGGGATCCCCGTTCCCCGGGGACCGTGGCTCCCCGGGGACGTCCTCTACTTTTCCACGGGGCTCCTCTCCCCCTCCAAGTCCGAGGCGGTCACCCACGGGGGTGTCTGGCTCGGGAACGGTAGCTTCATCCACGCGGTCAATGGACACCCGGTGGCCATCGCGGACATCGGGCAGCGGGCCTGGGCGAAGACCTACGCCGGCGCCATCCGTCCCAAAGCCGTGATGGACACGCTCGGCGAGCCATACCCGACAGTGGTTTAGCGGTCCGGCCGTGACTCTCGGGCAGGCCATCGGCGGCACCGTCGGCGCGGTCGGCGGCTTCGTGCTCGGCGGCTTCACCCCAGCCGGCGCGATCGTCGGGTTCCAGATCGGCCTCGCCGTCGGGGGGATGATCGACCCGCCCAAGTCCGACGAGGCCGCCCAAGGCTTCCAGTCCCAGGACCTCCAGTTCAACACCTTCTCCCGCAACCTCCCCGTCCCGGTGGTCTACGGCAGCAACCGGATCGCCGGCAACAGCCTCTGGATCGGCAACACCTACACGGAGGTGGTGGAGCGCGAGGCCAGCGGCGTCGGCAAGGGCGCCCCGGACCCGCCCAAGACCCGGGAAATTTGGTACCACGCCGACTTCGCCATGGCCCTCTCCGAGGGGAAGATCGTCGGGCCCACCAAGGTGAGCGTGGACGACGAGGACGTCACGGACAAGGAGGGTCTCAGCTTCACGACCTATGTGGGCGATGCCACCCAGGTCGCCAACGCCAAGGTCGTGCAGGCCCTCGGGGCCGACGCCCCCGCCTTCCGCAACACCGCCTACCTCCT
>ERZ1292644.1355-Hain-H14-01um-R2-1355-length-12883-cov-5_pt1 | contig 12883 bp, 13 predicted proteins | sample MGYA00564402_ERZ1292644 | MGnify/ENA primary metagenome ERZ1292644 (study PRJEB36523, sample SAMEA6512644) | groundwater metagenome | collected 2019-01-09 | study: AquaDiva: Metagenomics assemblies of 32 groundwater samples | reverse complement strand
TTGTTGACAAATCAAGACGAAGCCCACCAGTCGGCATATCGGCAACACGGAATATCTGCACATCCGCACTGCCGCCAAATGAAGCACCTCCTGTTGTCTCATAAATCGCTCCACCATCAAGCCGCATTCCTCCTGACGATACATAATAAAAAACAAAATCAGTTAAAAAGCTGCTGCCAAGTTGAGCGTTGCCTGAAGCTTCGTACAAATTAACATAACTTGTCTGAGTCGTTCCAGCTAATACAGCGTTGCCGCTTGCCTCATACTCAAAATTGTGCGAAGCAACGATTGTTCCACCAAAAACAGCATTGCCAGTTGCAGATGCTGACAATGCGAAATAAATATCACTAGTAGAACCGCATGTCATATTGCCCGATGGCAAATATGTTAGAACTAATTGCTCAGAAGCGTCACCAGCCAATACAACATTTCCACTTGCAGAATAATCAAAATCGTGTGAGGCAATTGCTGTCCCGCTAAAAACGGCATTGCCAGTTGCAGACGCTGACAATAAGTAATATACATTACTGGTAGAACCGCATGTCATATTGCCCGATGGCAAATATGTTAGAATTAATTGCTCAGAAGCATCGCCAGCTAATACAACATTTCCACTTGCTTCATAATCATAATTTGCTTGATTAGGAGTGAAACTATAATCTGATTCTCCAGCTAACACTAAGCCAGCACTTGCAGCAAATCCAATAGTTACTGTGACATCAGCGCTGTTGGCAAGAACCATGTTGCCAGAAGACAAATATGTATAAATCGGCTTCTCGGAAGCATACCCAGCCAATACAACATTACCACTTGCAGAATAATCAAAACTTTGAGATGTGCCTGTTGTTCCGCTGAAAACGGCATTGCCAGTCGCCAATGCTAACAATGTTAAGTAAACATCACTAGTTGAGCCACATACCATACCGCCAGAAGACAAATATGTGAGATTTAACTGTTCAGAAGCATCGCCAGCTAATACGGCATTACCACTTGCTTCATAGTCATAATACGGTTGATTAGGAGTGAAACTATAATCCGACTCTCCAGCCAATACCAAACCAGCACTCGCCTCAAATGTCAAAGTGAAAACTGGTGGAGCAGTATCGCCTAAAATAGCATTACCACTTGTTTCTAAATTGTATGTTGGTCTAGTAGTTGAAGTCGAACCAAAAACAGCATTGCCATTTGCTTCTATTGTTAAATCGAAAACTGATGGAGATGTGTCGCCAAGAACAATATTGCCACTTGGCAAATATGTTTCTACAAGTTTATAACTTGCACCACCACCAAAAACAGCATTGCCGCTTGGAGTAAAAGGAAGGCTAAATCTAGTGGCTATGCCGCTTCCTTTATAAGTGCCAATTAAAGCACATCTGGTTACTCCAAATCCAGAACTTGTCGCGGCTGCTGATTGTGTTCCAATGGAAGACAACAAATTGTCAGCAACACATAAAGAAAACGAATCTCCACTGCTAGCACTTACCACTACCGTATCAACTCGTTCTGTGTATCCCGATGTGCTTACTGTCCATGTATGCAGAGTACCGGCTATGTGAATGCCAGTCCATACAGCGATGGCTATTTCATTTGCTTGTGCGGTAACAGCAGTTGTGCCAGTTGAAAACTGTAATCCTATTGATGTGTTAGAAGCATCCACATCTTCTGGATAAGCAAAGTTGCCAACGTATTCAGCCCATGCCAAGCAACCAGCAAAAGAGGTGAAACTAGGTGAATCTGTAGCTGTGTTATCGCTAATTCGATAAAATAAATATGCGTTAACACTAGCAGAATCGGTTTTATCTAAATTCCATCCAGTAGGAGTAGTAAGAGGAGCATTTTCTGATGAGATTGCTAATACTAATAAAGAGCCAGGCGTTCTTGCTTGTCCCCATGTGACCGAACCTGTACCTGATGTTACTGTAGTGCTAGCCCAACTTTGCAATAAACGTAAATTATTGTTACTGACAATAATGTTGCCGCTCGCTGCTCTTGCAAATATAACCTTATAACTTGCACCGCCACCAAAAACAGCACCGCCGCTAGGCGTAATGTCTACATAAAGCCCATGTGCGGCTAGTGGATTGGTCGCTAGTGGTGAAAAACCAAGCATTGATAACTGTATCTATCAAAGCAACTTGTCCAATTCAATGCTTTTAATTTTTAAGTTATTGAACATAAATAATTTTATGTCATACCTTTTTGATCGCGTTAAAGAAACGACCACAACAACTGGAACTAATGCATTAGCTTTAGGCGGTGCGGTTGCTAATTTTCGTACTTTTGCTTCTGTTATTGCTACGGGTCAACCATGTTGGTATGCACTTGAGCATCCTGGTGCATCGCAATGGGAAACTGGCATTGGAACATATACAACAAACATTTTAACTCGAACCACGGTTACAGCATCAAGTAACGCTAACGCTGTAGTAAGTCTTAGTGCAGGAACTAAGTTTGTTTGGATTGATGCCACAGCTAATACTTTTGATAGTTTTCAGGGAGTTACTCAGGTTTTTGTAGGAACTAACAGCAGTCCATTAACAGGCGCGGTAAATATACCACGGTGGGCAACACATCTAGAATTAGAAGGCGTCTCGGCAGGTGGCGGTGGTGGAGGCGGCGCTCGCGGTTCAACTGCCGCTGATAGAAACGGTGGCAATGGTGGCAATGGTGGCAACAGAGGAAGAGTTTTGTATAGAATAAGTGACCTTGGTTTAAATTCTACTGGAACTATTCACATTAGTGTTGGTGGTCGTGGTGATGGCGGGGCTGCACAAGGCACAAATACAACTGACGGAATTGCTGGCGACGATGCTCAGCTTACAACTGTTCAAAAAACAAATTCATCTGGAAATTATTTACTTATTCTTCAAGGCGGCTTTGGCGGTTTAGGTGGAGATCGAAGCGGTAATAATGTAACCCAACCAGATAACCTATCTTACGATGGACAAGAAATTGGCACTACAGGAGGCACAGCAGCTACTGAACCGACTCCTGTAGTGTCGGCAGCAGGTGGTGAGTCCTGGGCGGCACCTGCTGGCGGTGGCTCAGGCGGAAGTATTGGTTCTGGTGGCACACGGTACAGCAATAACAGTGGTGGTGGAGTGTTGATTACCAATGACATTGCTGTTACCAACAACCCGATTGGCGGCATTGGCGGTGATGGTGGCGCTTCCTATAACACTGTTGGTCCAGTAGTGGCGGGCGACGGCAACGCAGGCGGTCTTTACGGCGGTGGCGGTGGCGGCGGCGGCGCTGGTAACAATACTACCGTCAATGCGGAAGGTGGTGCTGGCGGTCCTGGTGGAGTTGGAATTGTTAGAGTTCGCTATTGGTAAATTACGCGACATCAAAGTCATCAAAGTAGGCAACACCTGCGTCAGCGGCGGTATTAGACTGTAATCTAATTGTAACAATTCCTTTAGCTGTGGGAGTAAAATTAAGACTCATTTGAGTCCAAGTATCAGCAGCACCACCTAAAGTGCTGCTGGCATCAGCAACTCCACATTCAGCACCATTATACACTTTAATTTGAGGCTTAGTAGCTGCTCCATAACTGGCGTTATATCTGCCGTAAACGCTTATAGTAGTTGATGCGGCGTTTACTGGAAAATCAAAATCATGCCAACCTGGACCTTCTATTTTTAAAGCGGCACCCGCACTTAAAGTAACTGTTGTTTCTTTTACACCACAATTCCCAAATTCCAAACAACCCACAGCACTACTTGTATTGCTCCAAGTAATTGATGGACCAGAAGCACGAGGTGCGTTTAAGATATCAACAGTTGGAACACTGCTGCCGCCGAAAGCTAAAACTGGTGAATCAATAGTTGGATTCATTACTGGTCTTCCATATTTTCCTTGTGCCAATTCTTGTCCGATATGGAACAAATAAGAATAATTACCATTTGCTTTAGTGTTAGAACCAGTCGTAACATTGGTTCCAGTTGTGTTTGCAACAATAATGTTCCAATCCTCTACTATCTCTCCTAATGTGTTAGCAACATTACCGCAACCAATTAATGCACAATTTAATATCCGACATGGATTTGTTGTGCTAATGCCGCTAGATCGCACAAAAGTGCCACCGCCAATTGCGGTGCAATTTAGCATTTTAAAATCGCCACCAAGTTGAGATAAAATTCCAGAACTGGCAAATTTTACACAGGCATTCCCGCTTGAAGAATCGGTTTCTCCACCGCCAATAAACAAGCAATTCCTTACAGTAAGTCCGAATGCATAAGCAGTATCAGATGTTGGAACTACCACATCTAAACATTTGTTGTTCAACCTCATAAACCGGCAACGATCAAAAGTCCAGTTCGCAGCAACGCCGTTATTGGGGGAACCACCGTTTGTCGTTCCGGTAATAGTGATCATTGATTGAGTTGCACTAGTTCCTGGTATAAAAGTGCAGTCATTAAAAGTTATATTAGTAGAAATAACTGTGCTACTGCCATCAACGATAGCTCCATTTGAGATAGTTCCACCACCAACTATGACCATATTTTCAAAGGTTAAAAAATCACGTCCAGCTAAAGTTAGCGTAGGACTAGAAGATGGGGCGCTTTTGTCATCAGTTGTATAAGCTGTCCAGCGAACTTCTCCCACATCGCCTGCATGAGATCCATCTATGTCTCCAATTAATTTAGTTTCAGCAGTTGGGGTTGTTAAAGAAGCTGTTACAGCTTCGCGATAAACCCCTGCGCCAATATAAACGGTATCACCGCTTAAAGTCGAAGTTAAAGCTTTGTTGATAGTTAACCACGCAGTAGCCGTACTTTGTGCTTGAGCATATGAATTTGAGTCACTTCCATTTTTTCTAACATACAATATCGCCATAACTTCCTTTCTTTTAACTATTATTAGAGAGTAATATTGTTCAATATCTTTTTGGAGAACGGAATGAAATGGTATTTTTGCCTTAATGAGGGTGATTGGCAGTTTGAAATGGCTCAAGTGGCTGTACATTCCGCTCTTGAAAAAACAAAGCTTGAACCAGTTTGTATATATGATGGAAGAGAAAAAAGAGTAATTGATTGGATGGAATCAAGAGGTATTCCTGTTATTTTCCATCGTAGCGCACTTTATCACAAAGCATGCAAAGTATACGAGGTTGAGCCAGGATCACCAAGAGCCGCCAAAGCAGCAGGTGCATGGGCACGAATAGACATTCCATTGCTAACAGACGAAAACTTTATCTTGTATACTGATACGGATGTTATATTTTTAGGAGATTGCAAAGAAATTGAAGATATTAAACCTGAATACATTGCTGCTGTTAGTGACTATAACCCACTTAACAGTTTCAATATCAACAGTGGCGTTCTTATTATGAACGTTAAAAACCTTCGTGCAGAGTATGATGAATTTATTGAGTTCATAAATATCAACATGTTGAAGGTATGGTCAACTTATGATCAAACTGCATATGACATGTATTATGCCCATCGCACTCTTAGAATGCCGTTAGAATACAATTGGAAGTCATTTTGGGAAGATGATCACGCCGTATGGAATCCAAGAATTCGCATTGAACGTAGTCGTCCAGTTCAAATTTTACATTTTACTGGCACAAAACCGTGGGATAAAACAAGATATAAAGAAGGTATGGGATTGTATAGAAGTGCAAACAATTATCCGTGGCAAAAAATGTGGATCGACATCTATGAAAAAATCAAATTGCCAGAAAAAAAAGAACTGATACCTATAGTTAAGCACAATGTATTATACCCGTATCATACGTTCTTGCACACTCCTTTAATTGATAACCCGGTTACTTTAGAAGAATTAATTATTGATTTTGGTGTAAATACAATTGATTCTCCTCAAGAATATCCAGATCACATTAGAACAAAAACAACAAAATTAGATATGCGAATTTGGCAGCAACCCAATCAACTTGCTCCATTTTTGGTATGGATATATGAACATCGTGAAGAAATCAATAATTACACTGAAATTGGAGTGGCGTATGGTGGTACATTTTACATCATAGACTCGTATTTGCGTGCAATTAATCCGATGTATAAAGGCGGAATAGCGGTTGATATAATACCAAGATTGCTAGAAGCGTACAACTACACGGCTAAGTTTACTGACGTGCAAGTCATTCAGTCAAATAGCTTGACGTATATCCCTGATACGCCTATTGATTTGTGTTTGGTAGATACCAATCACACTTATGATTGGGTAATGCAAGAATATGAACATTATAAGCAATACTGCAAATACATTGCGTTTCACGACATCAATGCAGAGGGATTTCCTGAAATGAAGAAGTTCTGGAAAGAAATGAAAAGCAAACATCAGCATTGGGAGTTTGTTCAGCAGTATTCTAATAAAGAATCAATGGGTATAGGAGTAATCAAAATATGAACGAGATATATTACTACATCGAAAGAAAACCAGGAGTTTCCTATCAGGAATCTCGCATTCGTTCCATATGTACTGAGTGCAAAAAGAAGTTATTCCCGGATGAAAAAATGATGTTTTACAATGGGAATTTTTCCAAATTCAATGTCAAATGTTATGCTTGTGAAAAAATATTACATGAGGGAGAAGAATGCCAAACATACCAGTAATGAAACTTCGCCCGCCGTTTAAAAATCATGGTGGAAAATATTACATAGCCACTTGGGTCATTAACCATTTCCCTGCCAATTATGAAGATTTGAAATACATTGAACCATCTGGCGGTGCTGCTAGTGTTCTTTTGAATAAAAATCCTTCCGTTAAAGGTGAAGTTTACAATGATTTGAATCCCAAAGTAGCCAATATTTTTCATTGCATGCGTCATAAGCCAGTTGAATTCATAGAACTCATACAGAAAATTGATTATTCTGATAAATCATTCAAAGATGCAGGCAAAGTAGAATTCACATATGGAGATCCAGCTTCGGGAGTGGCTGAATTGGTGTTGCGAAGAATGAGCCGTGGCGGGTTGGGCAAACATTTTAGTTGGTCACACAGACAAAGAGGTGGTCGTCCAGGAGATCTTAATGCGTGGGAAACATTCAAAATATTAATTCCAAAAATAACTGAACGATTATCCACAATAGAAATTGCAAACCAAGATCAAATTTCTTTAATCAAAGAACATGACAGCCCAAATACGCTTTTTTATTGTGATCCACCATATGTTCATTCGACGCGGACTGCCAAAAAAGCTTACGATTTTGAAATGACCGATGATCAACATCGAGAATTAGCCGAAGTGCTAAATGCCGCACAAGGCAAAGTATTGATAAGCGGATATGATTGTAAATTATATCAAGAATTGTATAAAGGTTGGAGATGTGTTTGTAAGTCAGTCAAAAACAATGCTGGTCAAGGCAAGACAAAATCAAATCGTATTGAAGTGTTATGGCTTAACTATTAAAGATGTCTGGATATATATTGTATGATTTCTTTTTCAGAATACATAAAGCTACGCGAATATGCTTCTCAAGGAGCGACTGACGATATTCCTCTTACGGTGCAAAATAACGTTAGTTTGAGAAAACAAGGTACGAAGCCACCGATTAGAAGTAAGTACGAAGCCTTTATGAAGAAAATGAAAAAAGATCCTATATAACTCTAGGAGGGATAGAAAAATGGCAACAATTGTTTTTAGAATGAAGATGGACCCTGATACGATGTCATATCCATTGCCAATGAACAAAACTCACGAAGTTTATGCTGCTGAATTAGCGGCTCAACGTGTTTCTTGGCTTCCGAATTTATTGAACAACAATTACGAATTGAATGATAACAATGAATTCACTCTCACAGATGACGCAGCTATTCATATGAGAGATTTGGTAACTAGCGGACAAATTACATTTGTCGAAATTGTTTCAACTGCTTGATTTTTGGAGGTGAACAATGGCTTCTTTTCAATTTTTGTCTGAAGCTTTGCTCACCAAGGACAAGAGTGGTCCACCCAAAGTAGCAGAGGATGACAACAAAAAGATTGCTGCGATTAAAGTCGGCATGAATACGCGACCAGATACGAAGCAGGGGTCTACTTTTTGGGATGATTTCATGAAGGTCTGCGGTGATGCTGAATCTTTGGCACATCTTTTGGGAGTTAGCAAGTATGTAATAGCTAGCTGGCCTTCAAAAGTGAACAAATACCTGAAAATGGTACAAGACGAGATGGCAGGCGAGGATGCGAAAAAAGGTAAACGTCATAATATGATTAATACTGGAATGGGAGACAATGCCTTTAACTCACAATCTGCGTTAAAGAGCAATCCTAATCAGCCATCAACAATGCCTGCACAAAGCAATACAGCTAACATGTAAAAGGAAATTTTCCGATGAAGAATTATACTGAATGGAAAGAAGATTTTGCTGCCGCACCTGCCAATGATGTGCCTGCTTTTAGCGATACACATATCGGACCTCAAAATCGACTTGCTTCTAAGGTTCGTGTTGCTAATGACCGTTTTGGCAAAATAGCTGGCGATGCAGTAGGGAATATGTCTATTAATCAAAAGCTCCATTATCTTGCAGATAACATTATGAGCATGATTGGTCAAGACCCAGAAATGATTGGTAAAGATCATCAATTGTTATCAAAATTGCGTAGTATGATAATCAAAATTGACGGCGCACTCAAACAACACCACTCTTAATACAACACCTGGAGTCGCTTCCAGGCTCAACGCCTCTAGTTTTCTAGGGGCGTTTCTTTTTTGTATAAATTCATAAATTTTTATGCATCGATCTCCTTTTGCAATTGATATATAATATTAGATTAAAACAAGGAGGTTATTGAGTATGTCAAAAGTTAATTTCAACAAATTCGGATGGAAGCCTGACAAGCCCGACAAAAGAGATAGAAAATACATGGTGCCTGCACACATTGATGTAGCAGCATTACCTGTGAGCGTGGATCTAAGGCATGGTATGCCTCCTGTGTATTCACAAGGAGATTTGGGTTCTTGTACGGGACAAGCCATTGGAGCGGATTGTCATTATCAAATGGTTCGCCAAGGTGGTAACGTTTGGCAACCTAGCGCATTATTCATTTATTACAATGAGCGTATGATCGAAGGCTCCATAATGCAAGATTCTGGTGCAGAACTTCGCGATGGAATGAAAGCGATCAATCGTTGGGGCATCTGTTCTGAAGCTAAATGGGCGTATGATATATCAAAATTTCGTGTTAAACCACCACGTACAGCTTACAGCGAAGCTTCTAAACACAAAATTTTTGATTATGCTAGAATTGGTCAAAGTTTAATCCAGTTCAAAAGCGTTTTAGCCGCTGGCGATCCATTTGTATTTGGTTTTTCAGTTTATGAAAGCTTTGAAGGCGATACTGTTGCTAAAACTGGTATGATGCCTATGCCTTCAATGCGAGAAAACATGTTGGGTGGACATGCAGTTCTTGCAGTTGGCTATGAAGACAGTCGTAACGCATTTATCATTAGAAACTCTTGGGGTTCTTCGTGGGGCGATAATGGTTACTTCTACATGCCTTATGAATTTATTGTTGATGATGATTTTGCAGCCGATTTCTGGACTGTACGGTTCGTTCCAAATGTGTAATTGATCCCCTGTTGCTACATAAGTAACAGGGGGTTTTCGCATGCCTGGATTGATATGTGTTATTGATGGCATTGACCGCAATGGTCTTCGTTACACCATCAATTATCTTACAAAAAAGTTTGAAGATGATGTTCAAGTTATTAGCTATGATGGTTTAGACGATGACTGTCTACTTGCCACTAACATAGATGATATGCTTGAACATCTTCGTCATCGTTCACCCGGTTTGGTGATAACTAATCATTTGCCTTCTGTGCCACATTTAACTACTAAATATGACACTATTGTTTGGCTTACTGATCAAACTGGAGCATCAATTATTAAACGACAAGATAATATTCAGTTTTGGCGACAAACAATGGGTTTACTTAAGAGTTCAAAAGATAGAGTCTATGCTTCTTCGCAATTTATGGCAAAACAGATTTTGAATAGTTATCGAGTACCTTGCAAAGTAATGCAACCGTATATTTCACCAATAACAATCGAAAACACACCGGAAATCGTTTATTTCAATGAATTGCCGATTCATTTGGCAAAGCTTAAAGAACATCAACCTAGTCAATCTTTTGAAAAATTAAATGATTACGAAGATTTAAGTCGCGCAAAATTGTATATTCATGTAGCTACTGGCGTAGAGTATTCCAATATAGAAATACCAATTGCTCACTCTTATGGAGTGCCATGTATTGTGGAAAACAATGGGTGCTTGCAAGAATACATTACATCTGGCGACAAAGTTGTTCCATCTGGATCTGATGAGAAACAATGGTTGGCAGCTTTTAAGTCCGGAATGCGAGATAGAGATATTAATTCTGAAATAGTCAAAAAACTTAGCTTTAGGTATAGTCACATGTCTGAAATGGAAGAACGTATTAAAAAAGTTTTACAAAAAATGAAGCCAATGCATGCACCAACTTTTCAAGAAGTGCAAGCGATTGCCAAAAAAAGATTTGGCTTACCTCAACGACCGATGCCTAATCCAAAAGCTGAAAAGAAGCAGCCAGTTAAGCCAGTTGTTGTTGGAAACGGATTGCCTAAAAATGATGTAGATCATGTTAAACATTATTTAATAGAAAACGAACATGTGTATTTTGGATGTGGGGGTTTAGGCGATGCAATACTTACTATTGCAATGTGTTATAACGATCCAAAAGCACGAGTGATATTTGGTGCTAACCATGATAGCGTAAAGCATTTATTTGCTGCTTGTAAAGTTCCTGTTATGATCACAAGAAACTTTTATCCTTCTATGTTGGGCATGACATTGCATCATCACATAGCTACTCATCCTAATTTCAAAGGAGCAGCACACATTCCCGACAGCATGAATTATGGAGAATGGGCGAACAATTCAGAAAAATACTTGAAAAGAGTTGTTCGATCTATGCCTTTGATTGATATGTTTGGCAGGATGATTAATCCAAGAAAAACTTCAGGTGTTGTTGGCATAGCACCAAGAGGTTCAGATCATAATAGCGTTAACAAACAAAGATTTTTGAGTCAAGATGAATTTAGAAAATTGGTTAGAAAGCTTCTTAATCAAAACAAAACAGTGTTAGCTTTTGGATCAGCTTCAGATGTAGATCATTATGGCTTAATACCAGACAACAACTTTATTTGGATGACTGGAGAATTTGGATGGAGTCATCCAGCACCCAGATACCCATCTAGCTTTAGGCATATGTTAAGTTGTATCAATGGTTGTGATGAGTTGTATTCTGTTGACACTTGGTTGAAAACTTATGGTGCTTTAGCTGGTATTCCTACCAAAGTAATCATGAGCCGCCGCTCTGGTGTGTCTATTCCACCACCCAACGATGCCTCTGATTACATTTTTATGAATCAAGCTTTTTGGGGGTTTGATTTGGTTGACATAAAAAATGTTCTTCAAGACGCTTGATCGCGTCTCTGATTATGCAAGCATCTTCATATTTTTCTGCTGTAATTGCTTCGTCCAATTTGGCTTTCAAGTCTTTTATGTTTTGATGTTGGAAATTTCTTTTTGGTATTTTTCCAACATGTTTAATCTTGCCTTCATGCGATCTTTTCAATACTGGTATTAAATATTGTTTGAATGACTCATAGCATTGCGGACAACCCATTTTGCCAAGTTTCCGAATTCCTGGAATATCAAGATTACAGCCAGCACAGACCACATTAACGTCTGTTGTGTGAGTGAGGTTTATTGGAGCAAAACCTAAAACATTTTTAAAAAAATCAACAACTGTCAGATCAATTGCGCAATTGTTGCATACTTTAATGCCATCCAATTGTATGTGTTTTTCATTATCGCACGGTTGACCGTTTAATGGACATTGCATTTTTATGCTCCCTAGACACATTATAGGGAGATTGAAATTAAACGCTAGGCGAAGTTTTAACTCGCATTCTGACGTATGATCCATCATTATCTATTGTCTCTGCCAGCGCTGGGATGATTCTTTTTATCCAAACAGGAAATCCTTCAGAGGGACGAAGACTTCCAATTTCCAGTCCAGATGTTCCTAGTAGTGTAAAAGTAATGCCGAATGGCGGGCTGGACTCAACACCAATATCTGTCGCAACTGTATTGATAGGAGATCCTATTACGACTTTTTCTGCTGTAACAGCTTGTGCAGGCACAGCACTGTTGTCTGAAACTTCAATAACTCCAAACGCTTTATTTTGATTGATGCCATAAAAGGTTACAGTGAAAGTTGTTGCATCGCCAACTAAACCAGCGTATTCAATTGTAACGTCATCCTCCATAATCGCTTTGAATGCCGTTTCCATGTTGGAAGCTAAATCATTTGCATCGGAAGTCCACGTAATGAGTTCGGTTTCTAAATCGTCAATTTTTAGCCTAAAACTACCGCTATCATCCGGTGGTAAGCTGCTTGCTTCTAGTGGTGTTATGGAAATAGTTTGAATTTCATCTCTGAATAACATTCCTACCAAAACTGAGGCTGGAGTGTCTGCTTCTGGGAAAATTGGATCAAGAAACATTCTACATTCGTACATTGAATATTCGCTGTTATCATTAAAGATATAAAAACATTTGTAGTCAGTTTTGCCAACCGAAGCTTCATTGGGCGTAATGTTAGAAAACAGGTTGTTTATTGTTCTGGGCATTTGTGTAGGAGAAGGGAAGCCTCCCAATGAAAACCGTGGGTCATCATTGTTAATTCCGCCAGATAGTACGAAGCTAATGTCAGTGTCTTTGATCGCCATGAGGTATTTATGCTCTTGACATCAAGAGTAATAAGCGGGAGAATAGCGCCCTAGCACTAGTCAAAAGAGAGCATACTATGCAAAAAGTGAAAATCGAGTGGCTGAAACGCGGTAAAGAGAGCATAAGTCAAATTTA
>ERZ1292644.1354-Hain-H14-01um-R2-1354-length-12886-cov-5_pt1 | contig 12886 bp, 11 predicted proteins | sample MGYA00564402_ERZ1292644 | MGnify/ENA primary metagenome ERZ1292644 (study PRJEB36523, sample SAMEA6512644) | groundwater metagenome | collected 2019-01-09 | study: AquaDiva: Metagenomics assemblies of 32 groundwater samples | reverse complement strand
CCCTTTCGACATCGTCGGCAGAAATTTCTCCGTCCGGGTCGGACACTGCAACAACTCCGTGTGAGTTTTGAGAGTGAACGTGGGCTCCTCCAATTGCAACATATGCTTTATCCAGATTATATCCTGCCATTCTTTCGGCTGCCTCAACAGACGCAACTACCGCTTCAACGGTTTCTTCAATATCTACAATCTGCCCTTTTCTTATGCCCTTCGAGGGCACCGCCGCAACGCCCACAACACTTACCGACGTTTCAAATGTAGTCGGGTCGGTAGTTACTTGGGAAACCAAGGTAGCAATTTTTGAAGAGCCCAGTTCGATACCTGCAATTATTTTACTTTTAGCCATAATGTCTTCCTACTTTAGCACGGGATTTTTGAAACGCAAATCAATCTGTCTAACAGCCACCTCATTAATTCTAGAGTCTTTGTTGCTTTCGTTCAACCGCTCCATTATTAACCTTAAAGCTCCCAAAAGTACGTCTTTATCTCCGGACAAAGGGAATATTACTTTCACACCCTGCGGGAGATTAACGAGCAAACTATTATTTTCGATTATTCCCTGCCTGGCTTGATAAGAAGCAAAAATGTTATAGATAATGTTTAGGGCAAAAAAATACTCCTGCGAAATTTCTTCTCCCACATTAGGGGCTCTGTCGGAAATTAAGACCTGAGGCAAAGTACTTTGGGAAACGATGCTTAGAACGAAACCCTCTTTGTCTACCAGTGCAAAAACATCCGAGTTTAAATCTTTGAGTGCAAACTTGGGCTTCTTTTCTATAACTAGAACCTCAAACTTATCAGGAACCTTAAACCGAATTGAAAAATCCGAAATGCTGTCCTCCGCGCCGAGAACCGTCCGAACTTCCTTCTTGACATCGTATAATTTCTTCCCGGTCAAAAGCGTCAGTTTACTTTCCAACGAAGTACACGGTCCGAATTGACTTTTACAGGAAATCGAATTTATTCGAACAAATCTTGGAGCCAAGAAAATAATAAGAGCAATGACGGCTAGCAAAAGTAGGGGTAAAAGAATTTTGAGGTATTTCACTTTACAAACTCCTCAACTAGGTTAACCAGTCGTCCCGACGCCCCAATATCAGGACTTTTCTTTGCCCTAACTCTTGCAGCTACTCCCTGCCAATCTTTGACAGCCGTGTCAATTTCCTTAAGAAGCTTCTCTCCCGTCATGCCCTCTTGGGAAAGAACCTTTGCCACCCCGAACTTTTCGGCAAAATGCGCATTTTTTGATTGTTCGTCCATATAGCTAAAGGGTATAGGGATTAATATCGAGGGCTTTTTTGCCGCAACCACCTCGCTTACGGTATTGGCACCCGCCCTTCCGACTAAAATATCGGCCTTTGCCAAAATTTCAGATATTTCTGCCGGCGGAATATAGGAATATGCTTGGTACTTGTCTTTTAACTCTTCAGAAAGTTCGGCCTTTCTTTTTGCGAATTTGGAAAATTCAAGCTCGCCCGTATGATGAATCAGCTTATATTTTGACAGAAGTTCCGGTAGAACCTCATCAATAAAGGAATTTATTGTCATTGAGCCTCTTGACCCTCCTGTAACAAAGACGGTTGGAAGAGTCGAGATTTTCTTTTTGGGAACAATCTTTTCGATTTCGGCAAGAATTGGATTTCCGATCACTCTGCATTTTTCTTTAGGAAAAAACCCAAGGCTTTCCTCCCTTGCCAAGGCAATTGCCCTAGCAAAGGGAGCGGAAAATTTGTTGGCCCTGCCCACCGCAATGGTCTGCTCGTGGATTACAACAGGAATCCCCAAAAGTGAGCCTACAGCGACTACGGGAAAGGCCGCAAACCCTCCGAATGAAAGAATGAGGTTGGGCCTAATCTTGGCAATAAGAACCAGTGCGTGGATAAATCCGAACGGGATCTTAAGAATTGAAGGAATTGTCCAAATGCTAAATTTTCTCTGAATTCTTCCCGTAAAAATGGAGTGGAATGCTACTTCATTCTGGGGAAAAACCCTCGACTCCAGGGTGGGCAGGTTTTTGCCCTCAACGGCCCAGGCTGCTCCAATCCAAAAAAGCTTCCATTCGGGATGCCTTTTTTTCATTTCCATAACCACCGCAAGCGCCGTTGTTCCCGCGTGGCCGCCTGTCAATATAAGATTAATTCTTTTCATTAAGATTCATTAAGAAGAGTGCCTCGAGATACTTAAAAGTATACCGCATGCGATTAAAATCATTGTTATTGCGCTTCCACCGTAAGAGAAGAAAGGCAGTGGAACGCCCGTTAAAGGAACCAGAGCCACCATCGAGCCTATATTTAATATTATCTGCCCGCCTATCCAGGAAACTATTCCTATTCCCAATACTTGGGAGAATTTATCGGAGGCGCCCCCGGAAATCTTTAGAGCCCTAAAAATAAAGAATGCAAAAAGTCCGACCAAGACAAGTGCCCCGAGGAAGCCTATCTCCTCCGCAATAATTGCAAAGACCGAGTCCGTTGCCGCCTCGGGCAAGAAAAGAAACTTCTGTCTTGATTGACCCAACCCCACCCCAAAAACTCCTCCGGAGCCTAGGGCCAAAAGAATTTGTCTTATGTGGTAATCCCGGCCCAGGGGATCTTGGGAGACGGATAAGAATGTCAGGAGCCTATTTCTTCTATATTCCGATGTGACCGTAAAAAGAAAACTAATTACCGCACCAATTCCGACAGCGCCAAAGAATTGGAGAAGATTAACTCCGGCAACAAAAATCTGCGAAAGACCCAAAACCAAAATGACGAGGGTTGTCCCCAAATCCGGCTGCAGCATGACAAGGCCCGCAACCAGCGCCAGAGGAATAAAATAGGAATGTGCAGATTTTTTCTTAGAAGCTACTTTAGCCAAATAAATCGCGAGTGTCAGCTTCACAATCTCCGAGGGTTGAACGGATAATGGACCCATAATTAACCATCGCCTGGCTCCCAGAGATTTTGTTCCAATTCCGGGTATTAGAACCAGAAGCAGTAAGAGGAGGCTTGCGATAAAAAGGGGCGTGGCGATCCTTTCCCAGATAGACGGGTGGAGTTTTGAAACTATAAACATGAGTATTAGACCTATTGCCCCCCAAAGGGCCTGCTGCTTGACAAAATAAAACTTATCTGCAAAAACATTTAAAGCTTGCGGGGCGGAAGCGTCGGCAACAGCAATGAGTCCGAAAGAAGTAAGAATAAGAATCAAATAAAGAAGTCTTTTATCTATACTTTTACTTTGTTTTTTGAGTCGTATTTTACCCACATTATATTGTAGCCAGCCAGAGACCAAATATTGCAAGCATAATCCCGGCCAGCCAAGCCCTCATGACTATCTTAGGCTCTTCCCATCCAATTGCCAAAAAACTGTGGTGAATTGGTGCCAATGGGAAAATTGGTCTTTTAAGAACCCTCCAGCCAAAAATCTGTATTGCCGAAGAAGCCAACTCAAAAACAAAAATTCCTCCAATAACAACCAAGCCTACGATGCTTCCCGTTACAAGACCGATTACGGCAAGCATGGCTCCAAAAGATAACGCCCCGGCGTCCCCCAAAAAAACCCTCGCTGGATAAATGTTAAAGTATAGAAAGGCAAACAGGGCTCCCAGCCAAAGGGCAATAAAAATGGAAAGGGGAGTATCCAAGCTTCCCGCAGCAATCACCATAAAAGCCATAAGACATATCATAAGAAGCCCCGAAGCCAGGCCGTCCAGACCATCTGTAATATTAAAGGCGTTACTGAAAGATACTATTACGAAAGCCGCAAAAGGAACGAACCAAGCGCCCAAATTATACGTCTTCTCAATTAAGGGGATATGAAGAATCTGTATGCCTAAATACTTGTAGATTACATAACCAATAAAAAGACCAAGTGCCCACTGCAAGAAAAATTTCTTTCCCCTATCTAAGCCAAACCACATCCCAAGGGGGCCGGGCTTAGGCTTGCCAAAGATTTTCAGCAAATCATCAAAAAGGCCTAGAACTCCAAAAGAAATAAAGGTAAATAAAATAACAAAGATTTCGGTGCTCAGTTTATATGAACTATGTACAAAAACTCCCATCCTTGAAGCTAATGGAAAAAGGATTGCAAAAAGAACAACCACCGATCCGATAATCAAAATTCCTCCCCCAACGGGTGTACCCGTCTTTATGTCGTGGAGCTTGTCAAAAAGAGGAATCTTGCCCTTTTTGGGAGCTTCTTTTCTTCTTGTAAGCCTAAGTTTGTAGAGAAGATCAATAAAGGGAACGATTAAGACGGAATTGATAAGAAAGGAGAAAATAATAAGTCCTAAAGCCAGGGACAGAAAATTTGTACCAACCATAGATCCTTGTGATAATTATATGACACCCGTCATCTCACGACAAGCGTGAGACAATCTTGTCAAGCCCAAGGGACCTTGAGCCCTTAATTAATACGGTAACGTTTTTTCTTAAAAATGGCTTAAGTTCTGTAAAAACTTTACTTTTTTCTAGAAACTTTACTCTTTCCTCTCCTAAGGCAACCGAAGCCGTCTCTGCCGTAAGCCGCGAGGCTTCCCCTACACAAATGAGCATTGAGGGAGAAATTTTGGCTATTTCTTCTCCCAGTTCCTTATGATACTTTTCTTCCCATTTGCCGAGCTCAAGCATATCCCCGAAAATGACTACCTTTTCCCCTCTAAAAAGACTTAGGGTCTCTAGAGCTACCTTGGCAGCGGCAGGATTACTGTTATAAGTATCATCCAATATTATTGCCCCGGATTTATGTCTAATAACCTCCAGCCTATGTTTCTGGGGCTGGAAATTCTCAAGACCTTCCTTAATATCGGCAATTAAAACTCCAAGCTCGCAGGAAGCTCCCGCTGCGGCTAAGGCGTTAAAGATAAATTGTTTCCCGAAAACAGGAAGTTTTATTTTAACGCTTCTTTCCTCTTTTTCTTTAAAAATAAGTCGAAACTCTGATTTAAAATCTTTAGTTACCCTCTCTGAGGAAAATGTTACTTTTGAGTTAACTCCATACCAAATGGTTTTGGCCCGAATTTTCCCTTCAAGTCTAGACAAAAACCTATCGCCTTTATTTAAAACTGCAATCCCACTCCCGGAAAGGGCTCTAACTAATTTGCTTTTCTCTTTGTAAACTCCTTCCTCGTCCTCGAAAAATTGGGTATGAGTAGGATAAATATTTGTAATAACTCCCATATCTGGCTTGGTCAGCCACAAATAAAAATCCATTTCTCCCGGAAACTCAACTCCCATTTCCAGTACCAAGTATTTTGTCAAGGGACCACACTTAAGAATAGTTGTGGGGATATTATAAATAGGGTCGATATTGGCAAGAGAAGACACGGTTTTCCCCTTCATTCTCAAAATTGAGGCCAACATTTCTTTGGTGGTTGTTTTGCCTGCGCTCCCCGTTACCCCAATAACTTTAATCCCAAAAAAGGCTCTTAAAAACTCCAAGTAGTACTTGGCAACCCTTCTTTTAATGGGGTGAAAAAACAGTCTTTTAATGTAGATAACAAAAGCCTCAAGGGGTCTTACGTTTTTCTCTTTGGCCAAAAAAACGTGCTCTTCGGGCAGCTTGGTGGTAACCCACCATTTAATTATTGGGTTCATTTTAAACAATAATTCTAGGCAACAAAGGATTTATTCTCGAAACGACCTCGTAATTAATAGTATTAGTATTCTGGGCAAGTTCCTCAGCACTAATTTCCTTCCCTTTCGACTTTCCGATTAGCGTAACTTCATCTTCTATATTAACGCCTGCAATTTCGGTCACATCGGCCACAATCATATTCATTGCCACCCGGCCGATAATGGGAGCAAACTTCCCTTTAATTATAACCCTTGAACTATTAGAAAGTTTCCTGTCGTATCCGTCTGAATAGCCGACGGGAATTATGGCAATTTTACTTTTTCGCGGCGCATACCAAGTTCTTCCGTAACCAACAGACTCGCCAGCTTTAATTTCCTTAACTTGGGCAACAATGCTCCTCCAGGAAAGAACCGGCTTTAGTGCTTCCCTAAACCCTTCAATCTGCCTTTCGGCAAAACTCGGGTCTAAAGTATCTTCGATATTGGCAAAGTGAGTCGATATGCCCTCCAGTAAGATATGTTTTGGGGCTTTCTTAATCATGGCTGTAAAGAGCGGTATCTCTTTTCTATCAATGCCTTGCCTATTTAGACCGGTTTCCATTTTAAGGTGAACTTTGGCTGGCTTCGGAAGTGAGAGTGAAATTATTTTTCTCAGAGTTTCTTGGTTGTAGCTAACGAAGGAAAAATCAGACATTATTGCCTCTTTTAGATCGGAAAGCTCAATATAACCCAGGATAAGAATCGGGGTTGATATTCCCGAATTTTTAAGGAGAAGTGCTTCTTGGGTATTGTCTACCGCAAAAAAATCGACGCCTTCGCCTTCCAGGATTTTCGCTACCTCCAAGATTCCGTGTCCGTAGGCATTGGCCTTAATGACACAGGCAACTTTCGTCTTTGTGCCCACCACTTTCTTTAAAGTTTTTAAGTTTTCGGTAAGTGATGCTCTCGAAACTTCGACCCAGGTTTTAAAGGGGGCTGCCTTCTTAGAGTGCATACTTTATTATTGCCTCCAAAAGGGCGGGGTATGAATAACCTGCCTCTTTGGCAGCCCTTGGAAGAAGAGACATGGGTGTAAGTCCCGGAATAGTATTTATCTCCAAAACATAGGGAGTTAAATTATCTTTGAGAATAAAGTCAACTCTGGAAAAGCCCCGAACTCCTATTAAATTATGGACCTCTTTAGCAATCTCTTGAATCCTTTTGGTTATTTTTTTACCAATTCTTGCCGGTACTATTTCATCGGCCCCACTTTCAGTATATTTTGAATCATAGTCAAAAAATTCTCCTTTTTTAGGATGAATTTCAATAACTGGAAGGGCCAGTGGGTTTTCATTTCCCAGTAAAGCACAGGTAAGCTCTAAACCCTTAAGATACTCATCCACCAGGACCGTGTCGGAAAATCTAAAAGCTAGCTTTAAGGCCTTACCCATTTCTTTTTCACCTTTTACTATCGATGCTCCTACGGAAGAGCCTTGATTGGAAGGCTTCACAAAATAGGGAGGAGCCCCGAGAATCTTTTTGACAATTCCCCTTGGCCCACCCTTTCTTAAAACTACATATTTCGGGATTGGAATTTTTTGAGAAGACAAAACCTTTCTAAACATAATTTTATCCATCCCAATTGCGCTTGCGAGAACCCCCGAACCCGTATATTTGAGGCTAGCAAGCTCGAGCATCCCCTGAACTACCCCGTCTTCGCCGAAAGGCCCGTGCATAGCAATAAAAGCAACGTCGACCTCTAGTTTTAAAACTTTTTCTGTTCCGGTTCCGCTTTTTGCTATCAATATTGGGAATACGTCATACTTATTTTTATCCAATTGCTTAACCACTTCTCTTCCCGAGATCAGAGAAATTTCGTATTCCGGGGATTTTCCTCCCATAAGTACTGCAACTTTAATCTTTGCCATACTTAATTTATCTCAACTTTTATGATTTTCCCGTCCAAATTATCTTGCAAAAACATTCTGGCAACCTCAATGAACCTCTCGGTTAAATCCGTTACGTAGTATTTTCTCACAGGATGCAATTTTTTGGGTGAATTTAGACCTTTTTTTACTAAATAATCGGCTAAAGAGACTGCTACCTCTCTTCCCGGATTAATAAGTGCTACGCCACTTCCCAAATACCTTTCTATGGCATTTTTAATTATCGGATAGTGGGTGCACCCCAAAATTAGCGTGTCGACATTTTTTCTTTTAAGTTCCGCTAGGTATTTTTGAATAATCGCCTTTAGAACTTTGGGATCCATCTCGTTTTCCTCGATTAAAGGCACAAGAAGCGGGCAAGCCTGACTAAAAACTTCTACATTCCTGTCTTCTTTTTTGATTTTCTTTTCATAGGCGCCACTCGTAATTGTTCCCCACGTTCCTATTACACCAACCCTTTTTGTTTTTGTAATTCTGGCTACTTTTATCGATGCCGGAGTTATCACCTCAAAAATTGGAATTTTAATGACTTTATTAAGTGAATCGAAAGATAATGCCGATGCGGTATTACAGGCAACTACTATACATTTGACATTCTCCTTAAGTAAAAATTTGGCATCCTCCAGAGAAAACCTAGTTACAACTTCTTTGCTTCTCGTTCCATAAGGAACCCTGGCGGTGTCTCCCAAATAAATAATGCTCTCGTTGGGAAGAATTTTTCTTATTTCCTTAACTACGGTAAGACCCCCGAGGCCTGAATCAAATACGCCAATAGCTCTTTTGTCCATTATTTTTCGAGGGCGATAACGGCCTCTTTAAATTTCTTGCCTCTTTCTTTGTAGCTAGTAAACATGTCGAAAGAAGCAGCAGCAGGGGAAAGAAGAACCACACCTCCTTTCGGAGTATTAGAAAAGGCTTCATAAACAATTTTTTCCATTGAACTTTTCCCCAGCTCCGATATTTTTCCTTTAAAACCTGCATTTTTTAGTGCTATTTTGATTTTTTCTGCCACTTGCCCAATTAGCACAACTAAAACGACATTCTTCTTTTTGGAAATAATTTCTCCAAGCTCTTTATAATCAAGTTTTTTGTCGTAACCCCCAAGAATGAGAGCTAGAGGTTCTTCAAAAGAATTGACTGCAGCTGCCGTGGGCTGCGGCCCAGTTGCAAAAGAGTCGTTATAAAAAGAAACTCCACCTACGGAGTCCACAAGTTCCAGTCTATGCTCAAGACCCTTAAAAGAAAAAACTACTTTCTTGATAATTTCTTCGTCTATCCCCAAAAGAGACGCAACCGAAATGGCTGCCGTTATATTTTCTAAATTATGTTCCCCACGCAGAAGCGGCCAATGTTTCTTCCCAAGCGAAACCATTTCATCTTTCCTTACAAGAATTATTTCGTCTCCCCCAACGAAACATCCATTTGTGGGGATCGCCTTACTAAAAAATATCACTTTGGCTTTTGTTTCTTTGGCAAAACTTTTGGGAATTTCGTAATCAGCATTAATAACGGCATAGTCCGATTTTTTCTGAAATTTCACAATATTTTTTTTGGAGTCTACGTACTCCTTTAAGTCTTTATGCCAATCCAGATGGTCCGAAGTAATATTAAGAACTACGGCAATCTGGGGGCTAACGTCCATATCTATTAGTTGAAATGAGGAAAGCTCAAGAACAACTGTGCTTCTCTTCTTGATTTTAGGAAGTAGAGAAAGATAGGGTATTCCGATATTCCCAGCTAGGTAAACGTCCTTTTTGCCTTCTTTAAGAATCTCGGAAATTAGGCTTGCAGTTGTGCCTTTTCCTTTGGTTCCCGTAACCCCAATTATCGTGCCCGGGCATTCTTTAAAAAATATTTTTATGGCGCTGGTTATTTTTGCCCCAGATTTTTCTGCTGCTATAATCCCCGGCAAATAGCGGTAGACTCCTGGGGACCTTACAACGAGATCGAAATTTTTAAGAAGCTTCAAGTCGTATTTTTCTCCTACAAACAATTCGACCTCGCTCTTGATATTCTCCAAATCGAGATCACTCTCTTTCTTCTTATCAAAAATTGATACACTGGCACCTTTCGCAAGAAAATAGTCGAGCGTGTCTTTTCCTTCCAATCCAAATCCCAAAATGGCGACCTTGTTTTTCATTTTTAGTTAAATGTAATATATTGCACTTCGGGTTCAAGTCTTACTCCAAATTTTTTGTAGACATCTCGGGAAATCTTTACTGCCAATTCCATTACTTCTTTGGCCGTTGCTTTTCCCTCCGGATTTGTTATTACCAATGCATTTTTGTCGGAAACCCCTGTATTTTTATAGCGCTTGCCTTTCCAGCCTGCATGCTCAATGAGCCAGCCGGCATAAACTTTTACTTTGTCACCATTAATTTCAAAAAAGGGGATATGGGGGTAAGACTTTTGAAGTTTAAGAACTGTATCTTTACCAACAATTGGATTTTTGAAAAAGGACCCCGCATTTCCAATCACGCTTGGGTCTACGAGTTTTTGTCCTCTTAACTCAAGAACGGCTTCCCTAAGATCGGATAAGCTGGGATTATTAATATTTTTCTCTTTTAAAAACGTTTTTAGTGACTCATAGCGGACAACGGGTTTGCTATCTTTCCTAAGCTTCAAAGTAATATCTGTTATCAGATATCTACCCCTCACTTCCGGTTTCTTAAAAATACTTTCCCTGTATGAAAACTGACAATCTTCTTTATTAAAATTGACAAACTTTCCTTCTCTAATATCGTAGGCCGTTAGGCTTACAAACGTATCCTTAAGTTCCTGTCCATAGGCGCCAATATTTTGAATAGGGGAGGCCCCGACGGTTCCGGGAATACCCGAAAGACATTCAATTCCTTGAAGATTCTTCTCAACAGAAAGTTTAACAAATTTGTCCCAATCAATACCGGCCTCCCCCACCACTAAAACTTCGCCGTCTTTTTCCTCAAAACTAACTCCATCTCCAACGTACCTAATTACCACCCCGTTAAAATCAGAATCGCTTATTAAAATATCGCTTCCCCCACCCAGAATAAAAATAGGTAAGCCCTTTTCCTTTGCAAAACTTACGGCGGCTCTTAGCTCTTCCTTGTTTCTAACCTCAGCCAAATATCTGGCATTTCCCCCGATTTTAAAGGTGGTAAGATTTTTAAAAGGAACATTTTCTTTAATAAATGTCATAGTTTACAAAGATTTGAGAATCCTCCTCGACCAATCATAGCTCTTTCCCGCACCCATGACCAAGACAATATCTCCTTTTTTAATCTCTTCTTTCAATATTTCAATTATCTTGGTGAGGCTTTTTATGGCTCTTGCGTTTTCCTTTTTAGATGCTTTAACTATGGATTCTTCGCTAATTCCAAATGTTTCCAAGTCCCTAGCCCTAAAAATGGGGCCAACAATTACTTCGTCGGCATCACTAAAAACTCCGCCATAGTTTTTTAAAAGGGCTTTGGTTCTTTGATAACCATGGGCTTCCACGAGAGCCCAAATCTTACTATTTGGATAACGCTGCCTAATGGCCGAGAGTGTTGCCGCAATTGCCGTCGGGTGGTGAGCATAATCATCATATATTTTGACCCCTCGACTTTCCCCAATAAGCTCCATCCTTCGACCAACCCCTATAAAATTTTTCAAGGATTTTTCAACTAATGAGTCTTTAATTCTCAAATATTTCCCTAAAGCAACAACCCCTAAAGCATTGGCAATATTATGCTTCCCGGGAACTTTTAAATTAAAACCTAGATTGTCTTTTTTAGGATTATATTTAATCAACCTGATGTTATTTAAATCTAAACTCTCAAGTAATTTTTTAACCCCCGGGTCATCTTCATTAACAATCAATACTTTCTCACCCCTGAGGTTACCGACAAACTTCCTAAAACTGTCAAGGACAGATTCCTCGTCTTTAAAATAATCAGGATGATCAAACTCGATATTATTTAAAATAATTATCTCAGGGTAATAGTTTAGAAAATTATCGTAAAATTCATCCGCCTCCGTAACGAAGTATTTCGCTTTACCGAAACGGGTAGATCCCTCCCAACTCTCAACTTTAGCACCCAGACTAACAAGTGGATCAAGCCCGGCGTCTTCCAGAAGTTTTCCAACCATGGCGGTTGTTGTTGACTTACCGTGTGTTCCGGTAACTGCAATTACCTTTTTCCCTCGATGTAAATATTTCCCTAAAAACTCTTGCCAAGTAATCAAAATTCCTCTTTTTTTAGCTTCAATAACTTCATTACTATCAGCACTTTGGAAAAATACGGCCGGACTTACAACAACCAAGTCGATACCCCCCAGGTGACTCACCTCGTGCCCGACATAAATCTCGGAGATATATTTTCTCACCTTAGGAAGGTATGGGCTTTCTCTTTCTAAATCACACCCCGAAACCCTAAAGCCTTCTTTATATGCAAGAATCGAAACTCCCGATACTCCGCTCCCCCCAATGCCCATGAAGTGAATATGCAGTCTCTTTTTATTTCTCATTTAAAATCCTTTCGAGGTGTTCTCTCATCTTTTTGTCGGCCGTGGCCAGTTCCTCCCTCGTATTTATCCCAAACCACTCATTCGCGTCTTTCAAAGGGTAGACAACAACCTTATTTTTTCCTCTAAGTGCGATGCTCACTAAATCAACAAGGTAATACTCACCCGAAAATGGACTTTTAGTAACCTGCGGCAAGCTTTTCTTAAGCCAATCTTTATCAAAAACATAAAGTCCGTCGTTGACCTCTTTAATTCTTCTCTCGGCATTTGTTGCATCTTTCTCCTCTTTTATCCCGGCTAAATTCCCCTTTTTGTCGCGAACAACCCTTCCAAGCCCGGTCGGATTTTCTTTTGTCAAACTTACAAAGGTTAAAACGGCCCTTTCTTTTTCGTGTATGGCAATAACATCTCTAATTGTTTCGGGCCTGTAAAAGGCGCTATCGTCGGCATTTACTACCACTACCTTCTTTATCCCTTTCGAAATCATCTTTAGGCCCTGGGCGGCCGCGTCGGCAGTCCCCAGCCTACTTTTCTGAACCGCAAATTTTACTCCCTCTCTAACCCTCTTGATTACCTCTTCTTTTTTGTATCCAACCACAACGACTATTTCGCCCAATTGTGCCCTCCTTAAATTCTCGAGGGAAAATGCAATCATCGGCCTTTCGGCAATTTGTTGAACTACCTTGGGCATGTCCACCTTCAGCCTTTTGCCTAATCCTCCCCCCATTACGACAACGCCTATATCCTTTCTTGCCCCAAGGGCGTTGGTAACCGCTTCTCTATCTGACCAGGGATGCTCCACCTCGCCAAACGCCATGCTTTTTTCGTGCCCCTTGCCCAAAATAGCGACAATATCTCCCCTCTGGGCCAATTTTTGAATTGCGAAAGCAATTGCTTCCCCCCTTTCGGGAATTTTGTAAA